>Ga0209257_1000163_pt1 | contig 175355 bp, 168 predicted proteins | sample AraplaCvi_mCL_r2_FD_184277 | JGI IMG/M metagenome (GOLD analysis project Ga0209257, IMG submission 184277) | Arabidopsis root microbial communities from North Carolina, USA - plate scrape MF_Cvi_mCL_r2 (SPAdes) (version 2) | ecosystem: Host-associated > Plants > Roots > Endosphere | place... | reverse complement strand
TCAGCGAAGCCTTGTAGTCTAGCACGATTTTTAAAGAATCGCCAAACTTTTTTCGCTTTCCATTTCTTCGTTATTCGCAGCTCACAACTTTCATTGTCAGCCGCCGAAGTCATTTCAGCGGAGCCTTACAGTCTAGCACGATTTTTTCAAATCAACCAAACTATTTTGGCTTTTCGCATCCGCCAACTTCTTTCGCAACCCGCAACTTTCATCGCAAGCCACTGAAGCAGTTCGTTTCAGCGAAGCCTTCGATTATGCACTGTTTTTTCAAACCGCGTCAACTTTTTCGAAGACTTTTCTTCACCCCATCCAACCAGCCCCTAAGAACCTGCAAGACCTGAACACCAGGAGGCATTCAGCAGCGAAGCCCACGAGTATATGACAGATTTGGGCTTGCGCAAGACGCTCGTGAAAGAATCTTGGATCGGCGTCGCAGCGGGCTCTTCTCTGCTCTATCTATATGGAGGAAGAACTCCCCAGGACGGCTCGGCATCCCGTCCTCCGATAATCCGCGCCACATGGCACTCATCACACTCCTCGACGCGCAGCTCGCGTTCGGTCACGTCCCGCTGCTGGATCATGCGGACTTCTCTCTTATGGAATCGGAGCGCATCGGCCTGATCGGCCGCAACGGCGCGGGCAAGTCCTCCCTGCTCAAGATACTGGGCGGCCTGGAGAAGACCGACGACGGCACCCTTCAGCTGCAGCAGAACCTTCGCGTGGCCTACGTCGCCCAGGAGCCTGCGCTCGACTTGGATGCGGACGTTTTCACCGCCGCCAGCCAGGGCCTGGCCCCGGTCATCGCGCTGCGCGATCTCTATCTCTCCGGCACCGACGGCCTCGACCTCGACGCGCTCCAGTCCCAGATCGAGGCCTTCGACGCCTGGAACTGGGAGCAGCGCGTCGAGGAGACGCTGCACCGCCTGCACCTCGACCGCAACGCCCGCGTCGGCTCTCTCTCAGGCGGCACCCGCAAGCGCGTGGCCCTCGCCCAGGCTCTCGTGGCGGCTCCGGACGTCCTTTTGCTCGACGAGCCCACAAACCACCTGGACCTTGACTCCATCGAATGGCTCGAGCAGCTGCTGATCGACTTTAAGGGCAGCGTCGTCACCGTCACCCATGACCGCAGCTTCCTGAACCGCGTCGCCACCCGCATCGTCGAGCTCGACCGGGGCAAGCTCGGCTCCTACCCCGGAAATTTCGAGCAGTACCTCGCCCAGAAGGAAGAGCAGCTCGCCCAGGAGGCGGTGATCAACGCCAAGGCCGACAAGCTGCTGGCCCAGGAGGAAATCTGGATCCGCAAGGGCGTGGAAGCCCGCCGCACCCGCAGCCAGAGCCGCATCACCCGCCTGCAGGAACTGCGTGCCAGCCACGCCGCCCGACGGAACGTGCAGGGCAGCGTCAACATGGACGTGGCCTCGGGTCAGGCCAGCGGCAAGATCGTGGCCGAGCTGACCGACGCCACCAAGTCCTTCGGCGACAAGACCGTGATCCGCAAGTTCAGCGGCACCATCCTGCGCGGCGACAAGGTCGGCCTGCTCGGCCCCAACGGCGCCGGCAAGACCACCCTGCTGAAGCTGATCCTCGGCGAGCTCGAGCCCGACAGCGGCAAGATCCGCCGCGGCACCAACCTGCAGGTGGCGTACTTCGACCAGATGCGCGACAAGCTCGACCTCGACGCCACGCTGGAAGATTTCATCAGCCCCGGCAGCGAGTGGATCGAGATCGGCACCCAGAAAAAGCACGTCAAGAGCTATCTCTCCGACTTCCTCTTCTCCCCGGCGCGCGCCAACTCGCCCGTGCGCTCGCTCAGCGGCGGCGAGCGCAACCGGCTGCTGCTGGCGCGCCTGTTCGCGCGTCCGGCCAATGTGCTGGTGCTCGACGAGCCGACCAACGACCTCGACATCGACACCCTCGAGCTTCTCGAGAGCCTGCTGCAGGACTACGACGGCACCGTGTTCCTCGTGAGCCACGACCGCACCTTCCTCGACAACGTGGTCACCAGCACCATCGCGTACGAGGGCGACGGCCGCTGGCGCGAGTACGAAGGCAGCGTTCAGGACTGGCTGACGCAGTCCAAGCGCGCCCGCGAGATTGCCGAGCAGCGCCTTGCCGCGGCAGCGGCAGCCGCACCGGCCGCGGCTCCCGCCCCTGCGGCGGAAGTGCCCGCTCCGAAGGTGGCGCCAGGCCTGCGCAAGAAACTCTCTTACAAGGAGCAGCGTGAACTGGACGCGCTCCCCGCCCAGATCGCGGCCCTCGAGACCGAGCAGCAGCGCATCACCGAGTTGCTCGAGCTGGACGGCGGCGCCATCTACGCCACCGATTCCTCGCGCGCAGCCGAGCTGGCGGAGCGCCACGCCAAGATCGACGATGAACTGCTGGCCGCCATGGAGCGCCAGGAAGAACTCTCCGCCGGACGCTGACAACCGGGCGCGCCTGCCGTCCGACGCGCGGCGGGCGCCGACTAGGCTATATATGCGGCACCCCTCCAAGCCCGGGAAAGCCGCATGCCTTCATCCTTTCAGACGTTCTTCCGCCGGTCGACGGCACTGCTGGCGCTGCTGACCCTCGGCGCCTGCGCGCAACTGCCGCAGAACGTCGATCGCCCCGTTTCGACCGCCATCGCCGCGCCGGCCACCGGCACCGCGCTGGCCGACCTGGTGCAGCAGCGCCGGCAGGCCGAAAAGGCCCGCTACGAATCCGGCTTCCTTCTGCTGGGTGGCCCGCAGGCGGCCTACGGCAGCCGCCTCGCGCTGATCGAAGGCGCACAGAAGACGCTGGACCTCCAGTACTACGCGATCCACGCCGACGCCAGCACCGGCCGCCTGGTGCGCGGCCTGCGCGCGGCCGCCGAGCGCGGCGTGCGGGTGCGCGTGCTGCTCGACGACTTCCACTCCACCGGCCGCGACGCGCTGGTGCTCGGCCTGGCCTTCATTCCCAACATCCAGATGCGGCTGTTCAACCCGCTCGCGGGTTCACGCGATTCCACCTTCAGCCGCCTGCTCAACTCGATCGACGACGCCTCGCGCATCCAGCAGCGCATGCACAACAAGCTGTTCCTGGCCGACAACGTGCTGGGCGTGACGGGCGGGCGCAACCTGGGCGACGCCTACTTCGGCAACGCGACCAATGGCAACTTCGTCGATGTCGACGTGCTGGCCGCCGGCCCCATCGTGCAGGACCTGTCGCGCAGCTTCGACAGCTACTGGAACAACGAGCGCGCCTACCCGGTGCAGTCGCTGGTCACCCGCGAGGAGCTGCAGGCCATGCGCGACCGCGCGCGAAAGGCCGCCCAGGAACTGGCCGAGGAATCGGCCCGGCAGCAGGAAGGAGGCGCCGGAACGCCCACAGCCGAACAGCGCGCCCGAGCCTGGGACGAGAAGCCGCTCGACCTGCGCACAGCCACCTTCGTCTGGGCGCCGGCCGTGATGCTGGCCGACAAGCCCGGCAAGATTCCCGCCGACTCCGGCCCCGGCAACGCGAAGGCTCCGGGCCTGGTGGTCAGCCGTCCCGACGACAAGGCCGGAAGTTCTCGCGGCCCGGCCTCGCTGGAAGCCGCCTCCGACATCGCAGCCAGCGGCGACACCGTGGTCGAGGGACTGCTGCAGCTCATCGGCCAGGCACGAACCGACCTGACCATCATCTCGCCCTACTTCGTGCCCGGAAAGGACATGCTGCAGGCCTTCTCCACGGCCCGCGCCCGCAACGTGCGCATCCGCGTGCTGACCAACTCGCTGGCCTCCAACGACGCGCCGGTGGCGCACGTGGGCTACGCGCGCCACCGCGAGGAACTGCTGAAGATGGGCATCGAGCTCTACGAACTGCGCAGCGAGCAGGCGAGCTTCGGCAATGTCTTCGGTTCCTCGGGCGGCAGCAGCGCCCCCGGCGAATCGCGCGCGATGCTGCACTCCAAGGTGCTGGTGATGGACGGCCGGCTGCTGGTGGTGGGCTCGATGAACCTCGACCTGCGCTCCCAGCTGCAGAACACCGAGATCGCACTGCTGATCCGCAGCAACGAGCTTTCGCGCGCCGCCACCGAGCAGATCGAGCGCGGCATGCGCGAGCGCTCATGGCGCGTCGAGCTGGTCGACGGCTCGCTGGTGTGGCGCGCGCCCCAGGGCAGCGGCCTGAAGGACGCCACCACCGAGCCCGACGCCGGCGCCATGCTGCGGCTGATGCTCAAGCTCTTCGGGCCGCTGGCGCCCGACCAGCTGCTCTGAGAGCGGAGGTGGCGCCGGTCAGTGCTTGTGCTGGTGCGCCGCACCGCCGGCATCCGCGCCTTCGGGCGCGCCCACCGGCAGCGTCACGTCGAGCGTGGTCTTGGCGCCCTTGGCGTCCTGGAAGCTGAGCGTCATCGGCACCGTCGCGCCCTTCGCCAGCGCGCCCTTCAGGTCCATCATCATCACGTGGTAGCCGCCGGGCTTGAGCTCGACGGTCTGGCCCGCGGGCAGGTCGAGGCCGGTCGAGAGCTCGCGCATCTTCATGGTGTCGCCCTCCATCTTCATCTCGTGCACTTCGGCGACACCGGCGGCCGGCGTGGAGATGCCCACCAGCTTCGCGCCGGTGGGCGAGGTCAGCTTCATGAAGGCGCCGGTGCCGCTCTGGCCCGGCACCGACTGACGCACCCAGCCGTCGCGCACGTCGACCGTGGCCACGCCCTGCGCCACCACGTTCAGCTTCGCGGCCGGGCTCTTCAGGCCGGCGGCGGAGCTGCCCGAGGCCGGCACCTCGGCCCAGTCGGCAGCGCCCACGTCGCAGGTCTGAAGCACCTTGAACCACAGCGTGCCCGGCGTGGCGGGCACCTTGCCGCGCAGCACGAACTCGGCGCGCTCGCTGCCGGGCAGCGCGTTCCCGGGCGTCTCGGCGGTCCAGCGGACTTCGCCTTCGCCGTCCTTGGCGCCCTTCTGCACGTCGAGCTTCCAGCCCTTGCGCGCCTGGGCGTCGCTCAGGATGAAGCCCTTGGGCAGGCGCACGGCCAGGCCGGTGGTGGCCTTGGCGCCTTCGCAGGCGTGGCCGACGCGGAAGGCGGCGTCGTAGTCGCTGCCGACGGTCACGCCGCCCGGACGCAGCGTGACGTGCGCCACCGCGGCGCCCATGCCGGCCAGCATGGCGCAGGCAGCAGCGGTGGTCCTGAGGATGGCCAGCGGAATCTTGTTCGTCATGTCGTTTGGTCCTTGCAGTTGGAATGGAAAAGTCAAAGGTCGAACTTGAGCTCGGCCACGTAGGTGCGCTGCGGGTACGGGTGGAAGGCCCAGTACCTGTTGTTGTTCAGGTTGTCGATGCCGAAGGAGGCGCTCCACTGCCGGTCGATCCGGTAGCGTATGCGCGCATCGACCACGAAGAACTTCGAGAAGCCCATGTACGCGAAGCCGTTGGGGTCGCTGTTGTCGAGGGTGCCGTACTGCCTGCCGCTGTAGCGCGCGCCCACGGTGTAGCTCCAGCGGTCGTCTGGCCGGTAGGTGGCCAGCAGCGTTGCGCGCACCCTGGGCACGCGCGGCTGGTCATGGCCGACGCTCGCGGGGAAGCCGCCGTTGGCGGTGATCTTCGAGCGGGTGAGCGTGAGGCTGCCGCTCAGGTCCAGCCCGCGCACGCCCACGTCGGACGCGTTCAGCGCCACCTCCAGCCCGCGCGTGCGGATGGCGTCGACGTTCTGCACCGTGCTCACCAGGTTGTTGAGCGCCTGGGTGTAGAGCGCGTCCTTCGTGTTCTCGAAGAAGAGCGTCGTGCGCAGCACGCCGTCGAGCCCCCAGCCCTTGAGGTCGCGCTCGGCGGTGAGCTCTGTGGTCCACGAGCGCTCGGGGCGCAGGTTCGGGTTGGTGTTGACGATGCGGTTGCCGTCGATCGAGCCCTGGTACAGCTCGCTCACGGTGGGCATGCGCACCGCGCGGCCGGTCGAGGCCTTGAGCAGCCAGTCGGAGGTGGCCTGCCATGCGACTGCCGCCTTGGGCGAGTCGTAGCTGTTCTTGCGCGGCGCAAAGTTCAGCAGCGTGCTGGCGTTGCCGAGCTGGCCGCCGTAGGCCTCCCAGCGCTCGTGGCGCAGGCCGAGCGTGGTCTTCCAGTCCTTCGCGAAGCGCCAGGTGTCCTGCGCGTAGAGCGACTGCAGCCGGGTGTTGCCATTGAAGGCCGAGAACGGCGAGACGGGCGAGCCGCCGATCCAGTCGAGCGTGTTGCCGACGCTGGTGCGAAGCCGCGCCGTGTCCTGCTGGAAGCCGAAGTCGACCACATGCGCGCCCACGCCCTCGGCCGAGCCGGTGGGCCGCCAGGTGCCGGCCGCCTTGAAGGTGTTCCAGCCAGTACCGCCCATGTCGGTGGTGCGGCCCGGGCCACCGCCGAGGGCGCCCGGCAGCGGCGTGGTGGGCGTGCGGGAGGTGTCGCGCGAGTAGTCGTAGAGGCTGGCCGCCACCTCCCAGTCGAACACGCCGCCGGTGTGGCTCTTGACCGAAAGCCCGTGCATGTAGTGCGTGAGCGCGGTCTCGGTGGGCGCTAGCGCGGCACTGGGGGAATCGAGGTTGTAGCTGCGCCCGCCGATGTTCACCCGCCCGCCGTACACCGGCCGGCCGAAGGCGTCACGCAGCCAGGTATCGACGCCGCCGTGGGTGGTGTTGTTCCATGCGCCGAGCGTGTAGGTGGCGCGCACGGTGGGCGAGAAGTCGTAGGCCAGCTTGAGCTTGGCCTGCTCCTGCGTGGTGTCGTAGATGGTGGAGCCGCCGACCAGCCACCAGGGCTGGTTCGACGGGTTCAGGCCGCCCACCGCCCCGGTCACCGGCGTGCCGGCATTGCCGACGGTGCCGGCGCTCACCAGCCGGTTGCCGAACACCAGCGCCTGCCCCTTGCTGTGCGTGCGCGAGGCGCTGAGCCACCACGACCAGTCGCCGCTGCGGCTGCCCAGCGACAGGTCGAGCTGCTGGCCGGCCGGCGAGGAATGGCTGTTGTAGAGGTCGAAGTTCGAGACGAAGCCGCTGAGCTTGACGTGCGCCTCGAACCTGGTGGGCATGCGCGTCACGTAGTCGACCACCGCGCCCACCGAGTTGCCGGGGTAGGCGGCCGAGAACGGCCCGTAGAGCACGTCGACGCGCTCGATCTCCTCCGGCGACACCATGCCCCAGCGCGGCGCATAGGTGGCGCCGTTGCCCAGCGGGTTCGACAGCATGATGCCGTCGGCGTACACCATCGAGCGCGCGCTGTTGCCGGTGCCAGAGGCGCGCGTGGCGAGCACCGCGTGGTTGAAGTCGCCTATGTAGCGCTTGCGCACGACCAGGCTCGGCAGGTACTTCAGCGCGTCCTCGCTGTCGGTGGCGTTGACGGTCTCGACGATCTGCTCGTGCGTCACGCCCTCGATGGTGGTGGGGATCTGCGCGGGCAGCGAAGTCGGCCGGCCGCCGGTCACGGTGATGGTGTTGAGCGAGCGGCCGCCGAGGCCGCCTTCAGACGCCTCGGCCGGCTGCAGTTGCTGCGCCAGCGCGGGCGCGCCGAGGGGAAATGCCATGGCGATCGCCAGGGCGCGGGAATGCTTTTTCAAGAGGAACCTTCTCCACGAAGCTTCAAACCGGACAGGCCGGACAAGCCGCGCGCGCGCTTCGGGCGCGCGTGCACGGCTACGGTTTTGAGAGCGTCAGGAGAAGGTCGGGGGCCCGCGCGCCGGCAGCGGCGCCGCGGTGGCCGCGGCAAGGCGCGCGGCGGGAATGGGCTGGACCACGCGGCCCAGCGGGAGGGGAAGATCGAAAACCGGGGCGGCCATGGCCGGCGGCGGTGCGCCGGTCAGCACGCACAGCGGGCAGTCCATGTGCGAGGCGCCCATTTCCTTCACGCCGTCCTCGGTGTGGACCACCACCTTGATGGAGCCCGCGGCGGAGCAAACCAGCTCCATGGCCTGCGGGTTCACCAGCGGCGACGCCGCCGCCACGCCCAGCGACATCACGAACCACAGCAGCAGCAAACGCCCGGCGAGGGCGATGGAGCGGGTGGATCGGTGCAGCGCGTGCATGGCGGCCGCGATTATCTGCGCACTTTGCCCTTGGCGGCAGGGGCCGGAGCCTTGGAAGGCGCGGTCTTGCCTGCTGCCTTGGCCGGCGCGCGGGCCCCGCCCCTGGGCGCGGCGGGCGCCGCCCTGGCCGACTTTCCGCCTCTTGCGGCAGCGGCAGGCGCGGCCTTTGCGCGCTGGCCCTTGACCGCCTTGCCGCCGCGCGCGGCCCTGGGCGCCGGCGCCGGCGCCGCGAGCGCGGGCATCGGCTGCGCCGTCTGCTCCTGCGCGTTGGTCAGCACCGGCGTCACAGTGAAGCCGCGCGCCGCCATCAGCGTCGGCAGGCCCTGCGGGCCGATCATGTGCAGCGCACCGACCGCGGCGAACACGCCCTTGCCGCTGGCGTGCAGGCGTTCGATGCCGTCGGCGAGGTTCGGATTGCGGTCGTCGAGCAGGCGCTTGAGCAGCCGCTGCTCGGCGGGCGTGTTGAGGCAGTCGCACCACTCGGGGTAGCGGGCCAGCCGGGCGGCATCGCTGCGGGCCCAGACGTCGGCCAGCTCCTTGATCTGGCCCCGCAGCTTGCCCGACTCGAGTTCGTCGAGGGCCGCGTCGACCTGCTCGGCCTCCTCGGCTTCGGAATTGCCGGTCAGCACCTTGAGCTGGTCTTGCGCATTCTCGAGAGCGACGATGGGCTTGTTGCCGTTGCGCGCGGCGACGGCCAGCGTCTCGTCCACGCCGAATTCAGGATAGAGGCCGTCGGCACGCCCCACCAGCCCGGCCAGCGCCGTGACCTGCAGGATCGGCTGCAGCTTCGACAGCGAGCCCGGCGGCACGCAGGCTTCGCTGTTCTGGCGCTCCAGCCGGCGGGCGCGCTCGCCGCTGAGCATGCGGGCCAGCAGCTCGGGATCGGCGGGGCGGGCCATGGCGCGCGCGGTGGCTTCGTCGCGCATGTCGAGTTCGAGGGCGACGGTGTCGCTCTGCGTCAGCGCCTTCTGGATGGTGGGGCCGGGCCGCACCCAGTCGCCACGGCCGATGTGGATGGTTCCGTACAGCCACGAGGTGCGCCCGTCGCGCTCGATGCGCCAGAGCACGCCGCGGTCGACGCCGTTGCGCATGGCAACGCCGGGCTTCTCGAGGCTGGCGATGGCGGAAGGCGGGCAGGCGGCCTGGGCCGCCCCGAAGGTGAAGAGGAAAGCGATGCCGCACAGGGGCGCGGCGAGGATCCGGAGTATCCGCAAGGCTTGCTCCACGATGAAAGAAAGTCCGGCATTCTCACAGCACCGCTGCCCATAATCCGAAACCATGCAAAGCATCTTCCACCTTGCCTTCAATGTCCGCGACCTCGACGGCGCCCGCCGCTTCTATGGCGGCGTACTCGGTTGCGCCGAAGGCCGAAGCACCGACACCTGGGTCGACTTCGACTTCTTCGGCCATCAGATTTCCCTTCATCTGGGCGAACCCTTCGCCACCGCCCGTACCGGCCGCGTCGGCGACGTGATGGTGCCCATGCCGCACTTCGGCCTCGCGCTCGCGCTGCCCGACTGGCAGGCGATGGCGCAGCGGCTGGAGGCCGCCGGCACCGAGTTCGTGCTGAAGCCGCAGGTGCGCTTCGAGGGACAGCCCGGCGAGCAGTGGACGATGTTCTTCCACGACCCGTTCGGCAATCCAATCGAGGTCAAGGGCTTCCGTTCCCTGGACTCCCTCTACGACAAGTAAGCAGATGATCCCGCGCCCGGCCGCCGTCATCACGCCCCTGGCGCTGCTGTGCGCCACCCTCGCGCACGCCCAGCTCGACTGCGAGCTCAACGGCCGCCCCGTGAACCCCGACAACGGCAGCAGCACCGCCGGCAAGACCGGCCTGCTGCGCTGCAAGGACCGCGCGAGCGGCGAGCTGCAGCGCGAGGAACAGATACAGAACGGCGTGTCGATGGGCCTGGTGCGCATCTACGAGAAGGGCAAGCTCGCCAGGGAGCAAAGCGTCAACGCCAAGGGCAACCTGCAGGGCCGCGCCCGGGAGTTCTCGCCCACCGGCCGCGTGCTGCGCGACGCCACCTACGACGATGGCCAGGAGCGCGGCCTGGTGCGCAGCTTCTATCCCGACGGCAAGCTGCGCCGCGCGATCTTCTATCCGACCTCCGACACCGGCGGAGGCAACGAGCGCGCCTCGGTCGAGTTCACCGAGCACGGCCAGCTCTCGGCCCTGCGCTGCGCCGACGCGCCCACGCTGGCGCCGGTGGTCGACGACGCGAAGCTCTGCGGCTTCTCGGGCACCGGCCCCTCGCAGGTCGACCTGTTCGACGCGCGCGGCATCCTGCGCTCGCGCCTCGCGTACGTGTCGGGCAAGCGGGTGCGCGCGCAGAGCTTCTACGACAACGGCAAGACCTCGTCGCTCGACGAGACGGTGGGCAACCAGCGCGTCGAGCAGAGCTTTTCATCGGAAGGCGTCAAGCGCCGCGAGACCGCCTTCCTGCTGGTGGAGCGCACGAGCATCCGCGTGCGCGAGCAGGCCTTCTCCGAAAAGGGAACGCTGGTGCGCGACCAGCGCTGGAACAGCGCGGGCGAACCGATCGTCGACGACAGCTACTACCTCAACGGCCAGCCGCGCAGCAAGTCGGCCTACAGCGGCAACGGCGACGCGCGCGCGGTCGAGATCACCGAGTTCTACGACAGCGGCCAGCGCGCCGCGCAGGGCCGCTACGAGATACAGGGCCGAAACCGGCAGATACCGGTCGGCACCCACCAGCGCTTCAGCGAGAAGGGCACGCTGCTGGCCGAGTCGAGCTTCGACGCCAAGGGCCGCGTCACGCGCGAGCGCGCATGGGACGAGAACGGCGAACTGCAGCGCGACGACGAAGTCTTCGAGGACGGCTCGCGCAAGGCATATACAAGGTAACGCCCCCAGGCTCCGCGCACTTCGTGTCGCTGCGCCAACCCCCTACCGGGGGCGACACCTGCGGCCCGGCGAAGCCGGTTCCGCGGTGTCCCGCGAAAAGAGCTGCTCCTGGCGAGCTCAGTCCAGCTTGATTCCCGCCTGCTTGATGATCGGGCCCCAGCGCTTCGACTCGGCACGCGACAGCGCCGCGAACTGCGCCGGCGTGCCCGGCATCGCTTCCATGCCGAAGTCGTCGAAGCGCTTCTGCACGGCCGGCGTGCTGAAAGCCTTGTTCAGGTCGCCGTTGAGCTTGTTCACCACCGCCGCCGGCAGGTTGGCCGGGCCCAGGATGCCCTGGAACGCGAACACCTCCGTGTTGGGCACGCCCACCTCGGCCAGCGTCGGCACGTTGGGCAGCGGCTTGCTGCGCGCGCCCGAGCCGATGGCCAGCACGCGCACCTTGTTGCTCTGCATGATCGGCAGGCCCGAGGCCAGGTCGAGGAACATGCAGGGCACCTGGCCGCCCATCACGTCGGCCATGGCGGGCGCGGCGCCGCGGTACGGGATGTGGGTGATGAAGGTGCCGGTGCGCACCTTGAACATTTCCATCGCCAGGTGGTGCGGCGAGCCGTTGCCGGGCGAGGCGTAGTTGACCTTGCCGGGGTTGGCCTTCACGTAGGCCAGGAAGTCCTTGAAGTTCTTCGCCGGGAAGTCGGGATGCACCACGAGCGCCAGCGGGAACTTGCCGATGGCGCCGATGTAGGTGAAGTCTTTCTCGGGGCTGAAGGGCAGCTTGCTGAACAGGTGCTCGTTGAAGGCCAGCACCGCGTTGTCGGCCGACAGGATCGTGTAGCCGTCGGGCTTGCTCTTGGCGACGATGTCGGCGCCGATGTTGGTCGAGGCGCCGGGGCGGTTGTCCACCACGATCTGCTGGCCCAGCGTCTGGCGCATGGCCTCGGCGAGCACGCGCGCGATCACGTCGGTGCCGCCGCCTGCCGGATAGGGCACGACCCACTTGATGAGCTGTGCGGGGTATTCCTGCGCGCGGGCGAAGGGCGATGCGGCCATCGCGGCGCCGGAGGCGAGCGTGGCGAGAAGGGTGCGGCGATCCATGGAATCAGTCTCCAATCTGCTGGTTGTATGTAGTTCCGGAAATCAGGAAGCGGAAAGCGATGGTACGGGCAGAGCCCGCAGCGCGTCGGCCAGCGCGGCGCGACAACGCGCCTCGTCGCCGACCTGCTCGAACAGCAGCAGAGCGAGCCGCGCGAGGAAGAGCGACTCGCGCTCGGTGCCCGCCTCGGTGATGGCGCGCGCGCATTCGGCGTAGAGGCGGTCGCGGGCGTCGGGTTGAAGTTCGGATGCGGTAGTCATGCGGAAAGCTCCCGGGCCGCGCGGGCCAGTGCGGGTTGCAGGGCGCCGGCCGGCAGGCGATGCCAGCGCGCGGCCACGTGGCCGTCGGGGCGCAACAGGTAGACCGCGCCGTCCTTCGCGCCCAGCGCTTCGAACACGGCGGGCGACGCATGCGCGTCGGCACCGTCGGTGCCCGGACTCGCGATGCTGCGCACGACGAAGGGCAGCGCGCCCTTGCGCGCCCGCTCCACATCGGCGGCAGGCAGCGCGACCAGGTCTGGCCGCAGCACCAGCAGCGTGAAGGTGGGCGCGATCCAGTCGGTGAGGTGGCCGCGTTCGAGCTGCTGCTCGGGCATCGCCTCGCCCGGCAGCGGGCCGGCGGACAGCGCATCGCCATCGCTCGACAGCGGCGAGGCCGCATAGCGCACCGCCTGCGTCTGGCGCGGGTTGATGAGCTGCGCGATGCCGCGGTGCTCTTCCGACAGCGACAGCGCCGCCTCGCGCAGCAGGTCGAAGCCGCGCGAGGGCGGCGACATGAACTCGGTGCTGCGCATGGCGTTCTCGGCGTTCACATGGAAGGCCTCGATGCGCTCCTGCGAGTAGGAGTCGAGCAGCGCCGCGTCGGACAGCCCCTTCGCGACGAAGGCCAGCTTCCACGCGAGGTTGTCCGCGTCGTCGAAGCCGGAGTTGAGTCCGCGCACACCGAAGATCGGCATCGCGTGCGCCGCGTTGCCCGCGAACATGACGCGGCCGTGGCGGTAGCTCTCCAGCGTCATCGCGCCGGCGCGGTACACCGAAGTCCACACCGTCTTCCACGGCAGGTGGCCTTCGCCGATGGCGTCGAGGTGGCGCTGCACGAACTCCGCCACCGCGGCTGGCTGCAGCGCCTCCTCGGTGCTCTGGCCGGGGCGCAGCTGGTAGTCGATGCGCCAGATGTCGTCGGGCTGGCGGTGCATCAGCACGGTCGAGCCGGGGTTCCAGGGAGGGTCGAACCAGGCGCGGCGCTCGGTGGGGTGGCCGCTCTTGAGCTCGATGTCGATGATCAAGTAGCGGCCTTCGTAGCCCGTCCCCTCGAGCGCGAGCCCCATCGTCTTGCGCACGAAGCTCTGGCCGCCGTCGCAGGCCGCGAGCCACTGGCCGCGCAGCCGGTAGGTACCGAGGGCATTGCGCACGTCGAGGCTCACGCCCTCATCGTCCTGTGCGAGGCCGGTGAGCTCGGTGCCCCAGCGGATGTCGACGAGCCCCGGCGTTTGTTCGTTGCGGCGCAGGATCTCCGCGAGCAGGTAGTGCTCGGCGTAGTACTGCTCGAGGTTGATCATCGGCGGCAGCTTCTGCCGCTCGTCGTTAGGCATCTCGAAGCGGAACACCTCGGCGGTCTTGTAGAAGCTGCGACCGCCGGTCCAGGGCAGGCCCTTGTCCATGAAGGCGGGCAACACGCCGAGCCGCTCCATGATCTCCAGGCTGCGCCGCGAGATGCAGGCCGCGCGGCTGCCCACGCACACGGTGTCGTCGGCTTCGAGGATCACGCTGCGCACGCCGTGGTTCGCGAGCCCCAGCGCGAGCGCCATGCCGACCGGCCCGCCGCCCGCGATCACCACGGGGTGGCTGGCTGCTTCGATGCCATCGGGGCCGAGTTCGGGCGTGCGGGGTTCGTAGCGCGTGTAGTGGAAGGCGCCGACCGAAGGCGGCACTCCGGCATCGGCGCCGGGCTTCGGCGGCACGGGGCCGCTGGCGGCATCGCCGAGGGTGGCAGCGGGGGAATTCGTCATCCGGCGGGATTGTCCCGATGCGCGCGGGGCAGCAATGTCATAACTTCGTACGAAGTGTTTACCCGCATGTGCGCCCTTTTTTCCTTCCTTTTCCAGCCATGAGACGCTGGCGCATCCACCCTTCGGAAGACGCCGCGCTGGCCGCGGCCGTGGTTGGCGACGTGCTCTCGGGCGTGGGCACGCCGCTGCTCGCGACCAGCTACCTCAGGGCGATGCAGCGCGTGATGCCGGTGACCTTCTGCACCGTGTTCGTGGTCGATGCCGCCGGCCGCATCGAGCTGGTGTCGGCCGCCAGCAGCTACGGCAGCACGGCCGAGCGCACATCGGAACGCTATGTGGCTCAGCGCTTCGACCTGCTCGACCCGAACATGGCCTGGCTCGCCGCGCGCAAGCTGCCCGGGCGCGCGCAGCTGTGGATGGGCCACCAGCGCGCCGACGAGGTGGCCGACCCGGTGTACCGCGCCGCCTGCTATGGCGACGTGGGCATCCGCGAACGCGCGTCGGTGCTGTTGCTGCAGCCCACGGGGCAGCGCGTGGCGGTGAGCTTCTACCGCAGCCTCGCGCAGCCGGAGTTCGGCGCGGCGGATTTCGCGCTCATCGAGGCGCACGCCACGCTGCTGGCCGACGCCACCGCGGCGCACGGCCGCAGCGCGGTCGGCGCACGCAAGGCGGTGGAGCCCGACCTCGCCGAGCGGCTGCTGAGGCTGAGCCTGCGCGAGCGCGAAGTCATCGGCCACCTGATGGCGGGCCGCACGGCCAAGGAAGCGGCGCGCGAGATCGGCGTGGAGCTGACTACCGTGCGCACCCACCAGTACCGGGCGTTCCGTCGGCTGGGGATACGGTCGCAGAAGGAGCTGCTGCGCGGCGCGGGGCCGCACTGAGCCGCTTCAGTCTTCCGGGGTTTCCTCTTCGGGCTGCGGCGCCTCGTCGCCGGCCTGCGGCTTGACCAGCGACAGCGGCGCATCCTTCGGACGCCCCGCGGTCGACACGATCTCCTGGTCGATCGCGCCGAAGAGAGAGCGACCGTCCAGGCCCTTCATCTCGATGCGGATGGTGTCGCCGAACTTCATGAAGTCGGTATAGGGCTGGCCGGTCTGGATGGTCTCGATGCAGCGCTTCTCGGCAATGCACGAATAGCCCTTGGGCCAGTCCATCTGGCCGTCCTTCTTCTCCACGCCCTTGTTGCTCACGGTGCCGCTGCCGACGATGCTGCCGGCGCGCACGTTGCGCGTCTTGGCGATATGGGCGATGAGCTGGCCGAAGTGGAAAGTCATCTCCGGGCCGGCGTCGCACATGCCGACCTTGCGGCCGTTCCAGCTGCTTTGCAGCGCCAGGTGCACGCGGCCGTGCTGCCAGGCCTCGCCGAGTTCGTCGAGCGTGACGGCCACGGGGCTGAAGGCGGTGGCGGGCTTGCTCTGGAAGAAGCCGAAGCCCTTGGCGAGTTCGGCCGGGATGAGGTTGCGCAGGCTCACGTCGTTGGCCAGCATCACGAGGCGGATGCCGTCGAGCGCCTGGTCGGGCGTGGCGCCCATGCGCACATCGCCGGTGATGACCGCGATCTCGGCCTCGAAGTCGATGCCCATGGCCTCGCTGGGCACGACCACGTCGTCGGTCGGGCCGAGGAAGTCGTCGCTGCCGCCCTGGTACATCAGCGGGTCGGTGTAGAAGCTCTCGGGCACCTCGGCGTTGCGCGCCTTGCGCACCAGTTCCACGTGGTTGATGTAGGCCGAGCCGTCGGCCCACTGGTAGGCGCGCGGCAGCGGGGCCATGCACATCGAGGGGTCGAAGGGAAAGGCGTGGCGCGCGCGGCCGGCGTTGAGGCTCGCGTACAGGTCCTGCAGCTGCGGGCTCATGAAGCCCCAGTCGTCCAGCACCTGCTGCAGCCGGTTCGCGATGCCGGTGGCGTAGTGGGCGAGCGTGAGGTCGCGCGATACGACGACGAGCTGGCCGTCGCGCGAGCCGTCCTTCAGGGTGGCGAGTTTCATGATGCGGTGCGTGCGTGAGGACTGGAGCGGGCCGCCGGCACGGGCCGGTCGCCGCTCCCACTTAAACTGGTTGAACGGGCGGCAGTTTACCGAGTTGGTCTTTGGTGAACCTCCGGGCCGGCGCCCCACTCCACTTACCGATGCCGACGCTCGTCGCCCCTTCTTCCTCGCCGTCGCTGCCTCCCGGCCTGCCGGGGCGTCCGTCGTGGCGGGTGCTGATCGGGCTGACGTTGCTGGTGGGGCTGGTCCACCTGCTGCTGCTCGGGCTGGCGCCGATGGCCATCGGGCCGGAGCCCTCGCCGCTGGCGAACAAGTTCAGCACACGCACCATCGTGATCGCGCCGCCGGCCGCCGAGGCGCCCGCGCCGGCAGCCGCCCCCGCGGAAGCGAAGCCCGCACCACCCCCGAAGCCCAAGCGGCCGCGCGAAGCCTCGGTGCCCAGGCCGAAGCCGGCACCGAAGCCGGCCCCCGCCGAGCCGTCGCCCGAACCCGAGACAGCCGCGACACCAGCACCGGAAACGCCCGACCTGACAGCCCAGGCCGCTACCGATTCAGGAGCAGCACCGCCCGAAGCGGCGGCCAGCGCGCCGGCTGGGGCGACATCGCCTTCCGGCGGCAGCGGAACCGGCACCCAGGCGGCGGCCGGCGGCGAGGCCTCGGGCACCATCGCCGGCACCCAGGCGATGAAGATCCCGGGCTCGGTCACGCTGGACTTCGAGGCCACCGGCCAGAGCGGCGCATCCCCCCAGCGCGGCGTGTTCGGCGAGCTGGTCTGGCTGCAGGACGGCACCCGCTACGACGGCCGGCTGACGCTCAAGGCGGTGTTCTTCACCCTGCTCAACTGGCACAGCACCGGGCGCATCGGCCCTTCCGGCCTGGAGCCGGAGCGGTACTCCGAAAGCCGCAAGTCCGAAGTGGCCTCGCATTTCGTGCGCGACCAGAACCAGATCGTCTTCAGCAACAACGCGCCCCCGGTGCCGCTGCTGCCGGGCGCTCAGGACCGCATGAGCGTGATGATGCAGCTCGGCGGCCTGCTGGCGGCCAGCCCGCAGCGCTATCCCGCCGGCACCAGGATCTCGGTGCAGACCGTGGGGCCCCGGGACGCCGAAGTCTGGGTCTTCGTGGTCGGCGAGGAAGAAAAGCTCAGCCTGCCCGCCGGCGAATTCACCGCCCGCAAGCTCACGCGCGACCCGCGCAAGGCCTTCGACAGGAAACTGGAACTCTGGCTGGCCCCGGAATACGGGTATCTACCCGTGCGGATCAGGCAAACCGAGGCCAACGGGGACTTCGCTGACGCGCAGTTGCGCAAACCCCTGCCCTCCGGCCCGCCCAATTGAGGAGAAAGTCACGCTAACGAAGCGAAAGGAGCCAGAGATAGGCCAATTAGCCGGTTGGTTTTACAGATAGACAACCTATCTTGAAACTGGCGCGTTGATTGCTATCTAACCCCCATGAACGCCATCGACATTCTCACAGGGCCCGCCATGAACATGCTTTATGACTCGGAGTCTTTCGTCGTCGTCCACGTGCAGCCCAATGAAGGCGAGGAGTCCGCGCAGCCGAACATGCCGGTCCTCGAACGCCATGGCTTCGAGATCGTGGACAAGCGTTCGGGCAAGGAGGTGTACCTCGACGGCTCCTGGGCCGAGCTGTTCCAGCAACAGATCGCCGCCTGGCAGCTCAACACCCCCACGCAGGAAGAGGTGGAAGACACGCTCGAGGGCTACGCCGAACTGGCGCACACCCCGGTCCTGGTGCACTGAGCCCGATCCGGCCGGTTTCCCGAGAAATCACCAAAAAGCGCCCCGAGGGGCGCTTTTTTCATTCCTTGCCGGCCTCGCTCAGCGCCCTCAGCGGTAGATCCACCGGAACATCGGCCCCACGACCAGCAGCACCGCCACCAGCCGGCAGACCTGAAAGGCCGTGACCACCGGCACGCCCAGCTGCAGCACCTTGGCGGTGATCGACATCTCGGCGATGCCACCCGGCGAGGTGCCCAGGATCATCGTGGCCGGGTGCAGCCCCGTCGCCCACGCCAGCAGCCATGCCACGCCACCGCAGAGCACCAGCATGCCGAAAGTGCCCAGAACCACCGAGCCCAGCCAGCGCGGCGCCGTGTGCAGGAACTCGCGGCTGAAGCGCACGCCCAGGCTCACCGCGATCACCAGTTGCGCCGCGTTCGACATCCACGTGGGCACGGCCGACAGCGACTGGCCCGCGATGGTGAAACCCATCGCCACCAGCAGCGGCCCGATGAACCACGGGTTGGTGCGCTTCAGCGCGCGCATCGCGATCGCGCCGATGCCGGTCGCCACCGCCAGCAACGCGAGGCCGCCGGGACTCACTTCGCGCACGCCGGGCGGGTTGATCTCCAGCCCGTGCAGGCCGCTCCACTGCATCGCGAACGGGATGGTCACCGTCACCACCACCAGCCGCAGGCTGTGCGCCGCGGCCACGAGGTCAGTGCGCGCGCCGGCCGACTCGGCCATCAGCGTCATCTCCGAGGCACCGCCGATGGCGCCGGAGAAGTAAGTCGTGGCTCTCATGGATTTCGCCGGCACCTGCGGCATGCGCGACGCATGCATCGCGTGCAGCCAGCGCCCGAATCCCACGCCCAGCAGCAGCGCCCACGCGATCGCCAGCACGATCGCCCACCAGACGCTGGCCACCAGCGCCACCACGTGCGGCGTGAAGTACAGCCCCAGCGCGGTGCCGATGGTCCACTGCCCCGCGTTGCGCAACGGCGTGTAGCTCGCGGTGGGTGCGCCGGCAATCGAGGCCAGCGACACCGCGAGCAGCGGGCCGATCATCCAGGGCAGCGGCGTGCGCAGCGCCAGGCACGCGCCCGCGGCAGCGAGCGCCAGCAGCAGCGTGGCCAGCACGCGAACGGGATATCGGGAAGACACGGACCGGAAGAAGGGACGACAGGGAAAAGCGGCGGCGGACGGCACCGCGGGCGCGCGCCGGGGGCATAGTATGGCGCGATGCTTCTTCCTCACCGGCCCGCTCGGGCTTCCTGGCTGCCGCTGCTGCTTCCCCTGTTCGCCGCGGCCGCGCTCGCGGGCTGCTCGGCGCTTTCCAGCCTTTCCGCCTCGGGTGCCGATGCGCCCGACGCCCCCGTCGCGCGCCGCGTCGCGGCACTGCAGCCGGTCGATGCCCTGCTGCTCGGCGAGCAGCACGACGCGAGCGAGCACCACGTCATCGAGCGCGAGACCGTCGAGGCGCTGGCCGCGCGCGGCCACCTCGCCGCGCTGGCGCTGGAGATGGCCGAGGAAGGCCGCAGCACCGCGCAGCTCGCGTCCACCGCCACCGAAGCGCAGGTGCAGGCCGCGCTCGACTGGAGCGACAAGGCCTGGCCCTGGGCCAGCTACGGCCCCGCCGTGATGGCCGCCGTGCGCGCCGGCGTGCCGGTGGTCGGCGCCAACCTGCCGCGCTCGCGCATGAAGAACGCGATGGCCGACGTCTCGCTCGACGTGCAGCTCAACGGCGAGGCCTTCACCGCCCAGCAGGACGCCGTGCGCGACGGCCATTGCCGGATGCTTCCCGAATCGCAGATCGTTCCCATGACCCGCATCCAGGTGGGCCGCGACCGCGCGATGGCGCAGGCCATCGTCAAGGCGAGGAAGCCGGGCCAGACGGTGCTGCTCATCGCCGGCGCCGGCCACGTGGTGCGCGCGCTCGGCGTGCCGCAGCACCTGCCCGACGACGTGAAGATCGCCACCGTGCGGCTGCTGGCGGCGCCGGCTTCGGCGGCTGGCCCCGAGACCGGCGACTACGACCGCATCTGGCGCACGCCGCCGCTGCCCGAGAAGGACTACTGCGCCGAGTTCAAGCGCCAGGCCCGGCCGCAGCCCAGGACCTGACCAGGAAAGAAAAAACGCCGCCGGCCCGAAGGCACGCGACGTTTTCTTGTCGCCCCGGGAACGGCGCAGCTCAGCGAGAGCTGATCGTCGACACGGCCGAGTTGCCCGTCGCCGACGCCGTGATCTGGCTGCCCGTGGTGCGCAGCGTGCTGTTGCCCACCGGGCCCGAGACGGCGACGCCGAAGTTCACGCTGGTCACCGTGGCCGTCACCGCGCCGCTGTTGACCTGGTAGTTGCCGATGGCCGCGCTCGGCGCGCCGGTGTTCAGCGCCGTCTGCGTCACGCGGTTCGTCGCGCTGTTGCCGAAGGCCTGCGCCGCCAGCGTATTGCCGGTGACGCCGGCCGTGCCGTTCGACACGCCCGCGCCGGTGCCGTTGAGCGCCACCTGGTAGCTGGTGCCCGTGCTCGTGGCCGTTACCGCGCCCGCGTTGTTCTGGCTGTTGAGGATTGCCGCGCTCGCGCCGACGTTCAGTGCCAGCGGCGCGCCGATCAGGCTCGACGAACCCACCGTGGCCGCGCCGCCGTAGCTGCTGCCGGCGCTGGATTCCAGCACGTTGGTCGCCGCATTGCCGCGCGCCAGCGCCGCCGTGGTGTTGCCGTCGAGCGAGACGGTGCTGCCGTTGAGCGGCACCGCGCCCGCCAGCGTGGCGTTGGCCACGGTGCTCGAAGTCGCCGTCACGCCCGCGGTGCTGCCCTGCACGTTGAGGATGCCGGCGCTCGCGCCCTGCGTCGCGCTGCTCGCCACCGTGGCGGTGTTGGTGGCGCGGTTGGCCGTGGCTTCGGCGAAGGTGCTGTTGCCAGAGATGGTGAGCGCGCCGTTGATCAACCCCGTCGTGGGCGCGGCGTTGTCGTCGTTGTGGATCGAGGTGGCGGCCGTGCTGCTCACCGTCGACGCGGCCGTCTGGCGGTTCGACAGCACATGGTCGCCGGTGGCCGTCACGTTGTCGGGGCTGCCGGTCTCGCTGAGCGTGGCCGAGCCCGTCGCGCCCGCCGGCAGGGTGTTGACCGCGCTCACGCTAAGCATGTTGGCCGCGTCGTTCATCACGCCCAGCGCGGTGTTGCTGTTGCCCGAGAGCCGCACCGTCGAGCCGGTGGAGCCGGCCGGCGCGAACACTTCCAGCGTGGACGAGGCCGTCACCGGCGCGGTGCCCGACTGGCTCGACTGCAGCGCGGTGCGCGCGCCCACGTTCGAGCCCGCCAGCGTCACGCTGTTGAGCGCCGTATTGGCCACGGCCTTCGCGCTCTGGCTGTTGTTGGTCACGCCCAGCGTCGAGGCGCTCACTGCGGACAGCGGCGCCGAGTCGATGCCGATGCTGCCCGTCGCGGTGGCCGACACCGCGCCGGTGCCCACCTGCACGTTGGCCAGCGCATGGTCGGCTGCCACCGCCACGGCCGAGGCCGGTCCGCCCGTCGCGGTGGCCGGTGCCGCCGCGCCGCCGGCGATGGCGCCGCTCTTCACGTCGATGCTGTTGGTGGCGGCGCTGCCGGTGGCGGCGGCGATGGTGCTGTTGCCGTCCAGCGTGGCGCTGCTGCTCGCCAGCGCCGAGGAGCCGGTCAGCGTGAGCTGGGTCGCGTTGTTGGCGTTGGCGGTCACGGCCGCGCTGCTGTCCTGCGCGTTCAGCACCGCGGTCTTGGCCGACTGCGAGGCGCCGCCGGCCAGCGAGGCCGCGTTGGTCGCGCGGTTGGCCGAGGCTTCCGAATAGGTCGTGTTGCCCGAGGCGGCGAAGCTGCTGTTGGTCAGGCCGGAGTTGCCGGGCACCAGGCGGTCTTCGTTGTAGATCGCGGTGTCGGCAGTGCTGGTGACCGAGGCGCCGGCCGACTGGCGGTTCACCAGCACCTGGTCGCCCGCGGCGATGGTGTTGCCCGGCAGCGTGCCCTGGGCGATGAGCGCAGGCGCCGGCAGCGAGCCCGAGGTACCGCCCGACACGGAGACCTTGTTGCTCACGTCGTTGATCACGCCCAGCGCCGTGTTGGCGTTGTTCGAGAGCTTCACCGACGAGCCCGACACCGAGGCCGGTGCGAAGGCCTGCATGAAGGAGCGCGACTCCACCGCCGCCGTGCTGCCCTGCGCCGACAGCAGCGCGGCGCGGGCCGACACATCGGTGGCCGTGAGCGCGATCGCGTTGCTGCCCGTGTTGCCCACGGCCTTCGCGCTCTGCGTGTTGTTCGACACGCTCAGCGTCGAGCCGCTGATCGCGGCGCCGGGCACCGTGTCGACACCGAAGGCCGCTGCCACCTTGGAAGAGATGGTCGGGCTGGTCACCAGCTGGATGCTCGACAGCGCATGGTCGGCCACCGCGCCCGCCAGGCCCGCGGCGATGTTCGCCGCGCCCGCGAGCGGCAGGCCGTTGCCCACCGCGATGGTGTTGCCCTTCACGTCGATGCTGTTGGCCGCGGCGTTGCCGGTGGCCGAGCCGCCGGCGGAGTTGCCGTCCACCGTGAGCTGCGAGCCCTGGATGCTCGCGCCGCCCAGCACCACCTGCACGCCGTCCTTGTTGGTCAGCAGCGGGCCTTCCTGGCCGGTGAGCGAGCTCACCGCCGCGCTGGTCAGCTGCAGGTTCTGCACTGCGGTGGTGGTCGAGACGCCGACGGCATCGATGGCCACGCCGTTGGCCGCGCTGTTGCTGGTCGCGCCGGCCAGCGTGGCGTTGCCGGTGGCGGCGATCTTCGAATTGCTGACCGCGCCGCCGACCGCGACGTTCACTTCGGGCCCGCCGCTGCGCTGTGCCGACACCGTGCCCTGGCCCGACTGCGCGTTCTGCACACTGAAGGCCGCGTTGACGGCGAGCGCGTTGCCCGTGAGCGTCGCGCCCGACAGCGAGAGGCCGGAGGTGTCGATGTTGTTGCCCGTCACCTTCACCGTGTTGCCGGTGGCGCGGCTGCCGTAGGCCAGCGCCTCGGCGGTGTTGCCCGAGCTGGCGACGGAGCCGTCGGTCAGCGTGCCCGTGACCGTCGTGCGCGCCACGATGCCGCCGGCCGCGGTGGCGTCGATGACGGTGCCCGTGCCCGCCACCGCCTGGGTGTTGGTGACGTTGGCCACCGAGGCATTCGCGCCGCTCAGGTTGTTGAGGTTCAGCGTCACGCCGCTGGCCGCGTCATTGCCGTAGGTGGCGGCGACGAATGCGTTGCCGCTGTTGGCCACGCTGGCGGCGGAGACATTGCCGTTGAAGGTCGCCGCGAAGGTGTTCGGCCCGACGGCCGCGGCGTTGACGTTCGCCTGCACCGACTGGTCGTTCAGAATGCCGTAGGCCGCGCTCACCGTGGGCAGGGCGCCGGCCGAATTGCTGAAAGGCAGCCCGCTGAGCACGTCGATGGTGACGTTCGACGCCGGCGTGATGCCCAGGCCGGGCGCCGCCGCGAGGTTGCCCGCGCTCACGCCCAGCGTGTTGGTGGCCGAGTTGCCATAAGCGATGGCGCGCTGCAGGTTGTCGGTGAGCGAGGCCGAGCCGCCCGCGAGGTTGCCGTTCACCGCGATGCGCGCCTCGGGGTTCGCCAGCCCCGCGCCGACCGCGGAGCTCGCGTCGTTCATCTGCACGCTCGCGATGCCCGCGCCGGTGCCCACCGAGTTGCCGGTGAGCGTGAGCGTGTTGGTGGCGCCGCTGCCCAGCGCCACGGCTTCCTGCCGGTTGCCGTCCAGCACCAGCGTGCTGTTGGCGACCGGCGCGCCGCCGCCGTTGGCGGTGAGCACGATCTGCGAGCCGAAGTTGAGCGCCGCGGGGCCGCTGCCGTTGTAGTTGCCCTGCAGGTTGGTGAGCGTCGCCGCGCCGCTGGCGGACACGCGCCCGTCGGAGTTGGTGCCGCCCGTGAGCACGGCGTTGGTGGCACCCAGCGCCACCGTGCCGGCCTGGATCGCCAGGCTCTGCGTGATCTGGTTGCCCTGCGCGGTGGCGGCCGATGTGTTGTCCGAGACGCTGACCGTGCTGCCGGTGGTCTGGCCCGTGCCGGGCGACTCGCCCGTCTGCGCCGCGATGACCGACGGGAACAGGAATGCCGTCTGCGGCGCCGCCGAGTTCGCCTGCTGGTTCGACACCGCCACGGTGCCGGTGAACGAGGCCGCGTTCTTGCCGCTGGCGATGGCGCTCGATGCCGTGTTGCCCGTGGCCGCCGCCGTGATGCTGTTGTCGTCGAGCGTGACCTGGCTGTTCTTGCTCGACTGCACGCCGGCCAGGATCTGCGCACCCGAGGTCTGCGCGACAGTGGCCACGCCGAGGTTGCCCTGGCTGTTGACGATGGCCAGGTCGCTGTTGACGTTGCTGGTCACGCCCACGCCGTTGTGGACGCTGTTGTTGGCGGCGGTGGCGGCCGTGCCGGTGCCCGCGACGCTCACGTCGTCGATCAGGATGCGGTTACCCGCCACGCCGGCCGTGGCGCCCAGCGCCTCGTTGCCCGTGGCCGCGCTGGAGATCGCGTTGCCCTGCACCGAGAGCGAACCCTGCAGCACGTTGGAGCCGCCAGCGGGCGCGCCGCTGACGATGCCCATGATCACCGAGCCCGTGTTGGTGGCGCTGTGCATGACACCGAGGATGCCGTTGCCATTCGCCTGCAGGTTCGCGACCACCGCCGAGCCGGCGAAGGTCGGCGCGCCGCCCGACTGGATCTCGGCCGTGCTGCTGGCGCTGTTGGCCTTGAGCACTGCCGAGATCGAATTGCGTTCCAGCGACGCCGCCGTGGTCAGCGTGTTGCCCGCGTTCGCGGTCAGCATCAGGTCGACCATGTTGCCCAGCACCGCCGCACTGGAGCCCTGCCCCGTGGCCGACTGCAGCGAGGTGACCACGATGTTGCCCTTGGCGTCGAAGAGCTGCGCGCCCGCCGGATAGGTCAGCACCGAGGTGCCCGGCTGCGCCGGCGCGGCGACGGCGGCCGCGCCCGAGATCACCGAGCTGCCGCTGTTGAGCGTGGTGGTGGCCGAGATGGTGTTGTCGGCGTTGACCACGCTGCCGGCCTGCAGCGTGCTCGATTCGGAGGCGAGCTTGCTGCCGGTCACGCCGCTGTCGATGACGCCGGTGTTGGTCGCGACGCCGAGCGTGGCAGCGTTGTTCACCGGCAGGCCGGGCGCGGCCTGGATGCCGTTGCCGAAGGTGTTGCCGGTGGCGGTCGCGCCTATCAGGTTGCCGCTGGTGCCGATCGCCACCGGGTTCGGGTTCGACGGCGTGCCGGTGGAGGTGGTGCCCACGGTCGCGCCGGTGATGGTGGCGTTGACGTTGGCCGAGTTGGTGGTGCCCGCATTCACCGAGGGCGTGCCGGTGGCGGTGCCGTTGTAGGCGGCGTCGACCGAAGTCTCCGCGGCCTGCGCGCCGGAGGCTGCCGCGATCAGCGCCATCGCGACTGCGGTGCCGATGCTGCTGCGGCTGAACATGGGCGCGCGTGCGGCCCGGCTCTGGATCTTGCGTGCTTTCATGTCGTGACTCCTCGGATGTTGGATGCGGTCTGGCTGGAAAAACGGGTGAGTGCGCGGTGCGCGCGGAGCCGCTCAGTCGCCCTTGACGGCGCTGTCGGAAGAAGATGCAGCAGAGGGCGAGGCGGCAGGCGCGGCGCCGCTCACCACCGGGCTGCCGATTCGCAGCTTGGCGATCTCCTGCAAGCCGGGGCCGTCGCGGTGGATCGATGTGTCGGCCGCGTCGGGCCGCCAGGTGATGCTGATGGCGCCCGGCGCCACGCCGCGGTTGGCCAGCGCCGAGGTCACGGCCGCGATGCGCTGGTCGGTGAGCTCGTCGCGCTTGCGGGCGTCCCAGTTCTCGGTGTCGCGCGCCACCAGCACGATGTCGGTGGTGCCTTTCTTGGCCGCGCCGGCGATCTGGTCGATGAGCGCGAGCGAGGCGCCGCCCAGCGTGGTCGCACCGAAGTCGAAGGGCACCTGCGTCGCCGTGCCCGTGAGGCGAGCACCGCCCGCACCGCCGGCATTGACGGCCACGCTGCCCTGCGCCACCGGCGAGGTGACGGCCGCTGCCCCCACCGCGGCATCGCCGGGGTTGTCGACCTTGCGCAGATCGGCTGCCGGCGTGAGCGGAATCGGCTCGCCGCCGCCCGGGCGCATCGTCATGCAGGGCCGGTGGTCGACCTGCGTGACGGCGGCCATGAGGCGCACAACGCCCTCCTCGAGCGCGGCGCGCACGCCCATCTGCACCGGCTCCTGGCCCTTGGCGCCGATGTCCACGTCGTAGAGCTTGCTGCCGAAGAAGCGGAACACGTTCAGGCCCACTTCGTAGCCGTTGAACTGCTTGGTGAGGCTCACGGTGCGCACCACCATCAGCGACCGGGTGTCGACGATGCGCAGGTCGATGCTCACCGACTGGCTGAAGGTTCGCGCCTTCACGCCCACCTGGTTGACCCCGAACTCGGCGCCGCCCGAGTTGATGTTGTAGTTGAGCTCGGTGATGCCGCCGACGATGAAGTAGTCGGACTTGTTGATGGTGCCGCCGAAGTACGGCAGCCACGGCACGTTCTGCCCGCCGTTGGGGCCGCCGAGCTGGTGCGTGCGGCCGTCGCCGAGCTGGCGGCGGTCGGCGTACGCGAGCTCGCGCTCGGCGATCACCGGGTCGAAGCGCTCGGCGATGCTCACCGCGCCGCCGAGCTTGCCGAGTGCCGAATACACCATCAGCGCGCCGCCCTGCGTGATGGCGTTGCCTTCGTTGATGCTGTACTTGCCGGTGTAGTCCTTCACGTCGCCCACGCCGATGATCACCGGCGGGCGCCGCGTGGCCGCGATGTGGTCGGCGTAGCAGGCGAGCACCGCCTCCATCGGCGTGACGTTGTCGCGCACAGCCGGGCCGAGCACCACGGGCGCCTCGTTGGGTGCGAAGCGCTGCTGCGGCGCGGAGACGCAGCCGGCGAGCGCCAGCGTGGCGATGGCGGCTGCAAGAACGAATGTGCGGCGGATGCGATGCTGCATGTTTCGCTCCCGCTCAGTTGAGCACGCCGAAGGCGCAGGCAGCACTGCCGCCCACGCTCGCGGTCTGCGCGCCGGTGTTGCCCTGCGCCGAGTTCAGCGCCTGGTTGGCCGCGCCCTGCACCTGCGAGCTGGTGCCGCCCACGATGCCGGATGCGACCGGGCCCGAGTTGGCCTGCGAGGTGCCCACCGTCGCGCCGCCCAGCGTGCCGACCGCCGTGCGGCTGTCGTTGCCGGATGCGTTCGAGGTGGCGCCGGCGGTGCTCGGCGAATTCGCCACCGTGCTGTTGTTGCCGTCGTTGCCGGTGGAGCTGGCCGAGACGTTGCAGTTGTACTGGCGGCCGACGTAGTTGTTGGTGTTGTAGACCGGCGCGGCGTAGTAGCCGCTCTTCTGCTTGCGGATCATGTCCTGGATCGCGGCCTGGTTGACCTTGTCGGTGCTGGTCTGGAACTGCCATGCGGCGTTCTCGCCGACGTTGTTGGCGTGCGCAGCCAGAGGCATGCACAGCAGTGCCCAAAGAAATACGCGTTGCATGACGGTCCCTCTTTCGAAGACACACCCGATGAAGTCACGAGTGCTGTGTTTCGCGAGGGGATGCTAGGCACCGGCCGCGGTGGCCGGTATCCCTGGAACCGGTAGGCGGCATCCCGCGAACCGGTGGAAATGGAAAGCGGGAAGCCGTGGCTCAGAACGCGAGCCGCATGGTCTGCGATGCAGCGGCGGCGCCTGCCGGCCCGGCATCGGTGGCGGGCAAAGCGCCCTCATGCTGCAGTAGCCGCTGCTTGCGCACGACACCGCCCGCGTAGCCCTTGAGCTCGCCGTTCCTGCCGATCACGCGGTGGCAAGGCACGACGATGCTGACGGGGTTCGATCCGTTGGCCGCGCCGACGTCGATGGCCGCGCGCGGATCGTCGAAGCCCAGCTGCTTCGCGAGTTCGCCGTAGCTGGTGGTGCGGCCCGCCGGAATGCGGCGCAGCGCGGCCCACACCTTGCGCTGAAGCGAGTCGCCCAGCGTGGCTACGGGAAGCGCTTCGATGGCGGCGAGATCGCCGTCGAAGTAGCGGCGCAATGCATCGGCCACCGCATGCGGTGCAGCGCTTCCTTCAGCCAGTTCGAACTCGCCTTCGTGCAACTGGCGCAGAAGACGATGCAGGCGGGCGCGATGGTCCGCGTAGTCCAGCGCATGGATCGCGCCGGCGTCGTCGACGACGAGAAGGAGCCCGCCCAGCGGCGACTCGATGCGGCTCAATTGCAGCTTCAGCATGATCGTGTCCTCGGAAAAGAGAAGGCGGCGGGGCCGCGAACATTCACATGCTGCGCGTTCCCCGCCGCCCTCACTCGCCGTATCCGGACATCGACCTGCGGCTGCCGCCGCATGTCCTTTCAGCGCTTGTTCAGGCGTGCGCCTTGATCGAATCGGCCAGCGTGTTCACCAGCGTGTCGATGTGCGACTTCTCCACGATGTACGGCGGCGCGATCACCAGCACGTCGCCCGCGGGCCGCACCAGCGCGCCCTTGTGGAAGCAGTCGAGGAAGATCTCGTAGGCGCGCTTGCCCGGCGTGCCCGCGATGGGCGCGAGCTCCACCGCAGCGGCGAGGCCGAGGCTGCGGATGCTGATGACGTTGGGCAGGCCCTTCAAGGTGCTGTGGAAGGCGTCGCCCAGCACCTTGCCCATTTCGCCTGCGCGCGTGAAGAGGTTCTCCTGCCTGAACAGATCGAGCGTGGCGATGGCAGCTGCGCAGGCCACCGGGTGGCCCGAGTAGGTGTAGCCGTGGAAGAACTCGACCACGTGCTCGGGCGCGTCGGTCTTCATCATCGCGTCGTAGAGCTTGTCGCGGCAGATCACGCCGCCCAGCGGGATGACGCCGTTGGTCACGCACTTGGCGAAGTTCAGCATGTCGGGCACCACGCCGAAGTAGTCGGACGCGAAGTTGGTGCCCATGCGGCCGAAGCCGGTGATGACCTCGTCGAAGATCAGCAGGATGCCGTGCTTGTCGCAGATCTCGCGCAGGCGCTTGAGATAGCCCTTGGGCGGCAGGTACCAGCCGGCCGAGCCGGCCACCGGCTCCACGATGATCGCGGCCACGTTGCTCGGGTCGTGCAGCGGCAGGATGCGCGTCTCGAGCTCGACCAGCGGGTCTTCGGCCCACACCGGCTCCTCGTTGTGGATGTAGGCGTGGTTCACCGGATCGTGGATGAAGCGCATGTGGTCCACGCGCGGCAGGAACGCCGAGCCGAACACCTTGCGGTTGCCCGGAATGCCGCCCACAGACATGCCGCCGAAGCCCACGCCGTGGTAGCCCTTCTCGCGGCCGATGAACACATTGCGGTGGCCCTCGCCGCGCGCGCGGTGGTAGGCCAGCGCCACCTTCATCGAGGTGTCGGCGGCTTCCGAGCCCGAATTGCAGAAGAGCACCTTGTTCAGGTCGCCCGGCGCCAGCGAGGCGATCATCTCGGCCGCCTTGAAGGCGCGGTCGTTGCTCACCTGGAAGGCGGTGGCGTAGTCCAGCGTGTCGAGCTGCTGCTTGATCGCCTCGTTGATCGGCTTGCGGTTGTGGCCCGCGCCCACGCACCACAGCGACGAGATGCCGTCGATCACCTTGCGGCCGTCGTGGGTGGTGAACTCCATGCCGTCGGCCGCCACGAACACCCGCGGGTCCTTGCGGAAATGACGGTTGGGGGTGAAGGGCAACCACTGGTTGTCCATGTTGAAGTCCTGGTAGGCCATGTCTCGCTCCTGCGGTTGGGTTATCTGGGAGGGGAAAATCGCGATTCTGGCACCCCTGCCACAATTACGCCCCTGATGACGACCTCTACGCCCACCTCGCCCGCCTACATCCTGAACCTCTACTGCCCCGACCGGACGGGCATCGTGCACGCCGTTTCGGGCTTCCTGCTCGAGCACGGCGCCAACATCGAGGAGGCGGCCCAGTACAACGACCACGACACCGGTCTTTTCTTCATGCGCGTGCGCTTCGCCTGCGGCGCCCACAGCGAGGCCGTGCTGCGCGAGGAACTCAAGGCCTTCGCCACCGGCTTCGGCATGACGCTGCAGCTGCACGCGGCCGCCGAGCCGATGAAGACGGTCATCATGGTCAGCAAGGAAGGCCACTGCCTCAACGACCTGCTGTTCCGCTGGAAGAGCGGCCTGCTCGCCATCGACGTGCGCGCCATCATCTCGAACCACCGCGACTTCTACCAGCTGGCCGCCAGCTACAACGTGCCTTTCCACCACATTCCGGTGACGGCCGCGACCAAGGCGCAGGCCGAGGCAAAGCAGCTGGAAATCATCGAAGCCGAGGGCGCCGAACTCGTGGTGCTCGCGCGCTACATGCAGATCCTGAGCGACAACCTCTGCCGCAGCCTCTCGGGCCGCGCCATCAACATCCACCACTCGTTCCTGCCCAGCTTCAAGGGCGCCAAGCCCTACTACCAGGCCCACGACCGCGGCGTGAAGCTGATCGGCGCCACCGCCCACTACGTGACGGCCGACCTCGACGAAGGCCCGATCATCGAGCAGGACGTGGCCCGTGCCGACCACACCGATACGGTGGAAGACCTCACGGCCCGCGGCCGCGACACGGAAAGCCAGGTGCTGGCGCGCGCGGTGAAGTGGCACAGCGAACACCGGGTGCTGCTGAACGGGCACCGGACGGTGGTGTTCCGCTAACTTGGACTGAAGCCAAGGCCCGCCGGAAGGCGGGTGTAGCATCTCGCGCCAGAAAAAGAGGAGAAGGCGTGATGTTGCGACGTTGGATCGGTGGGGTGTTGCTGGCAGTGCTTGCGGCCGGCCTGTTCGGGTGCTCGGCCAGCGGGCCCCGGTTTTCGGAGATGGCGGGCAGCATGCCGTCGCTGGGTGAGAACGAAGGGCGGATTTACTTCTATCGAAATTCCATCGTAGGCATGGCGGTCCAGCCCGATGTCTCGGTCAACGGCCAGGTGGTGGGCACGTCGCGCCCCAGCAGCTTCTTCTACATCGACCGCCCGGCCGGCACCTACCGGGCCAGCGCCCGGACCGAGGCCGAAGGCACGATCGACGTCGTGCTGCGGCCGAAGCAGACCGCCTATGTCTCGATGAGCATCAGCATGGGCATCCTCGTCGGACATCCGAACTTCGAGCGCGTTTCCGAGGCCGAGGGCCGGAAGGAACTGCAGTCGCTGGCCTACGACGATGCCTTCGCTTCGACCCGGACGGCCAAGGCTTCCGCCGCCGTACCGCCTGCAAACGCTACGACAGCCCCCGCGCCCCCTGCTCCAGCGGCGGTGAGCAAACCCGTGGCCCCCGCGGCAACGGTGGCCGCCGCGCCTCTCGCCCCTGCCCAGCCGACGGCCGCAGCCGCCGCATCGCCGCCTGCCACTCGCGCCACGGCACCATCAGCGCCCGAGGCCACTCCTTTTGCCAAGACTTCCCTTAACGATCTGCGCTTGCTCCTGCAGGCCAACCGCTGAGACGCGCGCGATGAAATACCTGTCTTGCCCGGCGCTTGCAGCGCTCGCCATCGCTCTGCCCGTCCTGACTGCCTCCGCGCAGGATTCGCGCAACACCACCGCGCTCGCGCCCGAGGCGCTCTTTGCCCGCGTCTCGCCCAGCGTCTGGGTGGTGCAGGCCAGCGACGCCCAAGGCAAGGTGCTCGCCACCGGCAGCGCGATCGCCACCGCCGCCGGCACCGCGGTCACCAGCTGCCAGCTGCTCGCGAAGGCCAGCACGGTGACACTCAAGCGCGACAACGTGAGCTACGGTGCCGCGCTGGCGCTGCCCGATGTGGAACGCGACCTATGCCAGCTGCGCATTCCGAACCTGCCCGCCTCCATCGCCGAAGTGGCGCCAGCGAATGCACAGCAGGTCGGCATGCCGCTCTACGTGATCGGCGCACCGCGCGGCAAGGAGCTGACGTTGGGCATCGGCATGCTGGGCGGTATCCGCCGCAGCACAACGGGTGAACTCGAAGCCTTGCAACTGGCTGCTGCGCCGGAGGCAGGGCTCGGTGGTGCCGGGGTGTTCGATGCACAAGGCAGGCTCGTGGGCCTGCTGCCTGCATCGGCCACGGGTGCTGCGATCTCGAACCTCGCCATGCCCGCATCCTGGATCGCGCAGTTGCCCGAGCGCGGCAGGCACGCGGTCGAGCGGCTGGCGTCGCTGCCTGCCGCAGCCCCTGGGAATGGTGGCACCGCAGCCAGTGCCGCCAGCCAGACAGGCTTTGCGAAGGGTCGACCGAGCGTCGTCGAATACCAGCTGCACGACCGCCTCACCAACACCTACCGCAAGGTGATCTACAGGATCGACCCGTCGACGGACGAGCAGATCAGCTTCAACAACGGCGGCTGGGTCGAGAAGCCGAACGGCGAAGTTGTCAGCGTCACTTCGGCCATCGCGGGCGAATTCGATTCGGTCATGCCGCCAGGCGGCTGGGCCAAGGAGAACCTCAAAGAAGAAGCTGCCTGGAGGGCCCGCTACAGCTCCACGCTGGGCGGCTCGCGCTCCAACATGGACCTGAACGCGACGGTGATGGAAGACACCGCGCTGACCATTGGCGGCAGGGAACTCAAGGTCGTGCGCATCGAGTACAGGGGGTACACGCAGCGCTTCCCGAACGCTGGCTCGGTGTTCGGAAACCAGTACGGCCGCTATGTCGCGAACGTCTGGTTCTCGCAGGAACTGGGGCGCGTGGTGCGCTTCGAGGCAGAGACCCGGGGCGGTGCGGGGAGCGTCGCCTTCCAAGTCCGGGAAACCCTCGAGCTGGTCAGCATCCGCTAGAGAGGTTCATGAAGCAGGGCTGCCGCAACGCGGTAGCCCCGCCCACCCGCCGCCGTCAGTTGCGATTCGGATTGTTCGGCCGACGGTCATAGCGGTTCGGCACGCCGTCGCCGTCACGGTCCCAGCGGCCCCTGTCGTAGACCCAGCGGCCGCCGTCCTGGCGCCACTCCGGCGGACGGTAGGCGTAGCCCGGGCGGGCGCGGACCCAGCCGCCGCCGATCCACACGTGGCGGCCGCCACGCCACTCGTAATGTCCCGGCGCCCACACGTACCCGCGGCGCGGCGGGGGAACGCGCTCATAGCGCGGCGGAGGCGGCGGCGTCTGGATGGTGATCACAGGCTGCGCCTGCACGGCCGTCGGAACGGTCAGTGCGCCCACCGACAGAAGCGATGCAGCGCCGACAGAAAGAGCCAATGCAAGTTTTTTCATGAAGAACTCCTCATGAGTTGTTGGAGGAGCCTTCATGCTGCCCAGCCCTTGTGAACCTCCTGTAAGCCGTGCACGAAGTCTTGTGTAAAGCTGTGACGCGCCTTTGGGGTCTTTTTGGCTCTTGCTAGCGCTCACTCACACGCGCAGAAAGCCCGAAAAAGGCTCATTCCTGCAGTTCGCGCAGGTCGATGGCCGCCGCCATCGCCGCATGGCCGGCCTTGTTGGGGTGCAGGTGGTCGCCCGAATCGAACAGCGGGTTCAGCGCCTGCGGGTCGGCCGGGTCACGCAGCGCGGCGTCGAAGTCGATCACGCCGTCGATGTCCTGCTTGCCGCGGATCCAGCGGTTCACTGCCTCGCGCATGGCCTCGTTCGATTCGCTCCAGTAGGGCGTATTCCTGAACGGCGGCACGGTGCCTATCAGTACCTTCACGCCCTTGGCGCGCGCCTGCTTCACGAGCTGCTGCAGCCCCTCGGTGATGCGCTCGGCCGTCGGCATGTCACGCGGCTTCAGTTCAGCGCCCGGCACCTTGGCGAACATCGCGCGGCCGATGTCGTTGGTGCCCAGCAGGATGATCGCGTGCGTCGCGCTGCTCTGCTTCAGCACGTCGAGCTCGAAGCGCGAAAGGCCACTGGGCCCGATGCCGTCGGCCAGCAGGCGGTTGCCTCCGATGCCCAGGTTGAGCACGGCGACGTCCTGTCCGCCAGGCTGGGTATCGCGCAGGCGTGTGGCCAGCATGTCGGGGTAGGCGCCGGTGGTGGCCTCCGTGGTGCCCGCCGTGATCGAATCGCCGAATGCCACGACGGTGCGAACGGACTTGGTGGTGAGCACGTCGAGCCCCGTCACGATCTGGTTGAGCACCAGCGTCGCCGGGTTCCTGAGCTTCGGCGTCATCACCGCGTTGCCGGCCGTCACCCACGTCGTGCCCGACTCCACCATCGACACCGTGGCGAAGGGCGTGGCGCGATCGAAGAAGGCGCTCACCATCACGGTCTGGCCCGCCTGCACCGGCAGGTCGATGCCGTCGCTCCAGGCCTCCGCGCCCGGGGCGATGGTGAGGCTGCTGCGGCCGCCGAAATGAAGCACGCGCAGCGTTGTCGGCGAGAACGCCTCGGCACCGGTGCCGCGCGCAACGCTCGCCGCGGCGATGCGCAGCGGCGTCTTGCCGAAACGATTGGAAAAACGGATGCGGATGCGCTCTCCGTCGAGCGACAGCTCCACCTTCTGGCGAAGCGTCTGCCCGCGCAGGTCATTGCCCGCGGGCGACGAGTAGCTGCCGCCGCCGGGGCTGGCGGCCATCTCGGCGAAGTCGACGGGCGCAACGGCCCAGCTCGCGACCCAGTGCGCCTCGGCAGGCTGGCGCGGACGCCCGTCGGGCGTGACGGCATGCACGCCGACGGCCAGCAGGGCAAGGAAGGAGGCAGCCACCCAGTGTGCGACGGCCACGTCGCGAAGGCGGGCCGCCCATCGGGAAAGCAGGTTCATGCACGCAAAGCGAATCAGTGTACGGAGCCACCGATCCCCCGAACGTGACGAGGTCTAAAGCCCGGTTACCAGGTGTCTACGTAAGCGACGGCCGCTCCTTGGGCCTTCGTCGCGGAAGACAGCCCACGCACCAACCAGGTGCGCGTGTCGGCCGGGTCGATCACTGCGTCGATTTCCAGCGTCTGTGCCATGTGGATGGCCTCGCCGTTCTCGTACTGCTGCGCCACCAGCTTTTTGAACAGCGCATCGCGCTCGGCGCCTTCGGGCGCGGCGGCCAGCTCCTTGCGAAAGCCCAGCCGCACGGCACCTTCCAGCCCCATCGCGCCGAATTCGCCCGTGGGCCAAGCCACCGTGAAAACAGGCGCATCGAAGCCGCCGGCCGTCATCGCCTGCGCGCCCAGGCCATAGCCCTTGCGCAGCACCACGGCGAAGAAGGGCACGCGCAGATGCGAGGCCACCATGAACATGCGGCATACGTGCCGAACCTGCGCCTGCGCCTCGATCTCGGGCCCGACCATGAAGCCGGGCGTGTCGCACAACGAAACAATTGGAAGGCCGTGCGCATTGCACAGCTGCATGAAGCGCGCGGACTTGTCGGCCGCCTCCACGTCGATGGCGCCGCCCAGGTGATGCGGGTTGTTGGCCATAAGCCCGACCGGCCTGCCCTCGATGCGCGCGAGCGCGGTGACAATGCCCGCGCCGAAGCCCGCGCGCAGCTCGAGCAGCGAGCCGGTATCGGCCACGCCGCGCATCGCGGCGCGCACGTCGTACACGCGCAGGCGGTTCTCGGGCACCACGTGGCGCAGCGTGCGCGGGTCGGCGCACTGCCAGTCGGTGGTCGCGCCCTGGAAATACGAGAGGTACTGCTTCGCGGCGGCCACGGCCGCGGCCTCGTCCTCCACCAGGATGTCGATCACGCCGTTGCGCGACTGCACGCCGCTCGGCCCGATCTGCTCCGGCGCGAAGGTGCCGAGCCCACCGCCCTCGATCATCGCGGGGCCGCTCATGCCGATGTTGCTGCCCTTGGTGGCGATGATCACGTCGGCACAGCCCAGCAGCGCCGCATTGCCCGCGAAGCAGCGGCCATGCACGATACCCACCACCGGCACCTTGCCCGAGAGCGCCGCGAACTGGCTGAAGGTGTGGTTGTTGAGGCCGGCCACGATGGGCATGTCGGTGTCGCCCGGCCGCCCGCCGCCGCCTTCCGCGAACAACACCACCGGCAGCTTCAGCTGGTGCGCCACAGCCAGCAGCCGGTCGGTCTTGTGGTGGTTGCGCATGCCCTGCGTGCCGGCCAGCACGGTGTAGTCGTAGGCCAGTACCGCGCAGCGCGAGGCCTCGGGACCGAACTGCTTCGCGTTGACGCTGCCCAGCCCCGTGACCATGCCGTCGGCAGGCGTGTTGGCGACGAGGTCTTCCAGCGTGCGCCGCCGCGTCTGCGCGGCGATGGCGAGCGCGCCGTATTCGATGAAGTTGGCGGGGTCGCAGGCGGTGTCACACAGGTCCGCGATGTTCTCTCGCGCGGTGCGCCCGCCCTGTGCGTGGCGCTTGTCGACGGCCGCCTTGCGGTTGGCGTCGAGCGTGTAGGCATGGCGGTCGATCACCTTGCGCAGGTCGGGGCGGATCGCGTCGAGGTCATGCTCGGCGCGTGCCTCGGCCTGCACGGCCTGCGCATCGACGGCTTCGAGCTGCACCAGCGATTGCCCTTCGACGAGATAGTCGCCCGGTGCGGCCAGCAGCGCCACCACGCGGCCGGCCACCGGCGCGTGCAGCAGGTGCTCCATCTTCATGGCTTCGAGCACGCCGAGTTGCGCGCCGACCGGCAGCACGTCGCCCACCTCGACCTCGAACTGCACCAGGCGCGCGGGCATCGGTGCTTTGACCGTGAGTTCGTCCGACTCGTCATCGGCAGCGACGGCCGCCTGCCCGGTCGGAGCAGCCACCGTCTTTCGCACCTGCTTCTCCAGCGTCGACGCGGCGGCGAGCAGATCGCCCAGATGCGCCTCCACGAAGCGCGTGTGCACCGCCTGCGTCGCGAACTCGGGCCGCGCCGCGATGGCGCGCAGCAGCGCGAGGTTGGTGGCGATGCCATCGATGTGGCACTCGTCGAGCGCGCGCAGCGAGCGGCGCAGCGCGTCCTCGAAGCGCGGCGAGGGCGAATGCACGATGAGCTTGGCGAGCAGCGTGTCGTAGTGCGGCGAAGGCGCGAGGCCCGCATAGCCGTGCGTGTCCACGCGCACGCCGGGGCCGGCCGGCAGGTCGAAACGCGCAAGCGTGCCGCCCGAGGGCCGAGCGTTGCCCTGCGCATCGAGGGTCTCGGCGTTGATGCGCCACTGCACAGCGAAGCCGCGCTGCGGCGCCGTGCGGCCGGCCTCCACGCCAAGTTCGGAAAACGGCTGGCCGGCGGCCACGGCGATCTGCAGCTGCACCAGGTCCAGCCCCGTCACCGCCTCGGTCACCGTGTGCTCCACCTGCAGGCGCGGATTGGCCTCGATGAACACGAAGGGCAGCGTCGCCGATGCCGCATCGACCAAAAACTCGAAGGTGCCGAGCCCGCGGTAGCTCACCGCCTTGGCCATGCGCAGCGCGGCCTGCGTGACCTGCGCGCGCAACGCCTCGGGCAGCGAGGGGCTGGGCGCGATCTCCACCAGCTTCTGGAAGCGCCGCTGCAGCGTGCATTCGCGTTCGCCGAGGCTGGCCACGGCCTTGCCGTCGCCGATCACTTGCACCTCGATGTGCCGCGCGTTCAGCATCAGTCGCTCGACGTACACGCCCTCGATGCCGAAGGCCGCCCTGGCTTCGGACATGCAGCGCGCATGCGCCTCGGGCAGATCCTGCGCATTGAGCACGGCCCGCATGCCGCGCCCGCCACCGCCGCCGATGGCCTTGACCATGACGCCCGCGCCCTGCGCCTGTTGCTCGGCGAAGAAGTCCTGCGCCTGCGCGAGCGTCACGGCGCCGGCGCTGCCGGGCATCACCGGCACATCGCATTGCGTGGCGAGTTCGCGCGCGCGTGCCTTGTCGCCGAACAGGCCGAGTTGCTCCGGCGTGGGCCCGATGAAGACCAGGCTCGCATCCGCGCAGGCCTGCGCGAAATCGGCGCGCTCGCTGAGGAAGCCGTAGCCGGGATGCACCGCATCGCAGCCCTGCGCCTTCGCCACGGCGATGAGCGCGGCGACGTCGAGGTATGCGGAGGGGCCGGTGGCATCGAGCGCCACCGCCGTGTCGGCCAGCTGCACATGCAGCGCGGCGGCATCGTCTCGCGCATGCACCGCCACGCTGGCGATGCCCAGGTCGCGCAGCGCGCGTACCAGTCGCACCGCGATCTCGCCGCGGTTGGCAATCAGAACTTTGGAAAACAGCAAACGGAACCTCTCAGCTTTTGTCTTTGAGCAGGCGGCGCAGCACCTTGCCCGCACCGGTGGTGGGCAGCGCGTCGATGAAGCTCACCGCGCGCGGCGCCTTGTAGCTCGCCATGTTGTCGCGCGCCCAGGCGATGAGCGCATCGGCTTCGAGCACGGCACCGGGCTTGCGCACGATGAAGGCCTTCACCACCTCGCCCTTTTCGGCGTCGGGCTGCGCGACGACGGCCGCCTGCGCCACCGCCGGATGCTTGATGAGAATGGTCTCGACCTCCTCGGGGAACACGCTGTAGCCCGAGACCTTGATCATTTCCTTGAAGCGGCCGATGAAGGTCAGGTAGCCGTCGGCGTCGATCTTGCCCATGTCGCCCGTGTGCACCCAGCCGTCGCGCAGCGTGGCGGCGGTGGCCTCGGGCTTGTTCCAGTAGCCCTTGAAGGTGCCGGGGCTGGTGAGCACGATCTCGCCGACCTCGCCCGCGGGCAAGTCGGCCTGCGTGTCGGCATCGACGATGCGGATCGTCACGCCCGGCACCGGCACGCCTTGCGTGCCCCAGCGCGGCGCATGGTGCGGCGTGTAGGTGTCGCAGGTGTGGGTCTCGCTCAGGCCGTAGGCGGCCTCGAAGGACGTGCAGTTGGGCGCATGCGAGCGCCACTGCAGCGCCAGCGGCTCGGTGAAGGCGATGCCGAAGCTGGTCACCGGGTTCATCTTCAGGCTGCGCAGGTCGAAGGATGCGATGTCCGGCACCTGCATGCAGGCCACGTTCATCGGCGCGATGCTGTACCACCAGCTCACCTTGTACGCGGCGATGGCCTGCAGCGCCGCGCGCGGGTCGAAGCGGTGCAGCAGCACCGAGACGGCGCCGGTGAGCACCGGCACGTTGACGCCCATCAGCATGCCGGCGATGTGATACAGCGGCGCGATCGAGAGCAGCCGGTCGTCAGGCCCAACGCCGTTGCAGTCGGCCGCTGCGCGCGTCTTGAAGAGCGCGTTGCCGTAGCTCAGCATCGCACCCTTGGGCAGTCCGGTGGTACCGGATGTGTAGGTCATGAGCGCGACGTCGTCCATGCCGATGGCCACCGGCTGCGGCTTCGCATCGGCGCGCATCACGGCGAGGAAGTCTTCGCAGTCCTCGGGCACGCTGCGTTCCGCCCTGCGTTCGGCGGCGAGTTCGGCCGGAAGGTCGAGCGCAGGATCCGCCGGCAGCAGGTCGGCGTAGTGCACCACGAACACGTGCTCGAGCGAGCTCCCGGGCTGCACCTTGCGCACCACCGGCAGCAGCGGCGCAGCCGCGACGATCACGCGCGCCTTCAGGTCGTTGACCTGGTAGGCCAGCTCGTGCTCCTTGTTGAGCGGCCCGCTCGGGCAGACGATGGCGCCGATCTTCTGGATGCCGAAGTGCGCCACCAGGTACTGCGGGCAGTTGTTGAGGAAGAGCACCACCGGCTCGCCCTTCTCCACGCCCAGCGCCTGCAGCCGCGCGGCGAAGGCGTCGCTGGCGCGGTCGAGCGCGCTCCAGCTCGTCGCGTGGCCGTACCGGATGCAGGCGGGGCTGTCGCCGCGCTCTCGCGCGTGGGTGCGCAGGTACTCGTGCAGGGGCTGCTGCGGGCGGTCGGGCAATGTCTCCATGGCGTCACTTTCTCAGGGTTATCGATAGCAGCCCGCAAGGGGCTGGCGCTTGCCAATGGTGCATGGTGCACGAACAATCCTACCCATGGGTATAACTTCCGCGACACGGCAAAAACCCTCTGGCTCCGCAGACCAGAGCGGCGTCACGGCGCAGCCGCACCTGCCCCAGGGCACGGGCCGCCAGCGCGCGGCCACGCAGGGCACCGACACGCAGCGCGAGCGCATCCTGCAGGCGGCCGCGCAGCTCTTCGCGGCACAGGGCTACGCCAATACCACCATGGCGCAGATCGTGCGCGAGCTGGGCATGACCAAGCCCTTCGTGTACTACTACTTCCGCGACAAGCAGGAGATCTTCGAGACGCTGTCGTGGCGCCCCGCGGTCGACTGCTTCACCGCGCTCGACTTCGCCGCCACCGATCCGCGCCGCGCAAGCGAGAAGGTGCTCGACGGCCTGGAGCGGCTGATCCGCGCAACCATCTCGCACCACCCGGTGGCCTTCTTTCCCTACCGCGAGCCGCAGGTGTACCGGCCCGAGTACATCGCCGCGCAGAAGAAGCTGGCGCATCACTTCTACGAGCGGCTGTGCCCGCTGCTCGAAGAGGCGCGCGCCGACGGCGACCTCGACTTCACCGAGACCAAGATCACCGCGCTCGCGGCCTGCAGCCTGCCGGGCTTCCTCTACAGCTGGTACCGCCCGGGCGGGCGCCTCTCGCCCGACGAGGTGGTGGCCGAGCTCACGAAGCTGGCCAGCCGCGTGATCGGGCTGCGAACGAAGAACTGAAGACAACACCTCCGGAGACAAAGCACCATGAAGTTCAGGAAAGCGCCACTGGCGCGGATCGCCCTTGCCTGCCTGCTGGCCGCGGCCGGCGCATCGCATGCCCAGCAGGCGACCTACAAGATCGCCTACATCGACCCGCTGTCGGGGCCCTTCGCCAACGTGGGCGAGCTGATGCTGATGCACACGCAGTACGCCATCGAGGACATCAACGCGAAGGGCGGCGTGCTCGGCGGCACGAAGCTGCAGCTGCTGCAGTTCGACAGCAAGCTCTCGGCCCAGGAAAGCCAGAGCGCGCTGCAGGCGGCGATCGACCAGGGCGCGAAGGCCATCGTGACCGGCGGCTCGGGCTCCTCGGTGGTCACGGCGCTGGTGCAGTCGGTGGCGCGCTGGAACCAGCGCAACCCGGGCAAGGAGCTGATCGTGCTGAACCACTCCTCCATCGATCCCGAGATGACGGGCAAGGCCTGCAGCTTCTGGCACTTCCAGACCGAAGCCAACACCGCGATGAAGATGAAGGCGCTGGCCAACTACATCAAGAAGACGCCCGAGGTGAAGAAGGTCTACCTGCTGAACCAGGACTACGCACACGGCAAGCAGTGGGCGAGTTACGGCCGCCAACTGGTGGGCCTGGCGCGGCCGGACATCCAGTTCGTGGGCGAGACGCTGCACCCCATCGGCCGCGTGAAGGACTTCTCCCCCTACATCGCCAACGTGAAGCAAAGCGGCGCCGACTCGGTCATCACCGGCAACTGGGGCCAGGACATGACGCTGCTGCTGAAGGCCGCGGGCGATGCCGGCTACAACCTGCGCTACTTCAACCACAGCGCGGGCTCGGTGCCGGGCACGGTCACGGCCGTGTCGCAGGCCAGGCTGGGCCAGCTGACCTGGGTGGCCGAATGGCACCCGGGCGAGGCCGACACGCCCAAGGTGGACGCGCTGGCCAAGGCCTACAAGGCCAAGACCGGCAAGGACTTCCTCGCACCGCGCATCGACATGACGCCGCGCCTGCTGGCCGCGGCCATCAACAAGGCCGGCTCCACCGACACGGTGAAGGTCGCGCATGCCCTGGAAGACCTGAACTTCGACTCGGTGGTGGGCCCCGTGCGCATGCGCGCCGAAGACCACCAGCTGCTGCTGCCGCAGGTGGTCAACACCATCGTGCCGGTGGACGGCAAGACGGTGAAGACCGGCTGGGAAGGCACCAACTACGGCTTCCGCACCGACGCGGTCTATACCGGCAACGAGCTCGCGCAAGGCACGGAGTGCAAGATGGTCAGGCCCTGAGCGTGCACTTTCTTCGCGACTGCTGAAGAGGACGGGGGTTGTAAGGGAAACCCCGTCCTGCCTGCCGCCTGTGCCGTCGGGATACTCCGGCTTCGAAGCCCGGATATCAGAGGCGGGTCCATTCCAAAGGCACAACAAGACCATGGCAGGCAAAAACTCGCTCCATCCGATCCCGCATCCGGCGAAGAAACCCTTCGTCGGCAACCTGCTGTCGATCGGCTCCGACTCTCCCGTGCTCGACATGTGGAAGATCGCGCAGGACCTGGGCGGCATCTACTGGCTGGACATGCCGGGCATGCCGGTGATCGTGGTGTCCTCGCCCGCGCTGGTGGACGAGCTCTGCGAGGAAGAGCGCTTCGACAAGAGCACGCGCGGCGCGCTGCGCCGGCTGCGCGCGGCCTCGCACGGCCTCTTCACCTCCGACACGCACGAGGAGACCTGGTCGAAGCCGCACAACATCCTGCTGGCCAACTTCAGCCAGCGCGCGATGCAGGCCTACCACCCGATGATGCTGGACATCGCCGGGCAGCTGGTCACCAAGTGGGAGCGGCTGAACTTCGACGAAGAGGTGGACGTGGTGCGCGACATGACCGCGCTCACGCTCGACACCATCGGCCTGTGCGGCTTCGGCTACCGCTTCAATTCCTTCTACCGCGAAGGCTTCCACCCCTTCGTCGACGCGATGGTGCGCACGCTGGAGACGGTGCAGAACCGCCGCGGCCTGCCGCTGGAAGAGCTGATGCTGAAGAAGGAGCTCGCCCAGCAGCGCAAGGACATCCGCTACATGCACAAGATGGTGGAAGACATCATCGAGGAGCGGCGCGCGAGCGGCGCCGACATCGCCACCAAGCCCGACCTGCTGAGCTACATGATCGCGGGCGTGGACAAGAAGAGCGGCGAGAAGCTCACCGACAAGATGATCCGCGACGAGTGCATCGAATTCCTCATCGCGGGGCACGAGACCACCAGCGGCCTGCTCTCCTTCGCCATCTACTTCCTGCTGAACAATCCCGACGCCATGGCCAAGGCGCAGGCCGAGGTCGACAGCGTGTTCGGCCCCGACACCACGCAGAAGCCCACCTACGCGCAGGTCAACCGCCTGCAGTACGTGATGCAGGTGCTGAAGGAGTCGCTGCGCCTCTACCCCACGGCGCCCGCGATCTCGATGCGCGCAAAGGAAGAAACGAAGATCGGCGGCCAGTACACGATCAAGAAGAACAACATGGTCATCATGCATGCGCTGGCGCTGCATCGTGACAAGGGCATCTGGGGCGAGGACGCCGACCGGTTCAATCCCGACCACTTCAGCCGCGAGGCAGAGCGCGAGCGGCCGGTGAACGCCTTCAAGCCCTTCGGCAACGGCCAGCGCGCCTGCATCGGGCGGCAGTTCGCGCTGCAGGAGGCGGTGCTCACGCTGGGCATGATCCTGCAGCGCTTCAACCTGGTGGACCACACGGGCTACAAGCTGAAGATCAAGGAAGCGCTGACGATCAAGCCCGAGAACTTCAGGATCAAGGCGCTGCTGCGCGACCCGGCCACGCGCCCGCGCGGCAACATGAGCGATGCGGCGGCGGCGCCGGTGCAGCCCGCCAAGGCGGCCGAGCGCAAGCCGCAGGCGGCGCGCCATGGCACCTCGCTGCTGGTGCTGCAGGGCTCCAACCTCGGCACCGCCGAAGACCTGGCACGACAGCTCGCCGAGGCCGGCGAGATGCGCGGCTTTTCGACGCAGCTGGCCTCGCTCGACGACTACGCCGAACGGCTGCCGGCCAACGGCGCGGTCGCCATCGTCTGCGCCTCGTACAACGGTGCGGCGCCCGACAACGCGGCGGAATTCCACCGCTGGCTCGACAAGGCCGACGATTCGCTCAACGGCGTGCGCTTCAGCGTCTTCGGTTGCGGCAACACCGACTGGGCCTCCACCTACCAGGCCGTGCCGCGCCGCATCGACGAGCGGCTCGAGGCGCTGGGCGCCGCGCGCATCCACTCGCGCGGCGAAGGCGATGCGCGCGAGGACATGGACGGCGCCTTCCAGGACTGGAGCGACGCACTCTGGCCTGCGCTGTCGAAGGCCTTCGGCATCAAGACGGGTGCCGACATGCCCGCGCAGAGCGAGCCGCTCTACACGCTGGAAGAGCTGCCGCCGCCGCAGAAGAACGCGATCGTCGATGCGCTCGGCGCGGTGGCGATGCGCGTCATCGAGAACCGCGAACTGCAAAGCGGTGGCAACGGCGAGGCCGGCCGCTCCACGCGCCACGTCGAGCTGATGCTGCCCGAGGGCCTCGTCTACCGCGCCGGCGACCACCTGAGCGTGGTGCCGCGCAACAGCCCGGCGCAGGTCGAACGCGCGATGGCGCGCTTCGGCTTCGACCGCGCGGCCCATGTGCGGTTGCACGCGGCCACGGGCCGCAAGGCGGCGCTGCCGGTGGAGCAGGTGATCGCGGTAGACCGCCTGCTGGGCGACTATGTCGAGTTGCAGGACGTGGCCACGCGCAAGCAGATCGCCACGCTGGCGGCGTACACCGAATGCCCGTTCACGAAACCCAGGCTGGAGGCCCTCTCGGGCAGCGACGAGGCCTCGCAGGCCGCTTACAAGGCCGAGGTGCTGCACAAGCGCAAGTCGCTGCTCGACCTGCTGGAAGAGCACCGTGCCTGCCAGGTGCCGTTCGCGGTCTTCCTCGAAATGCTTTCGCCGCTCTCGCCGCGCTACTACTCGATCTCGTCCTCGCCCGCGATGACGCCGGGCCGCTGCAGCGTGACGGTGGGCGTGGTGAGCGGGCCCGCGAAGTCTGGCATCGGCACCTTCGAGGGCGTGTGCTCCAACTTCCTGGCGCGCGCCGAGGCCGGCGACACGGTGCATGGCGTGGTGCGCGAGACCACGGCCGAAGGCTTCAGGCTGCCGGAGGACGCGACCCGGCCGCTCATCATGATCGGCCCCGGCACCGGGCTCGCCCCGTTCCGCGGCTTCCTGCAGGAGCGCGCGGCGCAGGCCGAGGCGGGCACCGCGCTCGGCGAAGCGCTGCTCTTCTTCGGCTGCCGCCATCCCGAGCAGGACTTCATCTATGCCGACGAACTGCAGGCCTGGGCGCATCGCGGCCTCATGAAGCTGCACACCGCCTTCTCGCGCGCGGGCGAGCGCAAGGTCTACGTGCAGGACCTGATCCGCGAGCAGGCCGCACACGTGTGGAAGCTACTGGAAGCCGGCGCGGTGGTCTACGTGTGCGGCGACGGCTCGCGCATGGAGCCCGATGTGCGTCGCACGCTGAGCGACCTTGCGCGCGAGCACGGGCACGACAGCACCACGTGGATGGACAAAATGATCGCGGACCAGCGCTACGTGCTGGACGTGTGGGCGGGGAACTGAGGCGGCGGCGGAAGCTCAGGCTTCCAGCGCCGGGGCGAAGGCGTCGAGCGTGCCGCGCACGCACCAGCCATCGGCGGTCAGCGCCATCACCCTGTCGGAGAGCCCTTCGGACCCGGCAGCCGCCCTGAGCTTTTCGGCGGCAGCGCACATGCGGCCCAACGCTTCGGCGCCGCCGCGGCTCTCGGCGAAGTAGACGACGTCGCGTCTCGGCACCACCGCGATCAGCTCACCCTCGAAGCCCTGCGCAAGCTGCTGCCAGAGATCGGGCAGCAGCAGCATGCAGGCCTCGAAGCCGTCGCCCGCGACGAGTGCCCTGTAGCAGCCGAAATCCCGCGTGCGGACGTTGGGCGCCACGAGCCGCAGCATGTTGTCGATGGCCAGTTCGTACATCGACTGCGTGTCGAGTCCTGTCTCCAGCAGCCCCTCGCGGGTCAGCGTGACGAACCGCGCCGAAGTGTCGACCACGAAGCTCACCAGCAGGTCGGAATCCGCGGCAAGGGGAAAGGCCACCGGCTCGTGCGCTTCGCGGTTGCCTCCGAGCGTCTCGATCAGTTCCAGCACCGGCCGCATCGCCTGCTCCACGAAGCCGGCATGCCTGATGCGGGGGTAGATGGGCGGGAGGCTGTGCATGGTGCGCCATTGTTTTGGGCGGACCAGCGGCGCCACAAGTGACGGAAGTCATGGCTCGCCGCAATCTTGCGCACACGAACGCAAGCACGCCGGAAATGCCCGATCTGTAGCAATCTATCGTCTTACTGGTGTTTCAGGCCCGAATTGCTACGATTTGCTTCGTCAGCCAAGAACCCAAGAGCTCCAGGGAGATTCCATGTCTGTCGGCGCAGCGCAGCTTGCGCGTGTCCTTACCGCTTCCTCGTCCGCCATGCCCACGCTCGGCAATGCGCCGGCGCTGGAACCCATCGCCATCGCGGGCGACGAGGGCCTGAGCAGCCTGTTTCGCTACACGCTGACGCTGGCCACGCCCGAGCAGCAGGGCTACAACGAGCGGCAGGCGGCCAACGTCGCCATCAAACAGCTTGTGGGCGAAATGCTGGCCGCGCACATCGTGCTCGACGGCCGCCCGGGCTCCGGGCCGCAGCAGCGCCACATCTCGGGCCTGGTCACACGCGTACGCTTCCTGCGGCTGGAGAACCGGCGCGCGCTCTACGAAGCCGTGATCGAGCCCTGGCTCACGCTTGCCACGCGCACGAGCGACTACCGCATCTTCCAGAACCAGAACGTGCTGGACATCGTCAGGACGGTGCTCGGCAAGTACAGCCTGCCCTTCGAAGTCCGGGCAACGCGCAGCTATCCGCCGCGCGAGTTCCAGGTGCAGTACGGCGAGAGCGACCACGACTTCATCGCCCGGCTGCTGCACGAATGGGGCCTGTACTACTACTTCGAGCACGAGGAGAGCAGCCACAAGCTGGTCATCGTGGACGAGATGGCCTCGCACCAGCCCTTCGCCCACGAGGGCTACCAGAGCATCCCCTTCCACCCTGCGGACGCGACCGTGCGCGAGGAGCACTGCGACCGCTTCAACGCCTGCGAGGAGCTGCAAAGCGGCCGCTGGGTGACGGACGACTTCGACTTCAAGCGCCCCAAGGCCGAGCTGCAGCAGATCAGTGCCATGCCGCGCAAGACCGCGCAGAACACCTGGGAGCGCTACGGCTGGCCGGGCGACTACGTCGTCGAGTCCGAAGGCGAGCAACTGGTGCGCACGCGCATGGAAGAGACCGGCAGCCAGGGCGAACTCGCCAGCGGCTCGGGCAACCTGCGTGCCGTGGTGCCGGGCTGCCTCATGACGCTGGAGCGGCATCCGCAGAACGAATCGAACCGGCAGTACCTGGTCACGCATGCCCATCTGCGGCTGCAGGACGTGGGCGACGCGAGTTCCCAGCAGGAGTTCGAGTGCCGCGTCGACTTCGACGTGATCCCCGCGAGCAAGGTGTTCCGCCCGCCGGCACCGTCCGTACCCCGGCCGCGCACCACGGGTCCGCAGACGGCCATCGTCACCGGCCCCGCGGGTCGCGAGATATGGACCGACGAGTACGGCCGCGTGAAGCTCAGCTTCCACTGGAACCGCTACTGCACGAAAGACGAGAACAGCTCCTGCTGGGTGCGCGTGTCATCGCCCTGGGCTGGCACGAACTTCGGCGGCATCCAGATCCCGCGTATCGGGCAGGAGGTGATCGTCGACTTCGAGAACGGCGACCCCGACCGGCCCATCGTGACCGGCCGCGTCTACAACGCCGACAACATGCCGCCGTGGACGCTGCCCGACAACGCCACGCAGAGCGGCCTGCTCACGCGCAGCTCCGAGGGCGGCAGCGAGGCCAATGCCAATGCCTTGCGCTTCGAGGACAAGAAGGGTGCCGAGCAGGTGTGGCTGCACGCCGAGCGCAACCAGGACATCGAGGTCGAGCACGACGAGACCCATTCCGTGGGGCGCGACCGCAGCAAGAAGGTGGGCCGCAACCAGATGGCCACCATCGGCATGGCCTACATGCACAACGTGGGGCTGGCCAAGATGGTGAACATCGGCCTGGCCTACTCCTTCAACGTCGGCATGCTGCGCAACACCGTGGTCGGCATGATGGACAACACCATGGTCGGAAAGACGCAGACCACCAACGTCGGCGAGAAGTATCTGCTGTCCGTGGGCGGCGACAAGGGCAGCCACATCGAGATGGACGGCAAGACCATCTCGCTGCGCGTGGGCGCATCGGTGGTGCAGCTCAAGGCCGACGGCTCCATCTCGGTCACGGGCAGGAAGATCAACATCACGGCGCAGGGCGACGACGTGACCGTCAACGGCGAGCACATCTGGCTCAACCCCGTGGGCGGCGGCGCGGCGCTGCAGCCGGACGCGGTGCCCACCCCGCCACCGGCCGAGCCTCCGGGCAGCCCGCTGGCGAGCCTCGGCGCGCTGATGGGCGGCAACCCCGCCGACCTGCTCGGCAAGGCGGGGCAACTCGCGTCGATCGCGCAGCAGGTGGCCGGAGGCGGAGGCGGTGGTGGCGGCGCGGCGAGCCAGGTGACGCAGGTGCTGGGCACCGTCTCCGCGGCCGTCTCCGCAGGTGTCGGGAAGATGGCGGCGGACGAGGGCGGCACCCGTGGCTGAGCCCGCGCCACCCATACCCGCGCCGCGCCTCGCGCAGCTGCGCAACGCGACGCCTTTCCCGCACTTCCAGTTCGACAAGATGGGCAAGGGCCGGCGCTTCCACGACGTGGTGGTGGTGTGCGCGAGCTTCGTGCTGGCACCCGGGCGGCTCGAGCCCGCGGCGTTTCACCGCGGGCCCGTCTTCGCCGACGAGCCTTGGGATGCCTCTTTCGTGACGCTGTCGAGCCTGCGCGCGGCAACCGACGTGCTGCTGCGCAAGCCCGGCGCCGATGTCTACGTGACGGGCACAGCGCACGCCCTCGACTGGACGCCCCGGCCCGATTGGCAGGCGCAGCTTCAGGTGCGGCGGCAGCATCTGCCGTTGCTGCACAAGGTGCTGCGCCTCACAGGCCCGCGCCAGTGGGACTGGCAGCCGGACGCCACGCGGCGCACCCTCTCCGATCCGCAGCCGACGCTGGCCGTGCCGCTGCGCTACGAGCTCGCCTACGGCGGCTGGGGCTTCGACCGGGGCGACGACGAATCGGCCGTGCCCCGCACCCATCCGGCCAACCCCTGCGGCAGCGGATGGTTCGGCAGCGCGAGCCGCGACGATCATCCTGCCGCGCGCCATGCCGCCGGCCAGCCGTTTCAGGGGCCACAGATCGAGCACGCCGATGCGCCGCTCCAGCAGGCCAACCACGAAGACGCCCGGCCAGCCGGCTTCGGGCCCGTCGCGCGCTTCTGGCAGCCGCGCGTCGCGCTGGCCGGCACCTACGACGACGCCTGGCGCGAACGCAATGCCGGGCAGGCCTATATGGATTACGCCGACGATTTCGACGAGCGCTTTTTCCAGTACGCGCCCGCCGACCAGGTCGTGGCGGGCGGGCTGCGGGGTGACGAATCGGTGCGCATGAGCGGCTTCTTCGCCTCCGCGCCGCACATCGAGATCGAGTTGCCCCACCTGTGGATCGAGGCACTATGCAGGGACAGCGGCGGCACCGAGCGCAGCGAGGCCATGAAGCTCGACACCGTGCACATCGACCTCGACGAGATGCTCGTGCACCTCACCTGGCGCCTTACGCTGGATCAGGCGCTCGACACGGTGGCGGTCGACCTCTTCCACCGGCAGCTTGCCGAAGCCGCCACGACCGATGGCGATGCCCGCCAGGAAGCGATGTCCGCATGAGCACCGAGAAACACATCGCCGACGCCGAGTCGGGCTTCATGGTGGTCAACGTCGTGCCCGACTTCTGCATCGTCGGCAAGCAGGTCGTTCCCTTCGACATCGTGTCGATCCTTCCGCCCGAGAAGGCGGCCTACTCGCGCACCGTGTTCGCGCGCAGCAAGAAGGTGCTGATGGTCGACAGCATCGTCAAGGGCGTGACAGGCAACGCCGGCAGCGGCGTGCGTTCGGGCGTCTCGCTCGGCGCGGGCAACGTGAAGATCATCTCGGGCTCGCAGACCGTCTTCGTCGAAAGCCGTGCCGTGGCCCGCCATGGCGACCTGTGCGAGATGAACGGAGCCGCCTGATGGGTTCGATGCCGGACGACAAGAAGACGCTGGGACAGGTGCTGTCCACCTCCTCTTCGTCTTCGTCGCCCTTCTCGACTCCGGCCTTCAACAGCAACGGCACCCTCGGCAGGGTGCTGACCTTCGAGGTGCCCCAGGGGCCGATGCTGCGGCGCCGGCCCGGCATCTGCAGTGAACGGTATGAACGGGAGAAGGCGGAGTTCGAGAAGATCCCGTGGTACGAGCGGATGTTCATCGGCAACGGCCGCGACGCGCGCCTGGAACCGACCGACGCATTGCAATCGGCCAAGACCTTCCAGCGGGCATGCGAACAGATGCCCGACGAGATCCCGAAGGCGGCGCTGGACGACAAGCTCCAGCAGCTGAACGACCACTACAGCGGCAAGAGTCCGCTGCCGCCGGAACAAGCCCTCGAGCTCAGGAGAAGGACCTCCTTCCTCCAGGACGTCTACACGCCGGGGCCTCGCTGGGAGAACAACATCTCCGGCGCCGAAAGCGCCTGGCTGAGCGAGCAGAACCTGCGCTTCGGCAATTCGCTGGGCATCGCACTGCTGGGCCCGCTATTCGGGGCACCCGGTGCGGCCACGCGTGTGCTGGGCGGCTCGGAGCAGCAGGTCGCCGCGGCCAATCAGTTCGGGGCCAGCGCGTTCGAATCTGCGGCCGCCGTCACCGTGCTTGGTGGGAAACCTGCTGCCGAGCCCCTGCCCCGGCCTGGGGGCACCGCGAAGAATGCGCCCCTGGAACCAGTGAGCAGGCCGGTGGAGGGCAAGCCGTCTTCGTCACGGCCGTCCACCGGACAAGCGAAGGAAACGGCCCCGGCGGACGGTGTCGTCGTCACTCAGAAAGCCCCCTTGCGAGCCGAGTACGAAGCCAAGGTCCGTTCCCTGAAGGACAAGGAGACGGAAATGCGAAACGCCGGCAAGAGCGAAGAGGAAATCGCAAGACAGCTGCATGCCGACAGGCGCGCGCTGGGCGTCCAGTACAAGGACCTCACCCCCAAGGAAATGCTGGACAAGATCTACGAGAGAAATCTGACCAAGTACGGCGACAAACTGGGCCCCACCATCGACTGGCTGCAGCAACGGGGGAAATCATGGAGTCAGATAATTGAATCCGCCACACGAACTGGCGGGAAGGACCTGGGACTTTGATGACCATGAATGAAGGCACCGCCTCTACCGCCATCCTCGGCGACGAATACGACGAGCAGCTGCGCGAGAAGCTTGCGGAGGCCCTGCGGGAGATGGGGGCCGTTCTCGACGGCCACGACTGGTCCGTTGCCGGCTCGCAGGAGATAGACAGCTATTCCGTGACCATCGCCGACCAGCATCTCCTGGTCGAAGCCGAAACCTTCGTCGGCCTGTCGATTTCAGGCTCCAGGGAACTGGTCGAAGAGGTCATGGCCCATCTGGCCAAGGCTTGAGAAAGACCTGGGCAATCGCAACGGCGGGGCTGCGGGCGCCCGAAACTCAAGCGCCCCGATCCGGATCCGGATACACCAGCGGCCCCAGCACCCCGCGATTGAACGGCTTCCACTGCCCCTCCGGCTGCGCCAGCCGGTCCGCCACCGCATAGAGCACCGCCGGGTGCGCGCCCAGTCCCAGGTGGCTGGCGATGACTTCGATGTTCTCCGACTGCGGGCCGGTCTTCTCGATGCTGCAGCGCCATGCGACGACGCCGTCGGTGCGGCTGAAGATCGAGGTGGTGGGCACGGGCGGCGTGGGCTGCACGAACTTCATGCGGCGCGGGTCGTGCGAGCTCTGGCCGCTCACGCCTTCGTACACGCGCCATGCGTTGGTGGCGCGCGGGCTGCCCGAGAAGGGGCTGCCCAGGGTGATGACGCCGCGGATCATGTGCGAGTACGACGAAGCCAGCATGCGCGCATACACGCCGCCGAGGCTCCAGCCGATGATGCTGACCTTCTGGCCGCTCTCGTCGTGCAGCTTCTTCAGCAGCTCGACCATGCCCTGCTCCACGCCTTCGCGCGGGCCGAAGTTGCGTCCCTGGCCCCAGCCGTGGGCGTCGTAGCCGCGGCTGCAGAGGTAGCGGCGCAGCAGCAGCGTGGAGCCGTCGCCGGCCACCAGGCCCGGCAGCACCAGCACCGGGTGCCCGTCGCCGCGCGGCGTGAGCTGCAGCAGCGGCCACATGGCGAGGCCCGCCCCGGTCTCCCACAGCGCGCGGCCCTCGGCCAGCAGCAGCAGGCGCGACGGCGGGGTGAGGTCTTCCTTGGCGTAGGTGGCGGTAGCGCTGGTCATGATGGATGGCTCCTTTGTGGTTCTTGTATCTGCTTCAGAACGAAGGTGAGGCCGGCAAAGCGAATGCCCCGTCGGACGGCAGCGACATTTATCCGAGGTATTTGGCCCTCAGGTAATCGAGGTAAGCCCTCGATTCGCCGGAAACATACGGGGAAACCAGCGTGAGCGTGTAGAAGGCCGCAAGGCCCGGGTCGGCCTGCGCCAGCGCCTCGCGCCCAGGCACCAGCCGCTCGAACGAGAGCCAGCAGGTGGTGGTGAACACCATCTGCAGCGCCAGGATGCGGGCCTGCTCGGCACTGGTCTCGATGACGCCCGAGGCCACGAGGCTCTCGCACAGCGTCTGCGCGGCCAGCAGGTTCTGCGCGGTGAGGGCCTGCGCGCGCTGGCCCAGCGCCGGGTACTCGCTGGCCAGGAAGGCCATGTCGCGGTAGATGAAGCGGTATTCGTCGATGGCCTCGAAGCGCAGATGCAGCGCGAGCCAGAGGTCGTCGATGGCCGCGATGGAGGCCGACGAGCCGTTCAAGGCCTCCAGCCGCTGCTCGAAGCGCCGGAACAGCCATTCGACGATGAGCTGCTTGGCCTTGAAGTGGTAGTGCAGGTTGCCCGGGCTGATGCCCAGCTCGGCCGCGATCTTGTGGGTCGACACGGCCGCGAGGCCTTGCGCATTGAAGAGCGCCAGGCTGGCCTGCAGGATGCGGTCGCGCGTGGTGTTGGAGCTGGCCACAGGCGGCTTGCTGCGTTGCCTGCCGTTCAGCGCTTGCCGCGCCCGCGGGATGTGCCTGCGCCCGCGCCCGTGCCGGCTTCGAGCTGCGCCACGCGCTCGCGCAGCCTGGCCACTTCGTCGCGCAGGGCCTGAACCTCGGCCGCGTCGGGCATGCCCAGGCGTTGCATGGCGGTGGCGACGCGCTGGTCGAACACGTCCTCGAACTTGCGGATGCCGAAGCTGTCGAGGCCCAGGCTCGGCACCTTGCCCTGCCCGATGCCGAGCAGGCCTTCGATCACGTTGGCCTGGCGCTTGGCGACGTCGTTGCGCACGTTGTCCAGCGCCTTGAGGCCGGCGCGCAGCAGGCCCTCGGCCTTGCTGCCGGTCTGCTCCGCCGCCTTCTTCGCGGCGGGGGCCTTCTTCTTCGCAGCCGGCGCCTTCCTGGCCGCCTTCGCGGGCGCCGCCCTCTTCTTCAACCTTGCAGTTTCGTCGGGACGGTTGGCCATTCGGTGCTCCAGATGCCGGAAGAAAAATGAAAAGGGGCGCCATGCGCCCCAGGATCAGGCCGCCTTGCGGGCAGCAGCGCGGCGAACCGGCTTCTTGGCGGCGGCGGCCTTGGCCTTCACCGTGCGGACCGGCCTGGCGGCTTCTTCGGCGCCGTTCACGCGGGCTTCGATCTGCTTGGTGCCGGCGGCGATGCGGTCGGCGATCTGCACCGAGACGGTGGCCAGCGGCTGGTTCAGCGCGCCGAGGGCGTTGATCACCGAGGTGGCGACCGGCGATTCGACGCGGGCCACGCGGCCGGCGACGGCTTCGATGCCGCTGGTGGTGCCGGCGGCGACGCGGTCCATCACCGAGACGATGCGGCCGGTGTCGATATCCACGCGGTTGGCCAGGAAGCCATTGATCTTCTCCTGCGCGCCGATCAGGTTGGCCTTGACCTGCTCGCTCACCAGCGGGAGCTGGCGGCTGCCGAGGAATTCGCTGTAGCGCGAAGCGGCGCCGCCCAGCAGGCGGTGCACGCCGGCGCGATAGGCGCCGACCAGGGTCTTGCCCGCGTCGTTGTACTGGCCGACGACGTGGACGGCAGCGGAGGCGATGGAGGTTTGCGTGGACATGATGAAGATTTCCTTGAAGTTGATGGGCTTCGCGAAGGAAACAGAGGGACTGGATCAGTCGCGATGGGCCTATCTTCTTCCAGGGGGCCTAGGCCTGGAAAACTAGAACGGTCGGAAAACTAGTCCAACTGCCCCAATTTTCTTTCCGGGCCCCCCCCCCTTGTGCCGGTCAGGCCGCCGCGGCCCTGGGCGCAGCGCCCGGGGATCGCTTGGCTGGGGCGGCCTTGCGGGCAGGAGCCTTGACCGCAGCCTTCTTGGCAGGGGCCTTGGCCGGTGGCTTGGCGGCCGCCTTGGCTGCCGCTTTCACGGGTGCCTTCTTCGCCGCGACCTTGACCGGGGCCCTCTTGCGAGCGGCTGGCTTCTTCTTTGCGGCGGCAACGGGCATGGCTTCGGCCTCGTCGTCCGAGGGCTCCGCCACCGTCTTCGGCGGCACCGGAGCGGGCGCGGCGCCGGCTGCGGCCGGGTGCTTCTGCGTGAGCTCCATCAGCAGCTTGTGCTCGGCCAGCATGTAGTCGCCGATCTCGGTGATGTCGGGCACGGCGCGGCGGCAGGCGATCAGGCCGTAGTCCATGCGGCCGTTGTAGCTCTGCACCGTGACGTTGAGGGCCGTGCCGTGGCTGGCGATGGACACCGGGTAGTAGCAGGTGACCAGCGCGCCCGCGAAGTACATCGGGAAGGGCGCGCCCGCCACGTTGGAGATGGCGACGTTGGCCGCCGGCGGCAGCAGGTTGACGATGCCCGAGCGCCCCACCATCGACGCGATGCCCGACACCAGCCAGGGCGCGGCGAAGGTCGGGAAGTCGTCGAGGATCACCGCCTTGAAGCGGTTCATGGTCGACTTGGAGCTGGTCGACGAGGCGTTGATGGCCTTCAGCCGCTGGATCGGGTCGGTGATGTCGCTGGCCAGGCTCACCAGGATCATGCTGGCCTGGTTGTTCGCCGTGTCGTCGCCCGCCTCGCGCAGGCTCACCGGCACGCCGGCCACCAGGGGCTTGGCCGGCAGCTCGTTGTTGTCGGCCAGGTAGTGGCGCAGCGCGCCCGACACGGTGGCCAGCACCACGTCGTTGAGCGACACGCCGAAGTGCTTGGCGATGTACTTGGTCTCGGCCAGCGAGATGGTGCGCCCGGCGAAGGTGCGCTGGTTGGTGATCGACACGTTGAGCGAGGTGCGCGGCGCGAAGAGGTTGAACTTCTTCGGCGCGGCGGCCGCGTCCTTCTCGGCCGCCTTCTCGTCGGGCCTGGCAAGTCCGCTGATGGCGCGCGCGATGGCCGGCGCCATCTTGAAGAGCTTCACGTACTGCTGCGCGGTGTTGCGCAGCGCCGCGGTAGCGAGTTCGGCCATGCCCAGCTGGTAGTTGTTGCCGCGCGGGCGCGAGCGCGGCGGCTTCACCACCCGGCCCGTGGCCTCGAGGTCGAAGATGGCCTTGCCCACTTCCACGCCGGCCTGCCCGTCGATGCCCGCGTGGTGCACCTTGGTGTAGAGCGCCACCTGGCCGCTCTTGAGGCCGTCGATGATGTAGAACTCCCACATCGGGCGGCTGCGGTCGATGAGCGACGAATGCAGCCGCGCCACGTACTGCTGCAACTGCCGGTTGGTTCCGGGCTTGGGCAGCGTGATGTGGCGCACGTGGTAGTCGAGGTCGATGTCGTTGTCTTCCACCCAGACCGGATTGGTCATGTCGAAGGGCATCAGCGCGAGCTTGCGCGTGAACACGTCGGCCAGGTGGATGCGGCTGGCCATGAACTTCTTGGCGTCCTCGTAGAAGTCGCCCGTGTAGCCCTTGGGCAGGTCGAGCACGTTGAGCGAACCCACGTGCATCGGCATTTCCGGCGTTTCCAGGTGCAGGAAGGTGGCATCAAGACCGCTCAGGTGTTTCATGTGTAGTGTCTCCTTGGTGGGGCATGAGCCGCTTGGCAGGATACCGTGCGCATCGCGTTCCCGGGCCCTCCCTTATTCAGTGTTTCCACCGAGGGCAGGCACCGGCGCGACAGGGGTTTGCCCCAGTAATTCCAAAGTACGGATACTGAAAAAGGCACCGCAACAACTGCTCACAAGACGCGGTGTCTTTCACGGCGCCTCCGTACACTGGGGCCATGACATCCAGCCTCCCCCCGCAGCAGCATCAGCAACAGGACGAAGACGAGAACCTCTGGCTAGAGGACATCGATGGCGAGAAGCAACTGGCCTGGGCGCGTGCCCAGAACGCCATCACGGTTCAGGCCTACGCGCAGTCGCCCGCGTTCGAGGCGCTCCAGCAGGGCATCCTCGAGGTGCTCGACTCCGACGAGCGCATTCCGATGGTCCGCAAGATCGGCCCGCGCTTCTTCTACAACTTCTGGCGCGACAAAGAAAATCCGAAGGGCATCTGGCGCCGCACCACGCTCGACGAGTACCGCAAGCCCCGGCCCGAATGGGAGACCGTGCTCGACATCGACGCGCTGGCAGCGGCCGACGGCGAGAACTGGGTCTGGCACGGCGCCGACTGCCTGGAGCCCGAGTACAGGCGCTGCCTGATCTCGCTGTCGCGCGGCGGCGCCGACGCCGACGTGGTGCGCGAGTTCGACCTGGAGGCCAAGCAGTTCGTCGAAGGCGGCTTCTCGCTTCCGGAGGCCAAGAACCACGTCGGCTGGAAAGACATCGACCACCTCTACGTGGCCACCGACTTCGGCCCCGGCTCGATGACCAGCTCCAGCTACCCGCGCATCGTGAAGGAGTGGCGGCGCGGCACGCCGCTCGAAGGCGCGGTGACGGTGTACGAAGGCCTGCACGAAGACATGTCCGTGAGCGCCTGGCGCGACAACACGCCCGGCTTCGAGCGCGACTTCGTCTCGCGCCAGATGGACTTCTACGAAAGCGAGACCTGGCTGCGCGGCGCCGACGGCAAGCTGGTGAAGATCGACGTGCCCGACGATTCCAACACCGACATCACGCGCGAGTGGATGCTCGTCGAGCCGCGAGAAGACTGGACCGTGGGCGGCGCCACCTACAGGTCGGGCTCGCTGCTGGCCGCGAAGTTCGACGACTACATGGCCGGGCGGCGCGAGCTCACGGTGCTGTTCGAGCCCGACGACACCACCGCGCTCGACGACTATTCGTGGACGCGCAACCATCTGGTCCTCAACGTGATGCACGATGTGGTGAACCAGCTCGAGGTGCTCACGCCGCCCGCGGACGGCAAGGGCCCGTGGAAGCGCGAGAGCCTGGGCGGCGCGCCCGCGCTCTCGACCATCGCGACGGGCGGCATCGACGAGGACGAGAACGACGACTACTTCCTCACCGTGAGCGGCTTCCTGCAGCCGACCACGCTCTACATCGGCACCATCGGGCAGGGAGAGCCGCAGGTGATCAAGGACAGCCCCTCCTTCTTCGACGCCTCGCGCCATCGCGTAAGCCAGCACTTCGCCACCTCGAAGGACGGCACGCGCGTGCCCTACTTCGAGATCGCGCCGAAGGACCTGAAGGCCGACGGCACCAACCCCACGCTGCAGTACGCCTACGGCGGCTTCGAGATTCCGCTGCAGCCCGCCTACAGCGGCAGCATCGGCCGCGCATGGCTGGACCAGGGCGGCGTGTACGTCGTCGCCAACATCCGCGGCGGCGGCGAGTACGGCCCGCGCTGGCACCAGGCCGCGCTGCAGGAGAACCGGCTGCGCACCTGCGAGGACTTCGCGGCCGTCTCCGAAGACCTCATCGCCCGCGGGATCACCTCGCCCGCGCACCTGGGCGCCATGGGCGGCAGCAACGGCGGCCTGCTGATGGGCAACATGCTCACGCTGTACCCGCACCTGTACGGCGCCATCGTGAGCGAGGTGGCGCTGCTGGACATGCGCCGCTACACGAACCTGTCGGCCGGCGCCTCATGGATCGCGGAGTACGGCGACCCCGACCAGCCCGAGGAGTGGGAGTTCATCCGCACCTTCTCGCCCTACGAGAACGCGAAGCCGGGGCTGGCCTGTCCGCCAGTGCTCTTCACCACGTCCACGCGCGACGACCGCGTGGGCCCGGTGCATGCACGCAAGATGCACGCGAGGATGAAGGCGCTGGGCTACGACAGCAGCTTCTACGAGAACCTGGAAGGCGGCCACAGCGCGGCCACGGACAACAAGGAGTCCGCCTTCATGGACGCGCTGGGCTACGCATACCTGTGGCGACACCTGAGGAATTGAAATGAGCAATGCCAACGTCACCCTCGAACTGATCGGCGCGCCCACCGACGTAGGCGCCAGCGTGCGCGGCGCGGGCATGGGCCCCGACGCGCTGCGCGTGGCGGGCCTGCCCGAGGCGCTCGCGCGGCAGGGCTATGCGGTCGTCGACCGCGGCAACCTCGCGGGGCCGGCCACGCCCTGGACGCAGCCGCCGAGCGGGCTGCGGCATCTCGACGAGGTGATCGCCTGGAACCGCTCGGTCTACCAGGCCATCGACACGGCGCTGGGCGCCGGCCACGTGCCGCTGATGATGGGCGGCGACCACTGCCTGGCCATCGGCTCGATCAGCGCGGTGGCATGGCATGCGCGCAAGCGCGGCAAGAAGCTGCGCGTGCTGTGGCTCGATGCGCACTCCGACGTCAACACCGAGACCACCAGCCCCAGCGGCAACCTGCACGGCATGCCGGTGTCGTGCCTGCTGGGCCACGGGCCGGCGGTGCTCACGGGCTGGAGCGGCGAGCGCGCGGCGCTGCAGCACGACGCGATCCGCTTCATCGGCATCCGCAGCGTGGACGGCGACGAGAAGGAAGCCATCCGGACGCTGGGCCTGAACGTGTTCGACATGCGCCACATCGACGAGCACGGCATGCGCACCACCATGACCGAGGCGCTGCAGGACGTCGACGAGGACACCCACCTGCACGTGAGCTTCGACCTCGACTGCCTCGACCCCGCCGACGCGCCCGGCGTGGGCACCGGCGTGCGTGGCGGGCCCACCTACCGCGAGATGCAGCTGTGCATGGAGATGATCGCCGACACCGGGCGGCTCGGCTCCCTCGACGTGGTGGAGCTGAACCCCGCGCTCGACGTGCGCAACCAGACGGCCGAGGTGGCCGTGGAGCTCATCGAGAGCCTGTTCGGCAAGTCGACGCTGGTGAGGTAGAAAAGCTCAGGGCCGCTCGACCTGCGCCGCCTTGGCGCGCGTGGTGTAGCCCTGGTAGGCCGGCAGCGCGACGGCAGCGAGGATGCCCAGCACCGTGATCACCGGCAGCAGCCACGCGCCGATCAGCACGCCGATGCCGTTGGGCGGCGGCGGCGCGCCGAAGCGGTTGCGGCCCTTGGTGCCCGACTTGAAGACCCAGATCAGGGCGACGAACGGAATCAGCGCCAGGAACAGCATCCAGCCCGACCAGTCCATGTCGTGCGAGCGCTGGATGCCCGTCAGCACGTAGAAGACCAGGTACGGAATCGCCAGCAGGAAGGTTAGCCCGCCGATCACGCCCTCGGAGCGCGCGAGACCGGTGAAGCCGAGGATGCCGCCCATCACCGCGGCAGCGATGATGAAGATGATGTACGAAAAAAGCGTGTACGCCAGGAAGCGTGCCCGGCCGATGCGGCCCTTGGCGGACCACAGCTTCACAGGCTGCACGGCATCGGAGCCGCCCTCGTATACGTCGGCCACCGTGGAGCGGGGCGCGGCGTACGGATTGGGATTGGTGAAATCGGTCGTCATGTGCTTCTCTCTCCTCTGATTTATGAAGAACCCATTGTGGGCAAAGACCTTTACAAAAGGCCAGCCCTTTTGACCGCGTGGTAACGATTCACCAGCGCCACCGCAAGGTCGGCCGGCTCCACGTCGACCGACAGCGGGTCGTTGCCCACCACGCGCGCGAAGGCGTCGCGGCGCGACTGCTCGAACAGGTGCGCCGCCGCCACGTCGACCGCGTCGCGCCCATGCACCAGCGGCTGGCTGGCGATGCGGCCGAGCACGCGCTCGCGCAGGCTCGCGACCAGCACGAGATGCTTGCGGCGCAGCAGCTTGATGGCCGGGCGCAGTTCGGCGGCGTCCTCGTCGCGGAAGTTGGTCAGCACGATGACCAGCGCGCGCCGCTTCTGCACGCGCAGCAGCTCCTGCGCGGCCAGCAGGTAGTCGGAATGGGTGGCGCCGGGCTGGATGTCGTGCAGCCGGTTCATCAGCGCGTTGAGCGTGGCGCTGCCCTTGCGCGGGGCGAAGTCGCGGCGCTCTTCGGGCGGGCAGCCGAAAGTCATGGCGCCGACCTCGTCGCCCTCCTTCAGCGCGACGTAGCTCAGCAGCATCAGCGCGTTGAGGGCTTCGTCGAAGTGGCTGTTGCTGCTGCTGTTGCTATCGGCCTGCTGCGCCGGCGCGCCTTCGTCGGCGCGCATGCGACGGCCGCAGTCGAGCAGGAACAGCACGCACTGGTCGCGGTCGTCCTGGAACTCGCGCACGATGGGCCGGCGCTGGCGCTGCGTGGCCTTCCAGTCGATGTGGCGCAGCGAGTCGCCGGTCTTGTAGTCGGCCAGCTGCCGGAAGTCGGTGCCCAGCCCGCGCTGCGCGTATGTCTTGATGCCGATCTGCGCCAGCCGCCGGTCGCCCGAGAGCCAGGCATAGCGCGCGAGCGCGGCGAAGTTCGGGTACACGCGCAGCCGGCGCGGCTCGCCGAGCGTCTGCCGCACTTCGAAGCAGCCGAAGCGGGTGCGCCAGCGCAGCTGGGTGGCGCCGAACTGCGCCACGCCGCGCTGCGTGGCGGTGGCCGTGTAGCGGATCGCGACGCGCGAGAGCGCCGGCACCACGTGCTCCTGCGGCAGGCCCTCGAAGGCGAAGTGCGTGTCGAGCTCGTCGAACACCGACACCCGCCAGACCTGCGCGCCTTCGTTCACCAGCGTGAGGGTGAGCACCGTGGGCACGCCCAGCGAGAACGCGCCCGGCAGGTTGCGCTCGATGCGCAGCGGCGCGGCGCGCCAAAGCCGCAGGCTCTGCCAGAGATCGGCGCCCGCCAGCACGAAGCCGAGCGCCAGCAGCACGCCCGCCACGACGGCGACGTAGTCCACCGGCACGCCCAGCAGCAGCGCCACCGTGGCGGCGACACCGAGGCCGGCCAGCGCCAGCACGGGCGCGCGCGCGGGGATCGGAATGGCAGCTCGCATCCGCGCTGGGCTTACAGCCTTGGAGCTTCGACGCTGTCTCGCGCGGCACGCAGCAGCGTGTCGACGCTCAGGCCTTCGAGCTGCGCATCGGGCGAGATCATCACGCGGTGCCGCAGCGCCGGCAGCGCCTGGCGCGCCACGTCGTCGGGCGTGATGAAGTCGCGCCCGGCCATCAGCGCGGCGGCGCGGGCGGCGCGCACCAGCGCCATGGTGCCGCGCGGGCCGGCACCCGACGAAAGCCCCGGCCAGTCGCGCGTGGCGCGCGCGATGCGCACCGCGTAGTCGATCACGCGCTCGTCGGCCTGCACCAGGCAGGCCAGCCGCTGCAGCTCGAGCACCTGCGCCTCGTCGAGACAGGGGCGCACGGCTTCCAGCGGAAACTGGTTGCCCGCGCGCTGCCGCGTGGTGAGCTGCACGATGGCGTTCTCCTCGCTGTGGCTCGGAAAGCCGATGTCGATCTTCAGCAGGAAGCGGTCGAGCTGCGCTTCCGGCAGCGGATAGGTGCCCTCGGTGTCGATCGGGTTCTGCGTGGCCATCACCATGAAAGGGCGCGGCAGCGCCATGGCCTTGCCTTCGAGCGTGACCTGGTACTCCTGCATCACTTCGAGCAATGCGCTCTGGGTCTTGGCCGGGGCGCGGTTGATTTCGTCGGCCAGCAGCAGGTTGGTGAACACCGGGCCCTGGTGCACCCGCAGGGTGCCGAGGCTGCCGTCGCCGCGCGATGCGATGTCGAGCACCGCGTGGCCGGTGACGTCGGAGGGCATCAGGTCGGGCGTGAACTGCACGCGCGAGTAGCGCAGCGTCATGGCCTGCGCGAGCGCGCGAGCGAGCAGGGTCTTGCCGAGTCCCGGCACGCCCTCGATCAGCACGTGGCCCGAGGCCACCAGCGCCACCAGCGTCTGGTCGACCGCCTCGAGCTGGCCGACCACGGCCTGGCCGACCTCGGCGCGCAGCGTCTGCAGCCACTGGGCCGCACGCGTCAGTTCTTCGGGTTGGATGGCTTGCATGGGCGTCTCTCGGTTCAGGATGAGGAAGAGGAAGAAGAAGGTGATGAAGAAGAAGTCCGCGGCGTGAACGGCCCGTTCGCGTCGAGCCGGCGGCGCGCGGTCTCGAGCACTTCCAGGTCGATCGCCATCGCGCCAGCGTGGCGGGTGCGGGCCCCGTCCATCGCGCGCAACAGCATCGCCGGCTCCAGCCCCGTTGCCTGCGCGATGGCGGCTGCTCGCGCCGCCGCATCGCGAATCGCGTAGCCGCGCAGCTGCCGGCGAGCCGATTCGTCGAGCGCGCGCAGCTGCGCAACGTGCAGCGCGCCCGAGCCGTGCGCATGCAGGAAACCGGCGGTGCCGCGCACCTGCTCGGCCATGGAGCGCCGGTGCGTGCCGGCCGGAGGCGCCAGCGGCCCGAAGCGCACGGCCGCGCGCCAGAGCGCGGCGAGCAGCGCCAGCAGCCCCACGACCATTGCCACCCAGCCCTTCTGCCAGAGCCACAGCATGAAGGGCTCGCGCGCCTCCTCGGCGACGAACCAGATCTCGGCGCCGCCGCGCGCCTGCACCGCCGCGGCGGCGAACAGCGCGTTGTCGCCGCGCAGGAAGCTGTCGTTGTGCCAGAGGCCCCAGGGCATCACGGTGACGGTGCCGCGCCCGACGCCGACGCGGATCGCCTCGGTGCCGCGCGAGCCGGTCGCGGTCCACAGCGCGGGCGGCTGCTTGTCGGCGGGCCGGTAGCGCGAGGGCGACCACCATGTGCAGAGCCGGTAGCTGCGTCCGTCGGCGAAGCTCGCGGGAACCGTTGCGGGCTCGTTCACCGTGTGGCAGTCCGCGTCCCTGGCGGACGGGTCGGGAATGCGCGGGATGCCCGATTTCCGCCTCTTCTTCGGCTCGGGCGTTTCCTTCTCGTTCTTTTCTTCCGATGCAGGCGGCTTCTCGCGCACCAGCGGCAGCCAGTCTTCGAGCTGATCGCCGCCGACCAGGTAGCCCGGCATCACGAGGTGCCCGCCCTGCTCGACCCACTGGCGCAGGCGCTGCCCGCGCTCGGGAAACATGTCCCAGTGGCTGGAGCCGAGCACCAGCCGCGCCTGCGCGGGCGGCATGGCGTCGAGGCTGTCGCGCTTGACCACCTTCATGCCGAGCTCGCGCAGCATCGCCTGCGCACCGTAGAAGCGGTTCGTCCTGGCCTCTCCGCTCGCGGGCGTCGACACCTCGGTGTCGGCCCATTCGGTGGCGGAGACCAGCCAGAAGCCGGCCAGCGCTAGCACGAGCACCGTGAGGATGCGGGCCACCCATGCGTTCATGCGGCCGCGCCCTTCATCAGGCTGTCGTCCAGCTCGGCAGCGGCCGCCTTGGCGGACAGGTGCAGGTCGAACTCACCGCAGATCGCCAGCACCTGCGCGGTGGACGGCAGCCGGCCGCCGTACGCCGCCAGTTGCCACGCCTCGATCAGCCGCACGAAGAAAGCCTGCGCGTCCGGCGACAGCCGGGTCGAGGCCAGCACCACGCACTCGCCCTCGGTGCTCGCGGCGCGCACCGGCACCGCATGCGCATGCACCAGCCGCGACAGCGCGCCGCGGTACAGCAGCGACAGCGCGGGCCGGTGCTGGCCACGCTGCCAGAGGCCGGCGGCGGCATTGCCGATGTCGTCGGGCAGGCTCTCGGGCCGGATGTCGAGGCTGCCCACGTGGCTGGGCAGCAACGCCTTGCCGGGCCGCGCGCCGCCGGCGCGCACCCTGATCCATCGATGAAGGCGCACCGCCAGCCAGGCCAGCGCCAATGCGGCCAACCCCCAGATCAGCCAGCGCGCGCCCTCGGCCACGGCCCGCACGAAGTCGCGCAGCCAGTCGAGGCTGTCGGTCTTCTTCTCTGGCTCTTCCTCTTCCTCGTCGCGCTCCTTGAAGCGCAGCTTCTTCTCGGTCCTGGTGCCGGGCATGTTCGGGTCGGCGCGGACCTTGTCGGCGGCGGCCTGCACCTGCTCGCGCGTCAGTACCGTCTCGGCCGCGGTGGCAGTCGCCGGCAGCATCAGGCTGGCAGCCCACACGGCCAGCACCGCTACCGCGACGCGAAGCCCGCGCATATCAACGGAATCCACGACGGAACTCCTGTTCGATGTCCCAAGCTTCCAGCTCGACCCGGCGGTTCAGGTACATCGCGAACCCCGCCGCCACATAGAACGGCTCCAGCACGCCGACGACCAGCGCGTACGCACCTGCCGTCAGCAGGCTCTGCACCGTCGAGTCCGACTGCGTGAGCCAGTTGAAGAGATCGCGCGAGCTGCCTTCGGGCGCGAACCAGAACAGCAGCGACAGCAGGCAGATGTCGAGCGCCATCTCGACGTTGGCGAACACCAGCTGCATGCCGGTGGCCGAACCGCGCCGTCCGCTCAGCAGCTGCGCGCGCCGCTTGCGCCGTGCGCTTCCGCGCTGGCCCTCGAGTTGCTCGATGGCCTGGGTGAACGAGCGCCAGGGCGAGAAGCGCCGCCACAGCAGCGTGCGCAGCAGCTGGCCGCCCCACACTGCCCGGCGGTTGGCCCAGAGGTCGGACCAGCGCGTCTCCTGCCCGAACACGGCGCGCGAATGCACGAAGAGCAGGCTGCGGTCCAGCCAGGGCTTGAGCCAGAAGATCAGCAGGCTGGGCAGCCAGCCGGCGATCTCGACCGTGCCAAGGGCCAGCAGCACCATGACGATGTGCACCGGCAGGAAGGTGCGCCACACCGAGCGCGCATGGCTGCGCACCAGTTGCGCGCCGAGATCGGCGGCCTCGGCCATGGGCCGCGGCCGCAGCGCGATGGCGAGGCCGTCAACCCGCATGTTCGTCCCCTGTCTTCGCGGCGGCGCTCGGCCGGCCCTGCCAGCCCAAGTAGGCCAGCACCAGCACCCAGCAGGCTCCGCCCACGCCGTACTTCACGGCCGGCGCGATCCATCGCGCCGACGACCAGAAGGCTTCGACCGCGGCGGCGATCAGCAGCAGCCCGATCACCCCGTAGACGATCACCACCGCGTGGCGCGCCGCCAGCCGCAGCGCCTCGAGCCGCGTGTGCCGTCCGGGCGCCACCCACGAATAGCCGAGCCGCAGGCCCGCCGCGCCAGCCAGCACGATGGCGGTGAGCTCGAAGGCCGAGTGCGTGACGACGAAGGAAAGGAAGTTCTGGGCATGCCCCGCCGCGATGAGGTAGCCGCCCACGGCCCCGATCTGCACGCCGTTGAACACCACCACCGCCGCGCTGCCCACGCCGGCGAAGATGCCCGCCGCGAAGCAGCGGAACCCGATGCCGATGTTGTTCATGATGTAGTAGCCGAACATCTGCCAGTCGTCGTCCGCGCTGCGCGTGCGGCCCAGCGACTCGGCGCTGTCGCCGTACATGGAGTCGAACTCCTGCACCGAGCTGGCGTCGAGCAGGTGCAGGATGAAGCCCGGGTCGCGCCAGGCGGCCCAGCCCGCCATCAGCAGCGGCAGCATGAACATCAGCGCCGACACCAGCAGGTAGATGCGGTGCGCGCGCACCGCCTCGGGAAAGTCGACCAGCGCGAGCCGCGCGAAGCGGGCGAGGCCGTAGTCGTGGCGGCGGTAGATCAGCCGGTGCGCGCTCTGCGTGAGGCCCTCCAGGCGCTGCGTGAGATGGATCGGATAGGCGCGCGCCTGCGCCAGCGCGAGGTGCTCGCACACGCGGCGGTACAGCGTGGCGAGCCGGGCGCCGTCGAACTTGCGCTTGGTCTCGGCCGTGCGGATGACGGCTTCGAGCTCGGCCCACAGGGGTGCGTAGGCGGCCTCGAAATCGAGCGGGGTCATCGCACCGCCCTTCCCTGCGCATCGGCACCGGAGCGCCGGCCCAGCACCCACTGCGCCACGCCGAGCAGGCGCTGCGAGGCCGAGGCGCCGGTGGTGTCGGGCCCGAGCACCGGTTCCGCGACGCGGGCAAGCTCGTCGAAGCGCTCGGGCGTGAGGCGGGTGGCGCGCCCGGCCCAGGAGACGATGGCCATCTGCTCGCGCGCCGACAGCGGCCGCGCAGGCGCCTGCGGTTCGGCCGGGGGCAGGCTGCCGTGCAGGCTCACCTGGTCGCTGAACACCACCAGCGTGCCGGCGGCCAGGTCGCCCAGGCGCTTGCTGTCGTGGCGCCACAGCATTGACACGATGCCCGCGCCGTAGAAGGAAGGCACGAAGTCGGCCGCGCGCAGCAGGTTGCGCGTGAGCGCGGCAGCGGGCGTGACGGGCAGGCCCGAGTCCATCACCACGCGCAGGCCCATCACGCGCTTGCCGGGCGTGGCCGCCGCGCGCGTGAGCTCGAAGACCACCGGGTAGAACCACTCCAGGCAGAAGTAGGCGATCAGCAGGATGCCGAAGCCCATCTTGCCCAGCATGCCGACGGTGATGGAGATCGCGACGAAGATGCCGAGGCGGATCGCGAAGTCGATCAGGTAGGCCAGCCCACGCGCGACCAGCCCGGCCGGGCGCAGCGAGAGCGCGATGCCTTCGGGGGTCTCGGCGGTGTAGAGCGTGTCGAGGCGCACTGCGGTCGCGCCCGGCTCAGGCTTGCAGCACGACGGTGTCGGCGATCTGGTCGTGCAGGCAGCGGCGCGACGCGCGGAAGATGAAGAGGCAGTCGATCAGCACGTAGATCGGCCCGAGCAGCGGCCAGATGCTGGTGAAGAACAGCGGGCCGTCGCGCAGCGCGAGGATGCGGCCGATCTGCGCCTGCGAGCCGTCGGGCCGCGCGATGCGGATCCTGAAAAGCGCCTTGCCGATGGTCTGGCCGCGGGTGGCCAGCAGATAGCCGTGCAGCACGAGATAGAGGACGACGCCGGAGGCCGCGCTGGAGATGCGGGGCTCCCACATGCCGAGGCCGTCGTCTTCCCAGAGATTGATGGGCGTGAACTTCGCGAGGAGCCAGATCGCCACGATGGAGATGCCCGCGTCGAGCATCGCGGCGAGAAAGCGCGTGCCGCGCGATGCGAGCTCGCCCGACTGGCCCCCGCCCGGCTGCACCACGTCTTCCACATGGGATTGCGGAGGCGCGTAGCGCGCGTCCTGCGACTGGTCTTCCATGCCCGTCCCTCTCCGAAACGAATGAATTTTCGGAAGATTCTAGGGCGGTTCGATGCCCGCTCCGGCCGGCCGGCTAGGCCGGCGGGCGCGCGGCGAGCGTGGTTTGCAGGCGCCGCAGGTCGTCGAGCAGCAGGTTCAGCGGCGCCGCCAGCAGCGCGTTCGAAGCGCCTTCGCCCGACGAAGCCTGTGCTGCGCAGCGGGCCAGTTCGTCCAGGTCGGACGGCGCGGGCTTGCCTTCGAGCGCGTCGGCCATGCCCGCGATGGCCGCGCCGGCCGCCTGCGCGGCTTCGGCCCGCGTGCCGGGCGCCAGGCGGAACACGCGGTCGAGTACCGTGGCGTCCTGGAAGATGCGCGCCGCCAGCCGGGCCTTGTCGCGATAGCTGCCGCTCGTGCCGCCCCGGCGCCACCATCGCGCTTCGAGGTCGGCGCTGCCGGCCAGCGCCGCCAGGCGGACCAGCGCGGCGCGCGTACCTGCCTGGATCCGCTCGATCTCCCCGGCATCGGTGGGACGGCGCGAGGCGGACATGCGCCTTGCGATGCCGCGCAGCAGCGCCGCGCAGCCCTCGTCGAAACGCGCGCCCGCGTGGTACTCCGACATCACCGTCGAGACCACCAGCGCCACGCCCACGCCGATGCCGATCTGCACCATGCGCAGCAGCGCCACCTGCAGCGGCGAATGGCCGGGAATGCCGCCGGCAGACAGGATGATGAGCGCCGCCACCGGCGCGCTGCGCATGCCCGGCACCGAGGCGCTGGCGAAAGCGAGCAGTACGACGAGGGCCAGCGTGGTCGCGATCGGCTGTGCGCCGTGATGCTGCAGCCAGACGCCCGCCATGCCGGACAGCGCGCCAGCCGCGGTGCCGCGCACGCGGTCCCAGCCGGCGTCGAGCGTGGAACCGGCGCTCGGGCGCATGACGATCAGCACGCTCATCACGGCCCAGAAGCTCTCGGGCAGATGCAGCGCGGTAGCGACGCACCATGCGATGGCCACCGCCGCGGCGAGCTGCACGCCGGGACGCCAGCGACCGTTGCGCCAGGGGTCGGCGAGGCGTTGCAGCGCGCGCGCCGTTCATGGCCCGGGCGGCTTCGCGCCGCCGTCGAGCGCGGCCGAAATGCCGTCGATCAGCCCGCAGGCTTCGAGCAGCAGGGCGCGCTGGCCTTCATCGAGCGTGGCTCCGATCGCCGCGGCCAGCGCCGCCTCGCGCGTGCGCATGATCGCCTTCAGCCGTCGCATGCCCTCGGGGGTGAGTGACAGCAGCCACTGGCGCCCGTCGGCCGGATGCGGCGCGCGGCCGATCCAGCCCTCGGCTTCCAGCTCGGCCAGCAGCCGGGTCAGTGACTGGAGCTTGACGCGCTCGAACCCCGCCAGCGCGGTGGGCGTGCACGGCCCGTGCCGGTGGAGCTGGCCCAGCACGCTGAGCTTGGCCACGCTCGGCCCCTCCGGCGTGGCACTGCCGCCGCGAAGCTGGCGGGAGAGCAACGACACCGAGGAGCGAAGACGCGAGGCGCATTGCGCCGTATCTGGGACGGTGGAAGCCATGCCCGGATTGTAAGACGCGTCTTGGTATTCAGGCCTTTCGGCGTCAGCCCCGATTGGGCGATGAAGTCACAGGGTAGGTGACGGCCGGCGCCGGCGCGGAGGCCGGAGCGATGGCGGGCGCAGGCATGGGCACCGGGGCCGGCGATGCGACCGGCGTTTCCTCGGGCTTGGTCGCGGCCTCGTCCTCGGCTTCTGCCTCCGGGCCTTCCAGGAAGCGGTCGAGCAGCGCGAAGAAGCGGTCGTAGAAGCGCTCGTCGGTCAGCGTCTCGCTCGCCACTTTCACCATCGCGTCGTCGCTGCCCGAGAACGGCAGCGAGAGCGAGCCGATAGCGCCCACGCCGAGGCTCGCCGAGTTGTTCACCTTCTTGAGCCCGTAGCGGTCCTGCAGCGCGGTGGCGAAGGCCACGGTGCTCCTGCTCGTCTTGCCGCCGCGGGTGCTCTCGCGCGCGCAGACCACGCGGAACTCGACTTCCACATGCACCTCAGCTGCAGGCTGGAAGCTCTTGCGCCCGGTCACGAGGTCGGAGTTGGCGGCCGTGATCATGTAGCCCTGGCTCAACAGCGCACGGCGCGCGGCCTCGCAGGTCTGGGCCTCGGTGGCCTCGTAGTCGCGGGTGTGGGTGGTGGTGGAGCCGAAGGCCTCGGGTTCGTAGTTGACCCGGCGGGAGGTACTGCCGCAACCGGCGAGCACGAGAACGGCGCAGAGCAGGCCCAGGGCGAGAACCGGTTTACGGACCGGGGCACGGATGGCGAACAGGGAATTGGAGTGCATGGACGACATGAAGCGGCGAATGCTAACCGGCGGCCTTGCCGGCAAGCCTTCGAGCGCGCCCGTGCGAGCGCGTTCCCGCCGCAATGCCGAAATTTTCAGGACCAGGGCAGCACGTGATGCGCGCGCACCCGCGTCGCCGCGATCAGCCGCGCGTTCGGCGCATCGGTGCTCTCCACCCAAGCGCGCGCTTCTTCGGCGCTGCGGCCGAACTGCTGGTGGCGGCGCACCAGCCGCGCCTCGCGCACCGCGTCGTCGATGTCCACGTACCAGACCTCGTCCAGCATCGCCGCCGCGCCGGCCCACGGGCCCACGTCGTGCAGCAGGTAGTTGCCTTCGGTGATGACGAGCTGCGTCGAAGGCAGCACCGCGATCGCTCCGGCGATCGGCTCCTCGATCTCGCGGCGGAACTCGGGCGCGTAGACGATGCCCCCGTCGGGCCGCTGCTCGCGCAGGCGCTGCAGCAGCGCGACGTAACCGGCGCTGTCGAAGGTGTCGGGAGCACCCTTGCGGCCGGCGCGTCCGAGCCGTTGCAGCTCGACGTTGGCCAGATGGAAGCCGTCCATGGGAACGACCTGGGCACGCTCCGCGCCCACCGCCTGCAGGAGCGCCGCCGCGAGCGTCGACTTGCCCGCGCCGGGCGCGCCGACGAGCCCCAGCAGCCGCCGCTGCCCGCTGGCCATCAGGGCCTGCAGGCGGGCGGCGCTTTCAGGGGGAAGTGCTGGAAGCGGGGGAAGGTTCTGCGCGGGAGGAGTGCTCATCCCCTGAGCGTAGCTTCTCTGGGCGTCAAGAAATCATCAGCCAGCGGAAAGGCTCTCGAGCGCGACTCGCGCGCTACACGAGCAACGCCGTCATTTCAGGATCGCACGAAACGTCAGGCTGATGCGCTCGCCAACGCCTTCGGCCTTGGGAATGGCGTGGAGCCACTCCCGTTGGACGGCGTCGGACATATAGAGCAGCGAGCCGTGGGAAAGCGGGTAGTGGAAGCGCAAGCTGCTGTCGGCCTTGCTGCGGTACGCGATAGACCGGGTGGCCCCGACCGATACGATGGCGACGCCGGTGCCGGGTGCCAATGCCGCGATGTCGTCCGAATGGAAGCCCATCGACGACGCGCCATCGGCATAGTGGTTCAGCAGGCAATTGTTGGGACGGAACCCGAGCGTGGCTTCGATCCTGCCGCACAGGACTTCCAGTTCCGGGGGAATCGGCACCGCCTCATAGGCAATCTGCGAATAGTCGTAGGGCACGCCGAAGCTGGCGGTCTTGCGTGCGCGCATGCGCTCGTCCCACGTCACCGCGGACCGAAGCCATTCAAGAAGGGCATCGGGCGACGCGATGAACGCGGGATCGAGGTGGATGGGCGGGCCGCTCATGGGCCCGCAGGATACAGGGACCGTTGCTTCGCGATCAGGGATACAGGCCGCGCTCCTGGCGAGCCATCAGGATGCGTTCGCAGGCCACCGCGTAAGTTGCGGTGCGCAGCGTGATCTTGTGCTTGTCGGCCGTGTCCCAGATGTGGTTGAGCGCGTTCATCATGATGCGGTCGAGGCGCACGTTGATCTCGTCCTCGTCCCAGAAGAAGGACGAGAAGTCCTGCACCCATTCGAAGTAGCTCACGGTCACGCCGCCGGCGTTGCAGATCACGTCGGGCACCACCAGCACGCCGCGCTCGGCGAGGATGTCGTCGGCCTGCGGCACGGTGGGGCCGTTGGCGCCTTCGAGCACCAGCTTGGCGGTGGTCTTCTGTGCGCGCTCGGCGGTGAGCTGGCCTTCGAGGGCGGCCGGAATGAGGATGTCGCAGGGCGTGTTCCAGAAGTCCTCGTTCGGCACGATGTCGCCGCCGGCCTTGAAGCCGACCACGCCGTCGGTGCGCGAGATGGGCACGAGCTTGGCGAGGTCGAGGCCGTTGGTGTTGACGATGGTGCCGGTGTGGTCCTGCACGGCGACGATCTTGGCGCCGGCTTCGGCGAAGAGTTCGGCCGCGACGGAGCCCACGTTGCCGAAGCCCTGCACCGCGATGCGCGCACCGCGCAGGTCGATGCCGAGGCGGCGCGCGGCTTCGCGTCCGGTGACGAACACGCCGCGGCCGGTGGCCTTCACGCGGCCCAGCGAGCCGCCCAGGTGCAGGGGCTTGCCGGTGACGACGCCGGTGGCGGTGCCGCCGACGTTCATCGAGTAGGTGTCCATCATCCACGCCATGATCTGCGCGTTGGTGTTGACGTCGGGCGCGGGGATGTCGGTGTGGGGGCCGATGATGATGCCGATCTCGCTGGTGTAGCGGCGGGTGACTTTCTCGAGCTCCTGCGGCGAGAGCTTCTTCGGGTCGACGCGGATGCCGCCCTTGGCGCCGCCGTACGGCAGGTTCACGGCGGCCGTCTTGATGGTCATCCAGGCCGACAGGGCCATCACTTCTTCGAGCGTGACGTCGGGGTGGAAGCGGATGCCGCCCTTGCCCGGGCCGCGGCTCATGTTGTGCTGCACGCGGTAGCCCTCGAAGTGAGCGATGCTGCCGTCGTCCATTTCGATGGGCACGTCGACGATGAGCGCGCGCTTGGGGCGCTTGAGGGTTTCGACCCAGCGGGCCAGCGGGCCGAGGTACGGCACGACGCGATCGACCTGCGAGAGATAGGTGCCCCACGGGCTGTTGGCTGTAGGACTGACGAAGGAGAGTTGTTCGCTCATATGGGTTCCCTTGTTGGTTTGTGAGGGTGGCCGCAACGATAGACCTCCGCCGCGCGTTGCGCCATGGCTTATGCGCGCCGCGGAGGCGGTTATGCAAGAGAGGTTGGTAGGCCTGCGGCGCCGGCATTGCGCCGAAGTAATCGCAGCGAGCGCGGGATGACCGCCTGGCTTCCTAGATTGGCAGGGTCGACGCCATTTCCGGCGACGGCGAACAACCGATCAGGAGATACCGACCATGCCGCATCGCAAGCTTCTTGTTTCTTCCGCCGTTCTCGCAGCCGCGCTGATTCCGCTGGCAGCGTCCGCCGCAGCCGAGTACCACTTCGCGCCTACGGAGGCCGGCGTCACGCGCTACCCCGATCACGCGAAGCAGGACCCGTCACGCGACAGGGTCGTGGCCGAGCTGGAGGCGGCGCGGAAGCAGCCCGCATGGAACAGCGTGAGCCGCGGCGCGCCCTGGCCCGCCGCACGCACCGGCCAGCCCGCCACGCGCGAGGCGGTGGAAGCCGAAGCCATCGAGGCGATGCGGGCGGGGACTATCCCGTCGGGCGAGCGATAGGCGCGGGCCTCATGACCACAGATGACAGAAACGTCATCGACGGGTTATCGACCTCACAGGTCCGCTTCCTAGAGTCGGATCACCGGGCAAACAAACAACCTCACACATCAAGGAGTGACCAAGCAATGAGCAAGCAAGCATCCGCCACCCGCCTCATCGGCACCGCCTCCCTCGCAGCCCTGCTGGGCGCCATCGCCGCGCCGAGCTTCGCGGGCAACTATGCCGAGGGCGATCCGCGTCCCGTGCCGCTGGTTTCGTCGACCACGCGTGCTGCCGTGACCGCCGACGCGATGCGGTGGCTGAAGACCGCGCCCACGCAGGGCTACAGCAGCAGCTACGAACAGCAGGCGGTGGCGGTCTCGGCCAATTCCCGCGCCGCCGTGGCGGCCGACACGCAGCTGTGGATCCGCTCTGGCCTGGCGGCCCAGCAGAACAGCGAGGCCGGCGCCGACACCATGAAGCCCGGCTACCGCGAGGCCGCGGCCGAGTACGCAAGGCTGCGCGCGAGCCCCGCCTATGGCGCGCTGGTCGACCAGCTCAGGAACCAGCAGGCCGCCGCCCAGCCGCAGACCCAGCTTCGCTGACCGCAGGTAACGTGCCGGCCGCCTCTTGCGCTGCCCCGAAGCCATCGAGGGTAGGCCGCCGGCAGTTCCTTGGTTCTATCTCCTACGACCTGATGTCATAGGCCGCATCTTTTGCCACCATTCGATGCCCGAGCCGGATAATCCTCCGATGCTCGACCTGGACCGCATCGATCTGCGTCTGCTGAAGATCCTTCAGGAAGACGGCCGCATCACCAACCTCAAGCTCGCCGAGGCGGTGGCGCTTTCGCCCACGGCCGTGCTGGCGCGGGTGCAGCGGCTCACGCGCGACGGGTTCATCCAGGGCTACGAGGCGCGGCTCGATCCGCACAAGCTGGGCCGCGGCTTCACCGTCTTCGTCGAGGTGCTGCTCGACCGCACCACGCCCAACGTGTTCGACCAGTTCAAGGCCGCCGTGCAGGTGCGCGACGAGATCATGGAATGCCACATGGTCGCCGGCGGCTTCGACTACCTGCTCAAGACCCGCATGGCCGACATGGCCGCCTACCGCGAGTTCGCGGGCACCGTGCTGTGGCAACTGCCCGGCGTGCGCGAAACGCGGACCTATGCGGTGATGGAAGAAGTGAAGAACAGCGCGCGGCTGCCGCTGGGGGTGTGAGCCGGGCCTGTCAGGCCGGCTTGGCGTAGTCGCGGCCGCCGAAGATCGCCGTGCCCACGCGCACCATCGTGCTGCCGGCGCTGATGGCGGCTTCGAGATCGCCGCTCATGCCCAGCGAGAGTGTGTCGAGCGCGATGCCCGCGTCGCGGATCGACTGGTACACCGCATGCGCGCGCAGGCACAGCTCGCGCTGCGCCTCGAAGTCCGAAGCCGGCTCGGGAATCGCCATCAGCCCGCGCAGCCGAAGTTGTGGCAAAGCCGCCACAGCGCGCGCCAGCGCGAGCGCCTCTTCCGGAGGCACGCCGGACTTGTTCGCTCCGCCGTCCACATTAACCTGAAGGCATACATGCAGCGACGGCAGGTGAGCCGGGCGCTGGGCCGAAAGGCGCTCGGCGATCTTCAATCTGTCGATGCTGTGGACCCAGTCGAAGTGCTCGGCCACGGGCCGCGTCTTGTTGCTCTGGAGCGGCCCGATGCAGTGCCATTCGAGGGAAGAACGCAGGTCGGCGAGTGCTTCGATCTTGTCCAGCCCCTCCTGCACGTAGTTCTCGCCGAAGGCCGACTGGCCCGCCGCATGCGCCTCGCGCACGGCCTCGGGGCCGAAGGTCTTGGACACCGCCAGAAGGCGCACTCCGGCCGGGTCGCGGCCGGCCGTTACACATGCCTTCGCGATCCGGTCGTTTACTTGCTGGAGGTCGTCGCCAATCATCGTCATAATCGTCCAAAATCGTATCAAAACGTCACGAAACCCGAGCCGAGGAGCCCCGTGGACATCACCCAACTGCTGGCGTTCAGCGTCAAGAACAAAGCCTCCGACCTGCACCTTTCCGCGGGCCTGCCGCCCATGATCCGCGTCAACGGCGACGTGCGCCGCATCAACGTCGACGCGCTCGACCACAAGGGCGTGCACGCCATGGTGTACGACATCATGAGCGACACGCACCGCAAGCACTACGAAGAGTTCCTGGAGGTCGACTTCTCCTTCGAGATCGACGGCCTCGCGCGCTTCCGCGTGAACGCCTTCAACCAGGCACGCGGCGCGGCCGCGGTGTTCCGGACCATTCCGTCCAAGATCCTCACGCTCGAGCAGCTGAACGCGCCGAAGATTTTCGGTGAACTGGCGCTCAAGCCGCGCGGGCTGGTGCTGGTGACGGGCCCCACGGGCTCGGGCAAGTCGACCACGCTGGCGGCGATGATCAACTACCTCAACGAGAACGAGTACGGCCACATCCTCACGGTGGAAGACCCGATCGAATTCGTGCACGAGTCGAAGAAGTGCCTGATCAACCAGCGCGAGGTGGGGCCGATGACGCTGTCGTTCTCCAACGCCCTGCGCTCCGCGCTGCGCGAAGACCCCGACGCCATCCTGGTGGGCGAGCTGCGCGACCTGGAGACCATCCGCCTGGCGATGACCGCCGCCGAAACGGGCCACCTGGTGTTCGGCACGCTGCACACCTCCTCGGCCGCCAAGACCATCGACCGGATCATCGACGTGTTCCCGGGCGAAGAGAAGGAAATGATCCGCGCCATGCTCTCGGAGTCGCTGCAGGCCGTGATCTCGCAGACGCTGTGCAAGACAAAGGACGGCCAGAGCCGCGTGGCGGCGCACGAGATCATGCTGGGCACCCCGGCCATCCGCAACCTGATCCGCGAGGCCAAGGTGGCGCAGATGTACTCCACCATCCAGACCGGCCAGGGCTCGGGCATGCAGACGCTGGACCAGAACCTGACGGAACTGGTGCGCCGCAATACCATCTCGGCAGCAGAAGCCCGCGGGAAAGCCAAGATCCCCGAGAACTTCCCCGGCTGACCCCAGGCCCTCCCGGAGCAAAGACATCATGGAACGCGATCAAGCCAGCCAGTTCATCAACGACCTGCTCAAGCTCATGGTGAGCCGCAACGGCAGCGACCTGTTCATCACCGCCGACTTCCCGCCGGCCATCAAGGTCGACGGCAAGGTCACCAAGGTTTCGCAGCAGGCGCTGGGCGCGCCGCACACGCTGGCGCTGACCCGCTCGATCATGAACGACCGCCAGACGGCGGAGTTCGAGCGCACCAAGGAATGCAATTTCGCGATCTCGCCCACCGGCATCGGCCGCTTCCGCGTGAACGCGTTCGTGCAGCAGGGCAAGGTCGGCATGGTGCTGCGGACCATTCCCGCCAAGCTGCCGACCATCGACGGCCTGGGCATGCCGCAGGTGCTGAAGGACGTGTCGATGACCAAGCGCGGCCTGTGCATCCTGGTGGGCGCCACGGGCTCGGGCAAGTCGACCACGCTGGCGGCGATGATCGACTGGCGCAACGAGAACTCCTACGGCCACATCGTGACGGTGGAAGACCCGGTCGAATTCGTGCATCCGCACAAGAACTGCGTGGTGACGCAGCGCGAAGTGGGCATCGACACCGACAGCTGGGAAGCCGCGCTGAAGAACACGCTGCGCCAGGCGCCGGACGTCATTCTGATGGGCGAAATCCGCGACCGCGAAACCATGGAGCACGCCGTGGCTTTCGCCGAAACGGGCCACCTGTGCATGGCCACGCTGCACGCCAACAGCGCCAACCAGGCGCTGGACCGGATCATCAACTTCTTCCCCGAAGAACGCCGCGCGCAGCTGCTGATGGACCTGTCGCTGAACCTGCGCTCGCTGATTTCGCAACGGCTGGTGCCAACGGAAGACGGCCTGGGCCGCGTGGCCGCGGTGGAAGTGCTGCTGAACACGCCGCTGATTTCCGACCTGATCTTCAAGGGCGAGGTGGGCGAGATCAAGGAAATCATGCGCAAGAGCCGCAACCTGGGCATGCAGACCTTCGACCAGGCGCTGTTCGACCTCTTCGAGAGCCACTCGATCAGCTTCGAGGACGCCATCCGCAACGCCGACTCGGCCAACGACCTGCGGCTGCAGATCAAGCTCAACAGCCAGCGCGCGCGCAGCACCGACCTGGCGGCGGGCACGGAGCACTTCGCGATCGTCTGAGGCCGCGGGAGGCCGGCCTGCGGCGGAATGGCCTTAAGCTGTGGCCCCATGAGCAGCATCAACCCCCGCACCTACGAATCCATCCCCGCGCGGACCGTGGCCTTCCTCGGCCTCGGCGTCATGGGCGGCCCGATGGCCGGCCACCTGGCCAGGGCCGGCCACAGCGTCACGGTCTACAACCGCACCGCCGCCAAGGCGCAGGCCTGGGCCGAGGAATTCGGCCCGCCCGGCCGCCACGCCGCCACCCCGCGCGAAGCGGCCGCCGGCGCCGACATCGTGTTCTGCTGCGTCGGCAACGACGACGATCTGCGCTCGGTGGTGCTGGGCGACGACGGCGCCTTCGCCGGCATGAAGAAGGGGGCGGTGCTGGTCGACCACACCACCGCCTCGGCCGACGTGGCGCGCGAGCTCTCCAAGGCAGCGCAGGCGCTGGGCCTGCACTTCATCGACGCCCCCGTCTCGGGCGGCCAGGCCGGCGCGCAGAACGGCGCGCTCACCGTGATGTGCGGCGGCGACGCGGCGGTCTTCGAGCGCATCAAGCCGGTGGCCATGGCGTTCTCGCGCGCGGTCACGCTGCTGGGCGAGAGCGGCGCCGGCCAGCTCGCGAAGATGGTGAACCAGATCGCCATCGCGGGGCTGGTGCAGGGCCTGTCCGAAGCCATCGCCTTCGGGCAGCGCGCCGGTCTCGACATGGAAGCGGTGCTGGGCGTCATCAGCAAGGGCGCGGCCCAGAGCTGGCAAATGGAGAACCGCGGCAAGACCATGATCGAAGGCAAGTTCGACTACGGCTTCGCGGTCGACTGGATGCGCAAGGACCTGGGCCTGGTGCTCGACGAAGCCAAGCGCAACGGCGCGCGCGTGCCGGTGACGGCGCTGGTCGACCAGTTCTATGCCGACGTGCAGCAGGCCGGCGGGCGGCGCTGGGACACCTCGAGCCTCATCACGCGACTCAAGTGACGCAATGAAGAAAGCCCGCATCAGCGGGCTTTCCTGTCTTGGCGTGCCGGATCTTCAGCGCACCGGCGAGGTCGTCACGCCGTTCGAGGAAGGCGCCGGCGTCGACGAGCCCGCGGGGGGCAACGGCTCCATCGGCGGCAGCGGCACGCGCGAGGTGGAAGACGATGAGGGCGCGGACGGCGTTGCCGAAGTCACCGGCGCCGGCCCCGTGCCACCGCGCTGCGCGGCAGCCTGATTCGCCGCCTGGCTGGCCGCCAGATCGGCTTCGCTCACGACCTCGACCACGCGCACCACCTTCACCACGCCCGACACGCCGCGCGTGATCTCGGTCGCGCGATCGGTCTCGCGCCGCGTGGCGATGCCCATCAAGTAGACCACGCCGCGCTCGGTCACCACCTTGAAGGAGTTCGCGAAGATGTCCTTGGCGTCGAGCAGCGAGGCCTTCACCTTGCCGGTGATGTAGAGGTCGTTCGAACGGTCCTGGAAGGTGCTGGAGGAACCGACGGTCAGCTCGTTGACCACCGAGCGCACGTTCACGATGCGGCTCACCTCGTCTTCGACGCGGCGGCGGTCGGCATCGCTGCCCACGGCGCCGGTCAGAAGCACCTGGCGGTTGTAGCTGGTCACGCTCACGTACATCTGGTCGTTGGCGATGTCGCGCACGCGGGCGGCGGCACGCAGCTCGATGCCCTGGTCGTCGAGCTGGGCGCCCGAGCTGCGGCGGTCGGTGGCCACCATGCCCACGCCCACCACGGCCGCGCCGCCCACGACGAGCGGCACGCAGGCGGAGAGGCCGGCAACCATTGCGGCGCCCAGTGTCAGGGCGAGAGCGAAACGCTGGGTCGATGTCGTCGTCGTCATGGTCGTCAAGGTCATGAGGAAGCTTCCTGTTCTCCGAGTAACTGGGCGTCCACGCCATCGCACAGGCAATGCAGCGCGATCTGGTGGATCTCGTGGATGCGCGCCGCACGCTCGTGCGGCACGCTGATCTGGACGTCGGTCTCGCGCAGCGCGCGGCCGATGGCGCCGCCGGCGCCCGATGCCGCGTTGCCCAGCAGCGCGACCACGGTCATGTCGCGCTCGTGCGCCGCGGTCACGGCCGCCAGCACCGGGGCCGACTGGCCACTGACGCTCAACGCGAGCAGCACGTCGCCGGCCTGGCCGAGCGCGCGCACCTGGCGGGCGAAGCGGTCGGCGTCAGCCGCGTCGGCACTGTCGGCGGCGGGGTCGGTGGCATCGCCGGGCAGCGCGATGGCGCCGAGCTCGGGCCGCTCGCGTTCGAAGCGGCCCACGAACTGCGCGGCGAACTGGGCCGCCAGCAGGCCCGACACGCCTGCGCCGCAGGCGAGCACCTTGCCGCCACTGGTCACGCAGGCGAGGATGGCCTGCATCGCTTGGGAGATGGGTTTGCTGAGGACCGGCCCGGTCTGGTACTTGAGGTCGGCACTGTCGATGAAGTGCTGCTGAATCCGTTGCTCGAGCATGGGGCGGGATGATAACTGGGGGCTGTGAAACAAGACGTTCGAGATGTGGAGCACTCATCGAGGGCGGCGCGTCAGCCGGCATCGAAGGCGGCCTGCAGCCAGGTGATCCTGTCTTCCACCAGCACCACGTCGAAGCGGCACGGCGGCACCGTGCGCAGCCGGCTCAGGTAGTGCTGCGCGGCGAACACGATGCGCCGCTGCTTCGGCCCGGTGATGCTGCCGCCCGCGCCGCCGTGCGTGCCGGAGCTGCGATGGCGCACTTCCACGAACACCAGCGTGCCCGTGGGCGAGGGACGCGGATCGCGCATGACCAGGTCGATCTCGCCGCCGCCGCGCCCGGGCGTCCGATAATTGCGGGCGAGCAGCACGAGGCCCGCGTCCCGCAGGTGGTCGAGCGCGGCGTCTTCCGCCGCATCGCCCCGATGCTTCGTTGTGGTGTCGGTCTTCATGGCCCTCCCTGGCCGGCTCTCGAGAGTCTTCTTTTTTCTGCTGCCTGTTCGTTCCGACGGAGAAACCCCTTGGCTTCACTCGCTCCCGCCTCTTTCGGCGCAGCCCTCGCGGCAGCTCATGACGCCGCGGGTGCGCAGCATTATCCGCAGGGCACGCTCTATGTCGTCGCCACGCCCATCGGCAACCTGGCCGACATCACGCTGCGCGCGCTGCATGTGCTGCAACTGGTGGACACCATCGCCTGCGAGGACACGCGCCACACGCAGAGCCTGCTGCGCGCCTATGGCATCGACCGCCCTGGCTCCCGGCTGCTGGCGGTACACCAGCACAACGAGGCCGAGGCGGCGCAGGCGGTTGTCGCGCGGCTCGCGCAGGGCGAGCGCATCGCCTACGTCAGCGACGCCGGCACGCCCGGCGTGAGCGACCCCGGCGCGCGGCTCGCGGCCGCGGTGCGCGCCGCCGGACAACGCGTGCTGCCGCTGCCGGGCGCAAGCAGCGTGACCACGCTGGTCGGCGCGGCGGGGCTGGTGGCCGAGGGCGGCCACGACGGCAACGCCAGCAGCGCTTTCGTCTTCGCGGGCTTCCTGCCGAACAAGGCCGGCGAGCGCGATGCGGCCGTGCAGGCGCTGTCGCAGGAACCGCGCGCGGTCGTGCTGCTGGAGGCACCGCACCGCATCGAGAACCTCGCACGCGCGCTGGCCACGCTGGGCGAACGCCGCGTCACCGTGGGTCGCGAGCTCACCAAGCAGTTCGAGGAAATCGCCACCGTCGCCGCAGGTGCCCTACCCGACTGGTTCGCCACCGACCGCGACCGCACGCGCGGCGAGTTCGCGCTGGTGCTGCACCCCGTGGCCGTGAGCGGTGACGGCGGGGCCGAAGGCGAGCGCGTGCTGCGCCTGCTCCTGACGGAACTGCCCGTGAAGACGGCCGTGAAGCTGGCGGCGGAGATCAGCGGCGCCCCGCGCAATACGCTGTATGACGCCGCGCTGCGCATCCGCGACGAGGCGGAGCAGAACTAGCCGTCCAGTTCGGCGTAACGCCTGAAGATGCCATCTTCGTTGAACGCGATACGGCGCGGACTCTGCAGATAGTCATGCACGCGCTGGCGTCGCTTGACGTTGGCATGCAGCCTCTCCACCGCGGGCGTGGCGGCGAGTGCCCGCGCCGAAGCCTTCGGAAACGCGTAGCGCAAACCGTCCACAAGCTGGAACAGCGACAGGTCGGCGTAGGTCAGCGTGTCGCCCACCAGATGCTGGCTGCCCGCAGGGTTGCGCTGCAGCACGCGCTCGAACCAGCCGAGGAACTTCGGTATGCGCTCCTCGCGAAAGGCCTTCGCGCGCTGCACGGCCGCGTCGCGCTGGTCTTCGTAATAGGCGCCGACCGAGATCGGATGGTGCGTGTCGTGCGCCTCGGCCACCGCATCGGCGATGGTGAGCTGCAGCTGGTGCGTCCAAAGCCCGTCCGATTCGCCTACGCCCGACAGGCCGAGCCTGGGGCCCAGATACAGCAGGATCGCGGCCGTCTGCCCGACCACGATGTCGCCATCGACGAGGAACGGCGGCGCGAAGGCAGGGCGCGCGGCCTCCGGGTCGTCCAGCCGCTCACCCAGAGCGGATCCGCCACCGCCCTCGCCCTCGGGCAAACGCGCCACGTCGACATAGTCCGCGCCGGCAGCTTCGAGCGCGAGCCGGACGAATTCACCTCGGCCCTGGATGGTGGGCCAGTAATGGAGTTGGTAGGGCATGCGGAAGATGGTGGCATGGGTGTGGCGATCCCCGCAATAGCATGAAGCGCAAGATACCCATTCATGGAAGCTCCGCAAATCCAAGGTCTCAACGGGCGAGCAAAAGGATGAACCTAAGGCGCACGCGTAACAGGCGGCAGGAGCACGCAGAACGCATCTTCAATATCTCGGGCGGATGGTGACGCGTCACCCGGCCTCATCTCAAAAGTCTTGATCTTTTTCCTGCCGGTTACGAAATTCATCATTTTCGGACCATTCTTTTTGGAGTACACAATGACTCCATCCAGACCTTCGTCGATCTCTCTATCGGCGTCCCTGAAAGACTTCAAAAATCGATTCAAATACTGAAGAGATTTTCGATCTTTTTCGATAAACACTTTTCCAATCAACTCATCAGTTATTCCGGGGGGACGCTTTTTCATGTAGAGCACCGACCCCCATTCATGCCAGGAAACACCGCACTCAGCATCGACCCTTCCTGACTCCACAAAATCCTTGACTATCTTATTGATCAACTCCCGGCTCGGGCTTTCATCCAAATTCACCCAGACAACGAGTCTATCGTCTCTATATCCGGCGAAGGATTGCGAGGAAGACCCCCAGAGAAGGAAAGCAGCCAAAAACGAAACGAACAGTTTATTAAAACCAAACATCGACCACCCTTTCAAGAAATATCTTCACTCAAACCTCCCTTCTTTCCCCCAGGCTTTTCCGGAGGAATTCCCAAGATTAAATTCAGCGACACAACATTTGCCTCGTTCAACCCGGGCTCTACCAGATCCCTTTTTGCTTGCTCATAGTAAGCAATGGGGATGAAATATTTCAAATAACTTGAGCTTCCGGATTTTCTTATTTCCGCTTTTCCATTTTTATTTCTCACCATTACCTGAGTTCGTAAATTTTTGGCAAAAGCAGAAAATCTGATCTGACTCCGCTGATTGCCTCCAAGAAGGATCAAGTCCTCGTCACCGCTTTTTGCATAGACAAACCCGACGTGCCGGCCATGCCCCTGTCTCGATGTGACCATGGCGATGGCGCCATAGATCGGCCTATCCAATTCAACGAACAAGGGATTTCTGACTTTGGGCGGTGTCTTCTCCGATTTCTCTTTTGGCCCGTCGACTTCATAAAACCCATGCGCGCGTGCTTTCGCCACCTTGCGATTGGGATAGCCAAGGTTTTCAATTGGATATTTCGCCTGCATCAGGCACCAGTTCACAAACGCGGCGCACCACGCATTGCTGGGGCCGTCCATGGCCTTGAGTCCGTCGTCCACCTCGACGTGGTAATTGATCTTGTCTTGGAGCGTGATTTCGAGTTCGCCCCGCCTGAGCTTCGCTTCCGCAATCGCGACGGGCATCCACGGAGCCCGCCCCGGCACCGGATTGATCAGCGCCAGAACCTTCCCCTCGCCCTCCTTCGACCGCTCCGAGTCCGATGGCCTGATTCCGAATGGAGCGGGAGGCGGCGAAGGAGAGACCACTTTTGGCCTCGACAACGCTGCCGGGCTTGGCGGCGCACTCGCAGCCGGTGGCTTGGCGGCGGCCATGCCGGGAGGAGGAGCAGTTGAAGGCCTGTGACCCGACTTGGTCTTGCCGCTCCCCGCAATCAACAGCACCTCTCCCGGATAGATCCTGTCGTGCCCCCGCTCATTGGCCTCCCTGATGGCTTCCACGCTGGTGCGATACAGCTTCGCGATCTTCCAGAGGCTGTCGCCCGGCTGGACGACATAGCTCATGGGCTTTCTCTGCCCATGGGTCGAGCTGTTGATCTTTTCCGAGCCGGCGACGCCCTTCCACCTCTTGAATTTCGCCAGCAGGTTGAAATCCTTTCCGACGTCGCCCTGGATGGTTCCGACCGTCACGGCCTCCGTGCTCTTCGGGGCTGCCACCTTGACGAGCACGGCTGAGTTGTCAGGCGGGTGAATCACGGGAGGGAATCGCCCCGCTGCATCGGACTTGACGGCTTCCTCCTTGCCGCCTCTTTGCAGAATGATCTCCGTGCCTGGCAACGGCTGGCTGCCGTCGGTCGCGTTGATCCTGCTCACGGCAACCCAAGTTTCCTTCCGCGTGTCGGCGTTGGCGTGGTAGCCCTCGATCTCGGCAATGCTGTTCACGATCTTTTCGAGTTCGGCGTCGCTGCACTCGCCGATTTTTCTGCCGGCCGGAATGCCACTGGTCTTGAGCAGATCGCGCACATATTTTTCCGTGTCGTTTTCCTTCTTCGGGGCGTAGATGGGAATGGCTTCCGGGATCGTCCTGTCGCCATGCAGGCGCTTCAAGTTGGCCTTCAATTCCTCTCGCCCCGCGTCTTCGTCGGGAAAGATCAGGAAGGTCCTGCCCGATCTTGTGGTGGCGAATCCGACGTAACCCTTGGCCTTTCTGGGCGCGGGCACACCATCAACCATCCGGGCAGTCAGGTCGCCGGGATTGTTGATGCGCCACGGCAGCGTTCCGCCCGAGCGCAGCAGGTGACGGCCGTCTTCGCAGATGAATTCGGCGACTTCGATGTTGGGGTGGTAGGTTGCAGATATCAGTCTGGACATGCGGGTGTTTCCCTAGCTCAAGCCAAGCCGTTCAGGTGGGCTTCGATGGCGGACTCGGAAAGAAAGTGGCCGGGGTCGAAAGCGCCTGCAGCCGCTGCATACATGGAGCCTTCCGCTCCCGGCGATTCGGTCTCGCCGTCGTCATCGGCCCGGTCATCGTCTTCCGCGCTGTCTGGCTCGGAGCGGATCGTCGGAACGGGCGCCCAGTCCCACGCTTCCTCGCCCACCACCAGCACTGCCTCGTCCGGCGTTTCGAATGCGACGCGGGGCAGCCGTCCGTCGACGGGAATGACGCCTTCGGCCAGGGTTTTGCGCTTCTCGTCGAGGATCCTGTAGGGCAGCCCCGAAATGCCAACGTGCCTGAATATCTCGTCGCTGCCAAGGGGCGCGAAGCGCACGCTGTACTTGTCGTCGTGGCTCACGCCTTCCATGCGACGGCGCTTGGCCATGTCCATCGGCCCTGCATAGCTGTGGATGGCCGCGTGCTCGCGCCAAAGGCCCTGGGTGCCGTGCACGATGCCGGAGGCACTCCACCTGGAAAAGCTGCCGCCGCCGTTGATGACTACCTCTTCCTTGGCGCTGATGCTGATCCTGTCGGACTCCATCTTGATGTCGAGCCTCGCCAGCAGGTTGATGCTGTTCTGCAGGGCGACGATGTCGATGCCCGCCGTGGCTGCGGTCAGGCGGATGGCCTTGTATGCGAAAAGGCGTACGGCTTCTTTCACGCTCACCAGAAAGCTCCTGCCGGCGCTGATGCTGGTGTGCCCGCCGCTGCTCAGTGCGTTGTGCGTGATGCTGGCGATGTGGGTGGCGCCCGCCGCCGTGCTCTGGATGCCTGCCGCACTGGCGAGCACGAGGTGCGGTTCGCGGAGTTCAGGGAAATCTCCCTGCCGCGAATGGCGGCCCTTGATCGCATCGTTCTGTTCCTTGAGGGCCTGGGTGACCGCGTCCTGGTCGCCCGCTTCGTGCGCCTTCGCTTCCTGCGCGGTCCGGCTCTGCCGTTCATGCAGGTCGCGCGCGGCCGTCAGGCGTGCGACTGTTTCCCCAAGATCGGTGATGTGCGCATCGGCACCGGGCCTCGGCTCGGTGCTGAGCAGCAAGCCTCTTGCTGCGCGCACCGCGGCATGGCCATCGGTACGCAACTCGGCGCCCTCGCCGCGGTCGTCCTTGCGGCCTGCCGTGTCGTCGATGCGCCCGATGTGGCCGAGGCTCAGGCTGCTGCTGAGATGGTCGCTCTTGAGCTGTGCCTGGATCTTTCCGGGTTGATCGTCCAGCACCAGGTGGTTGCCGCGCGATCCGCCTGCTGCACCCGCCTTCAATTCACGGCTGCGCAGGCCCGATAGGTTCTGCTGGTCGGGCAGCCGCCACGCGGGCATGTTCTCGGCATTGAACACACGGCCGGTGATGATGGGACAGTCCGGGTCGCCGCCGAGGAAATCGACGACCACCTCCTGGCCGACGCGCGGCAGCGCAGCCGCCCCGAATGTCTCTCCGGCCCAGGCCATGGATACGCGGATCCAGCAGCTGGAGTTCTCGTTACGTTGCCCGATGCGGTCCCAATGGAACTGCACCTTCACGCGGCCGTACTGGTCGACCCAGATCTCTTCGTTCTTCGGCCCGACGACGATGGCAGTCTGAGGTCCGCGGGTGCGGGGCTTCGGAGTGACGCGCGGCGGGCGCCACGCGTGGCTCACGGGCTGCGCATCGAAGCAGAAGCGCTGGACGGAGCCTTCGCCGGCATCGGCGCCTTCGGTGGCCCGGAGGTTCTCCCGCAACTCGTAGTCGACGGCAGTCAGAAGGTACTTGCGGTTCTGATCGTCCCTCGGATGGCCCGCCAGCTCGAAGATGCAGCCCGGCGCGAGTTCTCGCCTGTTGGAGCGGCCGCTGGCAACGCTGCCACCGCTCAGTTGCTCTTCGACGCGGGTGCGTGCACAGGCCTCGCCGTCGTCGTAATGCCTGTACCCACCGGGCCATTCGTACAGCTCGAGCTCGTCGTGCGAGTGGCCGGTGCGCAGCTCCCGCCGGCTGGAGAGGTCGGCCTTTGGCTTGAGCGGGTCGTAGTCGTTGGTGAAGTGCAGGCCGGAACGGACTTCTTCGCTCGTGCGCCACTCATGGATGCGTTCGTTCGAGCCATCGCCACCGCCGGTCATTCCCGCCTTCTCCAACGGATGAAACCGCACCGTCTCCCCTCCGGGCATCGGATCGTGCGAGCCCAGCACGTCATCCGCAAACACCAGCACCTGCCGCTGAGCCTCATGCCGGAAGTAGTAGTAGATGCCTTCCAGCTCGCACAGCCGCGAGACGAAGGAGAAATCGCTCTCGCCGTACTGCACGCAGTACTCCCACACGCGGTAATCGCGGGCCAGCCGCTTCTCCATGGGGTAGCCGTAGGCTTCGAGCACGTCGGCGACGATGTCCGGAACGGTCCTGCCCTGGAAGATTCGGAAGTCGCTGCGTCGCGTCGCGAGCCACAGCCATGGGCGCAGCTTCATTCGGTAGAAGCTATGGCGTGCGTCCTCTCCGGCCAGGCCGAAGGACGCGACGACGCCGCCCAGGTAGCGCGTGCCGCCGCTCTCGGTCTGCATCGCCAGGGTAACGGTCTTGCCGAGCAGCATCTTCGGATCGACGCTGTTGCTGCTGCCCAGCAGTTCCACATCGAAGTCGTGGAGCCGGCTCAGCGCCTCGCGGCCGGTCAGCCAATGGAATTGCAGCGCTTCCCGCAACGGGGTCTGAATGGAAACCCGGCGCGTCATCGCACCACCGCGGACGCAACGGCGCACGGCGCCGGGCGAACGTGCCGGCGCGTGCCATCGAAGATGGACATGGATCCTCCCTGAAATGATTCATTGCCACTCTGGTCGGCGGCATGTTTCGTCGGAGTATCCGGGCGCGCTCGGCCTTCCTTCCGCCGATGGCGAGATGGCGCACGGATTCGTGAACGAATGCGCGTGCCGGCCGCGCCGCCTATCGCCGCTCGACAGCGAGATTTCGAATGTTCACAGTTCGATGCCTGGCGAGCCGGTCGTTCGCGATTTCCGGCAGCCGAATGGCGCGCGCGGCCGGGTCCGGCCAGCTTTCGCTTCTTATCTGCTTACTCTGTTATTTAAAGATAGTAGTAGTAGATAAGGGTAAACCCGCGCTGTGGACATCGGAGTTTTTTCCTTGCGCGACAAGGACTTGCGGTTGCCGCACCACTGTGCGTGCGCCTGCTTCGCGCATGCAACCGGAAACGGAACAACATCCTGGAAGTCGCCCCGGCTGTGGATAAGGACCGACTTGTTCCGGAACTGTCCCCAGAGTTGTCTGGCGAAGCTTCGGAGGCACGGAGCGGTCAACGCAGACTCGTGCCCGTCGCCGATGGACGTTCTATCGATTCACAACGATGCGATGGATCTGGATCCTCTCGGGCAGTTCGATCAAAAGCTCCTTGTCGCGCGGCAGGTGGTGGACGGTCAGCGGATCACCCTTCGTGAACGCGGTCATCGATTCCATGTCGGGCCAGTAAGAGATGGTCGTGAACCAGGTCTCGTCGTCGCGGTCCTCTCGCAGGAGTTGGACGCCCAGGGCTGTCTTCTCCAGCGGCGGTACGCCTTCGGCGCGGTTGTAGGCTTCGTACTCATCGGCAACTTCAGGCCGGGTTCGGCCGCGCCAGATGCGGGCGATAGCGGGTTGGGGCTTGCTGGTCATGGTGGTCGTGCTTCCGTGGCAGGCGTTTTCGGAGTGAGGACGCTGCGCACGGCAGCTGCAGCTCGTGGAGCAATCCACGGAGTGACTGAAAGAATGGCCGCATCGATGGTTGCCGAAGTAGGACGGCTTTGCGTTCGTGTGCAGGCGAGTTCGGGTCCTCGAGGCTCCGCGGCGGAAGGCACTTTTGACGACGCCGACGACGCCGTTCATCGCGGTGGCCGCACCCGATTCGCTCGCGGGCCTGAAGAACCGGCGCGCACTCGATGCGGCGCTGGGTGCTCTTCGTGGATGCGGACAATTTCAAGCGATGCAGCGATGAGTACGGCCATGCCCAGGGCGACATCGCGCTGCAGCCTCTCCCGGCCTCCATCGCAAGGCATTGCCCGCCGACGTGGCGATTTCGCGGCGAGGTGTGGCGAAGAAGAGTTCGTGCTGGCCGGTGCCCGGCCGTAGCTTCGTCAAAACCGGCTCAAATGTCACCACCATGTAAATGAGAGTTGTTTTCATTGAGTGCTAGGATTCGCGCCCTCAGCTTCAGGCCTGCTGTCAGGTTTCCATCACAGGACGAAGCCTCTGTTCTCCTCTCCTCGCGACATCTCTCCGTGCTTTCTTCTCCCAGCTCTCCCCCTCGTTTTCCCCGCGCCGCATCCGCCCTCGCCGCCATGCTGACGCTCACGCCCGGCTCCGACCTGTTCGCGCAGGAGGCGGCCGATGCCGGCACCTCCGGCACGCTTCGGACGATCGAAATCCAGGAGCGCTCCGAGGGCTCCGCTTCGGGCTATGCGGGCCCTCGCGGCGGCACCGCGGCCACGCGCACCGAAACCCCGCTCATCGAAGTACCACAGGCAGTGCGGGTGGTGCCGCGCCAATTGATCGAGGACCTGGGCGCGACGCGGCTGGGCGACACCATCGACTACGTCAGCGGCATCGCGCGGCTCAACGACTTCGGCGGCACCTGGGACAACTTCGCGATCCGCGGCTTCAGCAACACCGAGGGCGGCTCGCTGCTCAACGGCTTCCCGTCGGGCCGCGGCTACGGGCCGCAGCGCGACGTGGCGAGCGTCGAGCGCGTCGAGTTCCTGAAAGGCCCGACCGCCGCGCTCTACGGCAGCAGCGAGCCTGGCGGCACCATCAACGTGGTCACGAAGAAGCCGCAATTCACAGCCGCGCACACCGTCGGCGTGGAGGTCGGCACGCGGGGCTTCAGGCGCGCGACGCTGGACACCACCGGCCCCATCGGCACCAGCTTCGCCTACCGGCTCAACGCGGTGGCCGAGGACGGCGCGAGCCGCAGCAGCCTGATCGACAGCCGCAAGCAGGTGCTTGCCCCGGCGTTCACCTGGACGCCCGACAGCCGCACGGTGGTGCAGTACGAGGCCGAGCTCGTCCGCATCCGCGCACCGCTCGACCGCGGCGTGATCCAGATCAACGGCAACACCGGCGTGCTTCCACGAGACCGCTTCCTGGGCGAGCCCGACCGGGGCAACATGCACATCGAGGGCGACACCCATCAGCTGACGGTGGACCGCGAGCTGGGCACGGGCTGGCGCGCCCGGGTCGGCACCTCCTACCGCGAGACCCGCTACTTCGGCGACGCGGTCGATCTCAACAGCACGCTGCGGGCCGACAACCGCACCCTCAATCGGCGGGACAGCTGGCGCAGTCTGCCGTCGCGCGACGCATCGGTGCAGGCCGAGGTCGAGGGCAAGTTCGCCACCGGTGGCATCGGACATACGCTGCTGGCGGGCGTGGAGTCCTGGCGGCTCTTCATGGGGCAGTACGGCGATTATTCGAACGTAGCTACAGCGCCCTACGCGATCGACATCTACAACCCGGTCTACGGCCGGGCCCGGACCGCGCCGCTCTCGCCCCTGTTCAACACGCGCGACAGCCAGCGCGCCACCGGCGTCTTCGTGCAGGACCAGATCGATCTGTCGCCGCACTGGAAGCTGCTGGCGGGCGTGCGCTTCGACCGCTTCCACCAGGACTACGAGGACCTGCTGGCGCGCAAGACCACCACCCAGAGCCATTCGGCCACGTCACCGCGCGTGGGCATCACCTACCTGGTCAGCGACCGGCTGTCCTTCTATGCGAGCGCGGGCAAGTCCTTCCGGCCCAATTCGGGCGGCGACGAGAATGGCAACGCATTCGCGCCGCAGTCCGGTCGCGCGCTGGAAGCGGGCGCCAAATGGCTTTCGGCCGACGAGCGCCTGACCGCCACGATGGCGGTGTTCGACATCCGCAAGAACAACGTCCTCACCCGCAGCCCGACCAACGCCAACTTCAACGTCGCCGCCGGTCAGGCACGAAGCCGGGGCTTCGAGGCCGACGTGGCGGGGCAACTCGACGCCCACTGGCGCCTGACGGGCAACCTGGCCTATACCGACACCGAAGTCACCCGCGACAACAACCCGGCCATGCTGGGGCGCAGGGTGGCCAACATCCCGCGCGTCAGCGGCGGCCTGTTCGCCATCCGCGAGGACAGGCTGCTCGACGGCCGCTACGGCCTCGGCGGCGGCCTGGTGCACGTGGGCGAGCGCACCGGCAATGCCACCGACACCTACCGCCTGCCGGCCTACACGACCGTGCGATTGACGGCCTACTGGCAGATCAATCCACGCGTCCGGCTCACCCTGGACGTGAACAACCTGTTCGACAAGACCTTCTACGTCGCCTCCTGGAACAACCTCACGGTGCTGCCAGGCATGGGCCGCCAGGTGGTGGCGGGCCTGCAGGCGAAGTTCTGACGATGGACCGCCTCTGTTCGGAGGGGAAACAAAAAAGCCGGACACCTTTGAAAGTGTCCGGCTTGGGAGCTGGTCCCGCCGCCAGGAATCGAACCTGGATCTCAGCCTTCGGAGGGCCGAATTCTATCCGTTGAAATACAGCGAGAAATTGGGATCCGGTTTGCACCGGAGTCCGACATTATCGCCTATCAGACGACGACAGTTTCGGCCTCCGCCGCAGCCGCGGCTCCCAGTTGCGGCCGGGCGAAGCCGAGACCCGCCAGATAGACCCTGAAGGTGCGCCTTCCCGTCGGCACGAGGTCGAAAGCTTCCGGGTCGAGCAGCCAGTTCTGGATGAGCCCGCTGATCAGCGCGTGCAGCCCCTGCGCCGCCACATGGCCCGGCACCGGCAGCTTGATGCGGCCTCGGCGCGCGGCCATGCGCAGGGCCTTCTCGAAATCGGCGACGCAGGCGTTGCGCGCATCCAGGTGGCGCTGCTGCACCGAGGCCATGTCGTGCGTGTATTCGACCTTGTGGGTCGCGATGTCGAACACGCGGCGCACCTGCAGGTCGGTGGTCATGAGGTTGAGCGCGTGGACCATTCCTTCCTCGATCTCGGCGAGCGGGTCCTCGACGTTGGGCGCGGTGGCGGCCGCCCTCGGCGTGGTCTCCAGCGGCAGGATGACGCGCTCCATCATCGCGTTGAAGAGATCGGCCTTGTCCTTGAAGTGCCAGTAGATGGCGCCACGCGTCGCGCCGGCCTGCTGCGCGATCTGCTGCAGCGTGGTCTGCGAGACGCCTTGCGCCTGAAACAGCAGCTCCGCGGCGTCGAGCAGACGATGCCGCGTGGCCAATGCTTCTTCCTTCGTACGACGTGCCACCAAGTCTCCTGATTTGTAAAGACAACGCCCTCTATGTATCGTGGGGCCATTGCTCGGCTGTCACTATACATCCATGAATGTATGTAAACTAGCCGCCTTCCCCGATGGCCCACCTGGCCGTACAGGTTTCCGGTTCGCCCCGCGAACGCGCCATCTCCCGTCTTCGCTTCAAAGGAATCGCATGCCTCTCTTGCATGTTTCGCGCCAATCGTCCTTTTCGCCGCGCCTCGCGACCGTGGCCGCCGTCGTCCTGCTGGTCCTCGCGGGCTGCGGCAAGAGCGACGCACCCGGAGGTCCGGGCGGCGGAGGCGGTGGTGGTGGCGGTCATCCCGCGCCCGAAGTCGGCGTGGTCGTGGCCGCGCCGACCGACGTCGGACTTGTTACCGAACTGCCCGGTCGCCTCGAAGCCTCCCGCGTCGCCCAGGTCCGCGCCCGCGCATCGGGCATCCTGCTGAAACGTGAATTCCGCGAAGGCAGCGACGTGAAGGCCGGCCAGTTGCTGTTCCGCATCGATCCGGCGCCGCTGGTGGCCGCCGCCCAGAACGCCCAGGCCACGCTCGCACGCGCCGAAGCCAACGCCGTGCAGGCCAAGGCCCTGGCCGACCGCTACAAGCCGCTGGTCGAGGCCAACGCGGTGAGCAAGCAGGAATACGCGACCGCCGTCGCATCGCAGAAAACCGCCGAAGCCGACGTGGCCGCCGGCCGCGCAGCGGTGCAGACGGCCAAGATCAACCTCGGCTATGCCGACGTGACCTCGCCCATCGCCGGTCGCATCGGCCGCGCCCTCGTCACCGAAGGCGCGCTGGTGGGCCAGGGCGACGCCACCGAGCTCGCCGTGGTGCAGCAGATCAACCCGCTGTACGTGAACTTCACGCAGTCGGCCTCCGACGTGCTGAAGCTGCGCAAGGCCGTGGCCGACGGACAGTACAAGCGCGCCAGCGGCGACGAAGCCGCGAGCATCCGCGTGGTGCTGGAAGACGGCACCGACTACCCGCTCGAGGGCAAGCTGCTGTTCTCCGACCTCACGGTCGATTCCACCACCGGCCAGGTCACGCTGCGCGCCGAAGTGCCCAACCCCAAGGGCGAGCTGCTGCCTGGCCTGTACGTGCGCGTGAAGCTCGAGCAGGCCCAGGCCACCAACGCGATCACGGTGCCGCAGCAGGCCGTCACGCGCACCCAGCAGGGCGATACGGTGTCGGTGGTCGACAAGGACGGCAAGATCAGCAAGCGCACCGTCAAGATCAGCGCCGCAAAGGACAACCAGTGGGTCGTGCTCGATGGCCTGAAGGCCGGCGAGCAGGTGATGGTCGACGGCTTCCAGAAGCTGCAGATGATGCCGCCCGGCACGCCGGTGAAGGCCGTGCCCTGGACCAAGCCCAACCCGAATGGCGGCGGCGCAGCGGCCAAGCCCGCCGCCGAGGCAGCCTCGCCCGCGGCACCCGCCGCGGCTGAGAAGGCTCCAGCCGACAAGGCCCCGGCCGAAAAGAAGTAATCAGGAGCGCGCCCGCAAATGGCCAAATTCTTCATCGACCGACCGATCTTCGCCTGGGTGATCGCACTGTTCATCCTGGTGGTGGGCGGCGTGTCAATCACCCAGCTGCCGATCTCGCAGTACCCGCCGGTGGCGCCGCCCGCCATCGTCATCAACGTCGCCTACCCGGGCGCCTCGGCACAGACGCTCGAGGACAGCGTGCTGTCCGTCATCGAGCGTGAAATGAACGGCTCGCCGGGCCTGATCTACATGGAATCGGTGGCCCAGGCCGACGGCACCGGCTCCATCACGATCAGCTTCGAGCCCGGCACCAACGACGACCTCGCGCAGGTGGACGTGCAGAACCGGCTGTCGCGCGCGACGCCGCGCCTGCCCTCCGCCGTGACGCAGCAGGGCGTGCGCGTGGACAAGTCGCGCAACAACTTCCTCATGTTCGTGATGCTGTCCTCGGACAACCCGAACTTCGACCCTGTGGCGCTCGGCGATTACGCCGCGCGCAACGTCGTGCCCGAACTCCAGCGCGTGGTCGGCGTGGGCCAGGCGCAGCTCTTCGGCTCCGAGAACGCGATGCGCGTGTGGATCGACCCGGCCAAGCTGCAGGGCTTCAACCTGTCGGCCACCGACGTCAACAACGCCATCCGCGCGCAGAACGCGCAGGTGTCCTCGGGCACGCTGGGCGACCTGCCCAACATTCCCGGCCAGGCCATCGCGGCCACGGTGACGGTGAACGGCCAGTTGGTCAACGTGGAGCAGTTCAAGAACATCGTGCTGCGCGCCAACACCGACGGCTCGACCGTGCGGCTGAAGGACGTGGCGCGCGTGGAACTCGGCGGCCAGTCGTACGCCACCTCGGCGCGCCTGAACGGCGTGCCCGCGGTCGGTGTCGGCGTGCAGCCCACGCCCAACGGCAACGCGCTGCAGTCGGCCAAGGCGATCCGCGCCAAGATGGCCGAGCTCGAGCGCTACTTCCCGCAGGGCGTGAAGTGGGCCATTCCGTACGACAGCTCGCGCTTCGTGCAGATCTCGATCAGCGAAGTGGTCAAGACGCTGCTGGAAGCCGTGGCGCTGGTGTTCCTCGTGATGTTCCTGTTCCTGCAGAACTGGCGCTATACGATCATCCCGACCATCGTGGTGCCGGTGGCGCTGCTGGGCACCTTCGCCTCGCTGCTGGCGCTGGGCTTCTCGATCAACGTGCTGACCATGTTCGGCATGGTGCTGGTGATCGGTATCGTGGTGGACGACGCCATCGTGGTGGTGGAGAACGTCGAGCGCATCATGAGCGAGGAGGGGCTCTCGCCGCTCGAGGCCACGCGCAAGGCGATGCGGCAGATCTCCGGCGCCATCATCGGCGTGACGGTGGTGCTGATCTCGGTGTTCGTGCCGCTGGCCTTCTTCGCGGGCTCGACCGGCAACATCTACCGCCAGTTCTCCGCGGTGATGGTGGCCTCGATCGCCTTCTCGGCCTTCATGGCGCTGTCGCTCACGCCGGCGCTGTGCGCCACGCTGCTCAAGCCGGTGGAAGCCGGCCATCACCATGAGAAGACCGGCTTCTTCGGCTGGTTCAACCGCGGCTTCGCACGCACGGCCAAGGGCTACGAAGGCATCGTCGCGCGCATCCTGCGCCGCGCCGCGCGCTACCTGGTGATCTACGTCGCCATCATCGGCGCCGTGGCGTTCACCTACAGCCGCCTGCCGAGTTCGTTCCTGCCGCAGGAAGACCAGGGCAACATCATCGTGAACGTGCAGCTGCCGCCCGGCGCCACGCAGGAGCGTGCGCTGTCGGTCATGCAGCAGGTCGAGGGCTTCATCCTGAAGCAGCCCGAAGTGCAGAGCATGGTGGGCGTGATGGGCTTCAGCTTCTCGGGCCAGGGCCAGAACGCGGGCCTCGCCTTCGTGACGCTGAAGGACTGGGAAGAACGCAAGGACCCGGCCCACTCGGCCAGCGCGCTGGCCGGCCGTGCCTTCGGTGCGCTCTCGGGCATCCGCGACGCCTTCATCTACCCGCTGAGCCCGCCGCCCATTCCCGAACTGGGCAACGCCAGCGGCTTCAGCTTCCGCCTGCAGGACCGCTCCGGCGCGGGCCATGATGCGCTGATCAATGCGCGCAACCAGCTGCTGGGCATGGCCTCGCAGAGCAAGGTGCTGGCGCAGGTCCGTCCCGACGGCCTTGAAGACGCGCCGCAGCTGCAGATCGACATCGACCGCGACAAGGCGAACGCGCTGGGCGTGAGCTTCGACGCGATCAACGCGACGCTGTCGACCGCGCTGGGCTCGAGTTACATCAACGACTTCCCCAACCGCGGCCGCCTGCAGCGCGTGGTGGTGCAGGCCGACGCTCCGGCGCGGATGCAGCCGGACGACCTGCTCAAGCTGAACGCCAGCAACACGCAGGGCCAGCCTGTGCCGCTGTCGGCCTTCGCGACCACCAAGTGGGTCACGGGCGCCACGCAGACGGTGCGCTACAACGGCTATCCGGCGATCCGCATCAGCGGCGACGCGGCACCGGGCTACAGCACCGGCGCGGCGATGGCCGAGATGGAGAAGCTCGCATCGCAGCTGCCCGCCGGCTTCGGCTACGAATGGACCGGCCAGTCGCGAGAAGAAAAGCTCGCCGGCTCGCAGGCCATCATCCTGTACGGCTTCGCGATCCTGGCGGTGTTCCTCTGCCTGGCCGCGCTGTACGAGAGCTGGTCGATCCCGCTGTCGGTGATCCTGGTGGTGCCGCTGGGCGTGCTGGGCGTGCTGGTGGCAACGATGCTGCGCGCCTATTCGAACGACGTGTACTTCCAGGTGGGCCTGATCACGATCATCGGCCTGTCCGCGAAGAACGCGATCCTGATCATCGAGTTCGCGAAGGACCTGCAGGCGCAGGGCAAGGGCATCATCGAATCGGCCCTGGCCGCCGCCCACCTGCGGTTCCGCCCGATCATCATGACCTCGCTGGCCTTCGGCCTGGGCGTGGTGCCGCTGGCGATCGCCTCGGGCGCCGGCTCCGCCAGCCAGCGTGCCATCGGCACCGGCGTGCTGGGCGGCATGGTGACAGGCACCGCGCTGGCCGTGATCTTCGTGCCGGTGTTCTTCGTGGTGGTGCGCAGCCTGTTCAAGGGCAGCGCGCGCCAGCACGAGGCCGACAAGCGGCATGCAGAAGCCGCGGGCATCTCCGCGGAGGAAACCAAACATGACTGAACTCGGGCACACCCCCAGGCTTCGCGCACTGCGTGTCGCTACGCCCACCCCCTTGCAGGGGGCAACACCTGCGGCCCGGCAGAGCCGGTTCCGTGGTGTTTCCCGAACAGGCCGCGCAGTGCGTGCAGCGCGAGCGGCCATGGAGTCGCAATGACAATGACGAAATTCATTCCAACGGCACTGGCCGCGGCAATGCTGCTGGCCGGCTGCTCGCTGATCCCGACCTACGAGCGCCCCGCCGCGCCGGTGCCCACCACCTACCCGGGCGACCCGTCGCAGCCTCCGGGCCAGGCCGCGGCCACCCTGCCGTGGCAGGACTTCTTCACCGACCCGCGCCTGGCGGGCCTGATCCGCACGGCGCTCGCGAACAACCGCGACCTGCGCGTGTCGGTGCTCAACATCGAGCAGGCGCGCGCGCAGTTCCAGATCGAGCGCTCGAACCTGTTCCCCGCGCTCGGCCTGACGGGCACGGGCTCGCGCTCGAGCCCCAACGCCTACCAGGCGATCAACCCGAGCCAGGGCAGCGTTTCGTCGCAGTACGCCGTCAACTTCGGCTTCACCTCTTGGGAGATCGACTTCTTCGGCCGCATCCGCGCGCTGAAGGACCAGGCGCTGGCCCAGTACCTCGCCACGGACGAGACCCGCAAGGCGGTGCAGATCAGCCTGATCGCTTCGGTGGCCAACGGCTGGCTCACGCTGCTGGCCGACGACGAGCTGCTGGAGATCACGCGCCAGACGATGGTCACGCGCGAGGAGTCGGTGCGCCTCACGAAGCTGCGCTTCGACAACGGCGTGTCGTCCGAACTCGATTTCCAGTCGGCGAACTCGGCGCTGGAAACCGCGCGTGCCGCCTATGCGCAGCAACTGCGCGCCCGCACACAGGACGAGAACGCTCTCGCCCTGCTGCTGGGCGCGCCGGTGCCGGCCGATGCCACCGCCGGCGGCGCCAAGGGCCTGGACGGCATCAAGCCGATGCCCGACGTGCCGGCCGGCCTGCCTTCGGACCTGCTGGCCGAACGTCCCGACATCCGCTCGGCCGAGCAGCAGCTGATAGCGGCCAACGCCAACATCGGCGCGGCGCGCGCGAACTTCTTCCCGCGCGTGTCGCTGACGAGTTCCATCGGCACCGCGAGCAGCGAGTTCTCGGGCCTGTTCGACCGCGGCTCCAAGGCCTGGTCCTTCGCGCCCACGGTGACGCTGCCCATCTTCGACGCCGGCCGCAACATCGCCACGCTCGACTCGGCCAAGGCCGGGCGCGAGATCGCGGTGGCGCAGTACGAGAAGTCGATCCAGACGGCGTTCCGCGAAGTGGCCGACGCACTCGCGGGCCGCGCGACGCTGGGCGAGCAGGCGCGCGCGCAGCGTGCGCAGGCCGATGCGGAAGCCGTGCGCTTCAAGCTCTCCGACCTGCGTTATCGCAACGGCATCGCCAGCGCGCTCGACCTGCTCGACGCGCAGCGCTCGCTGTTCACTGCGCAGCAGTCGGCTGTGACGACGCGCCTGCTGCAGCTGCAGAACCAGGTCACGCTGTACAAGACGCTGGGTGGCGGCTGGGCCACGCGCGACAGCAACGACGCGGCGGGCGGCAAGGGCTGAGGAAGCTCCCGGCGTCCCGGAGTGGCCGAGACGCCAAGGCGTCCCATAAGGGAGGTCCCTTGCTCCTGCCGGCAAGGGCTCTCTCTATAATCGCCGGTTGGTTAGGAAAAGCCCCCCGACGAGCCCCCGATAATTGAGGACGCGAATGAGCGCAGACCCGCATTACCAGGCCACAGAAGAAGCCCACACCGGGCCGATCAAGAACCCGAAGCAACTGCTGCTCGCGGTATTTTTTTCCTTCATTGCCCCGATCCTGATCATCGTGGGTCTTGTCTCCTACGTGGTCTCGGGCAACAAGCCCGCCGGCACCGCCCAGGGCGACAACATGGCGCTCTACGGCGTCACCAAGGAGGCGCGAGACCGCGAAGTGGCCGAGCGCCTCAAGAAGGTCGGCAGCATCGAGATCCGTGACGCCAACCGCCCGCTCGCAGCCGGCGAGGCCGTGTTCAAGGCCCAGTGCGTCGCCTGCCACGGAGCGCCCGGCATCCCCGGTGCCCCCCACCTGAACGACGCGGCAGCCTGGGGCCCGCGCATCGGCCAGGGCTACGCAACGCTGCTCGAACATGCCCTGAAGGGCAAGGGCGCCATGCCTCCACAGGGCGGCGGTGACTTCGAAGACCTCGAAGTCGGCCGTGCCGTGGTCTACATGGCCAATGCCGGCGGCGCCAAGTTCCCGGTGCCGGATCGCCCTGCCGCAGCCGCGGCGCCTGCCGAAGGCGCTTCGGGCGCGGCGCCTGCCGCACCGGCGAGCGCGCCAGCCAAGTAAGCGTTTTCCCTAATCAGCCAAAAGAAGAAAGCCGGCCCAGCGCCGGCTTTTTCTTTTCCGCTCAGGTGTGCGGGACGGCTGCGTGGCGTCCGGCCGGGCTCAGCACGTGTCCGAAACGCGCGGGCAGATCGCTGGCCTGCACCGTCTCCGGCGTCCAGATTCCGCGTTCGACAGCCTCGGCTGCGATGCCCACGTCCTGCGTGTGCACCAGCCCGAGCCCCAGCGGCGAGGCCAGATAGAGCCGTCCGTCCTCGTCGAGCAGGCAGCCCGACACCGTGACCGCCGCGCCCGTATGAGCGGTGACGGCGAAGCCCCCGCTCGCATCCTCGGCGACACGCCATACCAGCGGTGCCGCCTCCAGTTCCACGTACACGCGCTGCGGTCCGTTCTGGAAGAACCACTGTCCTTCGTCGTCGTGCTCGTAGTTGCGGTGGATGAATTCGATCAGCTTGTCGTGCCGCAGCATCGAGCCCTTGGCCGTGCGGAACGGGCCCTGCGCCTGGGTGCGGTCGTCGCGCATGTACCAGTTGCCGCGCGCATCCAGGCCCAGCCAGCCGTAGCAATGCGGCACGTTGGGCCATTTGGCGAGCGCCTGCTTGACGATGTCATCCATGGCGTCATTCTCGTCCCGGCGGCAAGCCCCCGCCGTCAGCGGAGGCGCCGCCGTGCAGCTGCAGCCAGCCACCGACCTGTTCCGGCATGCCCCGCACATGCCCTGGCGGCAGCCCCATCGGAAAGCCGACGTGCCCGCCGTGCTCGGGCTGCCACAGCGTGACGTGCGAACCGACTTCGCCAGGCCTTGGCAGGCTGCGCGCCGGAATGAATGGATCGTTGCGCGCATTCACCACCAGCGCCGGCACGCGGATCGAGGCCAGGTGCGGCTTGGCCGAGCCCCGCGCCCAGTAGTCGTCGGCATCGCGAAAGCCGTGCAGCGGCGCGGTGAAGACGTTGTCGAATTCGTAGAGGTTGCGCGTGGACACCAGCCTCTCGCGGTCGAACAGGCCCGGAAACTGCGCCAGCTTGGCCAGCGCCTTGGGCTTCATGGTCGACAGGAACATGCGCGTGTAGACCAGCTTGTTGAAGCCCTTGCCGATGGCTTCGCCGCCCGCGGCGAGGTCCAGCGGCGCGCAGACCGAAGCCACGGCGCTCACCACGCCCGTGGCGGTTTCTCCCGCCTCGGAAGCCCATCGCATCAGCGCATTGCCGCCCAGAGACACGCCCGCGGCCAGCACCGGGCCGCCGCCCTTTTTCACATGCTGCTCGCGAATGCGCGCGAGGATCCAGCCGATCTCCTCGAAGTCGCCCGAGTGGTACGCGCGCGGCGCGAGGTTCATCTCGCCACTGCAGCCGCGGAAATGGGGTACCGCGAAGGCCATGCCGCGCGATGCCGCGAAGGTTGCGAAGGCCTCGGCGTAGTGGCTGCGCGACGAGCCTTCGAGCCCGTGGAACAGCACCAGCAGCGGCCGCGCGCCGGGCATCGGCGCGTCGACGAAATCGACGTCGATGAAGTCGCTGCCATCCGGCGTCGACCAGCGCTCGCGCCGGTAGGCCGGCGCCTGGCCTTCGAAGCGGCGGGCATAGAGCGCGGCCCAGATGGTCTGCAGGTTGCCGCCGGGCAGCCAGCGCGGCGCGGCGTAGTCCATCGGCTGGAGGGAGGTTCCGGCAGAGGCAGCCGGAGAGAAGGAAGCGACCGGAGAAAGCATCAATCGATCAATGCAGGACCTGGGGCGGATCGTTGGCGTCGTCCGGCTCGCGCGCGGTGCCGGGGCTCGCATGGTGCGCCACCATGCGCCAGCCCTGCGCGGTCTTGTGATAGACGTTGGTGGCCAGCACGAAGGCATGGCGCGGGCCTTCGGCAGTGAGCACCTCGATGCGCTCGAGCACGTTGTGCACCGCGCTCGCGAGCGAATCGATCTTGCGCACCCGCGCGGGCATGGCGTGGATCGCGCCGTTGCCGAACATCTGCTCGAAGGCCGCGCGGATCGCCACGGCCCCCACCAGCCTCGGGCCGCCGGGGTGAACGCAGAACACCTCGTCCTCGTCGGCCCAGCAGGCCATCAGCGCGTCGATGTCGCCGCGCTGCAGCGCTTCGTAGAAAGCCGCCTCGACGTCGTCGGCGGTGCCGCCGATGGCCGCGGCGGCACGGAGTGGGGTCTTGGGCATGGCGTGATTTTGCCGCGTGCTCCGTGACGCGGGCGCTGCACCGCTTTGGCCCCGGCCGCACCGCGGTGCCGCAGCCCGGCCGAATCTTCTGCTCCGTTTTGGACCAAATGGTCAAAAGGAAAGCGAGGATTTTCCGTAAGCCATTGATATCAAAGAACTTATTCATCTGGCACGGCGCATGCAAGGAGCCTCCCGAACCCGCAACAGGAGCCCTTCCAATGAACGTCGGCATCTTCATTCCCATCGGCAACAACGGCTGGCTGCTTTCCGAGAACGCGCCGCAGTACAAGCCCAGCTTCGAGCTCAACAAGCAGATCACGCTGAAGGCCGAGCGCTACGGCGTCGACTTCGCGCTGTCCATGATCAAGCTGCGCGGTTTCGGCGGCAAGACGGAGTTCTGGGACCACAACCTGGAGTCCTTCACGCTCATGGCCGGCCTCGCCGCGGTCACCAGCAGGATCAGGCTCTTCGCCACCGCGGCATCGCTGGTGATGCCCCCTGCCATCGTGGCGCGCATGGCCTCCACCATCGACTCCATCTCCAACGGCCGCTTCGGCCTGAACCTCGTCACCGGCTGGCAGCGGCCCGAATACTCGCAGATGGGCATGTGGCCCGGCGACCAGTTCTTCGGCACGCGCTACCAGTACCTGTCCGAATACATTCAGGTGCTGCGCGACCTCTGGGGCAAGGGCTCGTCCGACTTCAAGGGCGACCACTTCAAGATGGACGACTGCCGCCTCAGCCCGCAGCCGCAGGCCGACATGAAGGTGATCTGCGCGGGCCAGAGCGACGCGGGCATGGAGTTCTCGGCGAAGTACGCCGACTACAACTTCTGCTTCGGCAAGGGCGTGAACACGCCCAAGGCCTTCGCCCCCGCGGCCGACAAGCTCATCGAGGCCACCGCGAAGACCGGCCGCAAGGTCACCACCTACGTGCTGATGATGGTGATCGCCGACGAGACCGACGAGGCCGCGCGCGCCAAGTGGGAGCACTACAAGGCCGGCGCCGACCACGAGGCCATCGCATGGCTGGGCCAGCAGGGCGCGGCCGACACGAAATCGGGCGCCGACACCAACGTGCGCCAGATGGCCGACCCGACCTCGGCTGTGAACATCAACATGGGCACGCTCGTCGGCTCCTACGAGAGCGTCGCGCGCATGCTCGACGAAGTGGCCGAGGTGCCCGGCACCGAGGGCGTACTGCTGACCTTCGACGACTTCGTTCAGGGCGTCGAGGCCTTCGGCGAGCGCATCCAGCCGCTGATGAAGAGCCGCGCGCATGTGCAGAGTCCCGTGCCCTCGCAGGCGGTGCCCGAGCGCCTCGCAGCCTGAGCAGGAGCGCCACGTGACCACTCCTGCACGCAACACCACCCTCACGTCGAACACGCCCGTGGGCGCGCCGCGCGCACCCGGTGCGCCCGCGCCGCTGGTACTGCCTGCGCGCCCCGAGCCGCTGGCGCTGCACGCCACCGACTCCGCGCTGATCGTGGTCGACATGCAGAACGCCTACGCCTCCATCGGCGGATACGTCGATTCGGCCGGCTTCGATATCTCCGGCGCGCAGGGCACCATCGCCAGCATCTCGCGCAGCATCGCGGCGGCGCGCGCGGCCGGCATGCTGGTCGTGTTCCTGCAGAACGGCTGGGACGCGAACTACGTGGAAGCCGGCGGCCCCGGCTCGCCCAACTGGCACAAGTCGAACGCGCTCAAGACCATGCGCGCCAGGCCCGAGCTGCAGGGCAAGTTCCTCGCCAAGGGCGGCTGGGACTACGAGCTCATCGAGCAGATGAAGCCCCAGCCCGGTGACATCGTCGTGCCCAAGACGCGCTACAGCGGCTTCTTCAACAGCACGCTCGACAGCACGCTGCGCTCGCGCGGCATCCGCCACCTGGTGTTCACCGGCATCGCCACCAACGTGTGCGTCGAATCGACGCTGCGCGACGCCTTCCACCTCGAGTACTTCGCCGTGATGCTGGAAGACGCCACGCACGAGCTCGGCGGGCCCGCCATCCAGAAGGCATCGGTCTACAACGTGGAGACCTTCTTCGGCTGGGTGTCCACGACAGAGCACTTCTGCAGCACCTTCGCGCCCTCGTTCGCAACCCGATCCGCTCCGGCCGAAGCGGCCGTTGCCTGATTTCCCTTCCCCATCTTCTTCACCAAGGACTTTCCACCATGCCCAAGCAAGCCATCATTCCTCCCGGCACCGGCGTTCCCATCGCTCCCTTCGTCCCCGGCACGCTCGCCGACGGCGTGCTCTACGTGTCGGGCACGCTGCCCTTCGACAAGGACAACAACGTGGTGCATGTGGGCGACGCGAGCGCGCAGGCAAGGCACGTGCTCACCACCATCAAGGGCGTGGTCGAGGCCGCCGGCGGCACCATGGACGACGTCACTTTCAACCAGATCATGCTCAAGGACTGGGCCGACTACGCGAAGATCAACGCGGTGTACGCCGAGTTCTTTCCCGGCACCAAGCCCGCGCGCTACTGCATCCAGTGCGGCCTGGTGAAGCCCGACGCGCTGGTCGAGATCGCATCGATCGCGCACGTGGGCAAGAAGGCCTGAGCTTCATGAGCGCACTGCACTACGAGGTGCACGGACCGTCCGATGCAGCGGCCACGGTGCTGCTGTCGTCGGGCCTCGGCGGATCGGCCGGCTTCTGGCAACCGCAGTTCGGCGCGCTGATCGCCGCAGGGCACCGCGTCATCGCCTACGACCAGCGCGGCACCGGCCGCAGCCCCGCCGCGCTGCCCGAGGCCTACGCCATCGCGCACATGGCGCAGGACGTGCTAGAGATCCTCGACGCCACCCACACCTCGCGGTGCCACTTCGCGGGCCATGCGCTAGGCGGCCTCGTCGGGCTGCAGCTTGCGCTCGACGCGCCTTCGCGCATCGCGAGCCTCGCGCTCGTCAACGCGTGGTCGAAGCCCAACCCGCATTCGGCGCGCTGCTTCGATGCACGGCTCGCACTGCTGGGCGCATGCGGTCCGCGCGCGTACGTCGAGGCGCAGCCGATCTTCCTGTACCCCGCCGCATGGGCCGCCGAGAACGCGCAGCGCGTGGCCGACGAAGTCGACCATGCCTTCGCGCACTTTCCCGGCGAAGCCAACATGCGCGCGCGGATCGCCGCCCTGCGGGCCTTCGACGTGGATGCGCGCCTCGCCGACATCTCTGCGCCCACGCTCGTGGCCGCAGCCAGGGACGATGTGCTCGTGCCCTGGACCTGCTCGCAGCGCCTGGCCGACGGGCTGCGCGACGTCACGCTCGACTTCGTGCCGCACGGCGGCCACGCGCACTGCGTGACCGAGGCCGAAGACTTCAACCGCAGCCTGCTCGACTTTCTTTCGCGGGTCAGCGCACCCGCCGTTCCAGCATGACCACTACCATCGCTTCCACCCTCGACGACGCCGCGCTGTCGCTGCTCTTCACCGGCGCGCGCAGCCACAACGGCTGGACCGACGAACCCGTTACCGATGCCCAGCTGCAACGGATCTACGCACTCGCGAGCCTGGGACCCACCTCGGCCAACTGCTCGCCCGCGCGCTTCGTCTTCGTGCGCACGCCCGAGGGCAAGCAGCGCCTCGCGCCGGCACTCTCCAAGGGCAACCTCGACAAGACCATGGCAGCGCCCGTCACCGTGATCGCCGCGTGGGACCGCAAGTTCTACGACAGGCTGCCCACGCTGTTCCCGCATGCCGATGCGCGTAGCTGGTTCACCGGCAGCCCCGAGGCCGCGCACGAGACGGCCTTTCGCAACGCCAGCCTGCAGGCCGGCTACCTGCTGCTCGCGGCGCGCGCGGTCGGGCTCGATGCGGGGCCGATGTCGGGCTTCGACAAGGCGAAGGTCGACGCGGCCTTCTTCGAGGGCACCGACTGGACCGTCAACTTCCTCATCAACCTCGGCCACGGCGACGCGTCGAAGGTGTTCGGCCGCCTGCCGCGGCTGTCCTTCGACGAGGCCTGCCTGCTGGCCTGAAGGAGTCACGCGAGATGCTGCACAACGCCATGGCCTCGAATCCTGCTCCATCGTCACCCAACCCTGCCCTGCTGCCGCAGGGCCTGCAGAAGGCCGACTACCGCAATGCGATGGCGCGGCTGGGCGCGGCGGTGAACATCATTACCACCGACGGCCCGGCCGGCCGAGCCGGCTTCACCGCATCGGCAGTGTGCAGCGTGACCGACGAGCCGCCGACGCTGCTGGTGTGCCTGAATCGCTCGGCCTCGGTGTACCCGGCGTTCAAGGCGAATGGCGTGCTGTGCGTCAACGTGCTGGCTGCCGGGCACCAGTCGCTCTCGGCGCTATTCGGCGGCAAGACGCCGATGGACGAGCGCTTCGCCGCAGCGCGCTGGAGCAGCAAGAGCACCGGCTCTCCGGTGCTCGACGACGCGGCCGTGTCCTTCGACTGCCGCGTGGTGCACGCGACGAGCGCGGGCACGCACGACGTGCTGTTCTGCGAAGCCGTCTCCATCGCCATCGGCGGGGCGGCGCAGGGGCTCATCTACTTCGATCGCCGGTATCACGAGATCGCTGCGCCACCGCAGCACTGACCCGTTTTGTCCCCTCTCCCCTCGGGGAGAGGGTTAGGGTGAGGGGGGCACCGGCGCTCGCAAGAGCAGCAGTGACTTTCAGGCCGCCACCCTCACCCCAGCCCTCTCCCCAAGGGGAGAGGGAGCAAGACTCAGCGCGGCACGATGCCCTGCAGCACGATGCGCTGAACGTTCTCGACGGTCTGCTCGAAGAACCCTTCGTCCTCCAGCGTATGCCCCGACAGCGCCTGCACCTGCACGCCGAAGTCCGCGTAGTGCTGCGTCATCGCCCACAGCGCGAAGATCAGGTGATGCGGATCGACAGGCGCCAGCTTGCCTGCATCGATCCACGCGCGGATCACTTCCGATTTCTTCTCCACCAGCGTGCGCAGTTCGCGATCGAGCTCGTCGCGCAGCAGCGGCGCGCCCTGGATCATCTCCAGGCAGAAGAGCCGTGACGCGTCGGGCCTGTCGCGCGAGACCACCAGCTTGCGGCGGATGTAGTCGCCGATGGCCTGGGCCGGATCTTGCTCGGCGCTGAAGCCGCGCAGCGGTTCGAGCCACAGTGCGAGCAGGTCGCGCAGCACGTTCACGTAAAGCTCTTCCTTGTTCGCGAAGTAGTAGAGCAGGTTGCTCTTCGACACGTCGGCGCGTGCGGCCACCTGGTCGATGGAGGTGCCGTGCAGGCCGAAGCGCGAGAACAGCCCCAGCGCCGCGCCGAGGATCGCGCTGCGCTTGTCCTCTATCTGACGCAACCGGCGGTTCACCGCGGAAGCGCTTCGCACCGCGGGCTTCGCGCGCTTGCGCGCCGGGCTTTCCTTGCCGGCATTCGCAGCCAGCGCTTTTGTCTTCGGCATCTTCCCTCGCTCTTGATCTGATCGTGAATCGACAAACGCGCACCACTGTAAGGCCACGGTGCATCGCCTTGCGCCGCTACCGCCTTCGCAACGCATTCCCGCGCACCATGCTGACGCGACGGATGCTGTTTGTCCATTTGGTCCAACTGGCACAGACGTTGCATGGCGAAAGGCATGCCAAGCATGAGGAACCTGCCATGACCCTGCTGTCCGTGCCCATCATCGATCTCGCGCCCTACTTCTCCGGCACCGCCGAAGGCAAGGCGGAGGTCGCGAAGAAAGTCGACGAGGCCTGCCGCAGCATCGGCTTCCTCGTCATCACCAACCACGGCATCTCGCCGGAGCTGATCTCGCGCGTGTCGTCGCTCTCGCGCAAGTTCTTCGACATGCCGCTGGGCGAGAAGCGCAAGGTCGATCGTCCGCGCGAGGACGCGGTGCGCGGCTACAGCGCGGTGGGCGAGGAAGGCCTCTCCTACAGCCTCGAGGAAGCGGCGCCTGGCGACCTGAAGGAGTCGTTCTCCATCGGCCCCTCGAACGTGCCCGACGACGACTACCACCGCGGCCCCGCCGCAGGCCCGCACTTCGAGCCCAACAGCTGGCCGCCCATCGAGGGCTTCAAGGAGGCCTACGAGCAGTACTTCGAGGCGATGAGCGATCTCTCGCGCTCGCTGATGCGCGTCTTCGCGCTCGGCCTCTCGCTGCCCGAGACCTTCTTCGACGACAAGATCGACAGGCACATCAGCATGTTCCGCGTGCTGAGCTACCCGCCGCAGCGCGAGCAGCCGCTGCCCGGCCAGCTTCGCGCGGGCGCGCACAGCGACTACGGCAGCCTCACCATCGTGCTGCCCGACGACAAGGGCCTGCAGGTGTTCAACAAGGCCGGCCAGTGGGTGGACGTGCCGCAGGTCGAGGGCGGCCTCGTGGTCAACATCGCCGACCTCATGATGCAGTGGACCAACGACCAGTGGGTGTCCACGCTGCACCGCGTGATCAACCCGCCCTTCGAGGTGGCGAGCACCAACCGCCGCCAGTCGCTGGTGTTCTTCCACCAGCCCAACTACGACGCGATGGTCGAGTGCCTGCCGAGCTGCCTCCCACCGGGCGAAGAGCCGAAGTACGCGCCCATCTCCTCTGGCGACCACCTCACCTCGAAGTTCGTCAAGCAGACGACCTTCGGCGGCACCAAGGTCACGGCTTGAATCGCGCGGATCACATGGCCCACCTGTCCTACGTCAACGTCTTCGCGAAGGACGTGGTCGCGCTCAGCGGCTTCTACCAGCGCGTGTTCGGCTTCAAGGAGATCGAGGCGATCCGCTCGCCCATCTTCCGCGGGCTGGACACCGGCAAGTCGAGCCTCGGCTTCAATGCGCTCGATGCCTACGAGCTTCTGCACCTGGGCGAGTTCTCCGACACGCGCGGCGTGAAGTTCCTGCTGAACATCGACGTCGACAGCCAGGCCGACGTCGACCGCATGGTGCCCGTCGCGCTCGAGGCCGGCGCCACGCTCGTGAAGGCGCCGTACGTCACCTACTACAACTGGTACCAGTCGGTGCTGCTCGATCCCGAGGGCAACGTGTTCCGCATCAATTTCATGATGTAGCGGCGCGCGGCCTTCCTTCCCTCTCTTCTCCCTCTTCCGCTTTCCTCTTCCGCTTTCCTCTCCCTCGTTTTCACGCTCCTCACGAAAGGTTGCTCCATGCCGCGCATTTCCTCCAACGGCCCGGCCCTCGGCTTGGCACTGACGCTCGCAGCCTGCGGCGCCTCGTTCTCGCTGCCAGCCGCGGCCGACGGCTTCACGCTGAAGGACAAGCCGAAGATCGCGATGCTCTACTTCGGCCCCAAGAACGACGGCGGCTGGACGCAGGCCTTCGACGAGGCCCGCGTGAAGATCGAGAAGGAGATCGGCCAGAAGATCCAGTTCGTGGAGAACGTGCCCGAGGACGCCTCGGCCATCAAGCCCGCGGCGGAGAAGTTCATCCAGCGCGGCGCCAACATCGTGATCGGCACCGCCTTCGGCTATTCCGACAGCTTCAAGGACCTGGCCGCAAAGTACCCCGACGTGGCCTTCCTCAACGGCTCGGGCACCACCAACGGCAGCAACCTCGAGTCGTTCTACGGCCGCACCTACGAGAGCCAGTACCTCTGCGGCATGGCCGCCGGCGCGGCCTCGAAGACCGGCAAGCTGGGCTTCGTCGCGGCCAACCCCTTCGGCGTGGTGAACTGGACCATCAACGCCTTCGCGCTCGGCGCGCAGAAGATGAACCCCAACGCCACCGTCAACGTGATCTACACCGGCGCGTGGAACGACCCGGTGAAGGAACGCGCAGCGGCGGCCGCGCTCATCGACCAGGGCGCCGACGTGATCGGCCAGCACGTGGACAGCCCCACGCCGCAGATCGTCGCGCAGGAGCGCGGCGTGTACGGCACCGGCCACCACCGCGACCTGCGCCAGTTCGCGCCCAAGGCCACGCTGTGCTCCTCCGTGTGGGTGTGGGACCGCTTCCTGACGCCGGAGCTCAAGAAGATCATGGCCGGCGGCTGGAAGCCCGCGCAGTACGGCGCCTTCATCGAAATGAAGGACGGCGGCACCGACATCGCCGGCTTCGGGCCCGCCGTGCCCAAGGACAAGGCCGCTCTCATCACCGCCGAGCGCGACGCGATCATGAAGGGCAAGCAGGTCTACGCCGGCCCGCTCGCCGACCGCGACGGCAAGGAGCGCGTGGCCAAGGGCGCCGTTCTTTCGGACGCCGAACTCTGGAAGATGGACTGGTTCGTCAAGGGCGTGGTCACGCAGAAGTAGGCCGGGAGCCAAGCACCTCATGCCCAACGCGCTCGAACTCACCGGCATCCGCAAGACCTTCGACGGCTTCGCGGCACTGACCGACGCCCACTTCTCCGCGCGCTGGGGCGAGGTGCATGCGCTCCTGGGCGAGAACGGCGCGGGCAAGTCGTCGCTGATGAACATCGCGGCCGGGCTCTACGCACCCGAGGCCGGGCAACTGCTGGTGGACGACAACCCGGTGCGCTTCGCCGGCCCGCGCGACGCGGCGAAGCACCGCATCGGCATGGTCCACCAACATTTCAAGCTGGTGCGGCCCTTCACGGTGGCGCAGAACATCCTGCTCACGGCGCCGCCGCCGGCGGAGTTCCAGAGCCACGGCGAGCGGCTGCGCGAGATCTCGCGCGACATCCGCAACAAGGCCGCCGAGCTGGGCTTCGACATCGATCCTTCGAAGCGCGTCGATGCGCTGTCCGTCGCCGAGCAGCAGCGCGTGGAGATCCTCAAGGTGCTGCTGGCGGGCGCGCGCATCCTGATCCTCGACGAGCCCACGGCCGTGCTGACCGACCAGGAGGCCGCGCGCCTGCTGCAGACGGTGCAGGGCCTGGCGCGCAAGGGCGCGGCGGTGGTGCTGGTCACGCACAAGATGGCCGACGTGAAGACTTATGCCGGCCGCGTGACGGTGATGCGCGGCGGCCGCACGGTGGCCACGCTGAATCCGCAAGAAGCATCGGTGGCCGAGCTGGTGAAGCTCACGGTGGGCGAATCGATCGCTGCGCAGGGCTTTCAGCCCTCGGCGGCGCCGCGCGGGCCGGTGCGCCTTTCGGTGCGCGGCCTGCGCACGCCCGCATCGCCCGAGGGCCGCCGCGTGCTCGACGGGGTGGACCTCGACCTGCATGCGGGCGAGATCTACGGCCTCGCCGGCGTGGGCGGCAACGGACAGGGCGAGCTGGCGGGCGCGATCATGGGCCTGCAGGGCGAGCCGACCGAGGGTGAGATACGGCTCGAAGGTCACGGCGACCTGAAGACCATGGCTGCATCGGTGCGCCGAGGCATCGGCATCGCGGCCATTCCGGCCGACCGCTACGGGCTCGCGCTCGCGGGCGGCCTTTCGGTGGCCGAGAACTACGCCATCGGCCGTGTGCACACCGGCCGCTACGGCCCCGTGTGGCGCTTGCGCCGTGGCCGCATCCAGAGCGACACGCAGGAAGCGGTGCGCGCCTTCGACGTGCAGGGCGTGCGCTCGGTCGCGCAGAAGGCCGCGCTGCTCTCCGGCGGCAACGCGCAGAAGCTGGTGCTCGCGCGCGAGTTCGGCAAGTCGCCCACGCTGGTGCTCGCGCACAGCCCGAGCCGCGGGCTCGACGTGCGCGCCAGCGCCGAGGTGCATGCGCGGCTGCGCGCCGCGCGCGACAGCGGCGCGGCGGTGCTGCTCATCAGCGAAGACCTGGACGAGGTGCTGCAGCTCGCCGACCGCGTGGGCGTGATGACGCGCGGGCGCATCGCCGGCGAGTTCGCGCAGCCCGCCGACCGCCAGGCCATCGGACAGGCGATGGTGGACCATGGCTGAAGCATCGCTCTCCGCCGACATGGCCCCATCGCACAAGACACGGGCAGCGCAACAGCCCCAGCCGCTCGCCGGCCGCCGCTATGCGCTGGAGATCCGCCAGCACATGGCCTGGCACTGGCAGGCTCTGATCCTCGCGACCGCGCTGCTCGCGGGCTTCGCCATCTCGGCGGCGATCCTCATCGGGGCCGGCGTGCCGGCCGACGAGCTCGCCAACGAGTTCGTGATGCAGACCTTCTTCGACGGCCAGAACTTCCGCGCCGTGTTGTTCCAGGCCGCGCCGATGATCCTCGTCGGCCTCGCGGGCTGCGTCGCCTTCCGCGCGCGCTTCTGGAACCTCGGGCTCGAAGGCCAGATGATCTGGGGCGCCATCGGCGCCACCGCCATCTCGATGTGGCAGATCGGCCCCGAGAACCTGCGCCTGCCGCTGATGTTCATCGCGGCCATCGGCTGCGGCCTGCTCTGGGTGCTGGGCCCCGCGTGGCTCAAGCTGAAGCTGGGCGTGAACGAGATCATCTCGACGCTGATGCTCAACTACATGGCGGCCAACTTCCTGCTGCACCTGGTCTACGGCAGCTGGAAGGACCCGAAGGACAACTTCCCCTACTCACCGCAGTTCCGCGTGTTCGAGCGCCTGCCCGAGCTGGGCGCGGGCATCGGCAGCTCGATCCTGCTCGCGGGCCTCGTCGCGCTGCTGGCGTGGTGGCTGGCGAGCGTGAGCCGGATGGGCCTGTACCTGCGCTTCGTCGACGCGAACCCGCGCGTGGCGCATGCCAGCGGCGTGCCGGTGCGGCGCACGATCTACGGCGCGGTGCTGCTGTCGGGCGCGATGGCCGGGCTCGCGGGCTTCGCTGTGGCGGCGGGGCAGGAGGGCCGGCTCACGCAGGCCTTCTATCAGGGGTACGGCTTCTCGGGCATCCTCATCGCCTTTCTCGCGCGCAACAACCCGCTGGCGGCCACGGTGGTGGCGCTGCTGGTGGCGGCGCTCTTCGTCACCGGCCGCAGCCTGCAGGTGTTCTACCAGGTGCCGTTCTCGATGGTGCAGCTGATCCAGGCGGTGATCGTGGTGTGCGTGGCGTCGAGCGATTTCTTCATCCGCCACCGGCTGCGCCGCGTGGGCGGGGAGGCCGTGCAATGAACGGCGGCATCATCCTCAACTGGCTGGCGAGCACACCCGACTTCGCCGTGCCTTATGCGCTGGCGGCGCTCGGCCTCATCATCTGCGAGCGCGCGGGGGTGCTCGCGCTCGGCGCCGAGGGGCTGATGCTGGTCGGCGCGCTGGCCGGCATCGGCGCGCAGATCGTCATCGGCCAGCCCGCAGTGTCGCTGGTGCTCGCGATGCTGGCGGCCAGCGTGGTGTCGGTGCTGTTCGCGGTGATGGTGATCTGGCTGCGCGTGAACCAGGTGATCGCCGGGCTCGCGCTGGTGTTCTTCTGCCAGGGGTTCACCGCGCTGGTCGGCTCGATGGCCGAGTGGACCAACCATGCGACCGAGGGCATCGGCGCGATGGGACTGTGGCCGCTCTCGCTGCTGCCGGGCGTGGGCAAGCTCTTCGAGCAGAACGCAATGGTGTGGCTCACGCTGCCGATCTTCGGCGCGGTGGCGTGGTTCTTTGCGCGTACCTCGGCCGGCCTGCGGTTGCGCGCGGTGGGCGAGAACCCGCAGGCGGCCGACGCGGCGGGCATCCGCGTCACCGCCTGGCGCTTCGCGGCGGTGCTCGCGGGCTCGGCACTGGTGGGGCTGGCGGGCGCGTACATCTCGGTGGTCAGCACCAAGCTGTGGATCGCGGGCATGACCGGCGGGCGCGGCTGGATCGCGGTGGGCCTCGTCATCTTCGCGCGCTGGTCGCCGTGGAAGGCGCTCGTCGGCGCGCTGCTGTTCGGCTGCATCGAAGCGCTGATTCCCCAACTGGCCGCTGCCGGCGTGCAGCTGCCGCAGTACTTCGTGATGATGACGCCGTACGCGGTGACGCTCGGCGTGATGGTGTGGGTCGCGCTCTCGCGGCGCGGCGCCGACGAAGAGCCCGGCGCGCTGGGACAACCCTATGTGAGAGAAGAACGCCGATGAAGGCCTGGGTCTACAACGAGGAGCGCGAGCTCGACGCAGCGCGGTTCGCCGACTACCTGAATCCGGCCACCACGGCTGTCGTTTCCATCGACATGCACCGCGGCCACCTGGACGACAGCCCCGACTGCCCCTGCCCCGCGCCGCGCGCACGCGACGTGGTGGCGCCCATCGACGGCTTCCACGACGCGGTGCGCGCGCTGGGCGTGCGCATCGTGCACGTCAGGTCGGTGCTGCGGCCCGGCGGCGTGGACGACATCAACGGCATTCCGTCGGCATGGCGGCGCACCTTCCCTCTGCACGTGGGCGAGATTCCGAATGCCGACGCGCATGCCATCGAGGGCTCGAAGTGGACCGAGTGGGTCACGCGCGTGGAGCCCGGCGACATGCGCGTGGACGGCAAACGCCGGCTCTCGGCCTTCTACCCGACCGACCTCGACTTTCTTCTGCGCAACCAGCGCATCGAGACCGTGGTGCTCGACGGCGGCTTCACCGACTGCTGCGTGCTCAACACCGCCTTCGACGCCAGCAACCGCAACTACCGCGTGATCGTGTTGCGCGACCTCGTGCGTGGCACCGATGCGCACCTGGAAGACGCGGCGCTCGCGATGGTGTCGCTGCACCTGGGGCTGGTGATGGATTCAGAAGAGTTGCTGCGGGTGTGGCGCGGCTGAATCTCAGCCCGACACTCCGAGCCAGCGCGCGGCCACGGCCGGCATGTCGCCCTGCGCGGATTCCCACACCAGCTCGGGTGCCGCCACATGCACGCCGGGCGGCGCGATGCGCAGCGCCACATCGACCAGCTCCGCCACCTTCACCGCGCGCACCGGCTGCTCGCTGCTGGGCACCATGAAGCGCACCACCGAAAGCATCCACGCGGCCAGCCGCTCGAAGGGGTTGGCGATCTTCGCGTTCACCGGCTTGCGCGCCGAACGCACGAGGATCACGCGCTCGAAGCCGCAGGCCACCACCGCCTGCTCGTCGAGGCTCGCGAGCCCGCGCTTGAGCGCCTCGGGCAGCCGGCCCTGGTCGTGCGGCAGCACGATGGCCAATGTCTGCACGCCGCAGGCGCGCAGCCAGCGGGCCAGCTCGGGCAGCTCGGAAGGCTCGGGCACCCGCAGCGCGCGCTCGCGGTCGTGGTACAGGCGCGGCGGGTCGAAGGCGACGATGGCGGTGTGGGCCGAGGTCAGCGGCCATTGCGCGATCGGCTGGGCCGGGCTCAGGTAGGTCTCGACGCCGCGCAGCCCGTCGCGGATCGGCTCGCGCGCCAGCACGCGGGTGTGGGCATGGCGGTGGCTCCCCGCCAGCCGGCGCAGCAGTTCGGCGCCCAGCGCGCCGGTCGCGCCCGCGATCAGCAGCGTGCCGAAGGCATCGGAGGCAACGGGCATTACCGCACGGTTGGCGGCTTGCAGGGCTTGCAGTGGATCAACGGCCATGGAGCCGCCTATGCTACCTTCCGCATCTTCTGCGGAGGTAATGCAAATGATGATAAAGCGCTGGTTCCTGATTCTCGCGGCGGTCCTGTCCCTGAGCGGATGCGGCTACAACCAGTTCCAGTCCCTCGATGAGGCCAGCAAGTCGGCCTGGAGCGAGGTCCTCAACCAGTACCAGCGGCGCGCCGACCTCGTGCCGAACATCGTGGCCACCGTGAAGGGCGAGGCCAGCTTCGAGCAGGACACGCTCACCAAGGTGATCGAGGCGCGCGCCAAGGCCACCTCGATCCAGGTGACGCCCGAGACGCTCAACAACCCCGAGGCCTTCAACAAGTTCCAGCAGGCGCAGGGCGAGCTCTCGTCGGCGCTGTCGCGGCTGATGGTGGTGTCGGAGCGCTATCCCGACCTGAAGGCCAACCAGTCCTTCCGCGACCTGCGCGTGACGCTGGAAGGCACCGAGAACCGCATCACCGTGGCGCGCAACCGGTACATCGAAAGCGTGCAGGAGTACAACGTGCTCGCGCGCAGCTTCCCGACCAACCTCACGGCCAAGATCTTCGGCTATGCGCCGAAGCCGAACTTCTCGGTGCAGAACGAGGCGCAGATTTCCACGCCGCCTACCGTCGACTTCAGCGCTCCGAAGAAGTAGTTCTCCCCCAGGCTTCGTGCACTTCGTGTCACTGCGCCAACCCCCTCGCCGGGGGCAACACCTGCGGCCCGGCCAAGACGGTTCCGCGGTGTTCCCGGATTGGTGCGCGCCATCTCTGCTATGGGCATTCGCGGCCTTCTGGATGCTGCTGGCAACGGGCAGCGCCTTTGCCCAGGGCCTGCTGCCGATCCCCACGCTCACCGCGCGGGTGATCGACCAGACCGGCACGCTCGACAGCGCACAGCGCAACGGCCTCGAAACCAAGCTCGCGGCCTTCGAGCAGCGCAAGGGTTCGCAGATCGTGGTGCTGATGGTGCCGACCACCGCGCCCGAGGACATCGCCAGCTACACGCAGCGCGTGGGCGATGCCTGGAAGATCGGCCGCAAGGGTGTCGGCGACGGCCTGCTGGTCGTGGTGGCCAAGGACGATCGCAAGATGCGCATCGCCACGGCCAAGGCGCTCGAAGGCGCGGTGCCCGACCTCGCGGCCAGCCGCATCATCGACGAGGAAATGAAGCCGCGCTTTCGCAACGGCGACTTCGCGGGCGGGCTGAACGCGGCAGTGGACCGGCTCATCGGGCTGGTCGATGGCGAGCCGCTGCCCGAGCCGTCGCGCAACACGGGCGGGGGTGGCAACGAGGGCTTCGACTGGGAGAACCTCGCGATCTTCCTGTTCGTCGGTGTCTTCGTCGGCGCGCCGATCGCGCGCGCCATCTTCGGCAAGAAGCTGGGCACGATGTTCATCGGCGGCGGCGTGGGCGTGGTGGTGTTCTTCATCACCACCAGCATCGCCATCGCGGTGATCGCGGCGCTGGTGGCACTGATCGTCTCGCTGGTCGCGGGCACCGGGCGTCCGGGCGGTGGCGGGGGCGGCGGCTGGAGTTCCGGCGGCGGAGGCTGGGGCGGCGGTGGTGGTGGCTTCAGCGGAGGCGGTGGAGGCGGCGGTTTCAGCTCCGGCGGTGGCGGCAATTTCGGCGGCGGCGGCGCGTCGGGGGACTGGTGAACACGATGCAAAGCACCAACACGAAGCCCTCTGGCAGCGAAGCGGGCCTCTTCACCAAGCTGGGCCGCATCTGGCGCCATCGCTGGATCGATGAATCCGAGGTGCGCCGCGCGATTCCTGCGGCAGCGCTGGAGCGCCTCGCGGGCCGCGTGACCGCGAGCGAGCGGCGCCACAGCGGCGAGATCCGCATCTGCGTCGAAGCCGGCCTGCCGATGTCCTACCTGTGGCGCCATGCGCCGCCGCGCGAACGCGCCGTGACGCTGTTCGGCAAGCTGCGCGTATGGGACACCGCACACAACAACGGCGTGCTCATCTACCTGCTGCTGGCCGAGCACGCCATCGAGATCGTGGCAGACCGGGGCATCGACGCGCATGTCGACGATGCCGAATGGGCCGCGATGGCACAGCGCATGAGCGCGGCCTTCCGCGAAGGCCGCTTCGAGGACGGGCTCACGCAGGCGCTGGAAGAGATTTCCGCGCTGCTGGTCGAGCACTTTCCGCTGGCCGAGGGCGAGCTCGACGTGAACGAGTTGCCCGATGAACCGGTGGTGCTCTAGCAGCCATCGCGCGGTGGCACAGCCCACACCGCGTCGCCACCAACCGCATGAAAGCGTCGCCCCGGCGCAGATTCCATCAGCCACCCGCCCGTGAACTCGCCGAAGGCCGGCAGCACGGCCTGCTGCTCGTCGCTCGCGAAGCACGGCAGCCGCACGCTGTCGCGCCCTCGCCCCTGAAGCCTGCAGACCGGATGCAGATGCCCCGCGAGCACGAAGTGCGTGGCATGCACCTGCGGATGGTGGCAGCAGGCGAAAGGGCCCAGCAGGAAAGGCTCGTCGACCACCTCGATGCCGAGTTCCGGCGGCGGATCGCCCGCGCGGCCGTCGTGGTTGCCGCGCACCAGGGTCATGGCAATGGCCGCGTGGAGCGAACGCCAGGCCTCGACGGCGGCCAGCACCGTGCGCGCCTGCGCCGCATGCAGGAAGTCGCCTAGGAAAACGATGCGCTGCGGCTCATGCTTCTGGATCAGCACATCGAGCCGCGCGAGGTTCTGCTGCGTGGTCCCGCCCGGCACCGGCTGGCCGAGCGCGCGATAGGTCGCGGCCTTGCCCAGGTGCAGGTCGGCCACGAACAGCACGCGCCGGCCGGGCCACCACAGGGCACGCTCGGGCAGCAGGTGCAGCAGCTCGCCCGCCCAGTGCACGGCGAGCGGCGAATTGGATGTATCGGGGGATGTCACCCGGCCAGTGTCGCAAAACCTGCGATTGCCTTGCAAAGGCCCTCCAGAGCCCCCATTTGCTTGCCATGACCGAATCGCCCCCGCTGCACATCGTCTGCCCGCACTGCCACACGACCAACCGCGTGCGCGCGGCGCAGCTGGGCAGCGCCCCCGACTGCGGCAGCTGCCACCGCCCGCTGTTCACCGGCCATTCGACGGCGCTGGCGGATGCCGCCACCTTCGACCGCCACATCGCCCGCAGCGAGATTCCGGTGCTGGTCGATTTCTGGGCGCCCTGGTGCGGCCCCTGCCGCCAGATGGCGCCGGCCTACGAGCAGGCCGCAGCCCAGCTGGAGCCCTACGTGCGGCTCGCCAAGGTCGACACCGAGGCGGTGCCCGCGCTGGGCGCGCGCTTCAACATCCGCAGCATCCCGACGCTGGCGCTGTTCCGCGGCGGCCGCGAGGTGGCGCGGCAGGCCGGCGCGATGGGCACGGCCGACATCGTGCGTTGGGTGAAGGCGCACGGCGCGGGCTGAGACTAGAGCGGCGGCAGCGGCCTTGACGGCCGCGGCGGCCGCCGACGGTCGCGCCGCTGGCTCACCGGCTTCGGCGGCCTGCCCGGCCCTTCCTGCCCGAAGGCGAGCGTCCCTTTCACGCGCTCCACGCCGCCGGCCGTGACCGCGCCGCCTGCGGCCTTCTCGAGCTGCTCGACCATGCGCGCGATGCGGTCGGCCACGTTCTCGTTCGACAGCTTCTCGCGGAACAGCTCGACCATCAGCGGAAACGAGAACGGCGTGGGCCGTGCGAGCGGCTTCAGCACCAGCCGCTGCGTGGCGATGCGCTCGAGGCTTGCGCGCAGGCGGCCGATCTCGAGCTCCTGCGCGAGCAGTTCCTGCTCGGCCTGCAGCAGCAGCCTGTTGCCGGGATCGTACTTGCGGAACACCTCCCAGAAGAGCGACGACGAGGCCTGCAGCTGCTTGCTGCTGCGCTTCTCGCCCGGATAGCCCTGGTAGATGAGGCCCGAGACGCGCGCGATCTCGCGAAAGCGCCGCTGCGCCAGCTCGCCCGCATTGAGCGAAGCCAGCACCTCGTGCAGCAGCGCCGCGCGCTGGTCTTCGCCCTCGCCCTGGGGCAGCGTCAGCACCCGCGGCAGCAGCGCCGGCCAGTCGACCTCGGTCGCGCTCAGCAGCTCGAAGCCGTAGTCGTTGACCGCGATCGAGAAGGTGCGCGCCTCGTGCTGCGCGACGCGCCAGGCCAGGAGGCTCGCGAGCCCGAGGTGCACGTGCCGGCCCGCGAAGGGATACAGGAACAGATGCGAGCCCTCGCGCGTGCTCAGGGTTTCGGCCAATAGCGTCTGCGGCGTGGGCAGCGCCGACCACTGCTGCTGTATCTCCAGCAGCGGGCGCACGCACTGCAGCTCGGGCGAGTCGTAGCGACCTTCGCCGGCCTGCGCGAGCTGCTGCACCACCGCGTCGGCCAGGGTGTTCGACAGCGGCATGCGTCCACCGCCCCAGCGCGGCACCGCAGCGCGCTTGCCGCTGGCGCGCCGCACCCAGGCCGTCATGTCGTGGATGCGCACGAGTTCGAGCATGCGGCCGCCGAACAGGAAGCAGTCGCCGGGCTTCATGCGGGCGACGAAGCTCTCTTCCACGCTGCCGATCTTCGAGCCGCCGACGTATTGAACCGAGATGCTCGCGTCGCTCACGATGGTGCCGATGTTCATGCGGTGCCGCCGCGCGAGCCGCGCATCGGGCACGCGCCAGACGCCCTCGGCATCGGGCACCACGCGCTTGTAGTCCGGATAGGCCGCGAGAGACGGGCCGCCCTGCGCCACGAACTCCAGGCACCACTGCCAGTTCTCGCGCGAGAGGCTTTCGTAGGCCGCCGTGCCGCGCACTTCCCCGTAGAGGTCGTCGGGCACGAAGCCGCCGCCCAGCGCGACCGTCACCAGGTGCTGCACCAGCACGTCGAGCGGCTGCTCGGGCGAATGGCGCGCCTCGATGTGCCCGGCCGCGATGGCGACGCGCGCGGCCGAGCCTTCCACCATCTCCACGCTGTGCGTGGGCACGAGCGTGATGCGCGAAGGCCGCCCCGGCGCATGGCCCGAGCGGCCCGCGCGCTGCAGCAGCCGCGCGACGCCCTTGGGCGAGCCGATCTGCAGCACGCGCTCCACCGGCAGGAAGTCCACGCCCAGGTCCAGGCTGGAGGTACAGACCACCGCCTTGAGCTCGCCGCTCTTCAGGCCCAGCTCCACCCATTCGCGAACCTCGCGGTCGAGCGAGCCGTGATGCAGCGCGATGAGGCCCGCCCATTCCGGCTTTGCTTCGAGCATCGCCTGGTACCAGATCTCCGCCTGCGAGCGCGTGTTGGTGAAGACCAGCGTGGTGCTGCTCGCGGCGATCTCCTCGATCACCTGCGGCAGCATCGTGAGGCCCAGGTGGCCGCCCCACGGAAAGCGCTCGGCGACGCCGGGCAGCAGCGAATCGATGACCAGCTTCTTCGGCACCTGCCCCTGCACCAGCACGCCCTCTTCATGGCCCAGCAGCGCATGCATCGCCTCGTGCAGGTTGCCCAGCGTGGCCGACATGCCCCAGATCGCGAGGCCCGGGTTCCAGCGCTTCAGCCGCGCGAGCGCGAGCTGCACCTGCACGCCTCGCTTGTTGCCCAGCAGCTCGTGCCATTCGTCGACCACCGCCATGCGCACATGCCCGAGCACTTCGCGCGCATCGGCGCGGGCGAGCAGCAGCGAAAGACTCTCGGGCGTGGTGACGAGCACCGTGGGCAGGCGCTGGTTCTGCGCGCTGCGCTCGGCGGAGGTGGTGTCGCCGCTGCGCGCGCCGGCGCTCCATGGATGCACCTCGGCGCCGAGGGCTTCCAGCGGCTGCTGCAGTGCGCGCAGCGTGTCGGCCGCCAGCGCGCGCATCGGCGTGAGCCACAGCACGGTGAGCGGCTCGGCAACGGGCCGCGCGTTCGTCGATGCGGCCGCCTTGCGCGCCCGCACGAAGGCCTGCAGCGCACCCAGCCACACGGCGTAGGTCTTGCCAGCGCCGGTGGTGGCATGCAGCATGCCCGAGCGGCCATCGGCGATCGACTTCCAGACCTCGCGCTGGAATTTGAAGGGCTTCCATCCGCGCGCGGCGAACCACGTGTCGAGCGCTGTCTTGACGATTCTGCTGCTCATTCGGGCAACAACGCCGCAAGCGTCTGAAGGGTATCGGCCTCTTCCACCGGCTTGTCCTCGCGCCATCGCAGCATGCGCGGAAAGCGCACCGCGATGCCGCTCTTGTGCCGCGTGCTGCGCGCGATGCCTTCGAAGCCGAGTTCGAACACCAGCGTGGGCTTCACGCTCTTCACCGGCCCGAAGCTCTCCACGGTGGTCTTGCGGATGATCGCGTCCACGCGCGCCATCTCGGCATCGGTGAGGCCCGAGTAGGCCTTGGCGAAGGGCACGAGCCTGCGGTCCTCCTGTCCGGGCGGGCCGTCCCACACGGCGAAGGTGTAGTCGCTGAAGAGGCTGGCGCGCCGGCCGTGGCCGCGCTGCGCGTAGATCAGCACCGCATCGACGCTCAGCGGATCGATCTTCCACTTCCACCACACGCCCACGTCCTTGGTGCGGCCCACGCCGTACTGCGCGTCGTGGCGCTTGAGCATCATCCCTTCCACGCCCATGGCGCGCGCCGCTTCGCGCTGGCGCGCGAGATCGGGCCAGTCGGCCCCGGCGAGCACCGGGCTCGGCAGCAGCGAGGGATGGTCCATGCGCGCCACCAGCTCGTCGAGCAGCACTCGGCGCTGCGACTGCGGCAGCGCGCGCAGGTCGCGCCCCTCCCATTCGAGGATGTCGTAGGCCAGCAGCACCACCGGAATGTCGCGCAGCAGCTTCGCGCCCAGCGTCTTGCGGCCGATGCGCTTCTGCAGCTCGGCGAAGGGCTGCACGCGGCCCTCGCGCCAGACGACGATCTCGCCGTCGAGCACCGTGCCATCGGGCAGCGCCTCGCCAAGCGTGGCGAGTTCGGGGAAGCGCTCGGTCACCAATTCTTCGCCGCGCGACCACACCCACGCCGCGCCCGCGCGCTTGACCAGCTGCGCGCGGATGCCGTCCCATTTCCATTCGACGATCCAGTCCGAGGGCGGCCCCAGCACCGCGCGGAACTGCTCCAGCGGAAGGTTGAAAGGATGCGCAAGGAAGAAGGGGTAAGGCTGGCCGCTGGTCTTCTGCTCCTGCTCGCTGCCCGTCTCGGGTGCGATGAGCGCCTGGTAGTCGGCGGCCCGGGGCCGTCCGCCGATGTGCGTGTAGCCCATGAGCCGCTGCGCCACGCGCTTGGCATCGATGCCGCCCACGGCCGCGAGCGCCTGCGTGACCTGCAGCTTCGACACGCCGACGCGGAACGCACCGGTGATGAGCTTGAAGTACACCAGCCGCTCCTCGGGCGCGAGCTGCCGCCACTGCGCGCGCAGGCGGTCGGGCAGCTCGTCGGGCGTGTTCTTCGCGGCATCGCGCAGCGGCAGCAGGTGCTGCTCGACCCATGCGGCAAGGCCCAGGTCGTGCGCGTCGGTGGGCGGCGGCAGCAGCAATGCGATGGTCTCGGCCAGGTCGCCCACAGCGTCGTAGCTCTCGTCGAACAGCCACTCGGGCAGGCCCGCCGCCTCCTGCGCGAGCAGCCGCAGCAGCTTGACCGGCACCAGCTGGCGCGGCTTGCCGCCAGCGAGGAAGTAGACGGCCCAGGCCGCATCCGCCGCATCGGCCTCGCGCAGGTAGCGCTGCAAGGCGGCCTGCTTGGCGAGGTTCGACGTGCTGGCGTCGAGCTCGTGATAGAGCGCAGCGAAGGCCTTCATGTCTTCGCTCCTTCCCCCTCTGGAGGAAGGTCGGGATGGGGGCTCGCGGCCTCTCCATCGAGCGCCGCCTGCCCCCTCCCCGGCCCTAACCCAGCGGGGGCGGGAGATTCCTGATCGTCCTCATCGCCGTACTCGGTCTTGAAGCCCCGCGCATCGAGCCCGTTCTCCGTCAGCCAACGCACCATCACCTGCACGCTGCCATGCGTGACGAACACGCGCTCGGCCCCGGTGCCGGCGATGGCCTGCTGCAGGCCGGGCCAGTCGGCGTGGTCGGACATCACGAAGCCCCGGTCCACGCCGCGCCGCCTGCGCGCGCCGCGCAGCTGCATCCAGCCGCTGGCGAAGCCGTCGGCGTAGTTGCCGAAGCGCTTCATCCACGGCGTGCCCTGCGCGGAAGGCGGTGCGAGCACCAGCGCGCGCTTGAGCAATGCGGCATCGACGCCTTCATCACCCACGCGCAGGGTCGGCGGCAGCGCCACGCCGGCCGCGCGGTACACGGCATTGAGCGGCTCCACCGCGCCGTGCACGACGATGGGCCCGATGCTCGCGTCCACGCCGTGCAGGATGCGCTGCGCCTTGCCGAAGGCATAGCAGAACAGCACCGATGCGCGGCCGGCTTCGGCGTTGGCGCGCCACCACGCGTCGATCTGCGCGAACAGCACCGGCTGCGTGGGCCAGCGGTAGACCGGCAGGCCGAAGGTCGACTCGGTGATGAAGGTGTCGCAGGGCACCGGCTCGAACGGCGGGCAGGTGCCGTCGGGCTCCGTCTTGTAGTCGCCCGAGGCCACCCACACGCGCCCGCCGTGCGCGAGCCGCACCTGCGCCGAGCCCAGCACATGGCCCGCAGGGTGCAGCGAGACGCGCACGCCGTGGTGCTCGATGGCTTCGCCGTAAGGCAGCGTCTGCAGCGCGATGTCGCGTCCCAGGCGCGCGCGCAGCGTGCCTGCGCTGTCGGTGTGGGAGAGGTAGTGCCCGTGCCCGGCGCGCGCGTGGTCGGAATGCGCATGCGTGATGACCGCGCGCGCCACCGGCCGCCACGGGTCGATGTAGAAATCGCCGGGCGGGCAGTACAGGCCCTTGGGCCGGGCGACGACGAGAAGGTCTTCTTCCTGCTTTGCGGGAGGCATGGCACGCCATCGTAGGCGCTGCCGGGGTTTGGCGCCGCCGAACGACGGGCGCAAAGCGTTGTGGGCGGGCTCCTACCCTAGGGCCGCTTCGGGCGGTTCTTCGCCATGTCGAGCACATTCATCTTCATGCCGTTGGGCATGACCGTGTCGCCCGGCTTCTGGTCGGCCTTGCATGGGCCGATCCATTTGGCCTCCATCACGCTGTGGCCCTCGGCGCGGCCCATCAGCGGCGGGTTGTAGCTCGACTTGCTCTCCATGCGGTAGGCGGTGCCGAAATCGCCGCTCATCACCGCGTGCGATGTGGCGACGGTGTTGCCGATCTTGCAGACCGAGTCCATGACCAGCTTGCCGCCGTCCGAGCTCAGCTCCTGCTTGGAGCACAGGTCCTTGCCCATGCCCTGGCCCATGTCGCGCAGCGCCTTGTCGCTGGCCGCGTCGATGCATTGCTGCATGGTGTGGCCTGCTGCGGCGTCCTTGCCGCCGCTGCCGTCGCCCGTCCGGATCTCCCAGAGGCCTGGCTTGCGCGCGGGAAAGTCGAGCGCGAGCGCCGGCATCGCGAGGGCACCGGCCGCCAGGCAGGCCACGACGGCGGAAAGACGAATGTTCATGGCGGGCTCCCCCGGCGGTGTACGGCGATGCCCGGTTTTTACCGCGCGCGCCGCCGCTGCGGTATATCGCGATCGGCCTACGCCGGAACAGCCGCCGTGTCGCGCCGCCTCGTGGCAACGCCGAACACCACCCCCAGGGCGAAGCCGCCGAGCACGTCGATCAGCACGTGCTGTCGCACCGCCATCGTCGAATAGACGATGCCCGCGGCCCAGGCCACGTTGATGGCGCGCAGCCAGAGCGGCGCCCCCACCGCCCGCAGTTGCCGCGCCAGCACCACGCAACTGAACACCGAGAACGACACATGCAACGAGGGAAAGGCATTGCCGGCCGAGTCGACCATCTTGAGGAACTGCAGCGAGGTGCCCGGCGTGGTCTCGACCACGAAGTTGGGGATCGCCGTGGGCATGAACCAGAACACGAGCAGCGCCAGCAGCGTCATGGCCGCGCAGCCCAGCGAGAAGCCGGTCAGTTCGCGCATGTCTTTGGTCAGCAGCACCGGCAGCGCGATGTAGCCCCATAGCGATAGATACACCGGCAGCAGCCACGGCCAGAAGGCGATGAGCCGGTCGACGGGCGTGAGGGGCAACACCCAGGCCTGGCCCGCGTTCTTCATGATCCAGAAGTACAGCGGGAAGAAACCGAGCGTGGCGACGGTGTTGCCGACCAGCTTCAGGGGGAACAGTGTGATGCTGCGCTTCCACAATGCCGCGAGCCATGGCGGCACCATCGAGGAAGACGATGCGGAAGAAGACGACGAGGATGTTGCGTCGGACGCGGGAGGTGTCATGGAGGCCTGGGCAGCGCGCCGCGCGCTACCAGGGCGTCCACTTTAATTCGCTTTTCGCCGAAGCCACCGTGCGTTCGATGAAGCGCACGCCGCGCGCACCATCCTCCACGCGCGGATAGTCCGCAGCCAGCGGGTCGGCAGTGCGCCCTTCGAGCCTTGCGCGGATGTCCGCCGCCACGCCCGCGTACACGTTCGCGAAGGCTTCGATGAAGCCCTCCGGGTGCCCGGCCGGCAACCGGCTCGCGCGTTTCGCGGACTCGCATAGCCACGGCGCGCCGCGCGTGAGTACCTGCAGCGGCCCGTCGTGCGGCAGGTGCACCAGCCGGCTCGGTTGCTCCTGGTGCCATTCGAGCGTGCCAAGCGTGCCCGACACGCGCAGGCGCAGGTCGTTCTCCAGGCCGGTGTTGATCTGCGAAGCGATGAGCACGCCGCGCGCGCCGCCCTCGAAGCGCAGCAGCAGGCTGCCGTCGTCGTCGAGCATGCGCCCCGGCACCAGTGCACCGAGGTCGGCGCACAGGCTCTCGATGCGCAGCCCGGTGACGGTGGCCACGAGGTTCTCGGCATGCGAGCCGATGTCGCCGATGGCGCCGGCCGCGCCGCTGCGCGCGGGGTCGGTGCGCCAGTCGGCCTGCTTGTTGTCGCCGCTGCCCTCGACGTGGCTCGCAAGCCAGCCCTGGTTGTATTCGACGACGACCTTGCGCACCTCGCCGATGAGGCCCGAGCGCACCATCTCGCGCGCCTGCCGGACCATCGGGTAGCCGGTGTAGTTGTAGGTGACGCCGAACACCGTGCCCTTCTTGGCGACCGTAGCGACCAGCGCGTCGGCCTGCTCGCGCGTGTGCACCAGCGGCTTGTCGCACACCACGTGGAAGCCCGCCTCGGCGAAGGCCTGCGCCACCGGGAAGTGCACATGGTTGGGCGTGACGATCGACACGAAGTCGATGCGCTCGCCCTCGGGGCGCTTCAGCTCGTCGGCCAGGAGCGCCTGCCAGTCGCCGTGGTTGCGATCGGCGGCCAGGCCGAGGTCGCGGCCTGAGGCGCGCGCCTTCCCGGGGCTGGACGAGAGCGCGCCCGCGACGAGCTCGATCTGCCCGTCGAGCGCCATGGCCTTGCGGTGCACGGCGCCGATGAAAGCATCGCGGCCGCCGCCGACCATGGCGTAGCGCAGTTTGCGGGGAGGTGTGTCGGTCATCGATCGTCTCGGCGTTTCCGGAAACTGTTCCCTCTCCCCTTGGGGAGAGGGCTAGGGTGAGGGTGGCGGCATTTGCACATGCACCGTTTTCGCCGTCGCCGCAGGCCCTCACCCCAACCCTCTCCCCGGGGGGAGAGGGAGCAAAGCAGGCCCGCCGCTTCAGGACATCAGAAAGGCGAATTGGGGTGGTAGAAGTCCTTGGCGTTTTCCTTGGTGATGAGCACCGAAGGAATGATCGTGGTCGCCGGCAGCTTCTCGCCCTTCAGGCGCGCTTCTGCCGTGAGCTTGATCGCGTCGTAGATGAACTTGGGCGAGTAGCTCACGTCGGCCGTGATGCGCTTGTCCTTGCCGTCCATGATGGTCTTGACCATGCCCTTGGCGCCCGCGCCGCCGAAGATGATCTTGATGTCGTCGCGCTTGGCCTGCTCGATGGCCTTGAGCACGCCCACGGCCATGTCGTCGTCGGCGGCCCAGATGGCGTCGATGCTCTTGAAGCGCGTGAGGTAGTCCTGCGTGACCTTGAAGGCGTCGTCGCGGTTCCAGTTGGCGTACTTGGCGTCGAGCAGCTTGATGTCGGGGCTGTTCTTGAGCACCGCGTTGAAGGCATCCATGCGCTCGTTGTCCAGCGTGGTCGCGATACCGCGCAGCGCCACCACGTTGCCCTTGCCGTTCAGCTGCTTCACGATGTATTCGGCCGGAATCTTGCCGAAGGCCGTGTTGTCGCCGGCCACGTACGCATCCTGCGCGCTGGTGTCGGTGAGGCCGCGATCCACCACGGTCACGTAGGCGCCCTTGGCCTTGACCTGTGCCACGGGCTTGGTCAGCGCTGCGGATTCGAAGGGGAACACGACCAGCGCGTTGATCTTGGTGACCGTCGAAAGGTCCTGCAGCTGGTTGGCCTGCTCGGGCGCGTTGGCGGCCGTCTTGATGGTGATCTTCAGGTCCTTGTGTTCCTTCTCCAGGTCCTTCTTCGCCTGGTTGGCCCAGTAGTTGATGCCGCCCATGAAGCTGTGCGTGGCGGCCGGAATCGAAACGCCGAGGTTGACCTTCTCCGCGGCGAGCGCGGGCAGGCTGGCGAACGCGGCGGCGGCAACCGCCGTGAGTGCGAGGCGTCGGGTGAAAGTCGTCATGCTGGATGTCTCCTCTTGGTTGATGGAACGGAACGGGAAAGAACTAGCGCCGGCCGCGCTGCAGGAACGCGACGATGATGATCACGAAGCCCTGCACCGCTGCGTTGAGGTACACGCTGATGATGCTGGTGAGGTTCAGGATGTTGCTGATGACCGAGAGCAGCACCGCGCCCACCACCGTGCCGGTGATGCTGCCCGCGCCGCCCTTGAGCGCCGTGCCGCCCACGATCACCGCGGCGATGGCTTCGAGCTCCCACAGCAGGCCGGTGGTCGGCGAGGCCGAGCCGAGGCGCGGCACGTACAGCAGCGTCGCGATGCCCACGCACACGCCGAGCAGCACGTAGGTGAGGATCTTCACGCGGTCGACGTCCACCGCCGCGTAGCGCGCCACCTGCTCGTTGGAGCCGATCGCCTGCACGTAGCGCCCGTACGCCGTGCGGTTGAGGATGAGGCCGCCCACGATGGCGACGATCACGAACACCCACACCGGCACCGGGATGCCCGCGAGGCTCGCGTAGTACACGGGCGCGTAGAGGTCCGACAGCTCGTTGTCGAGCGTGAGCGCGCCGCCGTCGGCGAAGTACGTGAGGTACGCGCGGAAGATGCCCAGGGTGCCCAGCGTCACGATGAAGGGTTCGATGCGCCCCTTGGTGATGAGCAGGCCGTGTGCGAGGCCGAACACCGCGCCGAGCACCACCGCGAGCACCGCGCCCATCACCACCGCCAGCAGCGGCGAGCCAGAGGCCGGCCCGGCCCAGTTGATGAACATGATGACGCTGCCCGCGATGAGCGCCGCCATCGAGCCCACCGACAGGTCGATGCCGCCGGAGATGATCACGAAGCACATGCCCACCGCGATGATGCCGATGAAGGCCGTGCGCGTGAGCACGTTCATCGCGTTGTCGACGGTCGCGAAGTCGCCGTTCAGCAGCGTGCCCGCGATGCACAGCAGCACCAGGCCGATGACGGGGCCCAGGCCATGCAGGCGCTCTGTCCAGCGCGGCGCGGTCTCGCTGCGGTGCGCGGCGGCTTCAGGCCGCGGCTGTGGTGTCTGCTGTTCCGGTGGCATGAGCGATGAGCTCCTCTTCTGTCAAATGCTCCGCGTCAAGCGTGGCGACCAGCTTGCCTGCCCGCATCACCGCGACGCGGTGGCACAGGCCGATCAGCTCCATCAGCTCCGACGAGACGACGATCACCGCGAGCCCTTCGCGGGCGAGTCGCTGGATCAGGAAATAGATGTCGCGCTTGGCGCCCACGTCGACGCCGCGCGTGGGCTCGTCGAGCACCACCACCTTCGGCCTGGGCTGCAGCACCTTGGCAAGCGCGAGCTTCTGCTGGTTGCCGCCCGACAGCGACGAGGCCTTCACGTCGAGCGAGCCTGTGCGGATGCCGTAGTCCTTCACCGCCTCGGCCAGCGCGCTGCGTTCGGCCTCGGGCTTGAGCCAGGGTTGGGCATAGCGCTCGAGCGCCATGAGCGTGAGGTTCTGGCGCAGGCCGAAGTTGACATGCAGCCCCTTGCCCTTGCGGTCTTCGCTCAGGTAGGTGAGGCCGTGCCGAGCAGCGTCGCGCGGATTGCGCCAGCCCTTGCCGTGGGGCACGGGCTTGCCCAGCATCTCGACGCTGCCGCCGCTGGCGGGCCGCAGGCCCAGCAGGCCCTCGAAGAGCTCGGTGCGCCCCGCGCCGACGAGGCCCGCGAAGCCGAGGATCTCGCCGGGGCGCACCTCGAAGCTCGCGTCCTGCGCCCAGCCGGGCACGCTGAAGCCTTGCACGCGCATGGCGGGCTCGCCGGACGTCGTCACCGCATCGCGCGGCGGGTACAGGTCGGCCAGCTCGCGGCCCACCATCAGGTTGGCCATCTGCTGGCGCGTGACATCGGCCGTGGGCGCGCGCGCCACGAAGCGGCCGTCGCGCATGACGATGACTTCGTCGGTCACCTGCTCCACCTCGTCGAGCTTGTGCGAGATGTAGACGATGGTCACGCCGTCGGCGCGCAGCTGGGCGATCAGCTTGAAGAGGCGCTCGGTCTCGCCGGGCGTGAGCGTGGCGGTGGGCTCGTCCATGACGAGCAGGCGCGCGCGGCGGGCGATGGACTTCGCGATTTCCACGAGCTGCTTCTCGGCAACGATGAGCTTGCGCACCTTGGTGCGCGGGTCGATGTTCAGGCCTACGGCCGCGAGCGCGGAGGCGGCGTCGCGCTCCATGGCGGCATCGTCGAGCAGCCAGCCTTTCTTCTTTTCGTGGCCGAGAAAGATGTTCTGCGCCACGTTCAGGTCTTCGGCGAGGTTGAACTCCTGGTGGATCAGCACGATGCCCAGCGCCTCGGCGTCGCGCGAGCTCGCGAACTGCCGCGGCTGTCCGTTGATCTTCAGAGCGCCGCCGGTCGCCGACTCGTAGCCCGACAGGATCTTCATCAGCGTGGACTTGCCCGCGCCGTTCTCGCCGAGCAGGCCGTACACGTGCCCGGGCGCGAGCGCGAAGCTCACGCCGTGCAGCACCTGCACCGGGCCGAAAGCCTTCACGATGCCGTCGAACTCGACGGCGACGCTGCCTTTGCCGCCCATGCCCGCACCGGTCACGGCGCCACCCCGCGTGCCTTCAGTGTTTCCTGCATCGCGAGCACGCCCGCGCCGATCAGGCCGCCCTGCATGCCCAGCGGCGTGTACTGGATCTCCAGGTGCCGCGTGGAAAGCGCCAGCGAGCGCTGGTACACGCTCTGCCGCACGGCAGCGAGGAACAGCGGCCCGATGCGCGTGATGCCGCCGCCGATGAACACGTGCGACGGATTGAAGAAGTTGACGACCGAAGCGAGCATCTGCCCGATCAGGCTGCCGGCGCGCTGGATGATGGCGTTGGCAGCCGTGTCGCCGCCGCGGCTGGCCTGGCCCACGTCGATCGCGTCGATGCGGCCGTGCTGGCGCAGGACTTCGGCCAGCGCGGCGCTCTCGCCGGCCTCGGCGGCCTGCACCGCCATGCGAGTGATCGCCGGGCCGGCGGCCATCGCCTCGACGCAGCCGAGGTTGCCGCAGTGGCAGCGCGGGCCTTCCTGGTCGACGCAGATGTGGCCCACGTCGCCGGCCGAACCGGCGGCGCCGCGGTACACCTCGCCATGGCAGACGATGCCGCAGCCGATGCCCGTGCCGATCTTGATGACGAGGAAGTTCTGCAGCGAGCGCCTCAGACGCCACAGCTCACCGAGCGCCATGAGGTTCACGTCGTTGTCGACGAAGACGGGGGCGGCATAGTCCTCGCGCAGGTAGTCGCGGATCGAGAAGCTGTCCCATGCCGGCATCAGCGGCGGGTTCACGAGCTGGCCGATCTCGAAGTTGACCGGGCCGGGCACGCCGATACCGATGCCGAGCACGTCCTTGGGGCCGTGGCCACAGCGGGCCAGCAGCTCGCGCATCAGCACGCGCACACGGGCCAGCACGACCGCTGGGCCCTCTCGCACGTCGGCGGGTTCGTCGTGCTGGGCGAGCACGCTGAGGTCGGGCCGCAGCACGGCCACGTCGAGGCTGGTGGCGCCGATGTCGACGCCGACGAGCACGCCGAGTGCGGCATGCAGCTGGAGGTTTTCGGGGCGTCGTCCGCCCGACGAGCGCTGCAGGCCGGCTTCCGCCAGAAGGCCCTGGTCGACGAGGCCGGCGATCAGCCCGTTGGCCTTGCTCTTGGAAAAGCCCAGCTGCTCCGCCATGGCATGGCGCGAACCGCCGGCCGACCAGAAGGTCGTTTCCAGCAAACGCATTTCGTCCGCAGTGATGCCACTCCAGGGTGCCACGCGCCTTGTCTCCGGTGTTCTTTGTCTTGCGCCAGCGGTCATTGCCGCTGGACGAAGGCGAATACTAGGTGGCGGGCTTCAGCCGGACAAGGCCGAACTTCGACCTAATTCAGGCCAAATTACAACGATGCCAGGCGCACGGTGGACGAAAAAAAGCCGCCTCGAAGGGCGGCTTCTTGTGCTCCGACGAAGGAGCTTATTTTTTCTGACGGTACTTGCGCAGCGCCGCGATCTGGGCGGCCATCACGGCCAGCTCGGATTGGGCCATCGCGATGTCGATGTCGCTCTTCGCGTTCTTCAGCGCTTCTTCTGCTGCGGCCTTGGCCTGATTGGCCTTCTCGTCGTCGAGGTCCTTGCCGCGGATCGCGGTGTCGGACAGCACGGTGACTGCGTTGGGCTGCACTTCGAGAATGCCGCCGGCCACGAAGACGAACTCTTCCTTGCCGTCGGCGGTTTCGATGCGCACGGCGCCGGGGCGGATGCGCGTGATCAGCGGGGTGTGGCGCGGGAAGATGCCGAGCTCACCGGCTTCACCGGGCAGCGCGACGAACTTGGCTTCGCCCGAGAAGATCGACTCTTCCGCGCTGACCACGTCCACATGGATGGTGCCTGCCATGGTGATTCCTTCTTAAGCGACCTTCTTGGCCTTCTCGAACGCTTCGTCGATGGTGCCGACCATGTAGAACGCCTGCTCGGGCAGGTGATCGGCCTCGCCGTTCACGATCATCTTGAAGCCGCGGATGGTTTCGGCCAGCGGCACGTACTTGCCGGGCGAGCCCGTGAACACTTCGGCCACGTGGAACGGCTGCGACAGGAAACGCTGGATCTTGCGGGCGCGGGCCACGGCCAGCTTGTCTTCCGGAGCCAGTTCGTCCATGCCCAGAATCGCGATGATGTCGCGCAGTTCCTTGTAGCGCTGCAGCGTGCCCTGCACGGCACGGGCCACGTTGTAGTGTTCTTCGCCGACCACGTTCGGGTCGAGCTGGCGCGAGGTCGAGTCCAGCGGGTCCACGGCGGGGTAGATGCCCAGCGAGGCGATGTCACGCGACAGCACCACGGTGGAGTCCAGGTGGGCGAAGGTCGTGGCGGGCGACGGGTCGGTCAAGTCGTCGGCGGGAACGTACACGGCCTGGATCGAGGTGATCGAGCCGACCTTGGTCGACGTGATCCGCTCCTGCAGGCGGCCCATTTCCTCGGCCAGCGTCGGCTGGTAGCCCACGGCGGAAGGCATGCGGCCCAGCAGCGCCGACACTTCGGTACCGGCCAGCGTGTAGCGGTAGATGTTGTCCACGAAGAACAGAACGTCACGGCCTTCGTCGCGGAACGACTCGGCGATGGTCAGGCCGGTCAGCGCCACGCGCAGGCGGTTGCCCGGGGGTTCGTTCATCTGGCCGTAGACCATCGACACCTTCGAGTCCTCGAGCTTCTCGAGGTTCACGACGCCGGAGTCGGCCATCTCGTGATAGAAGTCGTTGCCTTCGCGGGTGCGTTCGCCCACGCCTGCGAACACCGACAGACCCGAGTGAGCCTTGGCGATGTTGTTGATGAGTTCCATCATGTTCACGGTCTTGCCCACGCCGGCGCCACCGAACAGGCCCACCTTGCCGCCCTTGGCGAACGGGCAGACAAGGTCAATCACCTTGATGCCGGTTTCCAGCAGGTCCTGCGAAGGCGACAGTTCGTCGTACGCGGGAGCCTTGCGGTGGATGGAAGCGGTGAGCTCCTGGCCCACGTCGCCGCGTTCGTCGATCGGGCGGCCCAGCACGTCCATGATGCGGCCGAGGGTGGCCTTGCCGACCGGCACGGTGATGGGAGCGCCGGTGTTGGTCACGACCAGGCCGCGACGCAGGCCGTCGGACGAGCCCAGTGCAATGGTGCGCACCACGCCGTCGCCGAGCTGCTGCTGAACTTCGAGGGTCAGCCCGCCGCCTTCGAACTTCAAGGCGTCGTAGACCTTGGGCATCTGGTCACGCGGGAACTCCACGTCGACCACGGCGCCGATACATTGGACAATTTTTCCTTCAGCCATGGCGTTTCCTTCTGGATGGATCTCAATAAATTTGCGACAGGTTCTTGCAGAAGCGTCCTGCTGCCAAAACGGGCCGCTTTTGCAAGAAAGCCGGACAGGCCGGCATCCTTGAATTTCTCTTTGCAGTCTTCGCTGTCAGTACTTCATCAGCACTTCATGGCCGTCGCCTGTGCGGCGAAAGCGTCCGAAGCAGCCTTGCAGGCCTGGCCCAGTGCAGCCTTGTCGGCGCCCATCGAAGCCCAGGTGGCCTTCGTCTGGTCGAGGCTTGCCTTCATGGCGTCGGCAGCAGCACCGCTTTGCGAAGCGACGCAGGTCTGCACCTTGGCCAGGTAGTCGTTGCATTCCTGCGGCAGATCGGCGGCGGATGCCGTCGGAGCTGCGGCGGGAGCAGCCGCCGGCGCTGCTGCAGGAGCGGGCGCGGGTGCCGGAGCGGGCGCTGCAGGTGCAGCGGCGGGAGCCGGTGCAGGCGCGGGCGCCTCTTCCTTCTTGGAGCAGGCGGTCAGAGCGGCAGCAACAGCCACCAGAGCAAGCATCTTCTTCATTTTGCGCAGAGTCCCCTAAAAAAGGCCTTGGGTTATCAGGAACGCGGAACGCCCCTGATCAGCAACGCGGCCTGTTGCATTGCCTCGATCAAACGCCCGCGGCAGCGGCCGCGCCGGACACGATTTCCGACAGTTCCTTCGTGATGCCAGCCTGGCGGGTCTTGTTGTAGACCAGCTTCAGCTCGTTGATCACGTTGCCTGCGTTGTCGGTCGCGGCCTTCATGGCCACCATGCGCGCCGAATGCTCGGACGCCATGTTCTCGGCCACGGCCTGGTACACCAGCGATTCCACGTAGCGCACCAGCAGCTCGTCGATCACGCTCTGCGCATCGGGCTCGTAGATGTAGTCCCACGAGTGATGCGCCGGATCGGCCTGCAGCGTCTCGGCCTTCAGCGGCAGGAGCTGTTCCACCATCGGCTCTTGCTTGATGGTGTTGATGAACTTCGTGTAGCACAGGTACACCGCCGACAGCTTGCCTTCGGCGTAGGCGTCCAGCAGCGTCTTGACCGGCCCGATGAGCTTGTCCAGATGCGGCGTGTCGCCCAGCTGCGTCACATGGGCCACCACGCGGGCGCCGATGCGGTTCAGGAAACCCAGACCCTTGTTGCCGATGGCGACCGACTCCACCACGTTGCCTGCGGACTGCGCTTCGCGCAGCTTGCTGGTGACAGCACGCAGCAGGTTGGTGTTCAGGCCGCCGCACAGGCCCTTGTCGCTGGTCACGATGATGAAGCCGACGCCCTTGGCGTCGTTCGTCTTCATGAAAGCGTGGGTGTACTCCGGGTTCGCCTTGCCGAGGTTGGCTGCGATGTTGCGGATCTTTTCGCTGTAGGGGCGAGCGGCGCGCATGCGATCCTGCGCCTTGCGCATCTTGGAAACCGAGACCATTTCCATGGCCTTGGTGATCTTCTTGGTGTTTTCCACCGATTTGATCTTGCCGCGGATTTCCTTACCAGCTGCCATGAGAGCTCCTTCTTGCGTCGGTCAAGGCGTCGATCAGGCGAACGACTTCTTGAACGAGGTGACAGCGGCCAGCAGTTCGGCTTCCGATTCCTTGTCCAGAGCCTTAGCCTTCTCGATCTTGTCGAGCAGCGCGGCGTGGCTGGACTTCAGGAACTGGTGCAGGCCGTGCTCGAAAGGCAGCACCTGCTTGATTTCGAGGTCGTCCATGAAGCCCTTGTTCACGGCGAACAGCGACGCGCCCATCAGCGAGATCGACAGCGGGCTGTATTGCGGCTGCTTCAGCAGTTCGGTCACGCGGGCACCGCGGTCGAGCTGCTTGCGGGTGGCTTCGTCGAGGTCGGAAGCGAACTGCGCGAACGCAGCCAACTCACGGTACTGCGCCAGGTCGGTACGGATACCGCCGGACAGGCCCTTGATAATCTTCGTCTGGGCCGACGAACCCACGCGCGACACCGAGATACCGGCGTTGATGGCGGGGCGGATACCTGCGTTGAACAGGTTGGTTTCCAGGAAGATCTGGCCGTCGGTGATCGAGATCACGTTGGTCGGAACGAAGGCGGACACGTCGCCGGCTTGCGTTTCGATGATCGGCAGCGCGGTCAGCGAACCGGTCTTGCCCTTGACTTCACCCTTGGTGAAGGCTTCGACGTAGTCGGCGTTCACGCGGGCTGCGCGCTCGAGCAGACGGCTGTGGAGGTAGAACACGTCGCCGGGGTAGGCTTCGCGGCCCGGGGGACGACGCAGCAGCAGCGACACCTGACGATAGGCGACGGCCTGCTTCGACAGGTCGTCATAGACGATCAGCGCGTCTTCGCCGCGGTCGCGGAAGTACTCGCCCATCGTGCAGCCCGAGTAGGCCGCGACGTACTGCATTGCAGCCGATTCCGAAGCCGAAGCCGCGACCACGATCGTGTAGTCCATGGCACCGGCTTGTTCCAGTGCGCGCACCACGTTCTTGATCGACGAAGCCTTCTGGCCGATCGCGACGTAGACGCAGGTCATGTTCTGACCCTTCTGGTTGATGATCGCGTCGATCGCCACGGCGGTCTTGCCCGTCTGGCGGTCGCCGATGATCAGCTCGCGCTGGCCGCGGCCCACGGGCACCATCGAGTCGATGGACTTCAGGCCGGTCTGCATCGGCTGGTCGACCGACTTGCGGGCGATCACGCCCGGTGCGACCTTCTCGATCACGTCCGTCATCTTGGCGTTCACCGGACCCTTGCCGTCGATCGGCTGGCCCAGGGCGTTCACCACGCGGCCGATGAGCTCGGGGCCCACCGGCACTTCCAGGATGCGGCCCGTGCACTTGACGGTGTCGCCTTCGGAGATGTGCTCGTACTCGCCCAGAATCACGGCGCCGACCGAGTCGCGCTCGAGGTTCAGGGCCAGGCCGAACGACGGAACGCCGTCGGCAGTGGCCGGGAACTCCAGCATTTCGCCCTGCATCGCGTCGGACAGGCCGTGGATGCGCACGATGCCGTCGGTCACCGACACCACGGTGCCTTCGTTGCGGATGTTGGCACTGACCCCGAGGCCCTCGATGCGGCTCTTGATCAGCTCGGAAATTTCTGCGGGATTGAGTTGCATGACTCTTTCCTTCTTTCTTTGTAAGGGGCCGGGAGCCGTCAGGCCACCAGCGCAACTTTCATTTGTTCAAGGCGCGCTTTGACGGAGGTGTCGAGCACCTCGTCGCCGACCACCACACGGATGCCGCCGATCAGTTCAGGCTCTTGGCGAACCGTGACCTGGAGCTTGCGACCGAAGCGCTTCTCGAGCGCGGCCGACACGTTGGCCAGTGCCGCGGCGTCGATCGGGAAGGCGCTGTAGACCACGGCGTCGGACGAACCGCTCTTCGCGTTGGCGAGTGCCCGGAACTGCTTCGCAATTTCCGGCAGCACCGAAAAGCGCCCGTTCTCGAGGAGCGCGGACAGGAAGTTCTGGGCAGGAGCGGCCAGCGGTGCACCGAATGCACCGGCGACCACGCCGATCACCTGGTCGGCCGTGGCCTTCGGGTTCTCGGCGAACTGCTGGAGCTCCGGATTGGCCGCGATGGCGGCAATCTTTTCGAGCCAGGCGCCGGTTCCGGCAACGTCGGACGACGAAGCCTTGAAGAGCGCCTCGGCGTAGGGGCGTGCAATGGTGGCGAGTTCTGCCATGGCTTCTATCAGAGTTCGGTCTGCAGACGGGCGAGCAAATCGGCGTGAACGCCCGCATTCACTTCCTTGCGCAGAATCTGCTCCGCGCCCTTGACTGCCAGTGCCGCCACCTGCTCGCGCAGGGCTTCACGGGCCTTCAGTGCCTGCTGTTCGGCTTCGGCGCGTGCGGCTGCAACGATCTTGTTGCCTTCCTCGGTCGCGCGGGCCTTGGCCTCTTCAACGATGGCCTGGGCGCGACGTTCGGCGTCGGCAAGACGTTGTGCGGACTCGTTGCGGGCCTGGCCCAGTTCGGCTTCCACGCGCTTATTGGCGGCGGAAAGCTCGGACTTGGCCTTGTCGGCTGCAGCGAGGCCTTCGGCGATCTTGGCAGCGCGTTCGTCCAGCGCCTTCGCGATCGGCGGCCACACGTACTTCATCGTGAACCCGACCAGGATCAGGAACACGATCATCTGAACGATCAGGGTACCGGTAATGCTCACTTTTCACCCTCTCTATGGGATTGAATCGAAGCCATTCGCTAGCAGGCTAGAGAACGACGACGCAGGTCCGACGAGAAAGACTTACTTCGGCAGGTTGGCGATTTGCGACAGGAACGGGTTGGCCGTTGCGAACCACAGGGCGATACCGGTGCCGATAATGAACGCGGCGTCGATCAGACCGGCCAGCAGGAACATCTTGGTCTGGAGTTCACCCATGAGTTCGGGCTGACGTGCGGCCGACTCGAGGTACTTGCTGCCCATGATGCCGATGCCGATACATGCGCCCACAGCGCCCAGACCGATGATCAGGCCGGCGGCCAGTGCAACAAAGCTAATAACTTCCATGATGACTCCTAGAGGACTTTGGTTGAAGAGAAAAACAAAAACAAGAACGAAAGCGACTGATCAGTGGTGATCGTGGGCCTGGCCGATGTAGACCAGCGCCAGCATCATGAACACGAAGGCCTGCAACGTGATGATCAGGATGTGGAAGATGGCCCAGGCCGTGCCCGCGATGATGTGGCCGATGGCCAGGCCGATGCCGGTGGCCGAGAGCGACCAGGCACCGCCCATCAGGGCGATCAGCAGGAAGATCAGTTCGCCGGCGTACATGTTGCCGAACAGACGCATGCCGTGCGAGACCGTCTTGGCGACGAACTCGATCAGCTGCATGGCGAAGTTGAAGGGGTACAGCGCCCAGTGGTTACCGAAGGGTGCGGTGAACAGCTCGTGCACCCAGCCGCCCAGGCCCTTGATCTTGACGTTGTAGTAGAGGCAGACCAGCAGCACGGCGACCGACATGCCCATCGTCACCGAGAGGTCGGCCGTAGGCACTACACGCAGATAGGCGTGGTGCGGATCTTCACCGGCGAGGTGGAAGATCTTGGCCCAGATCGCCGGGAACAAATCGACCGGGAACAGGTCCATTGCGTTCAGCAGGAAGATCCACACGAAGATCGTGAGCGCCAGCGGGGCCACGAACTTGCGGCTGGTGGCGTTGTGGACGATGCCCTTGGCCTGCTGGTCGACCATTTCGACGAGCAGTTCGACAGCCGCTTGAAAACGGCCGGGAACACCCGAAGTGGCCTTGCGGGCAGCCAGCCAGAGCAGCCAGCAACCCAGGATACCGAGCGTGATCGAGAAGAAGAGAGAGTCGAAGTTGAAAACCGAGAAGTCGGCCACACCTCCGGGCTTGGAGCTTTGCAGGTGCGTCAAGTGGTGAATGATGTATTCACCAGCGGTCTGACCATGTTCCGCAGCGTTTTCAGCAGCCATTCGGTTACTCGTCTCTCAGTTTCCGGCGCCGGGGCGAGAACATCACCGCCAACCAGGCCGCCTTCATTGTCACCACCAGGCCGACCAGCATTGCTGGCCAGCTCAGCGCCGTAATCAGCCTTGGCGCAGCAATCAGCATTGCCACGGACAAGGCCATCTTGACCATTTCCCACAGGAAGAACCCGAACACCGCAGTGCCCGGATTCAGGGAGGAAAACCGGCCGGTCAGCCCGCGCGCGAAGACCGCCGATGGAATAACCACCGCGATCGCGCCATATGCGGCGGACCAACCCAGATTTTGCCTCCCCGTCAGCCCCCAGGCGGCCAGAGCCACCACCAGACCGACAACCAACTGACCCGCGATCACCCGCCACGGGGAGATCGATGGGTTCTTTGCACGCAGTTCACGCGCCTCATCGGCGGTCAACGGCTTGAATTCTGTATCAAGGCCTTCAGTGGCCTCCGAGTCACGACGGGCGATTGTTTTCATTTCGAATGAAGCCCGGATGACGACCCAGAATTTCTACAAAGCCATTGATTATAAGTAAAAACCCAGCCTGTCCCGCCACCCGCGCTGTCGCGCACGCAAAACGGCGCCGCATTCCCTGACGGGAGCCCGACGTGGCGCGCGCAACCATAATTCCGGCATGCACCCTATCACCGACGCCCTGCCCGCCACGCTTTGTTACCTCGATGGCGAATACACCGCGCTGCGCGACGCGAAGATCAGCGTCCTCGATCGCGGCTTCATTTTCGGCGACGGTGTGTACGAATACGTCCCCGTCTACTTCGGCCAGCCCTTCTGCTTCGAGGAGCACATGGCCCGCCTCGACCGCTCGCTTGCCGAGCTGCAGATCGAGAACCCGCTCTCCCTCGCGCAGTGGCGCGAGATCGTGATGCGCCTCGTAGCGCCCGCAGGCGACGCACCGCAGTCGGTGTACTTCCAGGTGACACGTGGCGTAGCCCCGCGCGACCACGCAATGGTGCGCGGCCTGCGCCCTACCGTGTTCGTGATGGTGAACCCGCTGCCACCCATTTCCGACGCGATCCGCGTCAAGGGCGTGGCCTGCGTCACCGCGGCCGACTTCCGCTGGCAGAAGGCGCACATCAAGAGCACCAGCCTGCTGGGTGCCGTGCTCGCTCGGCAGATCAGCGTGGAGGCCGGCGCGGCCGAGACCATCATGTTCCGCGACGACTGGCTCAGCGAGGCCTCGTCGAGCAACGTGTGGATCGTGAAGGACGGCAAGCTGATGGGCCCACCCAAGAACAACCTCGTGCTCACCGGCATCCGCTACGGTCTCTTCGAGCGCATGAGCAAGACGCTCGGCATTCCCTTCGAACTGCGACCCATCTCGCGCGAAGAAGTGTTCGCCGCCGACGAAGTGATCATCTCCTCGGCCAGCAAGGAACTGCTGCCGGTCGCCACGCTCGATGGCAAGCCTATTGGCAATGGCCGCCCCGGCCCCATCTACGAAAGCTTGTACAAGGCCTACCAGGAGGCCAAGGTACACAACGCTCGGAAGCAGCAAGAGCAGAAACACGGAGCCCCGGCATGACCGACAGCAACACCCCCACCACCGAAACCACCTCGATCCCCGATCCACGCAAGGAATCGCTGATCGAGTACCCCTCGCAGTTTCCGATCAAGGTGATGGGCGCCAAGGTCGACGGCTTCGTGCACGCCGTCACGCAGATCGCCGAGCGCTTCGACCCGACCTTCGACGCCACCACCGTCGAGCTGCGCGACAGCAAGGCCGGCAATTACCTTGGCGTGACCATCACCGTCACGGCCACCAGCCGCGAGCAGCTCGACGACCTGTATCGCGCGCTGTCCTCGCACCCGATGGTCAAGGTCGTGCTCTGATGCCCGGACTCTCGGCGCGGCAGGCCCTGCGATGACCGACACCGCTGCCGCAATCGCCGCCGCCATCGAGCTGCGCCCGCTGGGCCGCGTCGACTACGCCGACACCTTCGCGGCGATGAAGCAGTTCACGCTCGAGCGCACGCCCGACACGCCCGATGCGCTATGGATTTGCGAGCACGACCCGGTCTTCACGCAGGGCATCGCGGGCAGGCAGGACCACATCCTCAACCCCGGCGCCACCCCTATCGTGCAGACCGACCGTGGCGGCCAGGTCACCTTCCACGGCCCCGGCCAGGTGGTGGCCTACCCGCTGATCGACCTGCGCCGCGCGGGCTACTTCGTCAAGGAGTACGTCTACCGCATCGAGGAATCCGTGCTGCGCACGCTGGCCCACTTCGGCGTCACGGGCCACCGCGTGGCGGGCGCTCCGGGCATCTACGTGCGCCTGGACGCCCCGTTCTCCCACGCCGCGCTGACCGGCCCCATGCCCGCGGCCGACCCGTTCCGAGGGCTCGGAAAGATCGCCGCGCTGGGCATCAAGGTGAGCCGCCACGCCACCTATCACGGCGTGGCGCTCAACGTGCGGATGGACCTCGAACCCTTCTCGCGCATCAACCCTTGCGGCTACGCGGGGCTGCAGACGGTCGATCTTTCTACAATCGGCATCCAAACCACATGGGAAGAAGCCGCCACGGTGCTGGGCCAGAAGCTCTGCACCTTCCTGGCGCCTTGACACACCAATGAGCACCACAGAAGTCGTCCCCGCACCCGTAGTGAGAGAGGCCCAGAGCGCCGAAACCTACAACCCCCTGGCCAAGCAGAAAGCGGCGGCCAAGCTGTCGCGCATTCCCGTCAAGGTGGTGCAAAGCGGCGAAGTGCTCAAGAAGCCCGACTGGATCCGCGTCAAGGCCGGCAGCCCCACCACGCGCTTCTACGAGATCAAGCAGATCCTGCGCGAGAGCAACCTGCACACCGTCTGCGAAGAGGCCTCCTGCCCCAACATCGGCGAATGCTTCGGCAAGGGCACGGCCACCTTCATGATCATGGGCGACAAGTGCACGCGCCGCTGCCCCTTCTGCGACGTGGGCCACGGCCGCCCCGACCCGCTCGACAAGGACGAGCCGATCAACCTCGCGAAGACCATCGCCAAGCTGCGCCTGAAGTACGTGGTCATCACCAGCGTGGACCGCGACGACCTGCGCGACGGCGGCAGCCAGCACTTCGTGGATTGCATCCGCAACATCCGCGAGCTCTCGCCCACGACGCAGATCGAGATCCTCGTGCCCGACTTCCGCGGCCGCGACGACCGCGCCCTCGAGATCCTCAAGGCCGCGCCGCCGGACGTGATGAACCACAACCTGGAAACCGCGCCGCGCCTCTACAAGGAAGCGCGCCCCGGCAGCGACTACCAGTTCAGCCTGAACCTGCTGAAGAAGTTCAAGACGCTGCATCCCAACGTGCCCACCAAGAGCGGCATCATGGTCGGCCTCGGCGAGACCGACGAAGAGATCCTGCAGGTCATGCGCGACATGCGCGCCCACGACATCGACATGCTGACCATCGGCCAGTACCTGTCCCCGTCGGGCTCGCACCTGCCGGTGCGCCGCTACGTGCATCCCGACACTTTCAGGATGTTCGAGGAAGAGGCCTACAAGATGGGCTTCAGCCACGCGGCGGTGGGTGCGATGGTGCGTTCGAGCTATCACGCCGACCAGCAGGCGCACGCCGCAGGCGTCTGAACTGAGCCCACCGGCTCAGGGCAGATCCAGCCTGTACCCCACCCCATAGATCGACCGTATCAGCTCCTGCCCCTCGCCCACCGCATCGAGCTTGCGGCGCAGGTTCTTGATGTGGCTGTCGACCGCGCGATCGGTCACGGCGCGCTGGTCGGCGTGCACGTGGTCGAGCAGCTTGTCGCGCGAGAGCACGCGGCCGCGTGCGTCGGCCAGGGCCTTCAGCAGGCGGAACTCGATGGGCGTGAGCCCCAGCGGGTTGCCGTGCAGCGAGGCCTTGTAGGCCTGCTCGTCGATCTGCAGCGGCGACGAGGCTCCGCGCGCGGCGTAGCCGCTTCGCCGCAACAGCGCCTTCACGCGCGCCACCACTTCGCGCGGGCTGAAGGGGGTCTTGCAGATGTAGTCGTCGGCGCCGAGTTCCAGGCCCATCAGGCGGTCGGCCTCCTCGACGCGCGCCGTGAGCATGATGACGGGCACATCGCTGAACAGCCGCAGCTCGCGGCACACGCTCATGCCGTCCTGGCCGGGCAGCATGACGTCGAGCAGCACCAGGTCGGGCCGGCGTGCCTTCACCGCCGGCACCGCTTCCAGCCCGTTGGCGAGCCATTGCGAGCTGTAGCCCGAGGCCTGCAGGTAGTCGGCGAGCAGGGCCGCCATGCGCGGCTCGTCCTCGACGATCAGGATGTGCGCGGGGGCGGCCGCGCCGGGGGTGTCGTTCATCTTCCTCGTTCTCCTCTCCTCAAACCTTCGGCAGGCGGATCGCGATCCACACGCCGCCCAGCGGCGAGGCCTTGGCCTCGATGGTGCCGCCGTGCGCCTCCACGATGCTGCGGCAGATGGCCAGGCCCAGCCCCGCGCCGCCGCTGGCGCGGTTGCGCGAGCCCTCTCCGCGGAAAAAGCGTTCGAACAGGCGCGGCAGCAGCGCGGCGTCGATGCCCGGTGCCGAATCCATGAAGTCGATGGCGACCTCGCCGCCTTCTTCCCGTGCCTCGATGCGCAGCACGCCACCCGCGTCGGTGTAGCGGCAGCTGTTGAGCACGAGGTTGCTGAAGAGCTGGTGCATGCGCCGCTCGTCGGCGAACACCGAAAGCGGTTGCGCCGGCAGCGCCAGATCCAGCCGCAGGCCCGCCGAGGCGAGCCGCTCGCGGAACGCGTCCACGCACGGCTCCAGCAACTCGCGCACGTCGGCGTCGGCCTTGCGGTACGCGAGTGCGCCCACATCGGCCATCGACAGGTCGTAGAGGTCGGTCACGAGCTGGTTGAGCATGCCGACCTCGTGCTGCAGCGACCGCACGGCCTGCGCGTCGATGCGGCGCACGCCGTCTTCCATGGCTTCCAGCTCGCCGTGCAGCACGCCCAGCGGCGTGCGCAGCTCGTGCGACACGTCGGCCATGAATTCGCGGCGCATCTGTTCGTTGCGCTGCAGCGTGTTGGCCAGCGAGTTGAAGTCGCGCGCGAGCTGTCCCACTTCGTCCTGCGAGGCCACGGCCACGCGGCTCGCGTAGTCGCCCGCCGCCAGCCGGTGCGTGGCCGCCGCCACGCGCTTGACGGGCGCCAGCAGCACCCGCGCGATCCACCACGCGATGCCCGCGGCCAGCAGCACGCAGAGGCTGCCGATGACCCAGCTCGCGCGCAGCTGGTTCTGCTGGAAGCGCTGGTCGCCGGCCTCGCTCACGCTCTGGAAAGGCATCATCGCGACCCAGCCCACGGTCTTGCCGTCGACCACCACGGCGCGCTCGACGGCACCCTTGCCCACTTCCCTGAAGCCGATGATGACGCGCCTGTCGGTGTCGAGCAGCGAAATGCGCAGCACGGCGCCCGTCAGGTCCGACACCAGCGCCGGCGAGCGCCCCGGCTCGAAGTGATCGCCCAGCACGGAAGGCGCGGGCCGCATGATCTCGAACCAGGGGCGAGGGTTGTCGCGCAGGAAGTCCCAGTTGCCGTGCTCGCGGTAGGCAGCCACTGCATTGGGCACCACCGCGTCGAGCCGCTCCACGCCCTGCTCGTTGAGGTAGCCGACGAAGCCGCGCTCGAAGTTCCAGCGCGAGGCCGCGCCCATCGCGACCACGGCCAGCACGGCGGTGGCCAGCACGGCAAGAAAGAGCTTGGTGGTGATGCTGATCTTCTTCATGAAGGCCCACAAGATAAGCCAGATGCCGCCCGCGCGGTGCACGGCACGCCCATGGCCGCGCAGGCCCGGGGACCTTCAAATTGGCTCCACATTCGCTGAAGACCATGGGTTCCAACCTGATTGGAACCCCTCTGAACATGTCTTCCCGCTTCATCCGCACCGGCCTCGCGTGCGCCCTGGCCGCTGGCCTGCTGGGCGCCATCGCGGGATGCTCCGGCTCATCCGCTTCTTCATCGTCCGCCCCGCCCCAGGGCGCCCCCGCCGCTCAGGTGAGCGTGGTGACGGTGCAGCCCCAGAACCAGCCCGTGACCACCGAACTGTCTGGCCGCACCCGCGCCCGGCTGAGCGCGGAGATCCGCCCGCAGGTCGGCGGCATCGTGCAGCAGCGCCTCTTCGAGGAAGGCGCGCTGGTCAAGGCCGGGCAGGTGCTCTACCAGCTCGACCCCGCCACCTACAAGGCCGCCTACGCGAGCGCGCAGGCCAGCGTCGCGAAGGCTGAATCGACGGTCAACGCCGCGAAGGTCACGGCGCGCCGCAACGCCGAGCTCGCGAAGATCGAGGCCGTCAGCCAGCAGACCAGCGAGGACAGCCAGGCCACGCTGCAGCAGGCCGAGGCCGACCTGGGCGTGGCCCGCGCGGCGCTCGACACGGCGCGCATCAACCTCGGCTTCACGCGTATCACCGCGCCCATCGCCGGACGCATCGAGGCCTCCACGGTCACGCCGGGCGCACTGGTCACGGCGAGCCAGACCACGGCGCTGACCACGGTGCAGCAGCTCGATCCGATCCACGTCGACGTGACGCAGTCGACCACCGAGCTGCTGCGACTGCAGCGCGAACTCGCGGCCGGCACGCTCAAGAGCGGCGGCGAGAAAGGCGAAAGAGGCGAAAGAGGCGAAGCCTCGGTGAAGCTGCTGCTGGAAGACGGCACCGCCTACGCCCATGCCGGACGGCTGCAGTTCTCCAGCGTCACGGTGAGCGAAAGCACCGGCGCGGTCACGCTGCGCATCCTGGTGCCCAACCCCGAACGCACGCTGCTGCCCGGCATGTACGTGCGCGCCGTGCTCGAAGAGGGCGTGGCCGAGCAGGCGCTGCTGGTGCCGCAGCAAGGCGTGACGCGCACCGCCAGCGGCGACGCTTCGGCGCTGGTGGTCACGGCCGACAACAAGGTGGAGAAGCGCGCGCTGAAGGTGTCGCGCGCGGTCGGCAACCGCTGGCAGGTGACCGAGGGCCTGAAGGCCGGCGAGCGCGTGATCGTCGAGGGCTCGCTCAGGGTGAAGCCCGGCGACACGGTGAAGCCCGTCGCGGTCGACGCCACAACGGTGGCCGCCGCTGCAGCAGCCCCCGCGGCGCACTGAGGAGGCCCGCGCATGGCACGCTTCTTCATAGACCGGCCCATCTTCGCGTGGGTCATCGCCATCGTCATCATGCTGGCCGGGGCGATGTCCATCGGCACGCTGTCGCTGGAGCAGTACCCCGACATCGCGCCCACCAAGGTCAGCATCAACGCGACCTACACGGGCGCGTCGGCCAAGACCATCGAAGACTCGGTCACGCAGGTGATCGAGCAGAAGATGAAGGGCCTCGACCGGCTGGTGTCGATGTCGTCGAGCAGCACCTCGTCGGGCACGGCGCGCATCGAGCTCACCTTCGAGGCCGGCACCAACGCCGACGTGGCGCAGATGCAGGTGCAGAATAAGCTGCAGCAGGCCGAGTCGCAGCTGCCGCAGTCGGTGCAGAGCCAGGGCGTGACGGTCACCAAGTCGGGCACCGACTTCCTGATGATCGTCTCGCTGGTCTCCGAGGACGGCAGCGCCTCGGCCACCGACATCGGCGACTACATCTCCAGCAGCCTGCTCGACGTGGTCAGCCGCATCGACGGCGTGGGCGACGTGCAGGCGCTGGGCTCGGGCTACGCCATGCGCATCTGGCTCGACCCGGCCAAGCTGCAGAAGTATTCGCTGATGCCCTCGGACGTGACGAGCGCGCTCACCAGTCAGAACACCGAGGTGTCGGCCGGCCAGCTCGGCGCGCTGCCGGCGGCCTCGGGCCAGCGGCTCACGGCAACGATCACCGCGCGCAGCAAGCTGCGCACCGCCGCGCAGTTCCGCGAGGTGATCGTCAAGTCCGACGCCAGCGGCGCCATCGTGCGCCTGGGTGACGTGGCGCGCGTCGAGCTCGGCAGCGAGAGCTACACCATCGCCAGCCGCTTCAACGGCAAGCCCTCGGCCGCCATGGGCGTGAAGCTGGCCACCGGCGCCAACGCGCTCACGGTGTCGAACGCGGTGAAGGCCAAGCTCGCGGAGCTGGGGCCCTTCTTTCCCAACCAGATGAAGGCCGTGGTGGGCTACGACACCACGCCCTTCGTGCGCATCTCCATCGAGGAGGTGGCCAAGACGCTGGTGGAGGCGATGGTGCTGGTCGTGCTGATCATGTACCTCTTCCTGCAGAACCTGCGCGCCACGCTGGTGCCCGCCATCGCGGTGCCGGTGGTGCTGCTGGGCACCTTCGGCGTGCTGGCGCTGATGGGCTATTCGATCAACACGCTCACCATGTTCGGCATGGTGCTGGCCATCGGCCTGCTGGTGGACGACGCCATCGTCGTGGTGGAGAACGTCGAGCGGCTGATGACCGAGGAAGGGCTCTCGCCCAAGGAGGCCACGCGCAAGTCGATGCGCGAGATCACCGGCGCGCTGGTGGGCATCGCGCTGGTGCTGTCGGCGGTGTTCATCCCGATGGCTTTCTTCGGCGGCTCGACGGGCGTGATCTACCGGCAGTTCTCGGTGACCATAGTGGCGTCGATGCTGCTGTCGGTGCTGGTGGCGCTCACGCTGTCGCCGGCGCTGTGCGCCACGCTGCTCAAGCCGGTGGAGGCCGGCCATCACCAGGAAAAGCGCGGCTTCTTCGGCTGGTTCAACCGCAACTTCGAGCGCAATGCCGACCGCTACCGCTCGGGCGTGGGCGGCCTGCTGCATCGCGGCAAGCGCAGCCTGCTGGTGTATGCGCTGCTGGTGGCCGTGCTGGGCGTGGTCTTCATGCGCCTGCCCACCTCCTTCCTGCCTGATGAAGACCAGGGCACGTTGATGGCGCAGGTGAAGCTGCCCGCCAGCGCCACCGACGAGCAGCTGCAGCAGACCATGAAGAGCTTCGAGGCCTACCTGGGCTCGCAGAAGGAAGTGGCCCACTTCATCACGCTCACCGGCCTGAGCGGCGACCAGGCCACGGGCAACGCCTTCATCACGCTGAAGGACTGGAGCGAGCGCGGCGGCAAGGCGCAGGACGCCGCATCGCTGGCGCGCCGCTTCACCATGGACATGGCCGCTCGCACCAGCAACGCCAACGTGTTCGTGATGCTGCCGCCGGCCGTGCGCGGCCTGGGCTCCAATGCCGGCTTCGACGTGCAGCTGCAGGACCTGGGCGGCATCGGCCACGAGGCGCTGGTGCAGGCGCGCGAGCAGTTCCTCTCGCTGGCGCGCAAGAGCCCGGCGCTGAGCCAGGTGCGCAGCAACAACCTGGACGACACGCCGCAGTTCGCCATCGACATCGACGACCGCAAGGCCGCGGCGCTGAGCCTGTCGACCTCGGACATCAACGACACGCTTTCCAGCGCGATGGGCGGTAGCTACGTGAACGACTTCATCAACAACGGCCGCGTGAAGAAGGTCTACGTGCAGGCCGACGCGCCCTTCCGCATGCAGCCCGACAGCATCGACAGCTGGTACGTGCGCAACGGCAACAGCGAGATGGTGCCCTTCTCGGCCTTCGCCAGCAGCCGCTGGACCTATGGCTCGCCGCAGCTGTCGCGCTACAACGGCATGTCGTCCTTCGAACTCATCGGCGACCCGGCCGCGGGCGTGAGCTCGGGCACTGCGATGAACGCGGTGGAAGGCATCATGAAGCAGCTGCCGCAGGGCATCGGCTACGAGTGGGCGGGCAGCTCCTACCAGGAGCGCCTGTCGGGCTCGCAGGCGCCGCTGCTTTACGCGGTGTCGATCCTGTTCGTGTTCCTGTGCCTGGCTGCCCTCTACGAGAGCTGGTCGGTGCCGTTCTCGGTGATGCTGGTGGTGCCGCTGGGCGTGCTGGGCGCGGTGCTGGCGACCAGGCTGGCGGGGCTGTCGAACGACGTGTACTTCCAGGTGGGGCTGCTAACCACCGTGGGGCTGGCGGCGAAGAACGCGATTTTGATCGTGGAGTTCGCCAAGCAGCTGCAGGACGAGGGCATGGCGCTGGTCGAGGCCACGCTGCAGGCGGTGCGCCTGCGGCTGCGGCCCATCCTGATGACCTCGCTGGCCTTCATGTTCGGCGTGCTGCCGCTGGCGCTGAGCACCGGCGCCGGCTCGGGCAGCCGCCGCGCAATCGGCGTGGGCGTGCTCGGCGGCGTGGCGACGGCCACCGCGCTGGGCATCTTCTTCGTGCCGCTGTTCTTCGTCGTGATCCGGCGCTTCTTCGCATCCAGGAAAAAACCCGGGGCGGCACCCACGCTGACCGCGCAGCCCGAGGCATGAAAGCCATGACATCCCTTCGTTTCAGACTCTCCTCGCTCGCCCTCGCCGCGCTGCTGGCCGGCTGCGTCAATCTCGCGCCCACCTACTCGCGGCCCGAGGCGCCCATTCCCTCGGAGTGGCCGGCCGCCGGAGCGAAGGCGGACGACGCATCCGTTTCCGCCGGCACCGGCCGGCAGGGCTTCATCACCGACGAGCGCCTGCGCCGCACTATCGAGCTCGCGCTGGCCAACAACCGCGACCTGCGCGTGGCGCTGCAGAACATCGAGAAGGCGCGCGCGCAGTACGGCGTGCAGCGAGCAGAGCTGTTCCCCAGCGTCGCGGCCACCGCGGGCGGCACACGCCAGCGCACCTCGGCGTCCACGAGCAGCAGCGGTGAATCGTCCTTCGGCAGCACCTACACCTCCGCGCTGGGCTTCAGCAGCTACGAGCTCGACCTGTTCGGCCGCGTGCGCAACCTCAACGAGGCCGCGCTGCAGAGCTACCTGTCGACCGAGGCCACGACCCGCAGCACGCGCATCAGCCTCGTGGCCGAGGTCGCCTCGGCCTGGCTCACGCTGGCCGCCGACAACGAGCGGCTGAAGCTCGCGCAGAGCACGCTCGCGAGCCAGCAGCGCTCCTACGAGCTGACCAGCCGCATGAAGGCGCTGGGCGCCAGCACCGCGCTGGCGCTGGCCCAGTCGCAGACCACGGTGGATTCGGCGCGCGTGGACGTGGCCAGCTACACCGCGCAGGTGGCACAGGACCGCAACGCGCTCGACCTGCTGGCCGGCGCCACCGTGCCCGACGAACTGCTGCCGCCCGCCGGCATGGCCACGGCCAGCGCGCTGGTCGACGTGCCCGCCGGCCTGCCATCGACGCTGCTGCAGCAGCGCCCCGACGTGCTGGCCGCCGAGCACACGCTGCAGGGCTCGAACGCCGACATCGGCGCGGCGCGCGCGGCCTTCTTCCCGACGATTTCGCTCACGGCAAGCGCGGGCTCATCGAGCACGGCGCTATCGGGCCTCTTCAAGGGCGGCAACAGCACCTGGAGCTTCGCACCCTCGATCAGCCTGCCGATCTTCAACGCCGGCAGCAACCGTGCCAGCCTCGATTCGGCCAAGGCGCAGCGCGAGATCGACCTCGCGACCTACGAGAAGACGGTACAGACCGCGTTCAAGGAAGTGGCCGACGCGCTGGCCGTGCGCGGCTCGCTGGGCGAGCAACTGGCGGCACAACAGTCGCTGGTGGACGCGACGCAGAAGAGCCTCACGCTGTCGCAGGCGCTCTATCGCAACGGCAGCTACAGCTACCTGGAGGTGCTGGACGCGCAGCGCTCGCTGTACACCGCGCAGCAGACGCTCATCACGCTGCGCTTGTCGGAGCAGAGCAACCGCATCATGCTCTACAAGGTGATGGGCGGCGGAGATACCGCTTCCGCGGGCTGATCAGCCGCGCGTGGCGTTCTCCTTCATCTTCGCCAGCGCTATGGCGATGGCTGCGCCGCCCAGCGTCTTGATGAGCCCGGAGTGCTGCGCGTAGAACCTGCTTACCTCGTCGATCACGCCGGCGTGCTGCTGCTCGGCATGCGCGGCGATCTCGGTCACCTGCGCGGGCGAGAGCTGCGAGGCCTGGTCGGGCGTGATCTGCGTCTGGCCGGGCTGCAGCATGCGTCCGAGCACGCCGCCGGCCAGCGCCGATGCGGCAGCGGGCCCGAGCGTGGCCAGTATCTGGTTGAGCACGCCGGCCTGCTGCGAGGGCGACGACTGTCCGAAGAGCTGGCCCACGGTGTCGCCGAAAGGTGGCGTCTGGTCCGAGCGCATCGCGGCCGCGAGCCCCGCGCCCAGCTCGCCGGTGGAGGCGTGCTGCGCGACCTGGTCGAGGTGGGCTTCGGCATCGTTGTTGCCGATGGCCTGCTGGAGGATGTCGAGTAAGCCCATGGAAAACTCCTTGATGAAAGGATCCGGCTGCCTCAGCGGCTCATGAGGTGCCAGGCCCCGAGCAGCACCGCCGCACCCACCACCGAGGCGATGAAGCCTGCGCCCGCGCCCGCCGCATACCAACCCATGGCCTGCCCGGCATAGGTCGCGACCAGCGAGCCGGCGATGCCGAGCACCGCAGTGAGGATGAACCCCATCGAGTTGTTGCCCGGCAGCACGGCGCGGGCCAGGAGCCCGGCGATGAAGCCGATCAGAATCGTCCAGATGATGTGCACGGAAAACCCCCTGTCGTTGGTGACAACAAGCGCCGCCGCCGCTTGGCGTGCAGCGCTCGGGGATCGTGTTCCCGCCTTCCTGAGCGCCAACTGACGGCGCGCCGTCCTGCGACCGCCCGGTCGCCAAGGCGCTGGCAGGAAGCGGGAGCATTTCGCTATCCTGCCGTTTGGCCAAGAGTCTGGCCAAGAAGAAGGAAGACGACTTTGCAAACTCACCCCGCCGTCCAAGCCGCCATGGAACGCAGTTTCGGCGCCATTGCCGATCTGGTCCGCCTCCACGCGCAACACACGCCCGACCATGCCGCCCTGTCGGACGCAATCCGCACGCTGGACTACCGCGCCCTCGACGCGCTGATGGACCGCGTCGCGGCCAGCCTGCAGCGCGACGGGCTCAAGGCCGGCGACGCCATCGCCATCTGCGCCTCGTCGTCGGTGAACTACGCTGCCGTGTTCCTGGGCGCGCTGCGCGCGGGCGTCGCGGTGGCACCGCTGGCCCCCGGCTCCACGCCCGCCAGCCTGGCGCGCATGATCGAGGACGCCGACGCGCGCATCCTGTTCAGCGACGCATCGGCCGCCGAGGTCATCGGCCCCGCGAAGGAAGGGGGCATTCCGCGCGTGGCGCTCGACGGCTCGCAGATCGGGCGCGGCATCGAGGAATGGCTGGCGCCTGCCGGCGCGCGGCCCGAAGCGGTCGAGGTGCAGCCGGGCTGGGCCTTCAACATCATCTATTCGTCGGGCACCACGGGCGAGCCCAAGGGCATCGTGCAGGGCCACGGCATGCGCTGGGCCCATGTGCAGCGCGGCGCCAAGTACGAGTACGGGCCCGACACGGTCACGCTGCTTTCAACGCCGCTCTACTCCAACACCACGCTGGTGGTGTTCTTCCCCACGCTGGCCTTCGGCGGCTGCGTGGTGCTGATGCCCAAGTTCGACGCGCTGGGCTACCTGCAGCTCGCGCAGCAGCGCCGCGTGACGCACACCATGCTCGTGCCGGTGCAGTACCAGCGGCTGATGGCGCATCCGCGCTTCGACGAGCACGACCTGTCTTCCTACCGGCACAAGTTCAGCACCAGCGCACCCTTCGGCGCCGCGCTGAAGGCCGACGTGCTCAAGCGCTGGCCCGGCGGGCTGGTCGAGTTCTACGGCATGACCGAGGGCGGCGGCACCTGCATCCTGGAGGCGCACCTGAATCCGACCAAGCTGCACACGGTGGGCCGGCCCGCCGAGGGCAGCGACATCCGCCTGATCGACGAGGAAGGCAAGGAACTCCCGAGCGGCAACACCGAGGTGGCCGGCGAGGTGGTGGGCCACTCGGCCGGCATGATGACCGGCTACCACCGCCAGCCCGCGAAGACGCGCGAGGCCGAATGGTTCGACGCCACCGGCAAGCGCTTCATCCGCACCGGCGACGTGGGCCGCTTCGACGCCGACGGCTTCCTCACGCTGTTCGACCGCAAGAAGGACATGATCATCAGCGGCGGCTTCAACATCTACCCGAGCGACCTGGAAGCCGTGCTGCGCGGCCATGCGGCGGTGGCCGACGTGGCGGTGGTGGGCGTGCCCTCCGAGCAATGGGGCGAGACGCCTGCCGCCTTCGTGGTGCGCCGCGAGGGCGACGCCACCAGCGAGGACGAGCTGCTGCAGTGGACCAACGCCCAGCTCGGCAAGACACAACGCCTGGCGCGCCTGGCCTTCATCGACGAGCTGCCGCGCAGCGCGATCGGCAAGGTGCTCAAGCGCGAGCTGCGTGAGCTCGCCGGCCGTTGACAGCGCCGGGGCAGGCGCGCCGTGACACGAAGACAGGGCAAGATCGCGGCGCATGAAATCCCTGCGTGGTCAACTGATCTTTTTCTGGATGCTGCTGTTCGCCATGTGCGCCGCGCTGGCGGTGGTGATGCTCACGCTCTACCGCAGCAGCGCGGGCGTGCAGGTGTCGGCGGCGCGCGCCGCCACCGAGCAGTCCTGCCGGGCGATCGCGGCGCGCTATGCCAAGTCGGCCACGCCGTCGTCCTCCTCGCTTGCCCCTGCCCGGCCGCAGGTCGACCTGCTGCAGGTGCTGCTGCAGCTGGTACTGATCGAGGCGCCGCATGTCGAGGGCGGCGTGTGGCAGGCCGGCGGCGGCCACCTGGCTTATGCCTATCCCACCTATGAAGGCGGCGGCGTCAAGCGCGACGTGCCCGCGGCCGAGCAGCCGCTGATCGCCGAGGTGGCGCAGCTGGCCGCCCGCACCCAGCAACTGCAGACCGACGTGGTGCGCGGCAGCCGCGAGGCGCTGATCGTCGCGGCCTGCCCGCTGGCGGCGCCGGGCAACGACCTCGCAGCCTGGACCATGACCCGCACCACCGGCGGCGCGCTGGCCGCGCAGGACAGCCTGCGCACCGGCCTTGGTGTGCTGCTGTTGCTGGTGCTGGCTTCGGGCCTGTGGCTGGGCTTCATCCTGCTGCGCGGGTTGCGCCACGTGCAGCGGCTGGAAGACCGGCTGGCCCGCAGCGATGCCGACGGCGGCGCCATGCCCGAGCTGCCCCGCACCGGCGTGCGCGAGCTCGACCGCATCGTCGACGGCTTCAATCACTACCGTGTGCGTTTCGAGGAAGCACGCGCGCGCCTTCGCGAAGCCGCCCAGCAGCGCAGCCGCGACCAGCGCCTGGCCGCGCTGGGCCGCATGACCGGGGGCATCGCGCATGAGATCCGCAACCCCATCGCCACCATGCGGCTGAAGGCCGAGAACGCGCTGGCCGCCACGCCCGGGAAGCAGGGCGACGCGCTGCGCGTGATCGTCGGACAGATCGACCGGCTCGACGGCCTGGTGCAGAGCCTGCTGGCGCTGGTGCAGCCGGTGACGCTGGCGCCGGTGCAGGTCGACCTGCATCGCTGGCTCGAGGAGCGCATCGCGAGCGTGAGCGGCAGGGCCGGCGCGGCGGACGTACGCTTGGTGCTGCAGCACGACGAGCCGCCGCAGGCCGTGTTCGACCCCGTGCATCTGGCGCGCGCTGTCGACAACCTGCTCGACAACGCGGTGCGCCATGCGCCGCGCGGCGGGCTCGTCACGCTCTCGGCCTCGGCGAACGAGGCGCGCACGCTCTTCATCCGGGTGGACGACGACGGCGGCGGCGTGCCCGAAGCCTTGCAGGCCAGCCTCTTCGAGCCCTTCGCCACGGGCCGCGCCGATGGCACCGGCCTGGGCCTCGCCCTGGCGCGCGAAGTGGCGCTGGCACACGGCGGCGACCTGCGCCATGCGGCGCTCGAACCCGGCACGCGATTCGAACTGGAGCTTCCATGGCGCGCTTCCTGATCGTCGACGACGACGACGCTTTCCGCGACACGCTGGCCGAGACGCTGCAGGGCCTGGGCCACGAGGCGCAGAACGTCGCGAGCGGCACCGAGGCGCTCGATGCGATGGCGCGCACGCGCTTCGACGCCGTGTTCCTCGACCACCGCATGCCCGGCATGGACGGCCTGCAGACGCTGGAGGCGATGCACGCCCGGCTCGCGCGCGTGCCGCCGGTGATCGTGCTCACCGCCTTCGCGAGCGCGGGCAACACCATCGAGGCGATGCGGCTCGGCGCCTTCGACCACATCACCAAGCCGATCAGCCGCGAGGCCGTGCGCGAGGTGCTCGGGCGGGTGCTGCAACAGCAGCAACAAGGCGTGGCGGCGGCGACCGCCGTGGCGGAAGACGACGACGGCGACCTCGTCGGCCTGAGCCAGGCGATGCGCGAGGTGCAGAAGCGCATCGGCCTCGCGTCGGCCAGCCAGGCGCCCGTGCTCGTGCTGGGCGAGACGGGCACCGGCAAGGAAATGGTGGCGCGCGCGCTGCACCGGTATTCGTCGCGCGCGGACAAGCCCTTCGTGGCGGTCAACTGCGCGGCCATTCCGAAGGAGCTGCTCGAAAGCGAGCTCTTCGGCCATGTGCGCGGCGCGTTCACGGGTGCGACCGGCGAGCGCGCGGGATGCTTTCGCGCGGCCGACGGCGGCGTGCTGCTGCTCGACGAGATCGGCGACATGGCGCTTTCGGTGCAGGCGAAGATCCTGCGCGTGCTGCAGGAAGGCGAGGTCACGCCGCTGGGCAGCCACAAGCCGGTGAAGGTCGACGTGCGCATCGTCGCAGCCACCCACCGCGACCTGGCTGCGGCGGTCGGCGAGGGACGCTTTCGCGAAGACCTGATGTACCGGCTCGACGTGCTGTCGATACGCCTGCCGCCGCTGCGCGAGAGGCTGGCCGACGTGATCCCGCTGGCCGAGCACTTCCTGCGGCGCGCGGCACTGCCCGATGCGCCCAAGGCGCTCTCCGCGGAGGCCGCGCAGTTGCTGCTGAGCCGGCCCTGGCCCGGCAACGTGCGGGAGCTGCGCAACGTGATGGAGCGCTGCCAGGCGCTGGTGCGGCATCGCGTGATCGGCAGCGCCGACCTGGGGCTGGCGATGGGCGAGGCGCGGCCCGCGCAATCGGCACCGTCCGTCGGGATGCTGCCGGCCGAGTGGCTGGAGGGAGACCTGCCCGGCGCGGTGGAACGGCTCGAACGGCTGCTCATCGAGCACGCGCTCGCGCAGGCGCAGGGCAACCGCACCGAGGCCGCGCGGCGGCTGGGCATTCACCGCCAGCTGCTGTACCGGAAGCTGGCGCAGTACGGCATCGAGCAGTAGATAAGGCGATGAAGCGATAAGGCGTCCGGGGGTGTCCGCAAAGCGGACGCCTCCTGTCCCCGTACCGGACGACTGCCGCCGTTCGGCACGCGCAAGTCGTTGATTTCAAAGGAAATGCGGGTTGGCACGTTGTGTGAGATGTCCATGGGGCATTCATCCACAAGGAGTCACCATGACACACCGCATCACGTCCATCGCCACCGCCGTCTGCCTGCTCGCGGGCAGCACCGCTTTCACTCCGGCCTTCGCCCATCTTCCGCCGCCGCCGCCCGTTGCCGTTGCACCGGAGGCGGACACCGTCGCCTCCGGCCGCGTGCAGCAATGGCTGCTCAACCCGAACGGCGAGGCCGACGGCCTGCTGCTGGCCGACGGAACGCAGGTCGCGTTCCCGCCGCACCTTTCGGTCGCGGTGATGCAGGCGCTCAGGCCCGGCGACACCGTGCAGGTCCGTGGCTGGCGCGCGCCGCAGGTGCCGGTGGTGCGCATGCAGTCGCTCAGCGCCAACGGCCGCAGCGTGATCGACGAGCCGCCTGTTCCCGGCATGTTCCCGCCGCGGCGCGCCCACGATCCGGCCGCGCTGAGCGCCATGACGGCGGACGGGCGCATCGAGCGCCTTCTGTACAACGACCTCGGCGACGTGCACGGCGCGCTGCTGGCCGACAGGACCATCGTGCGCTTCCCGCCGCACATCGGCGCCGTGTACGGCGCGCAGCTTTACGCGCGCGGCTGGGGCACGCGCGGTGCGCAGGGCACGGCGCTGGAGGCCACGAGCATGGGCCCGACAGCGTCCACGGCGCGCGAAGTGTTCGAGGGCCCGCACCGGGGGCCCGGACGTGGCCCGGTGGCGCCGCGTCCGCCGGTGCCGGCGTTCTGATCGGCGAGCCCCTGCGATGACCGCCCCGTCCTCAGCTCCCTCCCGCCGCAGCCTGCGCTCGCTGGACGCGCTGGCCTTCCTTGCGCCAGACATCCAGGGCGGCGTCGGCCCGTTCCTGATCGTCTTCATGGCCGGCACGCTGGCCTGGGACCCGCAGCGCATCGGCACCGTGATGTTCGTCTCGGCGCTGGTGGGGCTGGCGGTGCAGGCGCCGGCCGGCGCGCTGATCGACAGCGTGCGGCACAAGCCGCGCTGGATCGCGGGGGCCATCGCGCTCATCGCGGTGTGCCTCGTGGTCATGGCGAACTGGCCGGGCTACGGTGTGATCCTGGCGGGCCAGTCGCTCATCGGCGCGGCGGGCACGCTGGTGGCGCCCGCCATCGCGGCCATCAGCCTCGGCATGGTCGGCCGCGCCGGGCTGGATGCCCGCATCGGCCGCAACGCCGCGATCACCGCGGGCGGCACGGTGCTGTGGGCACTGGGCACGGGCTGGGTGGGCCACGCGTTCGGCCCGCACGCCATGTTCTTCTACGCGGTGGCGATGGCGCTGCCGACCATGGCGGCGGCCATGCTGATCCGCCAGCGCGACGTCGATCCGCTCCTGGCGCGCGGCGCCGACACCGGCCACGAGCCCGATGCCGCGCCGTCCGCGCGCTGGTACGACCGCCGCCTGCTTGTGCTGCTGGCCTGCGCCTTCCTGTTCCACCTGGCCAATGCCGCCATGCTCACGCTCGTGGCGCAGAAGGTCGGCACGCAGGCCGGCACCTCGGCCACGCTGTGGCTGTCGGGCGGCGTGATCGTCACGCAGCTGGTCACCGTTCCGATCGCCCTGGCGGTCGGCCGCTGGGCGCCGCGGCTGGCGCGCAAGCCCATCTTCCTGGTCGGCTTCGCGGTGCTGCCGGTGCGAGGGCTGCTCTACCTGCTGGCCGACAGCCCCGCCGCGCTGCTGTCGCTTCAGGTGCTGGACGGCATTGGCGCGGGCATCTTCGGCGTGATGCTGACCTTGATGATCGGCGACATCACGCGCGGCAGCGGCCATTTCAACTTCGCACTGGGCATCGGCGCGGCCTGCGTGGGGCTGGGCGCGGCGCTGAGCAATCTGGCAGCCGGTGCGGTCGCGCACCTGGCCGGCTACGACGCGGCCTTCGTGATGCTGGCGGCCGTCGCGCTGGCCGGGCTCGCTCTCTTTGCCTTCGCGATGCCCGAAACCCGCTATCGTCCGCGTTCGATGCCGGACGCGCTTGCCGCCCGCGCACCGACCACTTCCGCTCCATGACCAAAGATTCCGTGTCCGCGCCTTCTTCCGCGACTTCCGATTCCGACGCTTCCTCGCCGCACGAAGGCGGCGGCAACGGCCTGCTGTGGGTGCTGGTCGCCGTCGCAGTGCTGTTCGCTTTCCTGCGCCCGCGCGCGCCGATGGACTGGCTGCGGCTGGTCGACTGGCAGACCGTGGGCGCGCTCGCCGGGCTGCTGGCCATCACGCAGGGCGTGGAGCGCAGCGGCATGCTGCAGGCCGCCGCGCAGCGCCTGCTGGCGCGCACGCACGACCAGCGCAGCCTGGCGATGCTGCTGACGGCCAGCGCGGCCTTTCTCTCGGCGCTGGTCACCAACGACGTGAGCCTGTTCCTGCTGGTGCCGCTGACGCGCGTGCTCGCCACACAGGCGCACCTGCCGCTGGCGCGGCTGGTGGTGCTGCAGGCGCTGGCGGTGAACGCGGGCTCTGCCCTCACGCCGATCGGCAATCCGCAGAACCTTTATCTGTGGCACCGCTCGGGCGAGGGCTTCGTCGCCTTCATGGGAATGATGGGGCCGACGGTGGCGGTGATGCTGTTCTGGCTCTTCGTCGCGGTGTGGCTGCTGGTGCCGCGCACACCCATCGAGCTCAAGCCCGAGGCCGAGGCCGCGCCGGTGCAGCCGCGCATGCTGGCGCTGTCGGGGGTGTTGTTCGTCGGCTTCGTGGTCGCGCTGGACCGCCACTGGCTGCTGGCCGGGCTGGGCGTGGTGTTCGGCGTGTTCCTGGTGGCGTATCCGCGCGTGCTGCGCGGCATCGACTGGGCGCTGCTGGCGATCATCGCGCTGATGTTCGTGGACCTGCGGCAGCTCGCGGAGCTGCCCGCGGTGGTGGCGCTGCTGGGCCACTGGCCGATCACCGAGGGCTGGCGCGCCTACCTCGCGGCCATCGTGACTTCGCAGTTCATCAGCAACGTGCCGGCGGCCATCCTGCTGGATGGCCACGTGCGCGACCTGCCGGCGCTCGCGGCCGGGGTGAGCGTGGGCGGCTTCGGCTGCGTGCTGGGCTCGCTGGCCAACCTGATCGCGCTGCGGCTGGCGAAGCTGCCGAACGGGCTGCGCGAGTTCCACCGCATCAGCATTCCCTTCCTGCTGGTGTGCGCGGCCTCGGCGCTGCTGCTGCGGCTCGGCTGATCGCCCTTTCAACAACCGATCTCGAAAGGACATTCCATGCCAAGTCATCATGAATCCCACGGCACCCTCGACGTCTGGTCCGTCGAAGGCCGCTTCCAGCAACTGATCTACAGCCCCAGGGGCAGCATCGAGGGCGTGCTGATCGACACCGACGGCGTGCCCACGCAGTTCGTGTTCGACCGCCACGACGAAGACGCCGCGCGCGACTTCGAGAGCCTGAAGGTGGGCCAGGCGCTGGTGATCGAGGGCATCGAAGCAGGCCCCTCGCCCAAGGCGGAGAGCGAACACACGGTTTACCGCTTCGAGCGGCTGGCCTCGGTCGACGGCGAACCGCCCCGGCATGCGCGGGCCGAAGAACGCATCGAAGGCACCGTGGTGCGCTTCAACTACGCGCGCCACGGAGAGGCCAACGGCGTGGTGCTGGACACCGGCGACTTCATCCACATGAAGCCCGACGGCCATGCGAAGCTGGCGCTGAAGGTCGGAGACAGGGTGCGGGCCGAGGGCCGCACGCAGCCGCTGGCGACAGGCCAGGGGCGTGTGGTCGAGGCCGTGCGGGTCAACGCTCAGGCGCTGCGGGACGCCGACGGAAGCTGATGCCGCTTGTGGCATTGCGGGAGCTGCGCGGACAATCCTCGACTGCCCATGCCTGTTTTCGGTTCATCCCTGCCGCCTCGCCATGAACTCGCCCTGCGCGACTACGGCCACTCGCACGGCAGCCATGCGCACGACCATTTCCAGGTGCTGATCGGCCTCGACGGCGTGCTCGATATCGAGGTGGAAGGCCGGGGCGCCGGCATCGCCGCGGGCGAAGCGCAGGTGGTCGCACCGGGAGACCGGCACGATTTCAGCGCGCGCAGGCATGGCGCGGTGTGCCTGGTGCTCGACACCACGCAGCCGGCATGGGCCCGCTGCGCCGAACGCGCGCCACCCGATTCGGCGCAACTGCACGCGTTGGCGCGTTACCTGGCGCAATGCATGAAGCAGCCGCGAGCCTCGGCCCTGGCCTTGCAGCACGGGCCGGCGCTGCTCCTGGAGGCCTGGAGCCCCGCACCGGCATCGTCGTCGGCGTCGCGCCGCCGCATCGACTGGTCCTTGCTCGCCGACTGGGCCCGTGCCCGCTGGCACGAGCCCTTGAGCGTGGCCGACCTGGCCCAGGTCGCCTGCCTGAGCCCCAGCCAGTTCGCGCAGCGCTGCCGCGACGAGCAGGGCATGGGCGCGATGCAATGGCTGCGCTCGCTGCGGTTGGCGCATGCGCGCGAGCTGAGGCTGGGCGGCATGAGCGTGGCGGAGACAGCGCGGCGCACGGGCTACCGCTCGCCTTCCGCCCTTACGGCCGCCTTGCGGCGCTGAGTCCCTTTTCCTGATCGAAAGACCGTCGTTTCTCGACGACGGACCGTCATTGCGCGACGACCGCATCGCGTAGCCTCGCCATCCATGCCATCGACCGCCTACGCACTGATCGCCATCGCCCTGTGGACCACGCTCGCCTCGCTGGGCACAGCCCTGTCGCACCTGCCGCCTTTTCTGCTCACGGGCCTCGCGCTCATCATCGGCAGCGTGCCGAGCTGGCCGCTGGTGCTGCGCGACCGCGCCGCCTGGAAAGTGCCGCCGCGCACGCTGGCGCTGGGCATCTACGGGCTCTTCGGCTATCACTTCCTGCTGTTCATCGCGCTGCGCTACGCGCCGCCGGTCGAGGCCAACCTGGTCAATTACCTCTGGCCGCTGCTGATGGTGGTGCTGGCGCCGGTGCTGCTGCCGGGCGTGTCGCTGCGGCCGCTGCACCTGGTGGCGGGGCTGCTAGGTTTCGGCGGCGCGGCAGCGGCGATCCTGGGCGCGGGCGGGGGCGGCGGCGCTTCCGCCGCGGGGTACTGGGGCTTCGTGCCGGCGCTGGCCTCGGCCTTCGTCTGGGCGAGCTATTCGCTGTGGACGAAGCGCGTGCCGGCCTTCCCGACCTCGGCGATCGGCCTCTTCGGGCTGGTTTCGGGGGCGCTCGCGCTGGCCTGCCATGCGGTGCTGGAGCCCTCGGTGTCGCTGACGGCCCGTGACTGGCTGCTGCTCGCGCTGTGCGGCCTCGGCCCGCTGGGCGCGGCCTTCTTCGTGTGGGACATGGCGCTCAAGCGCGGCGACGCGCGACAGATCGGCATCCTGAGCTACATCACCCCGCTGGGCTCGACGGCGCTGCTGCTGCTGGTGACGGGCCGGCCGCTGACCTGGACCATCGCGCTGGCGGCCTGGCTGATCATCTCGGCGGCGATCATGGGCACGCGCGCACGCTGATCGCGGTGATCACGGTGATGCCTGCGTGCTGAATCAGGCTGTATCCGACGGCGCGCCTTCATCTTTTCTGGCTAGAGTGGAGGCTCAGGAAAAAGGAGCCAACCCACATGGACGACAAGAACAGGGATTTCGAGATCACGCCAAAGCTGGTGTTCGACCTGAACCTGGCGCTGTACCTCGATCTGGTGGCCGCGCTGGAGGGCGCGGGCGCCGTCACCTACCGCCAGATGGCGGCCCGGGTGCTCAACATCAGCATGGATGCGCGCAGCGACGGCGAAGCCGGCCTGTCGACGGTGCTCGAGGGCATCGCCCGGGGCTTCGCGGGCCATGGCGACGGCCTGTCGATCGAGTTGCTCAAGGCCGCGCGCGGCCTGCGCGAGGACGACGCGCTGGGCGACATCCCGATGCGTCCCGACCTGGGCTGAGCCGCGGCGTCCCTCCGGCAGCCCGCCCCGCGCCTAGTCTTCGGCGACCTGCAGCACCAGCTTGCCGAAGTTCTCGCCCGCGAAGAGCTTGTTGAGCGACTCGGGGAAGGTATCGAGGCCCTTCACGACGTCTTCCTTGCTCTTCATGCGCCCATCTTTCAGGTAACCGGCCATCTCGGCGATGGCGATGTGGTACCTGTCGGCGTAGTCGAATACCACGATGCCTTCCATGCGGGCACGATTCACCAGCAGGCTCAGGTAGTTCTTAGGGCCAGCCGAGGGCATGCTGTTGGCGTTGTTGTACTGGCTGATGGCGCCACAGATGATGATGCGGGCCTTGCGCGCGAGCCGCGCCAGCACCATGTCGAGGATCTCGCCGCCGACGTTGTCGAAGTAGATGTCCACGCCCTTCGGGCAGTGCGTCTTCAGGCCCTCGCGCACCGCGGCGGCGCCGGCCTTGTAGTCGATGCAGGCGTCGAAGCCGAGCTCCCTCACCACCCAGTCGCACTTGGCCTGGCCGCCGGCGATGCCGACCACGCGGCAGCCCTTGATCTTGGCCAGCTGGCCCACCGTCTGGCCGACGGCGCCGGCCGCGCCGGAAACCACCACCGTCTCGCCTGGCTTGGGCATGCCCACGTCCATCAGGCCGAAGTAGCCGGTCATGCCGGGCATGCCCAGCACGTTGAGCCACTGGGTGATGGTGCCCACGCGCAGGTCGATCTTCACCAGGCCGTTGCGCTTGATCTGGTCTTCGGGGATGAGGATGTATTCCTGCACGCCCAGCGTGCCGTAGACGGTGTCGCCCACGGCGAACTGCGGGTTCTTCGAGGCGATGACGCGGCCGACGCCGCCGGCACGCATCACTTCGTCGATGCCCACGGGCGGGATGTAGCTCTTGGCGTCGTTGAGCCAGCCGCGCATGGCAGGGTCGAGCGACAGCGACAGCGTCTTGACGAGCACGCCGCCCTCGGCCGGTTCGCCGACGGGCTCGGTGGTGAACTTCCAGTTCTCGCGGGTGGCCGTGCCCTCGGGGCGCTTGGCGAGGCGGACCTGATGGTTGGTGAGTGGGGTGCTCATGGCGTCTGTCTCCTTGACCTTGAATGAGGGGGCGCTGGCGCGCAGGCGCATCGTAAGCGGCGCCCCCGGGGCGGGCAGGTAGCGCAGGCGACAGCGCGCCTTTCGCCCCTCGTCTAGGCCAGCCTGACGACGATCCGCAACCCCGGCTGCGCGTTGCGCACCGTGAGCTTGCCGCCGTGCGCCTCGGCGATCAGCCGGCACAGGTACATGCCCAGGCCCACGCCGCCGGTGGCGCGCGCCCGGGCGCCGTCGGTGCGGTAGAAGGGCTCTGTCAGGCGCTCGAGCTGCTCGTCGTCCACGCCGGGGCCGTGGTCGCGCACCTCGATCTCGGCGCCCTGGCTGCTGCCGTCGAGCACCGCGCGCAGCGACACGCAGGGCGGCCGGGGCGCGTCGGCGCTGTAGCGCAGCGCGTTGTCCAGCAGGTTGCGCACCAGCAGCCGGATGCGCATGCGGTCCACCGCGTGCGGCGGCAGGCCCTCGGCCAGGTCGAGATGCACATGCTCCGCTCCGGGCATCTCGGCCACGATCTCGCGGATCAGCGCCGCCAGGTCGACGGGCTCGCGCTGCAGCGCCACGTGCGGGCTGGCGAGGCGCTCGCTTTCGAGCAGGTCGCTGATGAGGTCGCGCATCTCGTTAAGGTCGCGCAGCAGCGCGTCGCGCTCGGCCTGCCCCTCGGGCGTGGTCGGCAGCAGTTCGGCGTTCAGGCGCGCGCGCGTGAGCGGCGAGCGCAGTTCGTGGCTCAGCGCCAGCAGCAGCCCGCGCTTGGCGTCGAGCATGGCCTGGATGTCCTCGGCCATGGTGTTGATGCGCTCGGCAAGGTCGCCGAGGTCGTCGTTGCGGCGGATCGGAATGGGCTGCGTGAACTCGCCGCGGCCGAAGCGCTGCGCGCCCTCGCGGATGTCGATCAGCGGGCGCAGCAGCCGGCTCACGTAGGCGTAGCCAAGCAGCACGCACGATAGCAGCAGGCCCAGCGTGGCCCAGCCGATGACGCGCGGCGCGAGCTGCCAGAGCTTGGGCGACCAGCCGAAGATCACGCGGTGGCCGTCGGCCGTGGGGCGGATGAACCACTTGTCGCCGCCGAAGACGTCTTCGCGGTCGTGCATCCAGCCGCCGGGGCTGCTGGCGCCGCCGGGGTTGGAGTCCCAGTTGACCTTGGGGCCCACGATGCGGATGGTGATCGGCAGCCGCGCCACCAGCGCCTGCGCGCGCGCCACGTCGGGCGGCGTGCCGATCTCGGCGACCAGGCGGTCGGCGTAGTCGGTCAGCATCGGCTTGGCGGCCTCGGCCCAGCCGGTGGAGAACGACTTCTTCATGCCGCCCATGAAGACGGCCGCCATCACCAGCGCGAGCAGCACGAACATCAGCACCAGCCGCACGCGCAGCGAACGGCGCCAGCGGCGCTTGCCCTGCACCTTCTCGTTCCAGCGCGCGTGCCACTTGGCGTGCCAGTCGCCGCGCGTCATCTCGTCGCGGCATTCCTCGCCGCGCCACCGCATCCTGCGGGACTCCCTGCTTCGGCCGAAGTTCATGCAGGTTCGCTGCGGGCGACGGCCAGCGCGTAGCCCGCGTTGCGCAGCGTCTTGATGCAATCCAGCGGCTCGAGCTTCTTGCGCAGGCGGCTCACGACGATGTCGACCGCGCGCGTGTAGAGCTCGGCCTCGTGCCCGCGCAGGCGGTTGAGGATGTCGTCTCGGCTGAACACCTTGCCCGGCTCGGCCGCCAGCAGCGCGAGCAGCTCGAACTCGGTGCCGGTGAGCTCCACGCGCTCGCCGTGGCGCAGCACCTGGCGCCGGTCGAGGTCGATCGACAGGCCGTCGAACACGCGGTACTGCGTGCCGCTGGCTGACGCCTGCGGCGTGCTGCGCTGGCGGCGCAGGATGGTCTGCACGCGCGCTACCAGTTCGCGCGGCTCGAAGGGCTTGGGCACGTAGTCGTCGGCGCCGAGCTCCAGCCCGACCACGCGGTCCATCACTTCGCCGCGGGCGGTGAGCATCACGATGGGAATGTCGCTTTCCTTGCGGATTTCGCGGCACAGCGCGAAGCCGTCCATCTCGGGCAGCATCACGTCGAGGATGGCCGCGTCGTAGGTGCCTGCACGCAGCCTGGCCAGCCCCTCGCTCGGGCGCACGGCGCTTTCGAGCGTGCAGCCGAAGCGTGCGAAGTAGGTGGTCAGCGGCGCGGCGAGATGCTCGTCGTCGTCGATCAGCAGGATGCGCGGCATGGCGGGATTGTGCCTCCGGACGAGAAAGTGGCGAATGACCTCGCTGACCATCAGACCCGCCGGCATCGCACCGCCCAGGTCAGGCCCGTCACGAGGATGGAAAGCAGCAGCGCGTGGTAGACCACGTCGGGCACCGTGCGCGGGCCGATGCCCGCGATGATGGTGCCGAGGCCGACCAACGTGCCCAGCAGCGCGAAGCCCTGACCGAAGATGGCCGCGCGGCGCGCATGGTGCGGGCGCAGCCAGGTCTCCACCGAAGCCAGCACCAGCACGGTGGCGATCACCGCCTCTGCCGTGCGCGCCGCCGGGTGCGCATAGCCGGGCACGAGCAGCCCGGCGTGCACCATCGATGCGAGGCCCAGCGTGAGCGCCTCGGTCAGCATCCATGCGCGCGCGGCCGGCGCGTGCACGGCATGCGAAGCCGTGGGATCGCCGCTCACCATGGGTCGGCCTTGCCGATGCGGCCCAGGTGCGTGGCGGCGAAGCCGCTCGCGTACTTGAGCCCGTAGCCCAGCGCGTGGTCCATGCCGATGTGGGCCAGCCAGATCAGGCTGCCGGCCACCGCCCACGGCATGCCCGCAAGCACGCCGAGCGCCAGCAGCAGCACCGGGCCGACGTACGAGTGCGCCGCGTTGTAGAGCGCCGCACCCGTGCGCGGGCCCGCGAGGTAGCCCAGCAGCGAGAGATCGGGCGCGAGCAGCCAGAGCGCGAACACGCCCCAGCCTGCGCCGAACTGCGCGTAGGCGGCGAGCGCCACGCCGAGCACCACGGCGCCTTCGAGGCGCAGCAGGGTGCGCACGCCGCCTGCCGCCGCTACGCCCCCTTCGGGAGACGCCGTGGAACCGGCTTCGCCGGGCCACTGGTGTCGCCCCCGGAGAGGGGGGAGGCGTAACGACACGAAGTGCGCGAAGCCTGGGGGTGAGCCCGGTTCAGCCACGGTGGCTCCAGCGGTGGCCGCCTCGTTCCATGAAATCGCGCACCTTCTGCTGCTGCGCGGCGTTCAGGCTGTCGAAGAAGTCCGCTGCGGCGGCGATGATCTCGGGGCTGCCGTTGCGCACGGCCGTGGTCTTCTCGTCGATCAGTCGGGCAGCACCGGCCTGGTCGAGCTTGTTGCCCGCGAACAGCGCCTTGAACTGCGAGCGCGGCTCGCCAGAGCCGCCCGCGCCGCGCATGGCTTCACGCTGCGCCTGCAGCTTCTCGGCCAGCACGGTGAGCTTCTGCTTCTGGCTCGCGTCGAGTTCGAGCTTGCTGCCCACGCGCTCGACCATCTTCGTGCGGAACTCGGCGCTGTCGCCGCCCCAGCCGTGGCGGTAGCTGCTGCAGCCGGCAATGCTCCCCGCGACCATGGCGGCGCCGGCGAAGCCAAAAAGAGTGCGTTTGATCCAGTGTTTCATGGCGATTCCTTGTGTTCCTGGTGTTGTGTTGAGGAGGAAGCTCCATGGTGCGGATTGCACCGGGCCAAGTCCTCTCGCTGCGGTTGCGGCGTGTTTCGTTTTATGGCGACAGGCGTGGCGACAAGCTGGCCTGCTTAGAGGCGGCTGCTCTTGGCGTTGGCAGCCGAGGCGCGTGCGTCGACGGGGTTGGGCATGGTCGAGATGACCTGACTGTTCACGCGCGAGCTCGCCGACACGTTCTGGTCAGGCGCGGCGGCAGCGCGCACGGCTTCGGCGACGATGCGCCCGCGTTCGGTCGAGACGGCCATGGTCTCGGCACCGCGCGAGCCGCGCACCACGTTCTGGTCGGGCGCCGATGCGGTGCGCATGGCTTCGGCGTTGACCTCGGCACGGCTCTTGGCCGACACGGCGGGCTGCACGCCCTCGTAGCTTTCGGCCTTCGCGCCGGCTGCGGCGAGCATGGCGAAGGATGCGACGGCGACGATCTGGGTAAAGGAGATGGAGTTCATTTCAGGCCTTTCTTTCAGTGGTTGAAGAGAAGGCCTGATCGTGCTTGCGGGCCCCCCGCAAGTCCTTTCGCCGCAGTTTCGGCGTGTTTCGTTTCTTTTCACTCACCCGCGGGGTGAGTGAAAAGTACGCTCGTGGCGTCAGCCGGTCAGCCAGCCATTGCGGCGGCGGGGTCGTCGGAGTCGAGCACGCTCTTTGCCCATGCCTCGAGCTTGCCGGTGTCGGCGCGCAGCACCTCCTGCTTGACCGCGAGGATGCGCGAGGGATGCATCGAGAAGCTGCGCAGGCCCAGGCCCAGCAGCAGGCGCGTGAAGGCCACGTCGCCCGCCATTTCGCCGCACACGGCCACGCCCTTGCCTTGTCGGCGGCACTCGGCGATGGTGTCGGCCACCAGGCGCAGCACGGCCGGATGCGCCGGGTCGTAGAGGTGCGCCACCGATTCGTCGGCGCGGTCGATGGCCAGCGTGTACTGGATCAGGTCGTTGGTGCCGATCGACAGGAAGTCGAAGTGCTTGAGGAAGATGCGCAGCGTGAGCGCGGCCGCCGGGATCTCGATCATGGCGCCGAGCTTCACGTGGCCGTACACCGCGCCGCGGTTGTCGAGTTCGGCGCGCGCGAAGTCGATCAGCGAGAGCGTCTGCCTGATTTCGCTCGCGTGCGCGAGCATCGGGATGAGCAGATGGATTTCGCCATGCGCCGCCGCGCGCAGGATGGCGCGCAGCTGCGTGAGGAACATCGCCGGATCGGCCAGGCTCCAGCGGATGGCGCGCAGGCCCAGCGCCGGGTTCAGGTGCTCCTGCTTGTTGGCCGACTTGCTGTCCAGCGGCTTGTCGGCGCCCACGTCGATGGTGCGGATGGTGACCGGCATGCCCTGCATGCCCTCGACCGCGCGCCTGTAGGCCTGGTACTGCTCCTCCTCGTCGGGCAGCCGGGTCTGGGGCGAGCCCGTGTCGCGGCCCATGAAGAGGAATTCGCTGCGAAAGAGGCCCACACCCACCGCGCCGGCCTTGACCGCGCCCACGGTGTCTTCCGGCATCTCGATGTTGGCCAGCAGCTCCACGCGCTGGCCGTCGAGCGTGACGGCGGGCTTGTGGCGCAGCCGCGCGAGCCGGCCGCGTTCGAGGTCGCCCTGGCGCTGCTTGAAGCCGTACTCGGCCAGGATGATCGGCGACGGATCGACGATCACCACGCCGGCGTCGCCGTCGATGATGACCCAGTCGTCCTGCCGCACCAGCTGGCTCGCAGTGCGCGCGCCGACCACGGCCGGGATGTCCATGCTGCGCGCCACGATGGCGGTGTGCGAGGTGCGCCCGCCCACGTCGGTGACGAAGCCGGCGAACACGCTCTTCTTGAACTGCAGCATGTCGGCCGGCGAAAGATCGTGCGCGATCAGCACCAGCGGCACGTCGATGCCGTCGCCTGCGGTGGGGTCGTCGTTGTCATCGTCAGCGGAGGCCGCGCGCTTGCGGCGCGGCGGGCTCGGCGCCAGCACGGCGGCCGTGCCTTTCATTCGATGCAGCAGGCGCTCGACCACCTGCTCGAGGTCGGCCTTGCGCTCGCGCAGGTACGGGTCCTCCATCTCGTCGAACTGGCGCGCGATGATCTCCAGCTGCGTGGTCAGCGCCCACTCGGCGTTGTAGAGCCGCTCGCTGATCCAGTGCTTGACGCCACCGCTCAGGGCTTCGTCCTGCAGCAGCATCTGGTGCACCTCCAGCAGCGCCGCAAGCTCGTGCGGCGCGTCGTTCGGGCCCATCTGCGCGACGTTGGCCTGCAGCTTGGCCAGCTCGTCGGCCACCGCGTTGCGCGCGGTGCGCACGCGGTCGATCTCGGTCTCGATCTCTTCGGGCTTGATGAAGTAGTGGGCGACGTCAATGCGGCTCGACACCACCAGCACGGCGCGCCCGATGGCAATGCCACGGGCGACGGGGAGGCCGTGGACTGCAAAAGTCATGACCTAGGCCTCGTGGCCTGCGCGGGCGCGCAGCGCACGCGAATTCGCTGGATGCCGTCGAACCGGCTTCGCCGGGCGGCCGGCATCGCCCCCGGCGAGCGGGTTGGCGTTTACACGAAGTGAAAGAGCCTGGGGGTGGACCATTTCATTCGCCTTCGCCGAACTTGTCGTCCATCAATTGGACGATGGCGTTCATCGCTTCTTCTTCCTGCGGCCCGTTGGTTTCGAGCTCGACGGTGGAGCCCAGGCCGGCAGCCAGCATCATCACGCCCATGATGCTCTTCGCGTTGATGCGGCGGTCGCCGCGGGAGAGCCACACCTCGCAGGGAAAGCTGCCTGCGAGCTTGGTCAGCTTGGCCGATGCGCGTGCATGCAGGCCCAGCTTATTGCTGATGGTCACGGATTTCTTGATCACTGTGCTTTCTTTTCGCCTGGTTCTGGGGAGCCGCCACCGCCACCTGCATCACGCCCGCGGTGCCGCCCGCGAGGGCGCGCTGCACCAGCGTCTCCAGGGGTTCGTGCCGGTAGGTGACGGCACGCAGCAGCATCGGAAGATTGACCCCCGCCACCAGCCGCGACCGGACGCCGTCCACCAGCTTCTGCGCCACGTTGCAGGGCGTGGCGCCGAACACGTCGGCCAGCACCAGCACCTGCGAACGCGGCGCGTGCAGCTGCTGCGCGAGGGTGATGCGCGCGGCCGCCAGCGTTTCTTCGGGCGACACGTTGGGCAGCACGTCGAGCGCGGCGATGGCCTGTTCGCAGTCGGGAAACACATGCAGCGCGCACTGCCGCATCGCATGGGCGAACGGAGCGTGGGCGATGATGAGGATGCTGTTCATGCAAAAGGGAGGACGACGCGTCGATTATGCGGGGGCGCCCAGGGGAAGTAGATATGCGACATAACGCGGCAGCCCCGGAAAACGGACAGGACCGTGCGGACGGTCTGGCCACCGCAGCTATCGGAACCATAGCAGGCGAGGCCGCCGCTCATGGAAGCCTGAGGCCCTCGAAGAAGGTCTTCGACGCCTCGGCCGAGGAAGGCTGGCCGAGCACCGTGGCCTGGTAGAGCGCCACCGAACCGTCTTTCTGCGACTGGGCGAACCAGAGCACCTGCAGGGGCGTGGCCGTACCTTTTTGCGGCGGCTGTGTTTCCAGGCGCAGCGGCGCGGGCACTGCCGTTGCGCGCAGCACGCTGGCGGCGGATTCCGTCACCTGCGCCTCGCCAAGTTGCCCGCGCGTGGCGGTGTGCCAGGCGCGCAGCCAGGCTTCGGCCTGCTCTGGGCCGTTCGCGGAGGCATGCGCGATGGCGAATGTCGCGCCGCCGGCTTCGCAGCCCGTCATGTCGACCTGCACCGATTCGGTGCCCAGCGGCAGCGCGCGGGTCGCACGGTCGGCCTTGCAGGGCAGCATCGCGACCAGGCCGGCCCCGGCGATCGGCACTTCGCGCCAGTTGAAGGCGGGGCTGCAGGCTGCGAGCAGGGCTGCCGCGGCCAGCACTGCGAACCTGGAGCGGGGAATGGCGGGGGACGGCGACGGCATGGGGCAGCGATTATCGAACCGTGCACGCCGGTCGGGATGTCGCCAGCACGATCGGGCACGCGGAACTAAAATCGCGCCGCCCTTCTCTTGCACCAAGCCATGAAGAAATACCTCGCCGCAGCAGCTGTCGTCGTCGCATTGGCCACCGGCGTGGGCGTGTACCTCGGCTCCGGCGCCACTGCCGCTCCCGCCTCCACCTTCGTGCTGCTGGACGGCTCGCAGAAGAGCACGGCGGACCTGAAGGGCAAGGTCACCCTGGTCAACTTCTGGGCCACCAGCTGCGTGACCTGCGTGGGCGAGATGCCCAAGGTCATCGCCACCTACGACAAGTACAAGGCCCAGGGCTACGACACGCTGGCGGTGGCCATGAGCTACGACCCGCCGAGCTACGTCGTCAATTTCGCCCAGACACGCAAGCTGCCGTTCAAGGTGGCGATCGACAACACCGGCAGCGTGGCGCAGGCCTGGGGCGACGTGAAGCTCACGCCGACCACCTATCTGGTCAACAAGCGCGGCGAGATCGTGAAGCGCTATGTGGGCGAGCCGGACTTCGCAGAGCTGCACAAGCTCATCGAAAAACTCCTGGCCGAAGCCTGATCTCTCGCCAGCCCCAACGAAAAGGCGCCCCGAAAGGGCGCCTTTTGCTTTTGTCCTGTCGCGATCCGCTGCTTACTGCGCGCGGAAGCTGTCGTGGCAGGCCTTGCAGCTCGCGGCGGTCGGGCCGAACTGGGCCTTGAGGGCATCGAGATTGCCGGCCTTGGCGGCGGTCACCAGCTTGCCGGTTTCCTCGACCAGCTTCTGCTGGCGTTCCTTGAACTTGGCGTCTTCCTTCCAGATGTCGGGCTTGGCCTTGCCGCCCTCGGCACCGGCGGAGAAGCCTGCCCAGGGCAGCTTCGCCATGTCGGCGACCACTTCGGCATTGGCCGCGGCGGCGGCTGCGTCGTAAGGCGCGCGGCCGTTGGCCATGGCGCCGAGGCGGCCGAAGTGCTGGCTCAACACGAACAGCGAGCTCTGGCGGTACTTGATGGCGTCTTCGGGCTTGGCGAACTGGGCGGCCGCGGGAAGGGACATGGCCGCGCAGACGGCTGCGACGGCCAGGGAGGCGAATCGTTTCATGGGTGATCCTCGTGTGGGGAAAAAACGCCATCGTGCGCGGCGCTGCGGGCGAGTGTAGGGGCGGGCCGTACCGGCCGCATAGCAACAACCCGAAGCGGCCTGGGGCCCGGACTTTGCTAATCTGCGCCTTCCGCAGCACCGCGCCCCCCAGCGCCTTCCTCGATGACCGACACCTCCGTGGCCGCCTTTCGCGCGGCCTCCGGCCCCGGCGCCCGCACCCGGGTCTGGGACCTGCCGACGCGCCTTTTCCACTGGGCGCTGGCCATCGCCGTCGTCGGCATGATCGGCACCGGCCTGAACGGGGCCATGGAGTGGCACTTCCGCATCGGCTACACGGTCCTGGCGCTGCTGCTTTTCAGGCTGCTCTGGGGCTTCATGGGCGGACGCTGGTCGCGCTTCGGGGCTTTCGTCTACGGGCCGGGCTCGCTGGCGGCCTACCTGCGCGGCCGGGCGCATCCGGACCACCTGATCGGGCACACACCGCTGGGCGCGCTGTCGGTGTTCGCGGTGCTGGCCATCCTGGTGCTGCAGGTCGCGACCGGGCTGATGGCAGACGACGAGATCTCGGCCTCGGGGCCGCTCACTCGCTTCGTCTCCGGCGAGATCGTTGGCATGGCCACCGGCTGGCACAAGGCGCAGGGCAAGTGGATCGTGATCGCCCTTGCGAGCCTGCATGTGCTGGCCGTGCTGTTCTACGTGCTCATCAAGCGGCACCGCCTGGTGCGGCCGATGGTGTCGGGCGACAAGCTGGTCCCTTCCGAAAGCGGCCAGGTGGCGCCCAGCCGCGACGATGCGGCCTCGCGCTGGCTGGCGCTGGGGCTGTTCGCGCTGTGCGCGGGCGTGGCCTGGTGGATTTCCTCGTTGCGCGTATGAGCTTCTCTGTTTCACGCCCCCTGCCGCTGTCGGCCATGCCGGCGGTGGTGCTGCTCACCCCCGAAGAGGCCCACGAGATCGAGGCGACACGCACGATCTTCCGTGACTACGCGGCTTCGCTGGGCATCGACCTGGATTTCCAGGATTTCGACGGCGAACTGGCGCAGTTGCCCGGCGAATACGCCGAGCCGCGCGGCACGCTGCTGCTTGCGCTGGTCGATCCGGCGAACGTCAAGGAAGACGCCGGACGGCGGGCTCCGACGCTGCAGCGCGCCGACGGCACGCTGGCCCATGTGGCGGGGTGCTGCGCGCTGCGTCCGCTGGACAACGCGGACTACGCGAACGCGGCGGAAATGAAGCGCCTGTACGTGCGCCCCGGCTTCCGCGGCCTCGGGCTGGGCCGCCAGCTGGCCGAGGCTATCCTCGATGCCGCACGCAGCGCGGGTTACGGCTGCGTGCTGCTGGACACCCTCGACGACATGGAATCGGCCCGGGCGCTCTACGAAGACCTGGGTTTCGTGGAGGTACCGCCCTACTATCACAACCCCGTCGCCGGGGCTCACTACTTGAAAGTAGATCTCTGACCCGCCGGCCTCAGCCGCGGGCCTGGGCCAGCAGCGTGCCGGCGTCGCTCACTTCGAACTTGCCCGGTGCCTCGACGTTCAGCGTCGCGACCTTGCCGTCCTTCACCAGCATCGAGTAGCGGTTGCTGCGCAGGCCCATGCCGCGCCCGGTCAGGTCGAGCGTGAGGCCGGTGGCCTTCGCGAAGTCGGCGCTGCCGTCGGCCAACATGCGAACCTTGGCGCCGGTCTTCTGGTCGCGCGCCCAGGCGCCCATCACGAAGGCGTCGTTCACGCTGACGCACCAGATCTCGTCCACGCCAGCGGCCTTGAAGTCGTCGAAGTGCTGAACATAGCCCGGCACGTGCTTGGCCGAACAGGTGGGGGTGAAGGCGCCGGGCAGCGCGAACAGCGCGATGGTCTTGCCAGCCGTCGCCTTGGCCACGTCCACGGGGTTCGGGCCGATGCTGCAGCCTTCGCCCTCGACTTCGGAGTATTCCTGCAGGGTGGCCGAGGGAAGGGTGTCGCCGACTTTGATCATTGAATGTGCTCCTGAAAAAGAAAAACGGCCCACATTGTGGGCCGTTTCCGGATCGGATGCCCCTGGGGGCTCCAATGATTGATCAGACCAGGACGGCCTTCTCGACCAGACGGGTCACGACCCAGTTCTTGGTCTTCGAGATCGGACGGCTTTCCGTGATCTCGATGGTGTCGCCCAGCTTGTACTCGCCCTTTTCGTCATGGGCGTGGTACTTGCTCGTCTTGGCCACGATCTTGCCGTAGAGCTCGTGCTTCACGCGACGCTCGACCAGCACCGTCACGGTCTTCGCGCGCTTGTCGCTGACCACCTTGCCGATCAAGGTGCGCTTGAGGGATTTTTTAGCTTCCGTCATGTTCACTCCTTACTTGGCGGCTTGGGCTTCTTGCTGCTTCTGGGCAAGAATGGTCTTGGCGCGCGCGATGTCGCGGCGGGTCACGCGCAGCGTCGAGGTGTTCGACAGCTGTTGCGTGGCCTTCTGCATGCGCAGGCCGAAGTGGGCCTTCTGCAGATCCTTGATTTCGGCTTGCAGGCCTGCGACGTCCTTCGTGCGCAGGGTTGCGGCCTTCGTCACCTTGGCCGGAGCCGCGGTTTCCTTCTTCTTACGTGTTGCCATGGATGTTCTCCTCTCAGGCGCCGAGCTGGCGAGCGACGAACGTCGTGCGCAGCGGCAGCTTGGCGGCAGCCAGGCGGAACGCTTCGCGGGCGAGCTCTTCGGGCACGCCGACGATCTCGAACACGATCTTGCCGGGCTGGATTTCGGCGACGTAGTACTCGGGGTTGCCCTTGCCGTTACCCATCCGCACTTCTGCGGGCTTGGTCGAGATCGGCTTGTCGGGGAACACGCGGATCCAGATACGGCCACCGCGCTTCACGTGACGCGAAATCGCGCGGCGAGCGGCTTCGATCTGGCGCGCCGTCAGGCGGCCGCGGTCGGTGCATTTGAGACCGAAGTCACCGAACGCAACCGAGTTACCCGTGGTTGCGATGCCGGTGTTGCGGCCCTTTTGTTCCTTGCGGAACTTTCTGCGTGCAGGTTGCAGCATGTTTTGTTACTCCGTGAGGGCCCCAGGCGCTTGCGCGCCCGGGAGCGACCGATTACTCGGCCTTGGCACCGTCCGCTGCTGCAGCGGGCGCGGCTTTGCGGACGCGCTTAACGGCGGGTTTCGAGTCTGCACCGGCACCGCCGGTTGCTTCTGCGGGCTTGTCGCTGCCATCGGCCGGAGCGGTGTTGCCACCGATCGGGCCGCGGGCACCGGCGCGCGGGCCGGGGCCACGGCGGTCGCTGCCCGGACGGTCGCCACCAGGGCGGCCATCGCGGCGGGGACCACGCGGGCGACGTTCTTCTTCAGGACGCGGCGTCTCGACGGCGGGCAGGTCGTTGCGACCCAGCGTGTCGCCCTTGTAGACCCACACCTTCACGCCGATGACGCCGTAGGTCGTCTTGGCTTCGGAGGTGCCGTAGTCGATGTCGGCGCGCAGGGTGTGCAGCGGCACGCGGCCTTCGCGATACCACTCGGTACGAGCGATTTCGATGCCGTTCAGGCGGCCAGCCGACATGATCTTGATGCCCAGGGCACCCAGACGCATGGCGTTCTGCATGGCGCGCTTCATGGCGCGGCGGAACATGATCCGCTTCTCGAGCTGCTGCGTGATGCTGTCGGCGATCAGCTGCGCATCGATTTCGGGCTTGCGCACTTCTTCGATGTTGACCGCAACCGGCACGCCGAGCTGCTTGCCCAGTTCGCGCTTGAGGTTCTCGATGTCTTCGCCCTTCTTGCCGATCACGACGCCCGGACGAGCCGAGAAGATCGTGATGCGTGCGTTCTTGGCGGGACGCTCGATCATGACGCGCGAGACCGAAGCGTTCTTCAGCTTCTTCTTCAGGTACTCGCGAACCTTGATGTCTTCGGCCAGCATGCCCGCGAAATCGCGGTCGCTTGCGTACCAGCGGCTGGACCAATTACGGGTAACCGCCAGGCGGAAGCCGGTTGGGTGGATTTTCTGTCCCATATTTCTTCCAGGCTTAGTTGCCAACCGTCACGTACACATGGCACGTGGGCTTGCTGATGCGATTGCCGCGACCCTTGGCGCGCGCCGTGAAGCGCTTGAGCGTGGCGCCTTGCTCGACGTAGATGGTCTTGACCTTCAGTTCGTCGATGTCGGCACCGTCGTTGTGCTCGGCGTTGGCGATAGCCGATTCGAGCACCTTCTTCACGATCACAGCGGCCTTCTTCTGCGTGAATTGCAGGATGTTGAGCGCTTGATCGACCTTCTTGCCGCGGATGAGGTCAGCGACCAGACGGCCCTTGTCGACCGACAGGCGGACACCGCGGAGGACTGCACGTGTTTCAGACATGGTCGTTCCTTACTTCTTCTGGACTTTCTTGTCCGCGGGGTGCCCCTTGAACGTGCGCGTGAGCGCAAATTCGCCGAGCTTGTGGCCGACCATCTGGTCGGTGATGTACACAGGCACGTGTTGCTTGCCGTTGTGCACGGCGATGGTCAGACCGATGAACTCGGGCAGAACCATCGAGCGGCGCGACCAGGTCTTGATCGGCTTCTTGTCCTTGGTCGTCACGGCCTTGTCGGCCTTGGCCACGAGGTGGTGGTCGACGAACGGACCCTTCTTGAGAGAGCGAGTCATTGGCTATCCCTTACTTCTTGCGACGCGACACGATGAATACCTGCGTGCGCTTGTTGTTGCGGGTCCGATAACCCTTGGTCAGATTGCCCCACGGGTCGACCGGATGACGGCCTTCGCCGGTACGGCCTTCACCACCACCGTGCGGGTGGTCGATCGGGTTCATCACCACGCCACGGACGGTCGGGCGGATACCCATGTGACGCTTCACACCGGCCTTGCCGAGTTGGCGCAGGCTGTGCTCTTCGTTGGCCACTTCACCGATGGTCGCGCGGCACTCGATGTGAATGCGGCGGACTTCGCCCGAACGCATGCGGACCTGGGCGTAGACGCCTTCACGGGCCAGCAGCGTGGCCGAGGTACCGGCCGAGCGGGCGATCTGCGCGCCCTTGCCGGGCTGCAGTTCGATGCAGTGGATCGTCGAACCCACCGGAATGTTGCGGATCGGCAGGGTGTTGCCGGCGCGGATCGGGGCTTCGGCGCCCGACAGCAGCGTTGCACCGGCTTCCAGACCGCGCGGGGCGATGATGTAGCGGCGCTCGCCATCGGCGTAGCAGACCAGAGCGATGTGAGCGGTACGGTTCGGGTCGTATTCGATGCGTTCGACCTTGGCCGGGATGCCGTCCTTGTTGCGCACGAAGTCGACGACGCGGTAGTGGTGCTTGGCACCGCCGCCACGATGACGGATCGTGATGTGGCCGTTGTTGTTGCGGCCGGCCTTCTGGAACTGGGGTTCCAGCAGGGGGGCGTGAGGAGCACCCTTGAACAGGTGGTCACGCGAGATCTTCACCGCGCCGCGTTGGCCCGGCGAAGTGGGTTTCATCTTGATGACGGCCATGATTAAGCGCCTTCCCCGACGAGGTTGAGCTCTTG
>Ga0209257_1000162_pt1 | contig 175776 bp, 118 predicted proteins | sample AraplaCvi_mCL_r2_FD_184277 | JGI IMG/M metagenome (GOLD analysis project Ga0209257, IMG submission 184277) | Arabidopsis root microbial communities from North Carolina, USA - plate scrape MF_Cvi_mCL_r2 (SPAdes) (version 2) | ecosystem: Host-associated > Plants > Roots > Endosphere | place... | reverse complement strand
AGTCCTCGAACACCACGGCCCGGCCGCGATGCTGCATCAGCGCGGGCGTCGCCGCCGACGGCTTGAGCACCGCGCCGCGCGGCGCGAGGTTGCCGCGCAGCACGCAGATGCCGCCGTCCTCGATCAGGGGCTTGGCGATCGGGCGGATCACTTCCTCGTCATAGATCGGCGCGTCGTGGCAGTTCTGCCAGAGCGTCTTGCCGTTGACGGTCAGCGCGTCCTTGTGCGGAAGCAGGCCGTTGTCGCCGAGCCGGCGCAGCACGCCGGGCAGGCCGCCGGCGTAATAGAACTCTTCCATCAGGAAGCGGCCCGAGGGCAGCAGGTCCACCAGCGTGGGCGTGCCGCGGCCGATGCGGGTCCAGTCCTCCAGCTCCAGCGGCACGCCGATGCGGCCGGCGATCGCCTTCAGGTGGATGACCGCGTTGGTCGAGCCGCCGATCGCGGCGTTGGTGCGGATCGCGTTCTCGAAGGCTTCGCGCGTCAGGATCTTGGAGAGCTTCAGGTCCTCCCAGACCATCTCGACGATGCGCATGCCGGAGAGGTGCGCCAGCACGTAGCGGCGCGCGTCGACCGCCGGGATCGCGGCGTTGTGCGGCAGCGAGGTGCCCAGCGACTCCGCCATGCAGGCCATCGTCGAGGCCGTGCCCATCGTGTTGCAGGTGCCCGCCGAGCGCGAATGGCCGGCCTCGGCGGCGATGAAGTCGTGCATCGAGATCTCGCCGGCCTTGACCTGCTCGTGCAGCTGCCAGACGGCGGTGCCCGAGCCGATGTTCTTGCCGTTCAGCTTGCCGTTGAGCATCGGCCCGCCGGTGACCACGATGGTGGGCAGGTCCACGCTGGCCGCGCCCATCAGCAGCGCCGGCGTGGTCTTGTCGCAGCCCACCAGCAGCACGACGGCATCCATCGGGTTGCCGCGGATCGATTCCTCGACGTCCATGCTGGCCAGGTTGCGCGTGAGCATCGCGGTCGGGCGCAGGTTGGACTCGCCGTTGGAGAACACCGGGAACTCCACCGGATAGCCGCCCGCTTCCAGGATGCCGCGCTTGACGTGCTCGGCCAGCTTGCGGAAGTGCGCGTTGCACGGCGTCAGCTCGGACCAGGTGTTGCAGATGCCGATGATCGGCTTGCCCTCGAACTCATGGTCCGGGATGCCCTGGTTCTTCATCCAGGACCGGTACATGAATCCGTTCTTGTCCTGGGTCCCGAACCATTCGGCGGAACGCAGCTTGATCTTCTTCTTGGCCTCGGTCATTGCAGGTAGTGGGTGATGTCTCCGTGAGCCATGCTAGGGAGACAGGTGATTCGGATCCAATCAAAACTTCCGGGATTCCGATATCGAATCGGATATCACGCCAATCCGGCGTCGCCGAAGTCGGGCATGCCGTCCGCGGTCCATCCCAGGTGCTTGACGAAGGTGTGGCGATCGGGGTTCCAGAGCGGATCGCCGACGATCTCGGTGTAGGTGCGGGCGTGATAGACGAGCAGTACCGTGCGGCCGTCCCCGTCCAGCGCGAAGCTGTTGTGCCCCGGGCCGAAGATCGGCTGGGTGGGGCTCGTGGTCAGCACCGGCGCCGGCGACTTGGTCCAGCTCGCCGGATCCATCGGATCGGCGGACTCGTCCATCCACAGCAGGCCCATCGCGTAGTTCTCGTCGGTCGCGCTGGCCGAGTAGCTGATGAAGACCTTGCCGTGGCTGTGCAGCACCGACGGGCCCTCGTTGACCAGGAAGCCGCGGCATTCCCAGTCGAACTCCGGCTTGCTCAGCATCACCGGTGCGCCGGCCAGTTGCCAGGGCGTGCGCATGGGCGCGATGTAGAGGTTGGAATTGCCCGGGATGTCGAGCGCCTTCTGCGCCCACAGGTAGTAGAGCTGGCCGCGATGCTCGAAGGTCGTCGCGTCCAGGCAGAAGGTGTCCATGCCGGTGTCGATCTGCCCGAGGAACTCCCACTCGCCGGCCATCGGATCGGGCGACCGGTTCCGCAGCGCATACATGCGGTGCTGGAACAGGCCGCCGACGATCTCCCGGCTCGGCGCCGCCGCGAAGTAGAGGTACCAGGCGCCCTGGCGGAAATGGAGTTCCGGCGCCCAGATCAGCTCGCTCCAACGCCCCGTGTCCGGCTTGCGCCAGACCACCCGCGGCGTCGCGTGGGGCAGGTCCTGCCACGCGTCCGCGGCGCGCAGCTCGATGCGGTCGTACTCCGGCACCGAGGCGGTGAAGAAGTAGCGCGCGCGGCCGGCCCCGTCCACGTGACGGGTCAGGTGGGGATCGGCCCGCTGCGGGATCAGCGGGGTCAGGACTTGCGGGTCGTCGAGCATCGCGGCGGGATCAGAGCTTCCAGCGCAGGCCCACGGCCACGGTGCGGTCGTAGTAGCGCACGTCACGCACCAGCGACGGGTCCTTGTCGAAGTAGTCGTGATAGGCCTGATTGAGCAGGTTGGTCACGTCCAGCGACACCGTCATCTGCTTGGTCAGCTCGTAGCCCAGCGACAGGTCCAGGGTCTTGAGCGGCGCCACCCACAGCTGGTGCTGGGTGCTGCGGTACGGCGACTCGGCCAGGAACTTGTCGCGCCAGTTGTAGGCCAGGCGCGCGTAGATGCCGTTGCGCTCGTACATGCCGACGATGTTGTAGGCCTTCTTGGACTGGCCGAGGAAGGGGCCGTCGGTGCCGTCGGGCTGCGTCTGCTTGCCCGTCATGAAGGTGAAGTTGGCCTCCATGCCGAAACCGCCCAGCCAGCCCGGCAGGAAGTCGTAGAACTGGCGGTAGCTCAGCTCGTAGCCATGCAGGTTGGCGCGGGTGACGTTGATCGGCTGCGTGACGTTGTAGGGCACGCCGTTGATCGTCGTCTGCGTCGTCTGCGTCATGACGCGGTTCTTGAACTTGTGCTCGAAGACCGTGCCGGTGACCGAGCCGGTCTTGGCGAAGTAGTACTCGAGCGCCACGTCGGTGTTGTTGGACTCGGTCGGCTTCAGGTTGGGGTTGCCGCCGGCCAGGGTGCCGAAGGTGACGCCGCCGCCGGGAGGCGTGTTGGTCTGGCCCGGGTTGTAGTCGACGAAGTTGGGGCGCTCGATCGTCTTGCCCCAGACCAGGCGGCTGACCAGGCGCGGGGTCAGGTCGGCGCGCAGCGACAGCGTCGGCAGCGTGTCGGTGCGCGAGGTGTCGACCAGCACCGGCGTGATGACGTTGGTCGACGCGTCGCGGGAGTTGCCGCGCAGCGTCTGCTCGGTGCGGACCACGCGCAGGCCGGCGACGCCGGAGACCGGCACGCCCCAGGCGTCGAAGCCGAACTTGGCGCGGCCGTAGAGGGCGCTGGTCTTCTCCGTGTCGTCGAAGAGCGTCATCGGGTCGTACGGCGTCAGCGCCGTGCTGCCGGTCAGCATCTGCCGGAAGGCCTCGCCGTTGTCGAGCAGCCAGTCGCGGGACGCGAAGACGTACTGCTTCACGCCGAAGTCGCCGTAGGTCCTCGGCGAGACCTCGTAGATGCCGGGGAAGTTGGTCAGGGTCTGGCCCACCGCCGAGAACGAGGTCGTCCACGGCATGTTGGTGTTGATCGACATCGCGTCGCGCTTGGCCAGGCGCACGCCGGTGCTGAGCTCCTTCAGGAAGCCGTCGCCCATGTCGTAGTCGGCATCGGCGCGCCAGTCGGTGGACTTGCCCTCGCGGCGGCCGCGCACGTCGACGCCGCCGTTGACGCGGAAGTTCGCGGCGTCGGTCAGGTCCAGGCCCGGGTAGTCGATGTAGCCGCCACCGCCTCGCACCGCGGCGACGGTGCTGGTCGGGCTGTAGCCGGTGTCCAGGATGCGGTTGACCCAGTCGATCACGCTGCGGGTGCGGGCCAGTTCGGTGCTGACCTTGAGGCGGTCGGTCAGGCGCCAGTTGCCGCCCAGCGCCAGCTGGTTGTTGCCGACCTCGTCATGCTTGGCCTGCGTGGAGGTGAAGCCCCAGCCCGGGTAGTTGGTGTTGGTCGCGGTGTCCAGGTTGTCGGTGCCGGGCTTGGTCGTGATGACGGTGCCGGGCACCGGGCGCCAGGCGCCGTCGTTGAACATGCCGATGCCGCCCACCAGGAAGGACAGCTGATAGCGATGGTCGATGCGGGTGCCGAAGCCTTCGAGGTAGATCTCCGAATCCTTGTTGGGCTTCCACTGCAGGGCGAAGTTGCCGGCGACGCGCTTGCGGTCGCCCAGCGCGAAGACGCGCCCCATCGAGTCGGTGCCCAGCACCGGGTTCGCGCGGCCCGGCACGACGATGGATTCCGGGTTGCCGACGAAGCCGGTCTCGTCGTGGTACTGCCCGCGCTGGTAGGACAGGCCGATCAGCGCGCCCATCTCGCCCAGGTCGGTCTTCCAGCGGTTGGAGGCCATGCCGGAGATGTCCGGGTTGTTGGTCTTGGCCTTGTCGCGGTGCTCGCCACGGGCCGACAGCACCAGCTGCGCGTCCTTGAAGTCCAGCGGGCGGTTGGTGCGCACGTCGATGACGCCGGCGGTGCCGCCCTCGGGCAGCGCGGCTTCCTGGGTCTTGTAGACGTCGATGCGCTTGAGCATCGTCGCGGGCACGTCCGACAGGTACAGGCTGCGGCCCGAGTCCGAGAAGAACTCGCGCCCGTTGAGCAGCGTCACCACGCCGCCCAGGCCGCGCACGATCACGCCGCTGGCTTCGCCGTTGTTGCGCTGGATCTGCACGCCGGTGACGCGGCCCAGGATCTCGGCGACGTTCTTGTCGGGGAACTTGCCGATGTCCTCGGCGACGATGGAATCCACCACCTGGTCGCTGTTCTGCTTGATGGTCTGCGCCGATTCGGCCGAGCGGCGCATGCCGCTCACGACCACGGTTTCCAGCTTGGTGTCGTCCGACTTCTTCTCGTCGGCCGGGGGCTGGCTCTGCGCCTGGACCTGGATCGCCGCCCCGAGGAGGGCGGCCGCGGCCACGGTGGTCCGCAGCCCGAAGGGAATCTTGCTCATGTTGTCTCCGTCGTTTTTCTGGCGTGTCAACCCGGTGACCGGGCGACTCCACAACCGCCGTGGGGTTGTTGTCGAGCGGAGCAAATGCTAGGGAGCCGGGTGATCCCCGGCCAATCACATTTTCCAGTTGGCCAATGCTATTTCCGGCATCAGGGCAGGCCCCGATATCGCCCGCGCGGCGGATGGGCGTCCCCACCGAACAGGGGGTGGCGTGGACCGGCCAAGACCTATAAATAGGGAAGGGGCCTGACAACGTTGACGAATTGCACCAGCAACATGTCGTCACAAGTGTTTCGGGCGCAGCCCCTCAGGGTTCCCCCTGAAGAGGGGGCGACGCAAGTGACCATCGGCCTATCATGCGGGCCTTCTCCGGTGATCAAAGGGTGACGACGGCCGAACCGGAGACGATCGGTCAGTCAAAGAAGGGAGGCCCTATGGAAGCAGTGTCCGTTGCCCGTGCATTCGAGGCAGCAGGAAATGGCGGCTACACGATGCCCGCGCTCAAGCGCCGCGTGTTGCTGGTCGACGATCACGAACTGGTGCGCGCGGGCATCCGCACGCTCTACCAGACGCTGGACGAGATCGACATCGAATGGGTCGAGGCCGCGTCGCTGCAGGAAGGCCTGCTGGCCTATGGCGAGCGTGGCGCGGTGGACGCGGTGCTGCTGGACCTGAACCTGGGCGACTGCAAGGGCCTGCAGGGCCTGCGCCAGTTCATGGAAGCCTTCCCCGACGCGCGCGTCGTCGTGTTCAGCGGCACGCAGGATGAATTCGTCGTGCGCCAGGCCCGGGCGCTGGGCGCCGTGGGCTACCTGCCCAAGGGCGCGCTGATGGCGGAGATGCGCAGCACGCTGCGCACGCTGCTGGCCGAGGGCCAGCGCCATCGCTCGACCCAGGCCGGGTCGCTGTTCCCGCGCTTCCCGTCCTCCGCCATGTATGACCGCGTGGCCGAACTGGGCCCGCGCCACCTGGAGATCCTGGAGCTGGTGCTGTCCGGCTGCAGCAACCAGGAGATCAGCAACTCCACGCAGCTGTCGCTGGGCACGGTGAAGAACTACGTGTCCTCGCTGCTGCTGGCGCTGGACGTCAAGTCGCGCTCGCACATGATCAGCCTGTTCCGCTGACGAGGTGGCCACGGCTCACCGAGGCGATCACCCGGGCGAGGAACGCGCGCCCGACACCACCTTTCCGCCGACCGAGATCCTCATCGACTCGCCGGGCGTCGACGACGTGCCGGCGAGCGCCGTTTCTGGCGGCCCGCCCCGCCGCGACGGCGGTCACGGGGCCGCCGGCCCAATGAACTCGCCCCCCGCCGCGACGCCCACGAGCCCACCCTCGGGAGGGATGTCGGGCGGGACACCGGACGAGGAGCCGCCGGCGCCTCCCCCGCGCCAGAAGCGGTCCCGGCGCGCGCCACGTCCCAGCCTGTTCGTGGCCGTCGCCGGCGCCGCGTCCGCGACCGACGAGGCCGTGCAGGAAGGCCGCCGGCGCGAACGCCGCGCGATCGCCCGCCGGCTGCAGGATGCCGGCTTCGACGAGGCCTGGAGCCACTGGCCGTGGCTGCTGATCGCGGTCGCGGTGCCGCTGGTGTCGGCGCTGCTGCGCGGCACGCCGACGACCGGGATGATCGTCTGGATCATCGGCGTGGTCGCGCTGGCGGTGGGCTGCGTCTTCACGGCGCGCTCGATGTCCTACCGCGGCGCCAAGGTCGACGCACGCACCGGTTTCAGTGACCGGGACGGGCGACGCCTGCTCTACCTGCAGGCCGCCGGCTGCCTGGGCCTGCTGTGCCTGCACCCCTGGCTGGCGGAATCGCCGGGATCGCGCGGCCTGCTCACCGGTCCGCTGCTGGCCGCGACCGCGGCGGTCGTGGGCGTGCTGCTCGCGCCGATGGGGCGCTGGGCGGCGGTGATCGCGCTGCTGCCGGCCTCGGAGGGCGTGGCGCGGCTGTTCGATCCGGCGGCCCGGCCCGGCGCCGGGCCCGTGTGGTTCCTGGCCGCGGCGGTGATCGGCGGCCTGGCGCTGCTCGAGCATTACCGCTGGCAGCGCGCCAAGCGCCTGCTGATGGAACAGGACCTGCACGTCAGCACGCTGGAGCAGGACCGCGACGGCGCCATCCGCGCCGACCAGGAGAAGAGCCGCTTCCTGGCCATCGCGAGCCACGACCTGCGCCAGCCGGTGCATGCGCTGGGGCTGTTCGCGGCCAGCCTCGAGCGGCGGCTGCAGGGCACCGAGGAGGAGCCGCTGATCCGCAACGTGATGCGCTCGATCGAGGGCCTGGAGCGCTCCTTCAACGCGATGCTGGACATCTCGCGGCTGGACGCCGGCACCGTCGAGCCCAACCTGCAGCACTTCCCGCTGCGTGACCTGTTCCGGCGCCTACACATGCATTACGCCGGCCAGGCGGAGGCGTCGGGCCTGGGCCTGCGCTTCTCGCCGGGCGGCAAGTCGGTGACCAGCGACCCGCAGCTGCTCGAGCGCATCCTGGGCAACCTCATCCAGAACGCGATCAAGTACACGGAGGAGGGCGGGGTGGTCGTGGTGGCCCGCACCACCGAGGAGTCCCTCAACCTGGAGGTCTGGGACACCGGCATCGGCATCAAGTCCAGCGACCTGCCGCGGATCTTCGCGGAGTTCTACCAGGTGGGCCAGAGCGAGCGCAGCCGCACGCAGGGCCTGGGCATGGGGCTGGCGATCGTCAAGCGCCTGGCGCACCTGCTGGGCTACCGGCTGATGGTGGCGTCGCGGCCGGGGCGCGGGACGATGTTCCGGCTGAGCGTCCCGCTGGGCGGGCTGCCGGAGATCCCCGAGTTCACCACCGCCGCGGACACGGTGCCGATGCCGGTGATGGAACCGCGCTCGGTGCTGGTGATCGACGACGAGGAGTCGATCCGGCTCGGCCTGCAGCTGCTGCTCGAGGAATGGGGCTACGAGACCATCATCGCGGCGACCGCGGGCGAGGCGGCGGATGCGGTGCGGGCGCGGGCGATGCCGCCCGACCTGATCCTGTCCGACCTGCACCTTGGCGACGGGCCCGACGGCATCGCGGCGATCCGCGCGGTGCGCGAGCTCTGCGCGCTGCAGGTGCCGGCGATCCTGGTCACCGGCGACACCAGCCGCGAGGAACTGCGCCGCGCCACCGAGAGCGGCCACACGGTGCTGTTCAAGCCGCTGCAGCCGCGCAAGCTGTTCAACGCGCTGCGCGGCATGGTGTCCTGAGCGGGGACGGCGCCTGAACGCCTGACTTCGTGCGCCCTCGCCGGGGGCGACCCTCGCGCGCGGTCCACGCCGCGCCGCCTACAGTAACGGCCTCTTCACGCCCTGCCGAAGATGTCCGCCGACACCCCCTCCACGAGTTCCTCCACGACCTCCGCCTCGAGCGCCCCGGCCCCGACGCCCCGCCGCCTGTCGGCCGCCGCCTGGGCGCTGCGCATCCAGTTCTTCGTCTCCGGCGCGTTGTTCGCGACCTGGGGTGTGCACGTGCCGACGGTGAAAGCGCATTACGGCCTGGGCGAGCAGTCGCTCGCGATTGCGATGCTGGCTTCGGGCGTGGGCGCGCTGCTGGCGCTGACGCAGGCGGGGCGGGTCGTGGCGCGCTTCGGCCCGCGCGGCGTCGCGGGCGTGACCGGCGTGCTGTGCGCAGCGGGCGTCTCGCTGCTCATCGTGCCGAGCGCCTACCTGGGGCTGGTGCTGCTGCTGGCGCTGTTCGGCGCGACGGCCAGCCTCTTCGACGTGTCCATCAACGCCGAGGCCACCGAGATCGAGCACCTCGCGGCGCGGCCGCTGATGAGCGGCTTTCACGCGATGTTCAGCCTGGGCGGCATGGTCGGGGCCGGCGTCGGCAGCCTGCTGCCGCTGCTGGGCTGGGCGCCGCAGACGCATCTGCTGGTGGCCTGCGGCGTCGGCATGGCGCTGATCGTCGGCGCCTGCGCGGCGATGCTGAAGATGCGGACCGAGCCCGGCGAGAAGCAGCCGCTGAGCCTGCCGCGCGGCGTGCTCGCGCTGATCGGCACGCTCGCGGCGCTGGGGCTGATCGCCGAGGGCGCGATGTACGACTGGAGCGTGCTCTTCATGAAGCAGGAGCGGGCCAGCGACGCCAGCGTCTCGGCGCTGGGTTACGCGAGCTTCAGCCTGGCCATGGCGCTGGGCCGCTTCGGTGGCGACTGGGTGCGGGCGCGTGTCGCGCCGGTGCCGCTGATGGTCGCGAGCGGGCTGCTCGCCGCGGCCGGCATGGCCACGGCGCTGCTGGTGCCGGTCGCGCCGGCCGGGCTGCTGGGCTTCGCGCTGGTGGGCCTGGGGCTGTCGAATGTCGTGCCGGTGCTGTTCAGCGCCGCGTCCAAGGTGCCGGGCGTCAGCGCGGCGCACGGCATCGCGGCGGTGTCGTCGCTGGGCTACCTGGGCATGATGGCCGGGCCGCCGCTGATCGGGATGATCGCGGAGCACTCGTCGCTGACGGCGGGGCTCTCCTGCGTGGTCTTCTTCGCGCTGATCATGGCGATCAGCGCCAACCGCGCGCTGGGCGTGACGCAGCAGCGCGGCGCCACCGGGGCGCGCGCAGGCGCCGCGGACTGAAGGCGAGGCAAGGGCGCCGAGGCGCCAGGGAGCGAGGGCGGGCACGACCGCGAGGCTTGTAGGCGATCGCCTGACAGCCGCATCGGGCGATGTCCTCCGCGACGATGCGCCGTTGCCCTCGTGCCTGCGGATGCCGACGTCCCTACAGTAGATCCTGACAACGGAATTCGAGCTTCCGTTGTTCATGCTTCTCTCTCGCATGGTCCGTCTTTTCCCTCTGCAGACGGACGAACTTTCGGCCCCGGTCTCACGACCGGGGCCTTTTCTTTTGGCGCGTCCAGGGGACCGTCCGGCCTGCCTAAGATGCGCGCCATGGACAGCACGACAACGACGCAGCGCCTGCGCATCGACTGGCGCGGCCGGCCGACCGACATCGACTACGCCTGGGTCAACGACACCGCCCGCGGACCGGCCGGCGCGCCGGCGCCGGTGATGGTGTTCCTGCACGAGGGGCTCGGGTCGATCGCGATGTGGCGCGACTTCCCGGCCCGCCTGTGCGAGGCCCTGGGCCTGCGCGGCCTGGTGTACTCGCGGCCCGGCTATGGCCGCTCGACGATGCGGCCCCCCGATGAGCGCTGGGCCCCGGACTATCTCCACCGCCAGGCCCATGAGGTGCTGCCCGCGGTGCTGGCCGGGCTGGGCATCGACTCCCCGCCCTGGCTCTTCGGCCACAGCGACGGCGGCTCCATCGCGCTGCTGCATGCGGCCCGCCTGCCCACCGCGGGCGCGATCGTCGCGGCGCCGCACATCGTCGTGGAGTCGCTTTCCATCGACGGCATCCGCGACACCGTCGCGGCTTATGAGCGTGGCCCGCTGCGCGAGCGCCTGGCGCGCTTCCATGACGACCCCGACTCGCCCTTCCACGGCTGGAGCGACTGCTGGCTCAGCCCCGCGTTCCGCGACTGGTCGATCGTCGAGGAGATCCGCACGATCCGCTGCCCGCTGCTGGCGATGCAGGGCGTCGACGATGAATACGGCACGCTCGAGCAGATCCGCGGCATCGCCCGCGCGGTGCCGCGGACGCGCCTCTTCGAGATCCCCGCCTGCGGACACTCGCCGCACAAGGACCGGCCCGCGGAGGTGATCGCCGCGGTCCGCGACTGGCTGGTCGAGGTCGGCCCCGGCGCGCCGCGCTGAGCGGTGTCGCGCGGGTCCGGGAGAGAGCCGCTCAGACCGGCAGCAAACCCATCGTCATCGCCTTGAGCGTCGCGGCGGCGCGCGTGCTGCAGCCGAGCTTGCGGAAGGCGCTTTCCAGATGGGTGCGCACGGTGGCCGGGCTGATGCCCAGGACCTTGGCCGCTTCCTTGTTGCTCTCGCCGATCGCGATGCGCGCGAGCACCTCCGTCTCGCGCGCGGAGAGCGTGACCGTCGCGGGCGAGGGCGCGGCGGGCGAGGGCGCGGTGAACGTCACGCGACGCGGTTCGGCGCCGCAGACGGCCGCGGTGGCCTGCGCATCGAGCCGGCCCGCCGCCACTTCGACCTGCAGGGCCGCGCGTGCCGCGTCGACGTCCAGCGCCGGCGCACCGGGCCGGGCGGTGCGCGCGGTGATCCAGGCGGCCGCCGCCGCGAGCACCCGCGCCGGTACGGGGATCGCCGTGCCGGACGCGCCCCGGAATGCGCCCGAACCGTCCATGCGCTCGTCGACGAAGGACGCCAGTTCGGCCTCCTCCTGCAGCGCGGTCAGTCGCCGGGCGGCGCGGCCGGTCCAGTAGGGCATCAAGCGCAGGCGCTCGCGATCGGCTTCGCCGAGGCGGCGGCCCTCGGTCCACAGCGCGTTGGGCACCGACGCCCGTCCGATGCCATGCAGCAGCCCGGCGCGGTGCAGCCGCGCCTGCGCCGGCTCGTCCAGGCCGAGCGCGGCGCCGGCCGCGCGGGCGGCCTCGGCGACGCGGCGCGACAAGCCGGTCATCCAGGGCAGCTTGAGGTCGATGACGTCCGCGACGAGTTCCAGCGGCGTGTGCAGCGCGGCCAGCGCGCCGTTCAGGTCGGGCGCGCTGCCGGGCGCTCGCCGACCGGGGGCACCTTGGGCGCCGCGTTCAGGGCCGGCCATCGAGCTCGCCATCGCGGCGTCACCCACGGCCTCATGGGCGCCTTCGTCGAGCGCCGCCATCCAGTCGGCCGCGTGTCGCGTGGCCAGCGCCACCAGCGCCTGCGGGTACTTGGCGTCGGCGCGCTCGGCGATGTGCCGCAGTGCCGCCGGCAGCCCGTGGACGCGGCTGAAGATCTCCAGGTCGCCGGCCAGCGCCACGGCGAAGACGACCGCCAGCACCGCGTCGCCGCGCAGGCCGGCGGGCTTGCCGCGGCCGTCCCAGGTTTCGAAGAGGTGATGCATCGCGCGCTCGATGCCCACGGGCAGGCCCAGCAGCCGGGCGATCTCGCCGGCGACCTCGCAGTGGATCAGCGCCGCGTCGCCGAGCGTGCCGGCCAGCGCCGAGGCCTCCGCGGCCGAGCCGTTGGAGAGCATCGCGTCGCGGCCGCCGACGTCGTCGCCCATCAGCACCGAGAACTCCGGCGCGTTGGCCGTGCAGCCGGACCAGCGCAGCAGCGCGACGCAGGCCGCATGGCCGGGGGCCTCGTCGGCATCGCGGCCGAGCGCGAGGCCTTCAGCCCGCGCGGCCTCGGCGATGCGGGTCGCCAGCCAGGCGGCGCGGGTCGAGTGGTCGACCGGCTGGCCCATGCTGAGGTCGCCGACGAAGGCGAGCGCGCGCACGGCGTCGAGCACCGGCACGCGCGAACCCGCCGGCGCCGGGGAGGGCGTCGACGGGATTGACGGAGAGATCGGAAGAGAAGCAGCGGTCACGGCATTCCAGGAGCGAGGTCCAGCGCACCGCGGGCCGCGCACGGGGCGCGTCCGGCGCGCCCGGCTGGCCCGCGGTCGGCGCGGACCTTACCGGGATTGCCGGACGGCGTCCAGGATGAGCCTGGCGACCGCTTCGGGCTGCGATTGCTGCGGCACGTGCGAGGTGCCGACCCGGGTCACCTTGGCGCCAGCGCGCTGCGCCATCGCGGCCTGCGCCTCGGGCGCGATCATGCGGTCGGCGCTGGCCAGCAGGTACCAGGACGGCTTGGTCTTCCAGGCCGCGACCGACACCGGCTGCTCGAAGGCCTTGGCCTGGATCGGCCCCTGCGTTGCCGCCATCACGGCGGTGGTCGCGGCCGGCAGGTCCTGCGCGAAGTGGTCGCGCATGCCGGTGGGGGTCAGGCTCAGCCAGCCCTGCGCGTCGGCCTTGAAGTGCGCCAGGCCGGAGGGCGTCGGGAAACCCTTGCCCTGCTCGGCGGTGTTCTGGCCGACGTCGGGCGCGAAGGCCGCGATGTAGACCAGCGCGGCGACCTTGTCCGCGGCGCCGGCCTCGGTGATCACGGTGCCGCCCCAGGAGTGGCCGACCAGCACCACCTTGCCGGGCTGCGCGTCGATCGCGCGGCGCGCGGCGGCGACGTCGTCGGCCAGCGAGCTGAGCGGGTTCTGCACCGCGGTGACCTGCACGCCTTCGCGCTGCAGCAGCGGGATCACCTTGGCCCAGTCCGAGCCGTCGGCGAAGGCGCCGTGGACGATCACGACCGAGGGTTGCGGCGCCGGCGAGGCCGCGGACGCGAGGCCCGAGGCGGCGAGGGCGGAGGCCGCGGTGGCGGCGACGAGGAGGCGGCGGGCGATGTTCATGGGGAAGCTCCTGAGGACAGTGGAGGGGTGTTGGAACAGGGCTCCACTGTCGCGAATCGAGGCGCGCGCCGGTATCGGACGAATGTCCGAGGGCACCGTGCCGGTGAGATTCGCACTCGCTGCCCATCCGGATTTACGCGGAGCTCGCCACACTCGCCGACGGGCGAGTTGCGAGGCGCGTGGTTTGCGCATCGCGCGCCTTGGGCGGCTGGCGCCATGTCGTGCCGCCACGCGCGCGGTGGCCCGCCGCCGGCACTTCCCGTGACGATGCGTTTGCGCGGCCGTTTGCGTCCGCGTGCGCGACCGGACCGGGCAAGTCCTGCCCCCGTCATGGCGACCCGCGTCCCCACGCGCCTTAGGGAAACAACCACCCCCGCACCGGGGGGGAGGCACGGCCCGACCCCCTCCTGCGAACCGTGACGGGAGTCACAGAATCGACCCGCCCGAAGGCCGCCCTCCCGCCGGCCGACAGCAGTCGCGGCGGCGTCCGTCATCCCGGTGCGCCGCCGCTCGAGTCCAGGTGGTCATCCCACCTTCATCCCGAAGAAGGACGCAGCAATGTTCAAGAAAGTCTGTTTGGCCGCGGCGGTGTTCGGCGCGATGGCGTCGGCCCATGCCGAGCAATACACCCTCATCAACGAAGGTTTCGACACCACGGTCGTCAACGGCGGCACGGTGCTGGCCCCCGACCGCCTGGGCGCGGCCGACTGGCGCTTCATCAACCTGAACTCGCCGTCGGGCGCGGTGCCGGGCTGGACGCAGGGCCTGGAGTCCAACTTCCCGGCCCAGGCCGGCGCCGGTGAATCCTTCCTGCAGGCGCGCTGGGCGGCCGGTCCGGACGGCGGCTCGCTGGGCAGCTGGCTGATCACTTCCGCCTTCTCGACGGCCTTCGACACGCAGGTCTCCTTCTGGGCCCGTGGCGGCGTCGACGGCAACTACGCCGACGACCTGACCTACGGTCTGGTGGACGCCGCCGGCGACCTGGCCAGCCTGCTGCCGGTCGCCACGATCACCGCCACCCTCGGCGAGTGGAGCCGATACACCTTCACGATCGCGGGCCAGGGCGCGGGCTCGAGCGCGCGCTTCGCCCTCGGACACGTCGGCGCCGTCGACACCTCCGACATCGCCGCCGTCGACAGCCTGGTGGTGGCGCAGGTGCCCGAGCCTTCGAGCTGGGCGCTGGCCGGCGTCAGCCTGCTGGGCCTGATGGCCGCCCGCCGCCGTCGCGCCGCGCGTTGAGCGCCGACGCGCGCTTCCCGTTCCCCGATCCCTCCGAGTCATCTCCGCAAGGACAACGACCATGATCACCCGCATTTCCCTGGGCCTGGCGATCGCCGCGGCCCTGCCGCTGGCGGCGCAGGCTCACGAAGCCGCGCCGGCGACCGCCGCCCCCGCCGCCCCGTCGGCGCCCTCCGCCGCGCCCGTCATGGCGCAGGAGTCCCTCGTCGTCGTGCGCGACGCCGAGACCGGCAAGCTCCGCCCGGCCACGGCCGAGGAACATGCCGCGCTGCAGGCGCAGCTGCCGGCCGCCAAGGCCCGCGTCGCGCTGCGCGCGGTGGCGCTCTCGCCGCAGATGAAGCTGCACAGCAGCGGTGCCACCGGCATCCGCGCGACCGACGAGATGGCGAGCCAGTCCGTCGTCGTGCGCGGTCCCGACGGCAAGCTGATCGAAGCCTGCTTCGCCAGCAAGGAAGAGGCCGAGGCCTTCATGAAGAGCGCCGCCGCCGCCAAGTCGGCCCTGCCCACGGAGTAAGCCATGCCCAAGACCTTCAGCTTCAAGCAGACCCTGCTGCGCTCGGCCGTCGTGGCCGCCCTGTGCGGCGCCGGCCTGGCGCAGGCCGCCACCATCGTCATCCAGAGCCGCGATCCGGCCGGCGTCGGCTTCAACGACACGACGCCGGTCGCGCCGGTGGGCGGCAACCCGGGCACCACGCTCGGCGAGCAGCGCATGTTCATCTACCGCTACGTCGCCGACGTGTGGGAACAGGCGCTGGAGAGCGACGTGACCATCACCGTCAGCGCCGCCTGGGAACCGCTGGCCTGCACCGCCTCGTCGGCGACGCTGGGCAGCGCCAGCGCCTGGAACTTCTGGTACGGCTTCCAGGGCGGCGCGCCCGACACCTGGTATCCGCAAGCCCTGGCCAACAAGCTGGCCAAGGTCAACCTGAGCGAGGGCCAGCCCGACACCACCGGCTTCAACAACGTCGACATCAAGACCCAGTTCAACATCAACCTGGGCAAGGAAGGCTGCCTGACCGGCTCGCCGTTCTACCTGGGCATCGACGGCAACTTCGGCAATGGCGTGAACTTCGTCGAGACGCTGCTGCATGAGCTGGGCCATGGCCTGGGCTTCAGCGTGCTGTCGGTGCAGACCTCGACCGGCAAGCGCATCAACCGCGCCGGCACCGCCTACACCGACGACGGACTGCCCAGCATCTGGGAGCGCTTCATGTTCGACAACACCCAGGGCAAGACCTGGCTGAACATGACGAGCGCGGAGCGCAAGGCCTCGGCGGTGAACCCGCTGGGCCTGGCCTGGGTCGGGCCCAACGTGGTCGCCGGTGCCGGCATGCTGGCGGCCACGCCGGTGCTGAAGGTTGCGACCGCGGCGCCGGGTTATTCGGGCCAGTACCCCTACGGCACCGCCTCCTTCGGGCCGGCGGTCGGCAGCGGGATGACGCTGGGGTCGATCTCGACGATCGCCCCGGACACGGTCGGCGCGGGCCAGGGCTGCCTGCCGTTCAACGGCGCCGACACGGCCGCCAGCGCCGGCAAGGTGGTGGTGATCGATCGCGGTACCTGCGGTTTCGCGGTCAAGGCCAAGAACGCGCAGAACGCTGGCGCGATCGGCGTGATCATCGCCAACAACGTCGCGGGCGCCGCGCCGGGCCTGGGCGGCAGCGATCCGACGGTCACCATCCCGACGATCAGCGTGTCGCAGGCCGACGGCGTGAAGCTGCGCGCCGCCATCACCGCCTCGGTGCCCTACGGCATGCGCGGCAAGGTGGGCTACGCGACCGGCTCGCTGACGACCGACCCGAGCCGCCGCGCCGGTGCCGACGCGCTGGGCCGGCCACTGCTGTACACGCCCAACCCGCTGGTGGGCGGCTCGTCGGTGTCGCACTGGGATGTGTCGGCCTCGCCCAACCTGCTGATGGAACCCAACATCAGCCCGGACCTGGGCCTGGTGCTGGTGCCGCCGAAGGACCTGACCAAGTCGCTGCTGAAGGACCTGGGCTGGTAAGCCTTCCGGCGACCTGATGCCCCTGAAGCCCGGCGCTCGCGCCGGGCTTCGTCGTTCAGGGGGACTGAATGGTTGGGAGGGCCGGCTTCAGGGGGACGATGTCGCCCGAAAAGGCGATGCCATCCGCGATGCGGACGCATGGCGGCCTTGGCTTCGAGGCGGTTGCGTCTTCAAACAGGCGGGGGTGCCGGACTGGCTGATAATCGCGGCCCCGGCTCGCCGGACCCTGGTTTTTTACTGGAAGCATTGATGAACAAGAGTGAACTGATCGAAGGCATCGCCACCAAGGCGGGCGTCACCCGTGCCGTGGCCGCGACCGCCCTGGACGCGACCCTGGAAACCATCACCGAAGCCCTGGCCGCCGGCGACCAGATCGCCCTGGTCGGCTTCGGCACCTTCAAGGTGAGCGAGCGCGCCGCCCGCACCGGCAAGAACCCGGCCACCGGCGAAGCGCTGGACATCCCGGCCTCCAAGGTCGCCAAGTTCACCGCCGGCAAGGCGCTGAAGGATGCGGTGAACAAGTAAGCCTCCCGGCGCTTGTCTCGCGACAACGCCCGCTCCTGCGACACGCAGGGCGGGCGTTTCTGTTTTCTGAACGGCCGCGTTGGGCTTGACCTCGGAGTTGAGACGCCAACGCCAGGACGTCTTGGGCGCTCAAGGCGCGAAGCCAACATCGCCGCCCTCCGGGTTGGCGACAAGGCGAGGCAGTTCAAAACACATGTACAAGAAGAGGCGGTGTGGGCTTATTCCAGGACGGGGAACCGGGCCGTCTGGGTAACCCATCAGTTCAAAAGAATGAAAAAGTTCTCCGGGTGGGTGCTTTGAATACTTGGCGGACACACGTAGGCTGGTGTGTCGGAAGCCGAAGCCCGCGCCCTCATCCAGCACGCCGACGACTACTTTCGAAGCATTGGGGAGGGCCCCGATACCGTCACTCGCATTCCCGGGAACCGATGAAATGAACAAAATTGACCAACGAGTCAGGTTTACGGTTGTTCAGCTTCTTCGTTGGCTGGTCGCGGGGGACTACGCCGCAATCGAGCGGTTCACACTGGGTGTTCGGTTGTCGGTTTCATTGATACAGCAAGCGATCGCGGGGTACGGCCGAACTTTTGCGATGCCTCCTCCGTCTGCGCTGGATCAGTTGGATGTTGTCGAGATTGACGGCTCCAGGCCGAAAGCGTGGTCGGTTCGAGTCGATCTATGGACGGTGGAAGAAGGTCGGAGTGACCTGTCTTTAGAGTGCACGTTGATTGATCGGCCCGGAGACTTACTAGCCGCTGAGATCGACAACTTGCACGTGCTCTGATCGGAGTTCGGCGCGGGGGTGCTGCTGCCGGCCCCGGGCGCTGCAGCTGGCAAGGTCGCCGACAAGATTGGAGACGTCGTCGGCAACTTCACCAGGAGCGTTGAGCGGGGCACCGTTCGCGAAGCGCTGGAAGGCACGCAGACGGCGGGCAAGGTCATCGGCGAAATCGCCGAGTCGTCGGTGCCGAAGCAGACTGGGCGCTTGCTGAGCGAAGGCACCAGCGGCCCTGCATCGGGCACGTCCGCGAGCAAGGCGGTGCGGTCGGTCGAGGCGGAGGTCATCCCGCCTAAGATGGTGGATCGGCCGATGTTCGCTGCAGGTGGCGCGAATAGCGTGACCCGGCGCCAGTACATCATGGCGAACTTGGCCGAATCGCGGGCTGGTAACGATGTAAGTAAGTTCTTGAAGCACGTCGAGAACGAGGCTTCGCTCACGGCCGCGCGCTCGATGGCCGCAAAGGCAACGACGAAAGGCTTGGTCGATCTAACAGAGCATCGAGCGGCCCACATACTGAATCGCCATCGTGCGGGGACAGGCATATCCGGAAAGACCGAGTTCCCTGCTGGCTGGGGCGACAAAGACATCCTTCACCACGTGTCCGACGTCGCTACAGATCCGCGATCGACAATGGGTGTTGGAAAGTGGAACTCACCGTACGCTATAGGTACGCGAGATGGCGTGACCATCCGTGTGGACTTCTATCCGCCGAATCATCCGACGTACGCAGGAAAGATTTCTACGGCGTACCCCATCAACGTCGCGCCCAATCCCTGATCATGGACAAGACCGAGTACCAGACTATCGATGCTCGCTTTCGAAGCATCTTCGGCCGCTACGCGGCGCAGCTCTCGAAGGAAAGCCGGGAGAACGTCCAGCACTTCATTGAGGCCACCGAGGTCGAGATGGCCTGTGAGTCGTTCGTTCTGTCCGTGCTGGAGGAGAAGGTCCAGCTGTCTGTCGATGTCAAGAAAGAATTGTTGGATCTGGCTCTCGGTTTGCAGCTAGACAAGGAGTCGGTCTTTCGGGCTGACTTCTGGCAAATCGCTCATCCTTTGCTCCGCGGCGAAGGATAGCCGCAAAGGAAACGGAAGTTGCTCTGCGTTCGGTCAATCCGAAGTCGCTCTTGCCGCGCCAGGGGCCGACTGAGATGACAGGCTCGAAAGTGGAGCGATTCAAGAAGGCCATGAAGACCGATGGCTACGGAAACTTCCCGCCGATCGACGTGGCCAACGCTGAAGGACGCCTCATCATCGTCGACGGACACCACCGCGCAGCTGCCGCTGCGAGAGCGGGTTTGCGCGAGGTTCCTGTTAATGTCCGAAACGTTGGCTCTGAAGAAGCGAGCCAACTACTGCGTGAAGCAGCAGAAGCCATGAGCCGTCGCTATTGAGGCCCCAAATGCTTGAGTCGACCATCCTCACTTCATTCGCATTGCTGCAGCACCGGCTCCTTGAGAGCCTCCGACAATCGCAACCAGAGTTCTTCGCCGATAAGTGGCTTCTCGGTGCTCCCTCCAAGTCTGAACTGAAATTGGACGGGGAGTTCTGGGAAGTCTCGAAGCACGGAGTCGGCATCATGTTCAAGCGCCGGAATCCGGGACCAGAACTTGTTGTTGACGTCCACACTGAAGTTGAAGCTGCTGACCGCATCGATGCATGGCGCCTGCAGCAGTTTGTTGAATCCACCGGTCAATCGTTGGAGTTTGATGAGGCGGAGGCGTTGCTCCAGCGACATGTAGCGACGGGCGTGCTTGTCCCGCGTGTTGCTGGAGGCTACGCACTTGGCAGTTGATTTGCCGCAAAGGAAACAACCAGGGTTGGAAGATGGATGTCGCAGGCCGAGTACGACGCGACGAAGGCGTCAGGAAAGGTTCAGGAGAATTTGTCCGGTACGACTCATGTGGCTAGTCCAGCGGACGCGACGGCCTTCATTAACCAAGCGAGGCCCGGCAGTGTGTACGTCGAGTTCAACGTGCCTACCTCATCGCTAAAGGCGACGAACGAAGGATGGTCGAAAGTCGTTGGACCGAAGTCTCTTGAAGGACGGCATGCAGCTCGAAAAGGCCTGCCAATACCGCAGATGCCATCGGCGACAGACATTGTCCATTCGGCGGCAAGACTTCCATGAAAGCGGAGAGCATGCTGAACACTTTCATTGATTGGGCACGGCAAGTCGCAGACAAGCCCCTGGGAAAAGGCGTTGAGGCACGGGTAACTGAAAGCCAGGTGTCGGACAATCCATCGGCGCGCCTGGACGTGGATACGCCTACGACCGTAGCTCGCATTACGTGTTGGGAAAGTGGCGACCACGACGCCGAGGTCATAGACATGGAGACGGAGCAGACGCTCTTTTCAAGCCACGGACATCTTCGGGGCGGGCACTCGTTCTCGGAACAGTTCGCTTCCTTTTTCAAGTCCCTCGGCATTGCAATCGAGTAGTTGCTGCAAAGGGAGCAGCGCGCTCAGTTGATGAGTTGTCGCCGGCGGCAGCGGCGGCTGATCGCGGCGGGTTGACTGCCGCAGGGCGGGTTCTTCAGAAGCACGGCGTTCGCGAGGGCAGCGCATTCCCTGCAGCCAAGGGGAATCCTCTCTCGGTCAATCAGCAGGGGCAGCATGTTGTCGATGACATCCTGACCAGTCCGGGTAGCACGACCGTCACGCGCAATCACGCCCGCTTCGGGCAAGTCACAGAAGTGCGCGCCCCCGATGGTCGAGGTGTGCGATATGGGGCAGATGGCAAGTTCATCGGCTTCCTGGAGCCGAACAAATGAACTTCACTATTGAGATTGCAAGCGTTCCAGATCGAGACGATGTTGTCGCCGAGATCTGGTGGGATGATGCGATGGTTGCTGAACTGCATCGGGGCGCCACCGGCGGCGTAGAGATCGAGATCGACGCGGCCGAGTCGCATGATCCGTGGAGCTTCGACCTCGTGAGTTGGCTTGCTGTCCTTGCGGAGGCTCAGCGGAGACGGGGCTGACTATCAGCCGCTGGCGATGCGCCTGACCGCCTCAGCTGCTTATCAGATTCTTTTGAAGACATCGCAGCGTCCATGGTTGCGCCGAACTGCCTCGGCGAAACGCTTGGTCTCGACCTCGTAAGGGGGCGGCGAGATCCAAGTCCAGGAGCAGGCACCGACCGCGCAGGGTGGCGATGCTTGGCGTGTTGGGGTACTCGCCGACCAGCTTGGCGATAGCCCATCAGATGGTCGGCTTGCCGTTGGTCCAACCACCTGGCCCACACCTCGATCTGCCGCCAATTCAGTCGTGTAGTGCAGCCAAGCGCCGGCCCACTGGTAGCTCCTAGCCTTCCCTGAAAAACTTCAGCGCCGCCAAATCCGGAAACGCCGTGGGCCGCTTGGCCTGCGTGGCCGCGAACGCCTCCATCAAGTTCCTGTTCTGCCAGATCGCCGCCTGCAGCCAGCCCATCTGCTGCAGGCTGTCCTTGACGCCGTGATCCCGCGCGTAGTGGATCGCCTGCTTGCTGCCCCACACCGCCACCGGTGGCTTCTGCGCGATCTCTCGCGCGCACTGCAGCGCGGCCTCGACGCATTCGGCCGGCGTCGGCAGCACATCGTTCACCAGTCCGACCGCCAGCGCCCGCGCCGCCGGCAGGCGGCGGCCGGTGTAGGCCATTTCCTTGACCACCCCGAGCGGGATCAGCTTGGGTAGGCGCTGCAGCGTGCCCAGGTCGGCGGCCATGCCGATGTTGATCTCCTGGATGCAGAAGAAGGCGCCAGCCTCCGCATAACGGATGTCGCAGGCCGCCACCAGGTCCACCGCGCCGCCGATGCAGCCGCCCTGGATCGCGGCGATCGTCGGCACGCGCAGGTCGTCCAGGCGGTTGAAGGCCTGCTGCATGTCGGCCAGCAGGTCCACGATCGCGGCACGTCCTTCGGCGCTGCGGTCGTCGAGCTGGATGCCGCCGTTCTGGAACACGTCCAGCGACATGCCCGCGCTGAAATGCCGGCCCGTCGACGAGATCACCAGCGCCCGCAGCGTCGGGCTGCGATGCAGCTGGTCCAGCACCGTCTCCAGCTCGCGCCACAGCTGCGGCGACATCGTGTTCATCGCGTCGGGCCGGTTCAGCACCAGGTGGCCGACGCCAGCGTCTTCGGTCAGGGTGAGGCATTCCATGCGGGTCTCCTTGTTCCGTCCCTGCCGTCGGGCGGGCAGGGGACGGGCCATGCTAGCGGCATACCCCGCCGCGCCGCGTCATCGAGGCGACGCGACCAGCTCCTGCGTCGGGCCGAAGAACTCGTAGCGCAGCTGCGCCTCGGGCACGCCGAGCTGGCGGCCGGCGCGGTAGACCGCCTGCATGAACGGCTTCGGTCCGAGCAGGTAAAGGTCGACGTCGCGGTCCTCGGGCAGGTGGCGCGCCAGCAGCGCATCCGTCACCTGGCCGACCTCGTGCGGCTCGTCGCCCTCGCGCGGCGCGTCGTAGACGTACATCGCCTCGACGTTGCGGTGCGCCGCGGCCAGCAGGTCCACGCGCTCGCGGAAGGCGTGCACGCCGCCGTGGCGCGCCGCGTGGATGAAGCGGATCGGCCGGCCGCTGGGGGCCGCGGACTCCAGCATCGCCATCGCCGGCGTGATGCCGACGCCGCCGGTCACCAGCAGCAGCGGCCGGGTGGCTTGCGGGTCGAGCGTGAACTCGCCCGCCGGCGCCTGCACCTGCAGGCGCGCGCCGACCTCGATGCGGTCGTGCATCCAGCCCGACACCAGGCCGCCGTCCTCGCGCTTGATGCTGACGCGGTACCAGGGCTTGCCCGGCGCGTCCGACAGCGAGTAGTTGCGGCGCACCGTGCGGCCGTCGATGTCCAGCACCAGCGTCAGGTATTGCCCGGGCTGGAAGGGCGGGAGCGGCTGGCCGTCGACCGGTTCCAGGTAGAACGAGGTGATCAGCTCGCTCTCGCGCTCCTTGCGCGCGACGACCATCGTGCGTTGGCCGCGCCAGCCGCCCGGCAGCGCGGCGGTGGCGGCGTAGACCTGCTCCTCGGCATCGATCAGCAACTGCGCCAGCGCGCCGTAGGCCTCGGCCCAGGCGTCGATGATCGCGTCGGTGGCCACCTCGGCGCCCAGCACCTCGCGGATCGCGCGCAGCAGGCATTGGCCGACGATCGGGTAATGCGCCGGCTGCACGCCCAGCGCCACATGCTTCTGGACGATGCGGGGCAGGGCCGGGGCCAGTTCATGGACGCGGTCGATATGGCTCGCGTAGGCCAGCACCGCGCCGGCCAGTGCGCGCGCCTGCGTGCCCTCGGCCTGGTGCGCCTCGTTGAAGAAGGCCTTCAGCTCGGGATGCTCGGACAGCATCACGCGATAGAAGTGACGCGTGATCTCCTCGCCGCGCGACTTCAGCAGCGGCACCGTGGCCTGGATCAGGGCGATGGTCTGGGGCTTGAACATGAGCGTCGGAACTCCGGATTCGTTGAGGATGACCGTCAGCAATCAGGAATCGTGCCAAGCATGCGGCGCTGGCAGCGGCGCCGCAAGTCATTGAACCGCCTGGGGTTTCCGCGCTGAACGCCGGGAATGTGGTCGGAATGACCGAGAATCGGCCGCTGTCGAAAGGACAACGAAAGTGTCGAAATGACAACGGAGACGCGGTTTCGCCAATTGCTCGCCGCGGTGCGCGGCCTGGTCCGCTGCGACGCGGCCGCGCTGCTGCGCCTGTTGCCCGAAGAGGGCGAGCCGGTGCTGCAACCGGTGGCCGTCGACGGACTGGCCGAGGAAGCGCTGGGCCGGCGCTTCCCAGCGGCGGCCCATCCGCGCCTGGCCCGCCTGCTGGCCAGCGGCGAGGGCCTGCGCTTCGCCGCCGACGCCGGTCTGCCCGATCCCTATGACGGCCTGCTCGAGCACCAGCAGGAACTGGAGGCCGTCCACGACTGCATGGGCGCACCGCTGCGCGTCGACGGCCGCGTCTGGGGCCTGGTGACGCTGGACGCGCTCGATCCCCACGCGTTCGACGAGGTCGGTCCGCAACGGCTGGCGGCGGTCGTGCGGCTGCTCGAGGCGGGCCTCGCGGCCGAGGACACGATCGCGACGCTGGCCCAGCGTGCCGCGCGCGAACAGGCGCTGGCGCGCGCAGTGCGGCGCGACAGTCCGCGCGAGCTGCTCGGACGCAGCGCGGCGATGGTCCGCCTGCGCGGCGAGATCGACACCGTCGCGGCCTCCGACCTGACGGTGCTGATCCTGGGCGAGACCGGCGTGGGCAAGGAACTCGTCGCGGAGCGCCTGCATGCCCGCTCGACGCGCCAGGACCGGCCGCTGGTGCAGATCAACTGCGCCGCCTTGCCCGAGACCCTGGCCGACAGCGAGCTCTTCGGCCACAAGCGCGGCGCCTTCACCGGCGCGGTGGCGGACCGGGTCGGCAAGTTCGAGCTGGCCGACGGCGGCACGCTGCTGCTGGACGAGGTCGGCGAGCTGCCGCTGCCGGTGCAGGCCAAGCTGCTGCGCGTGCTGCAGAGCGGCGACGTACAGCGTCCCGGCAGCGATCGCGTGCAGCGGGTCGACGTGCGGGTCCTGGCCGCGACCAACCGCGACCTGCGCGAGGAGGTCGCGCGCGGGCGCTTCCGCGCCGATCTCTATCACCGGCTGTCGGTTTATCCGCTGCGCGTGCCGGCGCTGCGCGAGCGCGGCCGCGACGTGCTGGCCCTGGCGGGCAGCTTCCTGGAGGAGAACCAGCACCGGCTCGGCGCCCGCAACCTGCGGCTGTCGCCGGCGGCGTCGCAGGCGCTGCTCGCCCACGACTGGCCGGGCAATGTCCGCGAACTCGAGCATCTGATCAGCCGCGCCGCGCTCCGCGCGCTGGCGACGGCCGGGCGCGGCGGGCGATGGATCGCGATCGAGCCGGAGCACCTCGGCCTGGGCGAAGGTGCATCGGTGACTCGCCCTGCGCCCACCGATGACGGCGCGGATGCCGGTCGGGAGCCCCGAATGCCCCGTGACCCGATGGCCTCGGCGGTCGATGCTGCGACGGACGCCACGGGGCCGGGCCTGCGCGCGGCGACCGAGCAGTTCCAGCGCCGCTGGATCGAGGAGGCGCTGCGGCGCCACGGTGGCGCGATGGCCGCCGCGGCCCGCGAGGCCGGCATGGATCGCAGCAATTTCCTCCGTCTGGCCAAGCGGCTGGGCGTCGGCGTGGCGCGATAGAGTCGGCCGCTCAGGGCAGGTCACGGACTCACGGGACAGTGAGGCGGACGAGGTACGGGATGACGGCTGACAAGCCAGGAAACGACGGACAGGACCGAGAGGGCGACGACGTCGCGCGCCTGCACCAGGCGGGCGACGAGGCCTATCGGCGCCTGGTGGAGGGCGTGCTGGACTACGCGATCTTCCTGCTCACGCCGTCCGGCCGGATCGCGACCTGGAACGCGGGCGCGCGGCGCATCAAGGGGTATGAGGCGGACGAGATCATCGGCCGGCATTTCTCGGTCTTCTACACCCAGCCGGACATCGACGCGGCCTGGCCCGACGAGGAGCTCAAGCTCGCGCGCGAGCACGGCCGCTTCGAGGACGAGGGCTGGCGCGTGCGGCGCGACGGGTCGACCTTCTGGGCCAATGTCGTGATCACGGCGATCAAGCATGCGGACGGCGACCTGCTCGGTTACGCCAAGGTCACCCGCGACCTCACCGCGCGCATGGAGCAGGAGCGCGAGCGCCGCCGCATGGCGGAGCTGGTCGAGGAGAGCCGCCGCATGACCGAATTCATCGCGGTGCTGTCGCACGAGATCCGCAATCCGCTGGCGCCGCTGACCAACGTGCTGTCCCTGCTGGACCGCGAGACGCTGAGCCCACGCGCCACCTGGTGCGTCGAGGTCGCGAGCAAGCAGGTGCGGCAGATCAACCGGCTGGTCGAGGACCTGCTCGACGTCAGCCGCGTCACCACCGGGAAGGTGCGGCTGACCATGACACCGCTGGAGCTGGGCGAGGTGGTGCGGGAGGCCGTCGAGGGCATGCGTCCGGCGGCCGAGGCCCGCGAGCATCGCCTGCAGGCCACCTGGCCGACGCAGCCGCTGGCGGTCACGGGCGACCGCACGCGCTTGATCCAGCTCGTGAGCAACCTGCTCAGCAACGCGATCAAGTTCACGCCGCCGGGCGGCACGATCGCGCTGACGCTGCGGCGCGACGACGATGCGGCGGTGATCACCGTCGTCGACAACGGCATCGGCATGACCGCGCAGACGCTGGCCCATGCGTTCGAGCCCTTCTCGCAGGGCGAGGAGCATGCGCGCGGTCACGGCGCGCATGGGGCGCACGGCGGCCTGGGCCTGGGGCTCGCGCTGGTGCGCAGCATCGCGGAACTGCATGGGGGCGGCGCGGCCGCCCACAGCGCGGGCAGCGGGCAGGGCGCGTCGGTGTCGGTCCGGTTGCCGCTGAGCGCCGACCCGCTGGCGGACGAGCCGGCGCACGCGATGAAATGACAAGGGCCGCGGCATCGCGCCGCGGCCCTGGGTCGCGCCCGGCGCCCGAGGCGCCGAACCGATCGCGGCGACTCAGCGCGCCGCGTCGATGCTGGCCGACGTGAACGCCGGATAACCGGCCGGGCGGCCGTTGTTGAGGTTGGTCAGGAAGTTGCTGTCCTTGACCGGCACGTTGGCCGAGCCGTAGTCGAAGCCGTTGAGCAGGCCGCGCATCGTCGCGTTGCTCACGCCGTCGCCGGTCATCGCGGTCCAGCTGACGATCGCCGGCGTGAGCCACTGGCCATACGGGTTCTCGGCGGCGATCTCGTCGGTGCCGGCGAAGCGCATCGCATGCGTCAGCGCGCCGTCCTTGTGATAGACGAAGCGCACGTGCCCGTTCTGCACGGCCAGCGTGCCGACCGCCGCGTTGGTCAGGTCGCCATGCGCGCTGTAGCCGGCATGGGTGACCACGCCATTCGTGGTCCAGATCGCCGCGTGCTCCCAGTCGTGGCGATGGCCGCCGCCAAGCGCCGTCACCTGGTCCTTCAGGAAATACAGCGCGTAGAAATGGCCGCAATAGACGTTGCCGCCGCTGGTGACGCAGGCGTGGCGATGCAGCGTGTTCGCGTAGTCCAGGAAGTCCGCGCGGCGGCAGCCGGCGGTGATGCCGCCCGAGGTCTTCAGTCCGCCGTTCTGCTGCCCGCTGCGGCTGACGCCGGCGCTGGGCAGGCAGCCGTCGGTGTCGAAGTCGAACAGCGGATAGGTCGCTGCGATCGACACGTTCGCCGGCCAGGCCGCCGAGAGGGCGGGGAAGTCGTCGGCCCATGCCGACGGCGCGGCGACGACGGTCGACAGGACCAGCGCGGCGGCGGCGCTCAAGCGTCTCATGCGATTCATGCGCTTCGTGTGGTTCATGCGCTTCATGCGGTTCATGCGATGTCCCCTCGTGCTCAGTTGATGCGGATCTGCAGACCGGTGGCCGTGTAGGTCGGCGTCGCGGTGAAGCCCTCGACCACCACCTTGTCGAACTTGCCCTTCAGCGTCGCCGCCTGGATCGCCACCACGGTGTCGCCACTGCGCGGCACCGTGCCGGCCTGGAACTTCACCGTCAGCGTGCCGCCAGCGATCACCACGTTGCCCGCCGCGGTCAGGCTGCCGGCGTTGGCGGCGCCCAGGTGCAGCTCCAGCGCGCCGGTCGCGAGCTGGGTGTAGTTCACCACCGCCACCGGCGTGGCCGCCTGCGTCATCAGCGTGCCGGTGTCGACGTAGACATCGCCGGTGCCCAGCGCCTTGGCGCTGTCGGCGCGCAGCACGCCGCCCGAGACCTGCGTGCCGCCGGTGAATGCATTCGCGCCGGCCAGGGCCAGCGTGCCGCTGCCCAGCTTGGTCAGCTTGCCGGCGCCGCGGATGTCGTTGCGCCACACATCCAGCGCCTGGAAGCCGCCTCGGGCCGCGTCCATCGTGACGCTGACGTCGCCATCGAAGGCGCCGTAGCCATCGGCCGCGGCGAACAGATTCAGTCGGCCCCAGCCCTCGGCATCGTCCATGACCGGCGTGCCGGAGGCCAGCGCGGTCGTCTTCAGCACCACGCGGCGCTGGTCGGCGCTGAGGTAGGGCAGGCGGGTCTCCAGCAGCACCTCCGCGCCCTTGGGCACGACCGCCGCCTTGGTGGTGGCGGCGATCGGCGCCAGGCCGAAGGTCATCAGGCGCAACACCGTCGCCTTGTTGGTGGCGTAGTCGGCGTAGGGGTCCTGCGCCAGCGGCAGCGAATGCGCATAGGCCTGCAGCGCCGCGGCGTCCTTCGCGCCGACGGCGGCCATCAAGGCCGTGCGCGCCTGGTCGTAGGCGGCCTGACGGCCGGATTTGTTGGGATCGGTGGCCAGGTTGGCCGCCGCGGCCGCCACGCCCTGGATGCGACCGCCGATCACGTCCAGCGGCGAATGCATGCCCGCGTAGATGCGGTTCTCGCCCAGCACCAGGGCACGGGTGACCATCTCCTGGTAGCGCTCGGGCACGAGGTAGGCCATCGCCAGCGCCTTGCGCACGGCTTCCGCGCTGTGGCCGCTGACGAAGCCGCCGTCGGTCGTCGGCGTGCCGCTCTTGGCCGGCTCCAGCGCCGGCACCACCTTGACGCTGGCGCTCCAGCGCCAGGGGCGGGCGTACTTGTAGAAGCGCTTGGCCGGCTCCGTCGACGCGTTGTTGCCGATGTTGGCCACCAGGTCGATCGCGGCGCCGAAGCCGTGGCTGTTGGCGCTGCCCGCGTTGCCGATGTCGTTGCCCTTGTCGTTGTAGAGCACCGTGGTCGCGTCGGCCGCGATGTCCGTGATGGTGGTGCTCTGCTCGCTGAGGGTGCGCCAGGCCGTCGTCAACGGGCCCATGCCGTCGCTGATGCTGTAGCCCTTGCCGCGGCGATCGTCGAGGTAGGCGGCCAGCTCCTGCGCCGGCGTGCGGCGCGCGGTGGCATCGACGACGTACTGCACGTTGGCGGCATGGACCGCCGCGTTGAGCACCTTGCCGTCGGTCGCGTCGCCGGGCAGGCCGCTCCAGCTCGATGCGGCCACGGCCGCGAAGCCGTCGCGCGCCGGGGCGCTCGCGCCCGCGTCGACGAGCAGCGTGCTCGGCTGCCAGATGTCCAGGAAGCCCGACACCACGCGCACGCCGGCATTGGTCTGCAAGGTGGCGTAGCGCGCGTCGCCGCGCTGGTTGCTCGCGATGTTGTCGATGAAGGGCGGGACCTGCGTCTCGTCCTGCACCGCGGCGCTGTCGGTCGTGCCCAGGCCCTTGGGCGCGGCGGGGATGACCAGCGGCTGGCCCTGGCTGTCGTCGTCGTCGGAGGAGCAGGCGCCGAGCAGCAGCGCGGGCACGAACACGGGGAGCAGGGCGAGCAGCAGCGGGCGGCGCTTGGCCGGGAAGGCGGAGAGAGACATCGGTGGTGAGACAAGCGGGTGGGAACGGCGGCGGACTCTAGGGCGCCTCGATGTCGTGCCGATGACAACGCAGTCATATGGCGTTACCCATTCTCACCAGGGCTTGCGGACGAAGCCGGGACACTGCGGCGGTCCAGTGGGATGGACCACGGATTCACCAGTGTTCATCGAGGTCAAACGGGGGAAATCGTCATGACATTACGGCTTGCGGCGCAGCGCCGCGCGTTCCTGCCGCTGCTGGTTGGCGGCTTGCTGGCGGGCTTGCAGCTCACCGCCGCGGCGCAGGGCAACTACCAGCAGACCCATACCGGGCAGGGCACCTTCTACGGCTACGGCGGAGGCGGCAACTGCTCCTTGCCCAAGCCCACCGACATCCTGACCGCGGCGATGAACACCGCCGACTACAACACCGCGCAGGCCTGCGGCGCCTGCATCGAGGTGACCAACCTCAACACGCAGCAGAAGGTGGTGGCACGCGTCGATGACCGCTGCCCCGAGTGCGCGCCCGGTGACGTGGACCTGTCGCAGGAGGCCTTCGCGAAGATCTCGCCGATCGAGGCCGGACGCATCCCCATCAGCTGGCGCTACGTGTCGTGCAACGCGCGCTCGGCCAAGCTGTTCTTCAAGGAGGGATCGAGCCAGTGGTGGGCGGGGGTGCAGGTCCGCGATCACGCCGGCCCGGTGGCCTCGCTCGAATACCGGCCCAGCAGCGGTGGCGCGTTCACGACGCTCGGCCGCGAGATGTACAACTACTTCATCGCCCCGAGCGGCATGGGCCCCGGCCCCTACGACATCCGGATCACCGACGTCTTCGGCCAGCAGATGCTGGCCCCGAACGTGACGCTGGCGGTGACGACGGAGATCGACCTCGGCCAGCAGTTCCCGCTGGTCCTGCCGGCGGCGGGCTCGGGCGGATCGTCCGGCGGCGGCGGCACGCCGACGACGCCGACGACGCCCGCGCAGCCGGCCACGGTCAGCATCAGCGTGGCCAACGACTGGGGCCAGGGCTACTGCAACAACGTCACCGTGGGCAATCCCAACGCGACGCCGCTGAACTGGACGGTGTCCTTCCCGGTCGTCGGCGCGATCTACACCGCGTGGAACGCGACGGTGTCGCAGAGCGGCACCAGCGCGACCGCGGTCGGCGTCAGCTGGAATCAGACGCTGCAGGCCGGCGCGACCACCTCGTTCGGCTTCTGCGCCAACCGCTGAGCGGCACGGGACGGGCGGGGGCCGGCCCGGCGCGATGACCCTGACCGGTCAGAACGCCCAGCCGGCCTGGACCCAGACGCGCACGGCGCGGTCCGGCTCGGACTGCGCCCGCTCCGCGCCGTGTCCGGCGATCGAGAGCGTCCAGTCCATCGTCCGCCAGGTGCCGCGCAGGGCGGCGCCGTAGCTGTGCAGCGTGCGACGGTTGTCCGTCGGGAGGAAGGGCGCCTCGTTGAGCCGCACGCCGCCGGCGCCCAGGAACACGCTGGGAATGAAGGCCGGATTCGCCGCGTAGTAGAGCTCGCCGGACGCGAGCCAGCCCTCGTCGCCGACGGCCTCGCCCGAGGGGTAGCCGCGCAGGCCCTGCACGCCGCCGAGGACGAACTTCTGGTACGAGTCCAGGTTGCGCGAGGCGAGCTGCCCGCTGGCCGCCATCAGCACGCCCCAGCCGCCGCCGAGTCGCTGGTTGCGCTGCAGGTCGAGGTTGAACGTGCCGTAACGCCCCGCGGTGCGCGCGCTCAGGCTGTCGATGAGCGCCGCGTCCGGTGAGGTGAAGCCCAGGTGCCCGCGGCCGACGCGCAGCGCGATCCGTGTATCCGCGCCGGCGCCGACATCGTCCCGCAGGCCGAGCATCAGCTGCAGCGTGCCATGCGTCGCGCGCTTGCCGGTGGCGGTCCCGGTGGCGCGGATCTCGTCGTTCAGGCGACGGCGCTCGAGGCTGGCCTGCGCGGTGAGGTTGAGGGCGGTGCCGCGGATCAGCGGATAGCTGAGCTGCCATTCCGCCACGTTGGCCTGTCCGCGCGCGTCGAGCTCGGCGAAGGACGAGCCCAGCGCGTACTGGGTGCGCGTCACGCTCAGCCCCGTGCTCCATCCGCCGTTGCCGAGGGGGAGCTGCGCCGCCAGGCGGCCGTAGTAGAGGTCGCCCTCGCTCGCGAGCAGGCGGGCGCTGATCGATTCGCCGTGCCCGGTCGGGCTGTCCAGCACGATGGACCCACCGGCGCGGCGCTGGCCGGTGTAGCGCGAGCCGTGGTTGTCCGCCTCGATCCGGCCGCTGACCAGAGGGGCGGGTTCGGACTCGATCGAGATCGTCGTGTCCCCGGGCTGCGCGCCGGCCTGCAGCCGCGCCTTCAACCGGGCGCCGGGCAGGTCGGACAGCAGCAGCAGCGTGCGGTCCACCTGCGCCTGGTTCAGCGGCTCGCCGAGCGGGATCGCGGCCATGCGGGCCTCGAGGACCGAGGCGTCGATGCGGCTGCCGGGGGCCACCTGGACACGCACCTCGGCCAAGCGGCCTTCGATCACGCGGATCTCGACCTCGCCATCGCGGATCGTCTGCGGCGGCAGGACCGCGCGTGCCAGGAACCAGCCGTGATCGCGGTAGTGCTCGGTGATGCGGGCCGCGCCGCGTGCGAGCTCGTCCAGCGTCCGCGTGCCGTCGTTCAGGTCGGCGACCAGGGCCTCCAGGGCCTCGGCCGGGAACAGCCGCGCGCCGGTGACGCGGACGCGGCGCACGGGAATGGGGGTCGCGTCCGCGGCGGCCGAGGCCTGGGCGGGATCGTCCGGGCGACGGGGCAAGGCGATGTCGCGCGGCGGGGTGGTGAGCAGGCTGGGCGGCGCGCTGGCGCGATTGGCGGCCTCCGCCGCCATGGGCAGTGCGTCCGCCTGGGCCTGCTGTGCCATCAGGAGCAGCAGCGAGGCCTGGACGAGGGTTCGATGAGCTGGGGGTGTGTCGCGCGGGCGGCGGATCATGAGGGGATCGTCGTGGGACCCGGCGACTCTATCGCACCGACTCCGGCGGCGGATCGCGGGTCTCGACCGAGAGCGTCCCGGTCCACCAGCGGCCGATGCCCACCGTCGCCGGTTCCAGGTGGTCCAGCGGTGCGGAGGTCATGGTCCGGGCCTTCCAGAACAGGTCGGCGAGCGCCGAGAGGTAACGCGACGCGGCCTGCTCCGAGCCGGTCGCGATCAGGCCGGCGCTGGCCGGGAAGACGGTCAGGACGCCCGGCGCATAGCGGATGTCGTAGTTGCGGCTGGACAGGCCCGTGGCCGACACCTCGTAGCGTCCGGGCGGGGACGATGCCGTCGCGCCGGTGAGGTAGCGCAGCGTGCCGGACAGGTCGCTGGTCGCGGCCGTCTGGCCCGCGACCAGGCCGGCATAGGTCACCGAGAACGCCGGGTCGGGCCGGCCGATGAGGCGACTGGCGTTCGTGACCGAGACGAGCAGCGGTGCGGGCGTGATCTCGTAGCTGTGCCCGGGCGTCACGGTGACGAGGTAGCCGAGGCGGTCGGCCAGCGTGCCCGGCTGGACCGCGTAGCGGCCGCGGTCCTGGCCGGGCGCGCGGTCCAGGCTGCCGGTGAGGATCATCGCGGCGCTGTCGCCGTGCCGCTGGCCCGCCACCGTGTAGGCGATGCCGGGATCGCTCAGGCCGCCGTCGTAGACCTTGGTGTTGGCGCCTTCGGTGGGCGTGACCGTCAGCGCGGGGCGCTCGCGGTACAGGACGTAGGTGCTGCCGTCGCCGACGCCGATCGCGCCGGGTGCGTCACCGGCCTGCCGGCCATAGCGGAAATTGCCGCTGCCGTCGGGCGCGCGCTCGGCGAGCGTGCCCGCCAGCCCGGTCCCGTCGAGGCTGCCGGTGTAGACGGAGAGCAGGCGGCCGGGGTCCAGGCTCAGCGTGGCGGTGCTGATCACGTCGCCACCGGCCGCATCGCCGCGCGCGCGAGCGGCGCCGGCCGACAGGAGGAGGTCGCCACCGGTGACGCGCCAGATCCCGGAGGCGGTCAAGTCGCCGGAGGTCGTCGTCAGCGAGACATTCCCCGTGGCACCGACGCCATCGACGGTCATCGCCTGGCCGTTCACGACGGCCAGGCTGCCGGCGTCGACGACGCGCAGCGTGTGCAGGGCATTGAGCGGGTCCTGCAGCGTGACGGCCCCGCCGCCGGCATTCAGCGTCGTGGTGCCGCCCACGACCAGCGCGCCCAGCTGCGAGACGCCGGACGCGGACAGGTCCAGGTTGCCGCTCACGGCTGAAGCGCCGAGGACCAGGGGGCCGGCGGCGGCAACGCTGGCGTCGGCGGCGGTCAGGCTCAGCGCGCCGCCGAAGTGGTTGTCCGGGCGGGGCAGGGCGATGTCGGCGCCACCGGCGTCCAGCGTGGCGGGACCGGTCACCGAGACGGCGCCGACCTGCTGGATGCCAGGGGCGTTCACGCGCAGCGCGCCGCCCGCCGACGAGGGCGCGAAGACCAGCGGGACGCTGGTGTTGAGCAGCACGTCGCCGCTGGTGAGGCTCACGGCGCCAGTGAACACGTTGCCGGCGTCGGCCAGCGTGATCGCCGAGGTGCCGCTTTTCAGCGTCGAGGTCCCGGCGACCGACAGCGCTCCGGTCTGCTGCAGCCCGGGCGCGCTGGCCGTCAGCGAGCCGCTGAGCGTCGATGCGGCGAAGGTCAGCGGCGTGGTGGAGTTGATCGTTGCGTCGCCGCTGGCGAGGCTCACGGCGCCGGTGAACAAGTTGCCGCTGTTGGCAAGCGTGATCGCCGACGTGCCGCTGTTCAGCGTGGCCGTGCCCGCGACCGAGAGCGCGCCCGTCTGCAACAGCCCCGGCGCACTCGCGTTCAACGAGCCGGTCAGCGTCGATGCGCCAAACGTCAGCGGCGCATTCGCGGCCACCGTCGCATCGCCGCCCGTGACGCTCATCGCGCCGCCGAACGCATTGCCGCCGTTGGTCAGCGTGATGGCCGAGCTGCCGCTGTTGAGCGCGCTCGGGCCGGCGATGGAGAGGACGCCGCTCTGAGAGAAGCCCGGCGCGGTGGCGCTGAGGCCGCCGCTCAAGGTCGAGGCCGCGAGCAGCAGCGGCGTGCTTGAGCCGATCGTCACATCGCCGCCAATGAGGCTCACGGCGCCGGTGAACACGTTGCCGCTGTTGGCGAGCGTGATCACCGATGTGCCGCTATTGAGCGTCGTCGTGCCTGCGACCGAGAGCGTGCCCGTCTGCTGCAGCCCGGGCGCCCTCGCAGTCAACGAGCCGGTCAGCGTCGATGCTCCAAACGTCAACGGCGCATTCGCGACCACCGTCGCATCGCCAGCGGTTAGGCTCATCGCGCCGACGAACGCGTTGGCACCGTTGGCCAGCGTGATGGCCGAGCTGCCGCTGTTGAGCGCGCTCGGGCCGGCGATGGAGAGGACGCCGCTCTGAGAGATGCCCGGTGCGGTGGCATTGAGGCCGCCGCTCAAGGTCGAGGCCGCGAGGAGCAGCGGCGTGCTTGAACTGATCGTCGCATCGCCGCCGATGAGGCTCACGGCGCCGGTGAACACGTTGCCGATGTTGGCCAGCGTGATGGTCGACGTGCCGCTGTTGAGCGTCGTCGTGCCTGCGACCGAGAGCGCGCCCGTCTGCAGCAGCCCGGGCGCGCTCGCAGTCAACGAGCCGGTCAGCGTCGATGCTCCAAAGGTCAGCGGCGCATTGGCGGCCACCGTCGCACTGCCAGCGTTGAGACTCATCGCGCCGCCAAACGCGTTGGCGCTGTTGGTCAGCGTGATCGCCGATGTGCCGCTGTTGAGCGCGGTCGCGCCCGCGACCGACAAGGCGCCCGTTTGAAGCAGACCCGGCGCGGTCGCGGTCAGCGAGCCGGTCAGCGTCGATGCCCCAAAGGTCAGCGGCGCATTGGCGGCCACCGTCGCATCGCCGCCCGTGACGCTCATCGCGCCGCCGAACGCATTGCCGCCGTTGGTCAGCGTGATGGCCGAGCTGCCGCTGTTGAGCGCGCTCGGGCCGGCGATCGAGAGGGCGCCGCTCTGCGAGATTCCCGGTGCGGTGGCAGTGAGGCCGCCGCTCAAGGTCGAGGCCGCGAGGAGCAGCGGCGTGCTGGAGTTGATCGTTGCGTCGCCGCTGGCGAGGCTCACAGCGCCGGTGAATACGTTGCCGCCGTTGGCGAGCGTGGTCGTCGACGTTCCGCTGTTGAGCGCGGTCGTGCCTGCGATCGAAAGCGCGCCCGTCTGCAGCAGCCCCGGCGCGGTCGCGGTCAGCGAGCCGGTCAGCGTCGATGCTCCAAACGTCAGCAGCGCATTCGCGGCCACTGTCGCATTGCCAGCCGTGAGACTCATCGCGCCGCCAAACACGTTGGCGCCGTTGGCCAGCGTGATGGCTGAGCTGCCGCTGTTGAGCGCGCTCGGGCCGGCGATCGAGAGGACGCCGCTCTGCGAGATGCCCGACGCGGTGGCGTTGAGGCCACCGCTCAATGTCGAGGCCGCGAGCAGCAGCGGCGTGCTTGAACTGATGGTCGCATCGCCGCCGATGAGGCTCACAGCGCCGGTGAACACGTTGCCGCTGTTGGCGAGCGTGATCGGCGAGGTGCCGCTGTTGAGCGTCGTCGTGCCTGCGACCGAGAGCGCGCCCGTCTGCAGCAGCCCCGGCGCGGTCGCGGTCAGCGAGCCGGTCAGCGTCGATGCTCCAAACGTCAGCGGCGCATTCGCGGCCACCGTCGCATTGCCAGCGGTAAGACTCATCGCGCCGCCAAACACGTTGGCGCCGTTGGCCAGCGTGATGGCTGAGCTGCCGCTGTTGAGCGCGCTCGGGCCGGCGATCGAGAGGACGCCGCTCTGTGAGATTCCTGGCGCTGTGGCGGTAAGGCCACCGCTCAAGGTCGAGGCCCCGAGCAGCAGCGGCGTGCTCGAGTTGATCGTTGCATCGCGGCTGATGAGGCCCACGGCGCCGGTGAACACGTTGCTGCTGTTGGCCAGCGTGATCGCCGATGTGCCGCTGTTGAGCGCGGTCGTGCCCGCGACCGAGAGCGCACCCGTCTGCAGCACACTTGGCGCACTCGCGTTCAGCGAGCCGGTCAGCGTCGACGCTCCAAACGTCAGCGGCGCATTCGCGGCCACCGTCGCATTGCCAGCCGTGAGACTCATCGCGCCGCCAAACACGTTGGCGCCGTTGGCCAGCGTGATGGCCGAACTGCCGCTGTTCAGCGTGCTCGCGCCGGAGACCGAGACCGCGCCGCTCTGCGAGATCCCGGGCGCCGTGACCGTCAGTGCGCCGCTGATGCTGGACGCCCCGAAGGTCAGCGCCGCGCTGTTGCGCAAGGTCGTGTCCGCCGCCGTCACCGCGACCGCGCCCGAGAAGGCATTGCCGGCGTTGACCAGGCTCACCGTGTTGCCCGCGCCGGCCGCGGTCATCGAGGTCGCGCCACCGATGTGGAAGTAGCCGCCGAAGGTGGTGTCGTCGGCCACCATGCCGGCGGCCGTGGTGATGCTCAGCGCGCCGGGCACGATCAGCCCGCCCTTGTTCCACAGCGCGCGCCGCGTGGCGACCTGGCTCTCGGCGCTGATCTGCAAGGGCGCCAGCGTCAGCACCGACAGCGTCGCCGGGCCGCCGATGTAGAAGCCGGTGTAGCCGCTGACCGTGTCCAGCGCCTGCGCGGAGATCTGGATCGGGATCGCCGCCGGCGCGCTGAGCCGGACGGCGGCGGTGCCGGATCCCCAGACGCCGTCGCCCCCCGCGTTGCTGCCCGCGATGTGCAGCGCGCCGGTCGACGCGGTGATGTCGACCTTGCCGTCGAGCTTCACCGCCGCGTTCCCATTGCTGGTGCTGGCGGCGCCGCCGACCGTCGTGTTCGTGCCGTTGATCGTCACCGACCCGCCCGTCAGCGTGACCGCGTTCGAACTGCTGCCGATCAGCGCCACCGTGGATTGCTGGTTCCGGTAGGTGCTCGCCGACGGATTGGAGGCGGTGCCGGTGATCGTCAGCGCCCCGGCGGTCGACAGCGCGTCCAGCGCGCCGAGCGTGACCGCGCTGCCGGACCAGGTGGCCGTGTTGCCGGTCGCGGTCCCGGCCAGGGTGATCGCGCCGCCGCCACTGCTGCTCAGGGTGTTGCCCCCGTTGAGGTAGACGCCGATGTTGCCGGTCGAGAACAGCGGCGCGCCATTGGCGTTCGTGCCGGTGACCGTCGCGATGCCGCCGCTGGTGCCGTTCACCGAGATCGACCCGGCGGCGGTGCTGAAGCTGTTCGAGCGCAACCACACGCCGATCCCGTTGCCACTGCCGGCCTGCGTCCCGGTGATCGAGATGCTGCCCGCGCCGGCGGTGGTCCAGACGTTGGTGCTCAGGTCCACCGCCGCGGCCGTGGCCGCCGAGGCGCGGTTGGCAGTGACCGTGATGTTGCCGCCGTTGGCGTTGATGTCCAGGAAGCGCAGGCTGATCGGGCTGTTGCCCGAGGCGGTGGTGGTCGCCGCCGCGCTCATCGACACGTTCAGCGCGCCGCTGGTGCTGGTGATCGTGCGATGCGTGCCCGCGCTGGCATTGGTGGTGATCCGGCCGTCGGCCTCCAGGCTGAGCGTGGCGGCCCCGCCCGCGGTCTTGGCGATGTTGCCGTTGATCGCGATGTTGCCTTCCTGCGCGCCCGCGCCGACGGTGCGGATCGTGACGTTGCTGCCGCTGTTGAGCAGCGTCTGGATGCTGTTGACGCTGACCAGCGAGCCGCTCGCGCTCGGCGTCCAGATGCCGCCGGAGAAGCCGCCCCCGGTCTGCGTGCCGGTGGAGATGGTGACGTTGTACGGGTCCAGCAGCCACAGGCCGCCGCTGGAGACCTCGACATCGATGCCGGTGGTGTCCAGCACATGGCCGGAGGTCTCGATGCGACCGCCGGCGCCGCCTTGCGGTCCGCCGACGGACTTCAGTCGGCCGAAGACGTTCGCGACCTCGGTGCCCCAGACGACGATCTCGCCGCCGTCGCCCCGCGTGGTGGCGCTCGCGTCGATGGCGGCCGTGGGCGCGACATAGGCGGCGGTCGCATTCGGCGACGGTCCCGCGCCCTGGAAGTTGCCGCCGACCAGCACCTGGCCGCCCCCGCCGGCGCCGCGGGCGTCCAGCCGCGCGCCGTCGAAGACGCCGACCTTGTCGCCCAGCACGCGGATCGTGCCGCCGACCCCGCCGGCCTCCGGCGCGCTGGCGTCGAGTCGCCCCTCGACCCGCGCGACGCCGGTGGCCGGGTCGGCGATCAACTCGATCACGCCGCGGTCCTGGCGCACCGTCCTGGCCTGCACGACGCCCGACGCGTTGACGACCGACTCGGCCAGCCCGTCCAGCCCCTTGGCGGTGAGCACGACATGGCCCCCATCGGCGACGATCAGCCCGCCGTTGGCGGCCAGCGCCTGGGCCGCGCCGCGGCTGATGGTGTAGCCCAGCGGCCGGCCATCGGCCAGCGTCAGCGAGACCGCGGACGCGCCCGCGAGCAGCACGCTGCCGCCGTCCGCGTTCAGTGTGCCCGCGTTCTCGACCTTGGCGGCGATCAGCGCCAGCTTGCCGCCGGCGCCCGCCTGGATCGTGCCGCGGTTGACGACGCTCGCGGCGCTGTCGCCGGAGAACGCATGACGCCCGGCCTCGAAGTCCGCGTTGCTCAGCTGCAGCGTGCTGGCGACCAGGCTGCCAACGTCGACCCGCGCGCCGCGGCCGAACAGCACGCCGTTCGGATTGAGCAGGAACACGGTGCCGTTGGCGCTGAGCTCGCCCAGGATGCTGCTGGATTCACGACCGGTGACGCGGTTCAGCGCGATCGCGCCGGGGCCGGGCTGGATGAAGCGGACCGATTCGCCGGCGGCGATGCCGAAGCTGGTCCAGTCGATCGCCAGCCGGGGCGATTGCTGCGTGATGGTGGTGGTGCCGTTGCCCTGGACGATGCGGCCGTTGCCCGCGGTCACCTGGCCGCCGCCCGGCGCGGCCGCCGCGGACGGCGCCAGGGCCGCGCCCGCCAGCAGGATCGCCGCGGCGCAGGCGACCGGCAACGGGGCTGGCAGCGGAGCCGGCGGGGCACTTCGATGCGGAACGCGCGGAACGTGCTTGTTCATGGGCGGGCCTGCAGACGTGACGTCGCATTCTTACGCAAGTGCGGCGGAATCAGCCATCCAGGGCCTGCCGCACCAGGTCCGCCTGCTGCTCGCGGTGCAACACGGCCGACGCGGTCGCCCCCGCTGCGGAGGGCGCCCGCGAGACCTCGCGCAGCGTCACGCCGGCCGGCAGCAGCGCCGACAACTCGTCGCGCACGAAGTGCCACGCGCCTTGATGCCGGGTTTCCTCCTGCGCCCAGACCGCGGTCTCCAGGCCCGGATAACGCCGCAGCACGGCGCCCAGTTCATCGCTCGGGAACGGGTAGAGCCGCTCGACGCGCACCAGCGCGATCTCGGCCGCCCGCTCGGGGGCGTACACCGACATCGCGTCCCGTCCGTCGCGCAACTCGTAATGCAGCTTGCCGCTGCACAGCACGACGCGCCGCACGACGGCCGGATCGGCCGCGACCTCGTCCAGCACGGGCTCGAAGCGACCGTCGGCGAGCATCCGGACCGGCGTCTGGCTGCGCGCGTCGCTCATCAAACGGGTCTTGGGCGTGAGCACGATCAGCGGCTTGCGCCGCGGCGTCATCGCCTGGTCCAGCAGCAGGTGCGCGTACTGGGCCGAGGTCGACGGGCAGGCGACGCGCAGGTTGTCCGCGCCGCACAGCTGCAGCATGCGGCCCAGGAAGGCGTTGGACTGCTCCGGCCCCGCGCCCTCGTGCCCATGCGGCAGCAGCAGCGTGAGGCCGCTGGGCAGGCCCCATTTCTCCTCGCCGCAGCTGATGTAGTGGTCCAGGAAGATCTGCGCCCCGTTGACGAAGTCGCCGAACTGCGCTTCCCACACGGTCAGCGTGTCGCGGGCCTGCACGCTGTGGCCGTACTCGAAGCCGAGCACCGCCTCCTCGGACAGCAGGGAGTTGTGGATCTCCAGCCGCGCGCCGCGTCGCGCCGCGGGTGCGAGCGGTGTCCAGCTCGACGGCGCGGTGTCGGCCTGGTTGCGCCAGACCGCGTGCCGATGCATGAAGGTGCCCCGTTGCACGTCCAGCCCGGACAGGCGCAGCGACACGCCGGCGCGCAAGGCCGTCGCACAGGCGAGCGCCTCGGCCGTGCACCAGTCGACGCCCAGGTGCTCGTCCGCCGCGAGGGCGCGTCGACGCACCAGCAGCGCGGCCAGCATCGGATGCGGCTCGAAGCGCGGCGGCGGCGTCGTCAGCAGCGTCAGGGCGAAGCGCACGGCGGCCGTCGTCAGCGCGGCCGTGGGCTCGCCGTCCACGGGCGAGGGCGCGGCGACGCTCCCGGTCCGTTCGGTTTCCCGCACGGCGTGCGCGGTCGCGTCGTGGCCGAGCGGCCGGGCCATCGCGGCGGGAAGGTCGCGAACCGGCCGGCCCGGCGCCGCGTCGGGATCGAAGCGGTCGCCGGTGGCCGCCAAGGCGCGTCCCTCGGCGACCGACAAGCGGCCATCGGCCACCAGCCGGTCGGCGTAGAGCGCGGTCACGCTGGCGCGACGCGCCAGGCGTCGATACAGGGCGGGGCTGGTCAGCGCGGGCACGTCGTGCTCGGAATTGCCGTGGCGCCGATAACCCACCAGGTCCAGCACCACGTCGGCCGCGAAGCGGGCGCGATAGTCCACCGCCAGGCGCGCGGCCTGCAGCACCGCCTCGGGATCGTCGGCGCCGACGCGCAGCACCGGCGCGTCGATCATCCGGACCGGATCGGTGCAGAAGCGTCCGGCCATCGGGTCCATCCGGTTGGGTTCGGTGAAACCCAGCTGGTTGTTGATGACGATGTGCAGCACGCCGCCGACCTCGTAACCCGGCCGCAGGCCGAGCGCCAGCGTCTCCATCACCACGCCCTGGCCCGCGAAGGCGGCGTCGCCATGCAGCACGACGGCGATGCTGCGCTCACGCCCCGGGCCGTCGGCGCTGCGCGCCGCGCGGGTCCGGCCGAGCACCACCGGATAGACGCTCTGCAGGTGGGACGCGTTGCTCGCGAGCGCGACCCGCAATTCGCCTCGCGGGGTGTGCAGCCAATAGTCGCCGCCCAGCTGGTGGACCAGCTCGCGCTGGCGTTCCGGATGAACCGGCTCGGTCGCGAAGTGGTCCAGCAGCTCGGCGACCGGATGCCCCAGCAGGGTGGCGAGCAGGTTGACGCGTCCGCGATGCGGCATGCCCATGAAGACCTGGTCCACGCCCTGCGCGGCCGCCGTCTCCAGCACCTGCTCGAGCAGCGGCAGCAGCGCCTCGCAGCCTTCGAGCGAGAAGCGCTTGGCCTGCGGATGCAGGCGCGCGACATGCCGTTCCCAGGCCTGCGCATTGGCCAGGCGGCGCAGCAGCGTGGCCGCCTCCGGACCGGTCAGCACCGGCCGGTCCGACTCCATCCGGCGCTGCAGCCAGTCGCGTCGCTCGGCGCTGCGCACGGCCGAGGCGTCCAGCGTCAAGGTGTCGCAGTAGATCGCCCGCAGCCGGGCGAACAGCGCTTCGACATCGGTCGCGCCCATCACCGAACCGCCGTCGCCGGTCAGCGCATCGCCCGGCGCCAGGCCGAAGTCGGCAGGGCGGGGCGGTCGCACCCGCGAGCTCGTCGCCAGCGGGTCGAGCAGCGCATGGCGGTGGCCGTCGCGTCGGAAGGCCTCGATCAGGGCCGTGACGGCGGGGCGGGGCGCGTCCGTGCCCACACGGAAGGAACTCATGGGAGGTTCGCGCCGGGTCTGCTCACTCCAGTGCGGCGACGAAGCGGTAACCGACGCGGTGGTAGGTGCGGATGATCTCGACCGAGGGCGGCAGCGCCCCCTGCAGCACCGCGCGGATCCGCGCGATCGCCATCGCCAGCGCGCCGGGCTGCACATCCTGCTCGCCCCAGACCACGTCCAGCAGCTCGTCGGCGCTGACCACGCGGTCGCGGTGCTCGATCAGGTGGACCAGCAGGTCGAAGGGGCGCGGTTGCAGGTGACGCGACTGGCCGCTGACAACGATGTCACGACAGGCCGGCCGAACCATGCATTCACCGAAACGCCAGCTGGCGTCGGAGAAGGGTACCGAGGGTCGAAGAGGGGGTTCCGCGCGGCTGTCCGCATCAAGGCCCGTCGGGAGGAAAGCCGCATGACGCGGTGGCACGGCAATGAACATCGTGGGATCCTGAAGAGCTACTGCGAGCGTGTAGGTGAAACTCTACAGGACGATGCAATGAAAAACCTGTGCAGGAATCCGCACTTTTGCCACTTCGTGTAGTCGAACAACTACGTACCGTAGGGGGACGGTGGCGCCGCGGGCGTGCCGGGCACGACGCGCAGTTCGACCACCGTGCCCTGACCGGGTGCGCTGTGGATCGACAGCGTCCCGCCCAGCAGGCGGGCCCGCTCATGCATGCCCATCACGCCGTAGCCGGCGGGCCGGCCACCGGGGTCGAAGCCGCGACCGTCGTCGCGCACCGTGAGGATCCACAGGCCGTCGTCGAAGGACAGCGACAGGGCCGCCCGGGTCGCGTCGGCATGACGGCGCACGTTGTTGAGCGATTCCTGCGCGACGCGGAACAGCTGTGTGGCGGCCTCGGAGCCCAGCGGGCCGGCGTCCGCCGCGACGGACACGTCGCAGGGCAGGCCGGTGTCGCGGCTGAACTCGGTGCCGAGCCAGCGGAAGGCCGCTTCCAGGCCGCCATCGAGCGCGGGCGGGCGCAGTTGCGAGACCACCGCGCGCACGGCGGCGACCAGCCGGTCGACCCGCTCATGCAGCAGGTCCAGCTGGCCGGCGTCGATCGAGGCGGTGGCCCGCGCGGCGCGCGCGCGCATGACGGCGATTTCCAGGCGCAGCGCCGCCAGCTGCTGGCCCAGCTCGTCGTGCAGCTCGCGGGACACCCGGGTGCGCTCCTGCTCGAGCGCCAGCGCGTTGTGCTCGCTCAGACGGTGCAGGGCCTCGCGCGAGGCGTGCAGCTCGGCGGTGCGCTCGTCGATGGCCCGTTCGAGCGTGCGCCGGCGCGCCCGCGCGCGGCGCTGGGTCCACAGCGTCAGCGCCCACCAGAGCGCGCCCAGCAGCGCGAGGTAGGTCAGCCGCATGCCGGGCGAGTTCCACCACGGGGGCGCGATGGTGAAGGGCAGCGCCAGCTCCGGTCCCGGCGGCTCCAGCGGCACGCGGCCGGCGGCGCGCAGCGTCAGCACATGCCGGCCCTCGTCCATGGCGCCGACGTCGATCGACGCGCCCTCGACCGCGCGCCACGGCGCCTGCGGCGACAGCCGGTATTCGATGCGGCGGTCGCGCGGCAGCGAGAGCGTCGGCGTGCCCAGCGTGATGCGCAGCTGGCGGTCGGTCCAGGGCACCGGCGCGGTCGGCGGCCCGCTGAACTGGTGGGTGCCGAATTCCAGCCGGTCCACCCGCAACACGGCGGGCGGGCCCGGCGGCGGTGGCCGCCGGCGCACCCGCGTCGCGCCGCCGCTGGTGCCGATCCAGGCGTCGCCGGCGGCGTCCAGCAGGAAGCTGTCGTCATTGACGTCGTTCCACACCAGGCCGCTGTCGCGGTCCAGCAGGCCCAGCCACTCGCCCTGCGGGCCGAGGCGGAAGACGCCTCGTCCGGTGCCCAGCCAGATCTCGTTCCCCGGGCCGCGGACCACCCACATCGGATCGGCCCCGCCGAAGGACGCCTTGGGGATCCGCCGCCGCAGCTGCGCGCGGTCGCCGGACAAGGTGTAGGTCGCCACACCCCGGTCGTCCGACGCCCACAGCGCGCCCTCCGCGACCGTCGCGGTGTAGGCCGTGAGCACCCGGCCCTGGTCGTCGCGCAGCGGCACCCAGGCGTCGCCTTGCGCGCGGAAGACCTGCCACCGGACGTTGATGAACCAGTCCGTCGTGCCGTCGCTGAAGACGGCGACGGCCGGCTCGCCGCCGGGCAGGTCGGTGGCGACCGGCTCGCGCTTCACGCCGCCGCCGTGGGGCTGGGGAATCAGCCGCTCGATCCGCGAGCGGCTCGTGAGGTAGAGCTGTCCGCCATGGCCGGTCAGCAGGCCCAGCAGCGCAGGCTCGGTGAGCACGCGGCGGGCCGTCGTGCCGCCCGCCTTGATGGTGTTGAGCTGGCCGCGGTCCAGCCACCAGAGGTCGCCCGCGGCATCGATGGCCGCCCCCGCCACGATGCCGGCGACGCGGGGCGCCGTGGCGGCGGAAGGGGGCAGCGGCTGGAAGCGGCGGGCCGCGGCGTCGAACCAGGCCAGGCCCTCGCGGGTGATGGCCCAGTGGCGGCCGCTGCGGTCCTGCAGCAGGCGGAAGACGACGTCGGACGGCAGGCCCGAGGCGCGGCTCCAGTGGTCCACGTCGCCGTAGCCGATCCAGCGATGGAAACCCTGGCCGGACGCGCCCAGCCACAGCGCGCCGTCGCCGTCCACCAGCAGGCTGCGCACGGCCGAGTCGGGCAGGCCGTCATCGCGGGACCAGGTTTGCCAGGCTTGGCCGTCCCAGCGGGCGATCCCGGTCGCCGCGGCCATCAGGATGCCGCCGCGGGGATCCTCGATGAGGGGACTGCTGGCCTCCCATTCCTGGTTCACCATCGGCGCCTCGACGGTCTCGAAGCGCTGGGCGCCGGGCGCCAGGCGGGCCAGGTGGCTGCGACCGCGCGCCCACAGGCTGCCGTCCCGGCCGACCAGCAGCGTCGCCCAGGTTTCCGGCGGCAGGCCCTGCGCGGCGGACCACAGCGTCACCGCCGCCTGGCGTCGGTCCCAGGCGCACAGGCCGTCGCCGCAGCCGAACCAGAGGCGGTCGCCGAGCCGCCGCAGCGGGATCGTCTCGACGTAGCCGGCCGCCGGCGGGCGGTCGAGGGCAGCCACGGGGAGGGGCTCGGCGCGGACCGTGGACGGTCCGGCATCGCTGACCGTGGCCGTCCAGAACCGATGGTCGCGATCGACCGCCACCAGCACGCCGCGCTCGTCGACGTCGAACTGGCCGTCGAAGGCCACGTCCAGCGGCTGGCCGTCGGCGCGCCGGATCTCCACCCAGTCCGCGGCCTCGCCGCCCTCCGGGCGTGCCGCGTCGCTCGACGGGCGCCGCAGGAACAGCCCCTGGTCGGTGGTCAGCCAGAGCCGGCCGAGCCCGTCGACACGGCCGCCCCAGATGCCGTTGCCGACCGCGACCGGCAGCGGCTCGCGATGGACCCGGAAGCCGTCGAAACGGAACAGGCCGTTCTCGGTGCAGATCCACAGCACCGCGCGCCGGTCCTGCGTGAGGCAGGTGGGGGTGAGGTTCTGCAGGCCCTCGCGCTCCTGGTAGGAGGCCAGCACGATGCGCTCGGCGCGCGCGGGCAGGGGCGCGAGTAGCGCGAGTAGCGCCAGCAGCGCCAGGGCGAGGGCGGCGACGACGGCGAGGAGCGGAAGACGCGCCCGGCGTGAGCGAGCCGGCAGGCTGCGCGAGGCGGCGGGTGGGCCGCTTGAGGGGAGCAGGTCGAGCAGGCGCCGCGCCGGCGACACGACCGGGGCGAGCCCGGTCGCGTGCTCAGTCGACGATGCCATGGCGCACGGCGTATCGCACCAGGTCGCTCAGGGAGGCCTGGTCCAGCTTGTCCATGAGGCGGGTCTTGTAGGTGCTCACCGTGTTCGGCGCGACCTGGAGCGCGGCGGCGATGTCCACCAGCGACTGGCCGCGCACCAGCGCGACCAGCACCTGGCGCTCGCGCGGGGACAGCGATTCCAGCGGCTCCGGCGCTTTCGGTTCCTGGCGGATCAGCGCGGCGCTGAGCGAGGGGTCGACGTAGCTGCGGCCGGCGGCCACGTGGTGCATGGCGTCGATCAGCAGCTCGGTGGAGATGTCCTTGGTCAGGTAGCCGCCCGCGCCGGCCTCCAGCGCGCGGCGCGCGATGTGCGGATCGGCATGCATGGTCAGCACCAGCACCGGCAGCTCGGCATGGGCGGCATGGATGCGCTGGATCAGCTCGACATCGGTGCAGCCCGGCATCAGCAGGTCCAGCAGCAGCAGGTCGACGCCGCCCTGCGCCAGGCGGGCCATCACCTCGTCGGCGTTGGCGGCCTCGCCGGCCAGCTCGATGCTGTCATCGAGCTCCAGGACCTTGCGCAGACCCTCGCGCACCAGCGCATGATCGTCCGCGATCACCACGCGGGTCTTGGCGGCGGGGCTCACCGCCAAGCCCCCCGGTCGCGCGCGGCGGGTCCGCGGGGATGCGAGGCGGATCGCGGGAAAAGAGCCGCCCGCGCAGGGCGCGGGCAGGGGCGGTCGCTGGATATGCTGGGTGTCATCGTCAATGCACGAACTTGCCTCCGGGGCCGATCATTGTCATCTCAACCCGATGGGTGCCGGCGTGGTCGGTGGGCGAGTAGGAGATCCGGTAGCCGCCCGCGTCCCAGCCCTGCATCGACTCGAGGGCGGCGATGAGCCGGGCGCGGTTCGGTTCCTTGCCGGCGCGGCGCAGTCCTTCGGTGAAGACCTTGGCGGCCAGGAAGCCCTCCATCGACCCGAAGCTGCGGTGCGGCACGCCGGCGCGCTGCAGCGCCTGGTTGTACTCGCGCTGCAGCGCGGTGCCTTCACCCCAGGGGAAGGGCACGACCTCGGAGATCCACACGCCGCTGCCCTCGCCGCCGAGCTCATCGGCCAGCGACTTGCCGCCGACGTAGGAGGTCGCGACGAACTGGCCGGCGTAGCCCTGCTTCTTCATCGTCTTGATGAGGGCGGCGCTCGAGGTGTAGGAGGCGATCAGGATCACCGCCTGCGGATGACCGGCGGCCAGCTTGCGGGCGACGTCGGCCACCTCGGTGGCGTCGCGCTCGACGGCGGCCATGCCCACGTTCTTCACGCCGCGCTGCGTCAGCGCGCGTGTCACCGACTCCAGCGCCGCCTTGCCGAAGGCGTCGTCCTGATGGAGCACCGCGACGCTGCGCAGGCCGCTGGTCGAGAGCTGCTCGACGATGTAATCGGCCTCCTGGTTATAGCCGGCGCGCACATGGAAGATCTGCCGGTTCAGCGGCGTGCGCAGCGCCTCGGCGCCGGTGGACGGCGCGAACAGCGGCACGCCCGCCGCGGTGGCGACCGGCACGGCCGCCAGCGTCGTGCCGGTGCCGACGGTGCCGAACAGCGCGAACACGTCGTCCTGCTCGATCAGCGCCTTGGCCTGGCGGGCGGTCTCGGCGGGGTCGTAGCGATCGTCGCGGGTGCGCAGCTCGACGCGATGGCCGTTGACGCCGCCGCGCTCGTTGAGCGCCTGGAAGTAGGTCCGTGCGCCCAGGTTGTATTCCTCGGCCAGCTTGACCGACGGGCCGCTGAACGGCGCGACCTGGCCGAGCAGGATGGTCCCGGTGACCGCAGGATCGGCCGCGGCGGCGGCGCCGGCCACCGCCATGGTGGAGAAGAAGGTACCCAGTGTGGAGAACATGCGCATGGCAAGACTGCTGGTTGGAAGGGGTGGGCGCAGCTTACGGAGGGACTGCGCCGCAGACATCACCGAGCGCTGACGCCGCGTTCACCGGCGTGGAAATTTGCCCGGAAGGCCGCGGGTCGCGCTGCCGCTCAGCGCCCGAGGTGCAGCTTGAAGGCGCCGACGAGTTCGGTCAACCGGCGCGCCTGCTGGCTCAGGCTGTCCGCGGCGGCGGCGGATTCCTCGACCAGCGCGGCGTTCTGCTGCGTCACCTGGTCGAGCACGTGCACCGCCTTGCTGACCTCGCCGATGCCCAGGCTCTGCTGGCCGGTCGCGGTGCCGATCTCGGTGATCAGCTCGGCCACCTGCCGGATCTGCCGCACGATCTCGTCCATCGTGGTGCCGGCGCCCTCGACCAGGCGCGACCCGGTCTCGACGCGGCTGACGTTCTCGCCGATCAGCGCGCGGATCTCCTTGGCGGCGGTGGCCGCGCGCTGGGCCAGCGTGCGCACCTCGCCGGCCACCACCGCGAAGCCGCGGCCCTGCTCGCCGGCGCGCGCCGCCTCCACGGCCGCGTTGAGCGCCAGGATGTTGGTCTGGAAGGCGATGCCGTCGATGACGCCGGTGATGTCGGCGATCCGGGTGGAGCTGGCGCTGATGTCGCGCATCGTCGCGACGATCTCGGCCACGGCCGAGCCGCCGCGGGTGGCGACCTCGCTGGCGGTGGCCGCGAGCGCCGTGGCGTTGCGCGCCGAATCGGCGCTGCGCTGCACGGTGGAGGCGACTTCCTCCATCGCCGCGGCCGTCTGCTCGAGGCTGGAGGCCTGCTCCTCGGTCCGGTGCGAGAGGTCCATGCTGCCGGTGGCGATCTGGGTCGAGCCGGTGGCGATGGACTCGCTGCTCAGCCGCACCTCCCCAACGATGCGCACCAAGCTGTCGTTCATCGAGCGCAGCGCGGCCAGCAGCTGCCCGGTCTCGTCGAGCGCGCCCACCGCGATGGTGGAGGTGAGGTCGCCGGCGGCGACCGTCTCGGCCACCCGCACCGCCTGGGCGATGGGCCGGGTGATCGAGCGCGTCAGCAGCACGGCGATGCCCACCGCCAGCAGCACCGCGATCACCGACAGCACGATCATCAGCGTGCGGGCGCCGCGGGCCAGCGCCGAGGCCTGCGCGCCGAACTCCTCCATGCTCTCCGCCTGGGTCTCCACGAAGGCCTCGACGGCCCCCAGGTAGACGTTCTGCAGCGGCAGGATGTCCGTCACCAGGAGCGTGCGGCCCTCGTCGACCTTGCCGGCCTTGATCAGGTCGACCAGCTGCCGCTCCTTCTCCTTGAACTTCGCCCGGCCGTCGATCAGCGCCTGCAGCGCCGCCTTGCCGCGTTCGCTGTGCACCGTCGCGCCGAGCTGGTCGATCGCGCGACCGACCACCGGCAGCGAGGCCTCGAGCTTGGCCAGCTCGCTCTCGACGATCGCGCGGTCGGACACGATCAGCGCGGTGCGCATCGCGCGCAGCTGCTTGTTGACCTCGTTCTCGACGGTCTGGGCCAGCTGCACCTTGACGAAGCGGTCATGCAGGATGACCTCGGTGTTGGCGTCCACCGCGCTGATCTTGGTGACGCCGATCACCGCCAGCACGATCAGCAGCGCGATCACTGCCGCGAAGCCGCCGGTCAGGCGGACACCGATCTTCAGGTTGCTGAATGCGGTCACGATGGTCTCCCTCGTTCGATGAGAGGGTTGTATCGCATCGGCAGGCCATCGCGCCACCGCGATAGCCCGCGTTCAGATCGGCGATTCGGCCAGGGGGAAGGGCGGGAAGGCGCTGTCGCAGGCCCGCGGTGCCTGGGAGCCGGCGCGCTGGTCGATCAGCTTGAAGGTCGACGACGCCGCGAAGGGGATCGTCACCGGTCCGGGGCCCAGCGTCAGGGTCGCGTCATCCGGCTGCGTGGGGCCGCCCTTCTTGCCGTCGGCGGTGAGGAAGCTCGTCGAGTCGAAGACGACGTTGTCCAGCGTCATCTTCAGCGGGTTGACGACGCTGCCGTTGCGATAGCCGCGGAAGACCAGCTTGCCGGCGCCGAACTTCGCGCTGCTCAGCACATGGATGTTCTGCAGCAGGATGTCGTTGATGTTGGGCGCGGTGCTGTGGTTGCCCGAGCTGTAGTAGGGCGTGAAGATCAGCGGCTGCTTGACGTTGCGCATGCAGACGTTGGCGAAGATCACGTTGCTGACCGTGCCGCCGACGCTGTCGTAGGTCTTGATGCGCAGGCCGTTGACCTGCGCGTCGTCGAAACCGTCGATGCTGAGGTCGTCGACCCGCACCTGGTTCACGCCTTGCGTGGTCTCGCTGCCGATCGACATGCCATGGCCGTGGTACAGGTCGTTGTGGGCGATGTAGATGTCGGAGGCCGGCGCGTCGGCGGCCTTGATCGCGATGTGGTCGTCGCCGGTGCTGATCGACGAATGCGCGATCCGGACCTTGGAGCTCTCGACCACGTCGATGCCATCGGTGTTGGCGGCCGTGGCCGGGGTGAAGCAGGTGCTGGGCTGGGTGGCGGCGACGTCGGGGTTGGGCGTCGTGCCGGCGGCGCAGGCGTAGTTGGGCTTGGCGTAGGCCAGCGACGGCGCCAGCACCTTGGTGCCCCAGGCCACGAAGCCGGTCAGCCCGCTGACGACGACGTGCGCGTTCGGCGAGTTGAGCAGCGAGATGCGATAGAGCGTGAAGTCGCTGCCGCCGATCAGGTTGACCAGGCGCGGATTGTTCTGCTTCTTGCCGGTCGCTTCCAGCAGGTTGGCGACGTCCCACCAGGTCATCTTCCCGGCGTTGGGGCCGGAGGTGAGCACCGCGCCGCCGCGGCCGTCGATGCGGCCGTCGCCGACGATGCGGCTGTTCGCGGCATTCTTCAGGCGGATCAGCGCGTTGCACGACTTGCCGTCACCGCCGGCGGTGCCGCAGCGGCCGCCGCCGTTGTCGAAGTCCTTGGGGCTGCGGGACGCGAAGAGCGTCACGTTGCTGTCGACCCACAGCGTGACGCCGCTGTTCAGCACCAGCGGTCCCGACAGGAAGGCGTTGGCGTTGCCGCTGGCGACCAGGCGCACCGCCTGGCCGGCGGGGCAGTGATTGATGGCGTCCTGAATCTGGACGGTGTCCGGTTGCGAGTGCGTGGGATCCGCGTCGACCGAGCTCGGCAGCAGGCCGCCGGTCTGCGTCAGCGAGGCGGTCAGGGTCTTGCAGACCTCGGTGGCGGTGGGCAGCCGCGGTTCGGCCGGCAGCGTCGGATTGAACGAGGCGGCGTGCGCCGCCGGCAGGGCGGCCGCGCCAAGCGCGGTGACGGCCGCGAGGTGGCGGATCGAGCAGGACAGGGACATGGGATCCTTGAAGTCGGTGCGCCAGCTGCGGTGGGGCCGAGGCGGGCGCGAAGCATTGATCGGGGGCCGCAGCTTACGGAGGAGTCGCCACGCAAACATCACCGAGTTCGCACCGTCGCGTCACCGGCGTGGAAACAGGCGGTATCGGTGGATGCACCGCTGCGGGTGGCACGCCCGTTCGATAAGCTCGCCGGCGACGATGACCGCAGGAGACGACATGAGGAATGCATGGGGCGACGTCCCCGAGGCCGACGAGGCGCGGGCCTCGGCCCGGACGGCGCGCCGGCCGCGGCTGCGCACGGCGCGTGCGGCGTTGGCGGTGCTCGCGCTGGGCCAGGCGCTGGGCGCGGCGGCCGATTGCGGCCCGGCCGCGCTGGGCACCTCGCGCGTGCTGACGCTGCCACGTGAAGCCGCGGCCTACGGTCGCTCGCAGCACGGGCCACTGCCGCTGCAGCCGGGCGAGGTGGTGATCACCTTCGACGACGGGCCGCGGCCGGCCTCCACCCCGCTCGTGCTCCAGGCGCTGAAGGCCGAGTGCGTGCGGGCGACCTTCTTCATGAACGGCGAGCCGATGCTGGCCGATGCGGCGCTCGCCAGGGAGGTGAAGGCGCAGGGGCACAGCGTCGGCCTGCACGGCTTCCGCCATCCCCACTTCGCGTCACTGCCCGCATCGGAGCAGCTCGGCGACCTGCGGGCGGCCGAGGCCGCGTACCGCGAGGTCTTCGGCGGCCGGGCGGCGGCCTACCGCTTTCCCTTCCTCGAGGAAACACCGGTCCTGCGCGAGGCGCTCGCGGCCTCGCGCTACACCGTGATGTCGGTGGACCTGGGCGTCGAGGACTGGGAGCCCCAGAGCGCCCAGCAGATGGCCGACAAGCTCGCGCAGCGCCTGGGCGCCTCGGGAGGCGGCATCGTGCTGCTGCACGATGCGCAGGACCGCACCGCCGCGGCGCTGCCGCTGCTGCTGCGCACGATCAAGGCCCAGGGCCTGCGCGTGGTGCACCTGCAGTGGCGCGAGGAGTAGGTCCCCCGCCACGCGTCATGCGGCGCGGTCGGGCGCCTGCACTGCCATCGTGGCGAAGGCCACGCGGTTCCTGCCGTCGCGCTTGGCCTCGTAGAGCATCTCGTCGGCCCGGGCGAGGCAGGCCGCCGCGGGCGCGCTGCCGTCCGCCACCCAGGCCACGCCGATGCTGGTGGACACCGGCAGGGGCGTGCCGTCCTCGACGATCCGCAACTGCTCGACGCTGGCCCAGAGTCGCTCGGCGATGGAGCGCGCCACCGCCTCGGTGACGTTGGGCGTGTACACCAGGAACTCCTCGCCGCCGGTGCGGGCCAGCAGATCGGACTCGCGCAGCTGCGCCTTCAGGCAGCTGGCGAAGGCCACCAGGACCGCATCGCCGGCGGCGTGTCCGTACTGGTCGTTGATGCGCTTGAACCGGTCCAGGTCCAGCTGGAGGACCGCACTGTGGCCTCGCAGCTGCTTGGGCAGGCGCGTGCCGAGCCAGCGGCGGTTGCCCACGCCGGTCAACGGGTCCGTGTCCGCCAACTGGGCGAGGCGCACTTCCGCGCGCTCCTTGGAGATGGTGGCCACCATCAGGGCGATGCCGAAATGGCAGAACATCTGCACGAAGAACGCCAGCGAGAAGCCGGCGCTGCCCGCGGTGCCATTCAGGATGAACACCAGCCTGAGCGTGTAGACGCCGCCGCTGAGCGCCAGGAGCGCCGCAAGCAGCCGGCTCGATGGCAAGGCCTCGAGGCGATGATTGCGCAGCATCTCGTTGGCGCTGCACGCGAGCGACAGCACGGCGGCCGCATGGAACACGCCGGCGCGGCTCAGGTTGTCGCGGGGGAACCCGGTGACCAGCCCCACCAGAAAACACAGCAGCACCGGCGTCAGCAGGAGCCCCCAGCGGACGCGTCGGCGGCCGCTCATCGCGAGGATGCCGGCGAGGAACACCGCATAGCCGGCCGTGCCGAGCAGCAGGCTGCCGTGCGTCCAGACCGCCGCGGGCAGGGCGGCTTCCTCGCCGTTCCAAGCCAGCGCGGCTCCGGCGGCCAGCATGAGGTAGGCGGTCGCCAGCCCCATGAGGCCCTCGGGGCGGCATGAATTGCGACGGACGTGGACGATGGCGAATGCGCCGGCGAGCAGGGACGTGTTGTAGAACAACAGGACGGTCGGCAGATCGAGACGGGACAGCATGCGGGGACTCGGCCGGCGCACGAGCGGTCGGGTGCGCGGATCTGGCGGTTGGGGACCACCCCGCGCAGGCCGGCCCTCGGTATCGAACCTCGGTGGCTGTCGCCGGGGCAGGCGATCGCGGGGCGGTCCGCATCCCGAGGGATGGGCCGCGCCGCGCGCGCATTCTCGTCGCAGAAGCTTGCCGATGGACGACCGGGCGCCGCGGCGACGCGGGGCCGCCACGCGCCCGATGCTGGCTGCCGCTCAGCGCAGCGGTGCCGGATTCGCCAGGTAGGCCTTGAACAGGCGGGCGAACTGGCCGCCGTCCGTCGTGATGTTGACCGAGCCGCTGCCGCCGCCGCTGAACACGATCGCGAACACGCCGTTGGCGGTGTACTCGGTCGGATGGGTCAGCATGTACTGGACGTGGTTGTCGCGGTAATGCCCCCAGGTGCCGCCTGGCGTGGATGAGGGCACGCCCATCGGCGTCTGCCAGAACAGGATGGGCAGGTTGCCGAGCTTGCCCTGCACGGCGACCCATTGGGCGAGGTCCTGATGGAAGTTGGGCGTCGCCACGTTGTTCTCGTCCCAGTAGAACGGCCCGTTGCCACGACCGGCGCACTCGGACGGAGGCGGCGAGACCTCGAAGCAGCCGGCATCGCGGTCGCTGGTCTGGGCCACCATGAAGTCGGCCTTGTCGGCGCCCAGCTTCAGCATGAAGTTGCCGACGGTGGTGGCGTCGCGGCCCCAGAAGGACGGCGGGAAACCGATCCGGGCCTTGGGCGCGTAGGTCCGTCCCAGCGCCAGCAGGCAACCCGCCATGCCGACGGCGTTGTCCGGCTGGTTCGCGCATTCGGCCACCTGGCTCACGCGTGCCGGCACCTTCGTCGGGTCGCCGCCCGGGGCGCCGGTCAGCACGAAGCCCCAGAAGTCCGGCTCCAGGTTGACCAGCGTGGGCAGGTTGGTCGCGCCGATCTTCTGGTACATGAGCTTGACCTGGGCCCAGTAGGGGGTCATGAAGCTCGCGTCGTTGATCGCGGCGAGGTTGCTCTCGCCCCGGCTCGCCATCTGGTAGAGCGTGAACATCGGCACCGCGCCGACGGCCGACACGTTCGCGGCCGTGTAAGTCACATAGGCCCCGTCCGGGCTGTTCCAGGTGGGCCACGCGCCGCCACCGACACCGACCAGGTAGGTGTCGATGATGTCGGGACGGATCTGCTGCGTCGTCATCTCCGCGATCGGGTTGCCGGCGCCCAGGCCGCCCAGCAGCCGGTTGGCCGTCCCCAGGGCCGTGGTGATCGAGACCGCAGGCGAAGGTGCGGGCGCTGGAGCAGGCGCCGGAGCGGGTGCAGGCGAAGGCGCGGGCGCGGGCGAAGGTGCGGGCGCCGGCGTGGGTGCTGGTGCCGGCGCGGGGGAAGGTGCCGGGGCCGGGGCCGGGGCCGGCGCTGGAGCGGGCGAAGGCGAAGGCGAAGGCGAGGGCGAGGGCGAGGGCGAGGGCGAGGGCGAAGGTGCCGGTGCGGCACCAAGCGGCGGTGCCGGCGCGTCGGTCGCTGGCGATGAGGCCGATCCGCCGCCACCACAGGCGGCGAGGCCTGCCGTCAGGAGGGCGAGCGCGAGCCGCTGGACCGCGGGCGTGGCGTTCGGGATGGACGACATGGGTTCCTTTCGAATGATGTGAAGCGTCATGCGCGCGCGGCGGTGACAAGTCCGTTGCAAGTTGGTGGCATCGCACTGACGAAATTTGTCAGCGTTGTCATCCAACGCGGCCAAGGAATGTCAGACGCGGCTCGGACGGAGCCGCTTTAGGCGCCTCGCGCGTCGTGCGCGCGAAGGAGTGCAATTCGCGGGCCAGCACTTGCCCATCGACAGCGAGGGCTTGTGCGATTCACCCCGGCTTGCCTTGACGCTTGCGCCAGGCCTCGATCACCCGCGCGGCCAGCGCGTCAGCCTCGCGCTGCTGCTCGGCCGTCAATGGCGGCGGCACCGCACCCCACTGGGCCATCATCTTTTCTGTGTCCGCCATCGCATCGCGGCTGGCCTTTTCCATCTCCGCGCCCGAAATCAAACCCTGGATGCGAAGTTGCGCTTCCTTGTAGGCCTGCCGCTGGACCTCGGTGATGCCCATCGCGCCCGGATTGAAGGCGAAGCTGAAGGTCACCAGCGCCATGAAATCGCCGTCCTCGGCCGTCTGACGCGCCTCGCGCTGCAACTGCCCGCGCAGCGCCGGATCGATCGCCTGCCGGTTCGCTTCCAGCCATTGCAGGTAGGGCAGCGCGGCGTCCTTGGCGCCGCCGTCGTGGGCACGCTTGAGCAGCTCGCCCCGGCGCGCGAGCGTGGCGGCATCGAAGACCTGGCAGTGACGCTGGAAATCCTGCGAGCGGCGGATCCATTCCTGGCTGGACAGACCCGTGATCCGCTGGAGCTGCCGACCCGTCGCGGACGGCTGATCGCGCTCCCTGTACTGGTGGTCCACCATCGCGTCCGCGCCCTGGCAGGCGGAGAGCATCATGGCCGCCTCCATCATGTCCTTCGGCGTCCCATGGCCGTCCAGCGCCAGCTGGACCCGACGCAGCGCGTCCTCTGGCCAGCCGGGCGCAGGAGGCGGGGCGCTCGTCGAGCCGGGCGCCGACGAGGCGACCGCCATCACGGCCGATGCCGCCTCCGTCTTCGCCGCGGGAAGCGGCGAGCCGGGTTCATTCGTGGGCGAGCTCGCCGCCGTTGCCTTGGCGGGGCCAGCGGCATCACTGGGCCGGCTCGACAGCCACCCGCCGGCCGCCAGCAGCAATGCGCCGATGACCACGGCCAACGCCATGCGGCGACGCGACCGATCCGCTCGCGAGCCCTGATTCGATGCCATGCCGATGTGTCCTTCCTTCGTTCGAGCCTGCCCGGGCCGCGCCCAGGCGATGGCGGCCGGACAGCGTAACGCCGCGGACCGGTGCGACGCCCGCTCAGAACGCCGGCAGTCGCGCGCGGCCGGAGACCTGCAAGGTCAAGGCCCGACCCGGCGCGCGCACGCCGGTGATCGCCGGCACCGGTTGTCCTCCGCCGATCCACAGCCACACCGGCCCGTCCTCCACGACGCGCTGTCCATCGGACTGCACGACGCTCATCGCCTTGGCGTCCAGATCGAAGCTGAGCCGGCGCGATTCGCCGCCGCGCAGCACGACCCGCCGGAAGGCCACCAGCGTGCGTTCCGGCGCGAGGGCACCGGGGCGCCGGGCATAGACCTGGACGACCTCGGCCGCCTCGCGTCCGCTCTCGTTCTTCAACAGCACCGACAGCCGCGTGCCTTGCCCGGCCTGGACCCGGGGGCTCGCGAGCCGGGCCTGTGCATAGCTGAAGCGCGCGTAGCCCAGCCCGTGGCCGAAGGGGAACAGCGGCTCGCCCTTGAACCAGCGGTAGGTGCGCCCCTGCATGCCGTACTCCTTGAAGGGCGGCAGTTGCTCGGCGGACCGGTAGAAGGTGACCGGCAGCCGGCCGGACGGACTGAAGTCGCCGGCCAGCAGCTCCGCCACCGCCTGGCCGCCTTCGCCGCCTGGATACCAGGCCTGCACGATGGCCGCGGCCTGCGATGTCGCGGCGCCGAAGGCCATGGCGCTGCCGCTGAAGTTCACCAGCACCAGCGGGCGGCCCAGGCCGGCCAGGCGCTCCAGCAGCTTCTGCTGCGGTGCCGGCAGATCGATCCGGGTGCGGTCCCCGCCCGCGAAACCGGGCGCCAGCACCGTCATCTCCTCGCCTTCGAACTCCCAGGTCAAGCCGCTGGCGAAGACCACCAGGTCGGCCTCGCGCGCGGCGGCCAGGGCGGCCTCGTCGCTGGCGCCGGGCCGGCTCCACTGCAGGCGCTGCTCGCCTTCCCAGCCGGTCTGCAGCGCCTCCACGCGCAGGGCGTAGGTCCGCCCCGCCTCGAGCTGCACGCCGCGGGTGCTGGTGGGCCAGGCGATGTCCCACAGGTCCACCACCCGTTCGCCGTCGATCCAGACGCGGTAGCCCCGGTTCCCCTTCAGCCGGAACAGATGCTCGCCACTCTCGGCGGCGCGCACGAAGCCGCTCCAGCGCGCCGATTCCTGGCGGTCATGCGCGTCCGGCCAGCCCCATCGGAAGCGGGCTTGCGCCTCGACCGTCGACGAGATCGGCGGGCCCTCGAGCTGGAGATTGGCGAAGCGCTCGAAGCTCAGGCCGGGGCGGGTGCAGGCGGCGTCGGCACACAGCCGCTCGGCCGGCAGGTCTTCCAGCGGCGGCGCCACCCAGCCCGTGCCTTCGACGAAGTCGATCCGGGCGTCCGGATAGCGGGCCTTGAGGCCGGCCAGCAGCGTGACCGGCCGGGACGGTGTCCCGTTGTAGTTGCCCACCAGCGCGTCGACGCTGTCGGCGTTGGGACCGATCACGGCGATGCGCCGGGGCGGCGTCTTCAATGGCAGCAGCCCATCGTTCTTCAGCAGGACCAGCGAGCGACGGGCCGTCTCCAGGTTGAGCGCGCGATGCGCGGGCGTGTCGAACTCGTCCGCCGTGATCCCGGCGAAGGGCCCTTGCCCGGGCGGGTCGAGCAGGCCCAGGCGCAGGCGCACGTCGAACAGCCGATGCAGCGCCCGGTCGAGGTCGGCCTCGCGCAGCAGTCCCTGCCGCACGGCCGCCACGGTGGTGGCGGGCGAGGCGGTGCTGTTGCCGCCGAAGTCGCAGATCAGGTCGGTGCCGGCGCGCACCGCCAGGGCCACGGCGGCCTCGGGCGTCTTCACATGGTGGTGGGCGCTGTCCTGGTGGATGTCGGCCACCGCGCCGCAGTCCGACACCACATGCCCCTGGAACTTCCATTCCTCGCGCAGCCGCTGCCGCAGCAGCGGCTCGCTGGCGCACGCGGGCACGCCGTCGACCGCGTTGTAGGCGCACATCACCGATTCCGCGCGGCCTTCGGTGACCGCCGCATGGAAGGCCGGCAGGTAGGTGTCCACCAGGTCGCGCGGCGAGACCCGCACGTCCTCCTTGTGGCGGTCGGCCTCGGGGCCGCTGTGCACCGCGAAGTGTTTCACCGCCGCGGACACGCGCGGATGCCGCGGGTCCGGTCCCTGCAGCCCCTGGATGAAGGCCACGCCCATGCGCGCGGTCAGCGCCGGGTCCTCGCCATAGGTCTCCTGGCCGCGGCCCCAGCGAGGGTCCCGGAAGATGTTGACGTTGGGCGACCACACCGTCAGGCCGCGGTACAGGCCGGAGGAGCCGTCGGCACCGACGGTGCCCCGGAACTTGGCGCGGAACTCGATGCCGATGACTTCGCCCACGCGCTGCACGAGCGGCGTGTCCCAGGTCGCCGCCAGGCCCATGGCCTGGGGGAACACCGTCGCCACGTCGGCGCGCGCGACGCCGTGCAGGCCTTCGCTCCACCAGTTGTAGGCCGGGATGCCGAGCCGCGGAATGCCCGGCGACTCGTGTTGCAGCTGGCTCGCCTTCTCGGCCAGCGTCATCCGCGCCACCAGCGCCTGCGCCCGTTGCATCGAGGGGCTCGGCGGCGCACCGGTGGCGGCGGGCGGCGGTGCGTCCGCGAGCGGGGACGCGGTGGGGGCGGCCGCGACGCCGGTGGTCGACGCGCACGCCAGCGACGTCGCCAGCACTGTGGTCAGGGGCGGGGCCAGGACCGACATCGCGCGCCGACGCCAATCCGTCGAGGCTGCGGGCAGGGGTGTTTCAGCAGGCATGTCGTTTCAGAAGGCGTCGAGGGTCAAGGTCGCGGTCGGCAGCCCCTCGCCGCGCGCGCGCAGCGTCGCCGGGCCGCTCGCGCCGGTGGATTGCAGGATCACCTGCGCCTGCCCGTTGAAGACCCGGCGCTGCCACGGCGTGGCCGGCGTCGTCGCCCGCAAGGTGACCCAGCGCTTGCCGCCTTGCGCGTTGTCGGTCATCGCGCGCAGGCCGCCGGCCGGCGTGGGGAAGACCAGGGCGAGCGTGTTGCGGTCGCGCAGCTGCGCAGGATCCAGGTCCACCACGCCGAGGCCCTGCTCGAGCCTCGGCGTCACCGCCCGGCCGTTCACGTAGACCAACTGGCCGGCGCCCAGGTCGCCGATGAACAGCGTCGACCACTCGCCCGCCGCCGTGGTCGGGCGCGGGAAACTGGCGCGCACGAGGTTCCAGGTGCTGTCGGCAGGCTGCTGCTCGGGCGGCACCCATCCGAAGGGCTCGCGCCAGCCCGTCGCGCCGGTGTCCGCGATCAGCGCGGCGGCGTCCTCCGGCCGCTCGATGCCGCGATGCCGCCATTCGGTGAGCGGCACGAAGCGGTGGCGCTCGGCCGGCTTGTCGGCCTCGTGCGAACCCGGATCGCCGTTGCCCATGCCGATCAGCCGCGCGGCGCCGTCGACTTCGAAGTCGATCCGCTGCCCGGCCGTGGGCACGACCCGGCCCTCGCGGTCGACCACGTTGACCGTGACCAGCGCCACGTCGGTGCCATCGGCGCGGATCCTGGCGCGGTCCACCGTCAGGCGCACCGCCGCGCCGTCGCCGGTGGTGGCCACCGTGTCGGAGGCGACCCATTCGCCGCGCCTGTAGCCGCGCGCCACCAGCGTGCCCGGCTCGTAGGGCACGCTCCACTGCAGGTGCCCGTAGCGCTGCAGCGTCTTGCGGCCCAGCGAGCGACCGTTGAGCAGCAGCTCCACGTCCTCGGTGTTGCCGTAGACGCGCACGTCGATCGGCTGGCCTTCGCGGCCCGGCCAGTTCCAGTGCGGCAGCAGGTGGACCATCGGCTCGGTGGTCCAGGCGGCCTTCAGGTAATAGCCGCTGTCCTTCAACGCGCCGGTCGTGTCCATCATCCCGAACTGGGACGACACGGCCGGCCAGCCAAAGGGCGTGGTCTCGCCGCGGTAGTCGAAGCCGGTCCAGACGAACATGCCGGCCAGGAAGGGCCGCTCGGCATTGAAGCGCCAGGCCTCCTCGATGGTCGAGGTCGACGCGCCGCCCGAGCGCCGGTCATAGGCGGCGACCTGCACCCGCGCCGCGTCGTCGGCGTAGACGCCGCGGGTGGCGTAGGTCAGGCCCTCCTCGGTCACGACCATCGGCCGCTGGGGGAAGCGGCGGTGCATCGCGTCGATGTCGTGCTGGCCCTTGTAGTTGAAGCCGATCACCTGCGAGCCGACCGAGGTGCCCTCCGGCTGGCCCGAGCTGGACGCCGCCAGCGTCGCCGGGCGGGTGGGATCCAGGCGCGCCACGATGGCCTGCATCTCCCGCGCCAGGCGCGTGCCGATCTCGGTGTTCTCGATCGCCCATTCCTCGTTGCCCACCGACCACAGGATGATGGACGGATGGTTGCGGTCGCGCCGCACCATGCGCTCGAGTTCATCGCGGATCTGCGGCGCGGTGCCCATCATGCGGTGCTCGTCGATGACGAGGATGCCCAGGCGGTCGCAGGCGTCCAGCAGCTCCGGCGTGGCCGGATGGTGGGCCGAGCGGATCGCGTTGACGCCCATCGCCTTGAGCATCCGCAGCCGCGCGTCATGCATGGCGTCCGGCAGCGCGATGCCGATGCCGGCATGGTCCTGGTGGTTGTTGGCGCCATGCAGCTTGACGGGGCGGCCGTTGAGGAAGAAGCCCTGGTCGGCGTCGAAGCGGATCGAGCGGATGCCGAAGGGCGTGTCGTAGCGATCGACGACCCGGCCGTCGCGGCGCACCCGCGTCGTCAGGGTGTAGCGCTGCGGCGTTTCCAACGACCACAGCCGCGGCATGGCCACGCGCAGCGTCGCGCCGCTCGTGACGGCGGCATCGGCGGCCACCTGGCGCGCCGGCACGGCGATGCGCGCGACGACGCGGCTGTCCGGGTCGCGCAGTTCATGCTCCAGCGTGAACGAGGCCGCGGCCTTGCCGTCGTTGCGCACCGTGGTGTCGACGGCGACTTCGGCCCGCTGCCCCGTGACGGTCGAGCGCACGAAGGTGCCCCAGTGGTCCACGTGCAGCGGGTCGGTCTGGGTGAGCCAGACATGGCGATAGAGGCCCGCGCCCTCGTACCACCAGCCCTCCTGCGTGGTGGCGTCCACCCGCACGGCGACGACATTGCGGCCGCCGTAGTTCAGGTAGTCGGTGAGGTCCACCCGGAAGCTCGAGTAGCCGCTGGCCTCGCGCCGCAGGTAGTGCCCGTTGATCCAGACGACGCTGTCGCGGAAGACGCCGTCGAACTCCAGCGCGATGCGCCGACCCTGCGCCGACGCCGGGATGGCCAGCTCGCGCCGGTACCAGCCGATGCTGTTCTCGGGGAACGCGCGGCCGATCGCCTTCGAGCCATGGGGCGAGCTGCCGCGCTCGCTGAACGGCAGTTCCACCGCCCAGTCGTGCGGCAGGTCGACGCGGCGCCACGGCCGGTCGTCGAAGTCCGCCGCGGCGGGCCCGTCGCCGAAGCCGGCCTTGGCGAAGAAGAAGGCACGCGTGCCATGGTCGAAGTCCTGGGCCGGGTCCCAGGCATGGCCGAGCGCGAAGCGCCAGCCGTCATCGACGCGCACGCGTTGCCGGACGTCATCGGCCGCGGCGGGGCCGGCGATCACGAGCATCGCCAGCGCGAGCAGCCAGGAGGTGAGCAGTTGTTGTCTCATGAGGAGGAAGGGCTCGGGCGGCGCGCTCGATCGCGCCGTCCGGTGGTGGGACCTCGCGAGGCCGGCTGGCCTCGCGAGGGCTCGATCGTCAGTTGGCCGGCTTGCCGATCACCCGCACTTCGCTGAGCGCGGCGGGATGGTCGGGCGTGACGGCGGGGAAGCGGATGCGCAGGAAACGCGCGGCGACCACCGGCTCGAACAGCGCGAACTCATAGCTCTTGCGACCGGCCTTGGCCTCGCCGACCTGGCGCCAGTCGCTGGCGTTGTTGCTGATCTCGACGACGAAGTCGGGCGCCCGGTCATCGGGCAGGATCACCGACAGCCAGTGCAGCGTGTACAGGTTCTCCAGGTCCACGGCCCAGAACGCCGGACCGTCCTTCGCGGCCGCGCGCCACGCGGTCTGCAGCTGGTCGTCGTTGGCCAGCGGCGCCTCATGGCCGGGCGCGGAGCCGCTGGTCGAGGTCGGCCGGCTGATGGTCACGTTGATCGGGTCGCCCTCGAAGGCCTTGCGGGTGACCGGCGGATAGGCGATGACCGGCTGGTCCGGCGCCAGCGGCGATTGCCCCGGGATGAAGGGATCGGGCCCGGTGGTCGTGATCTCGATGCGCGCCGGCTTCAGGCCGGGCGAGCTCGCTTCGATGACGCTGCGCCCGGCGAAGTAGGACCGGAAGCTGATCGCGGCCTGGCCGTCGCGGATGGCGACCAGGGACTGGTGGCTGAAGCGGATGCTGCGGCCCGTCGGGAACTTGCCCGGACCGCTCACGATGGTCAGCGTCACGTCCGGTGAATTGCTCAGCGCGCGGCCCGCCTCGTCCTGCACCGACACCACCAGCTGCGCGTCGTCCAGGCCTTGGGTGCCGTGGATGACGGTCTGGCTGGCCGCCAGGTGCAGTTGCGCGGGCTTGCCGTCGACCGGCCAGACCGGCGGCGGCACGCCGGCGTAGGCGTTGCGATACCAGTGGTACTGCCGCTTGGGCAGGCGGAAGTAGTCGATGAAGCCCATCGAGCCGAACTCGATGGAGGCGATGGAGCCATGGTCGAAACCGGCCCACAGCGCCTCGCCCGAGCGCCACGGGTAGCGCCAGGCGTAGGTGGGCGAGCCCGGGGCGCTCGGCGCGGCGCCGGCCTTGGCCTTCTGGTCCGGCGTCTCGGGCATCAGGCCGAAACCGGGCTCGTACTCCCCCGGGCGGTCGACCATCGTGGACCCGTACTCCGACACGATGGACGGCACGCCCGGATCGAGGAAGAGCGTGGCGCCATCGCCGTTGTAGCCGGCCACGTCGCCGAGCTTGTCGATCTCGCCGCGCTGGGCGCCGCCGATGGCCACGGGGCGCGTCGGATCGATGCGGTGGAAGAAGGCCACCTCGCGCCGCAGGAAGTCGCGCATCGCCGGCATCGCCTCGCCCTTGGTGAAGAAGGGCTCGTTGCTGGCGCTCCAGAGGAAGACCGACGGCCGGTTGCGGTGGATGCGCACCATCTCCTGGACCTGCTGCAGCACGCTGGCCTCGAAGGCGGGCCGGTCGGCCGGATCCGGCGGATAGGCGCTGGACAGCCAGTTGCCATCGGCGCCGAAGCCGCCGATGCCCCAGAAGGGCGCCTCCGACCAGAACAGCAGGCCCAGTTCGTCGGTCGCCTGCGTGAAGGCCGGCGAATGCGGGTAATGCGAGCCGCGGATGAAGTTGAAGCCGGCGTCCTTGATCATCCGGACGTCGCGGCGCGCGGCGCCGTCGGTCACGCCGTCGCCCCAGCCGGCCTGGTCCTGGTGCACGTTGGCGCCGACCAGGTAGAGGTGCTTGCCGTTGAGGAAGAAGCCGCGGTCGGCGGTGAACCTGAGGCTGCGGATGCCGAAGGGTGTCTCGAAGCGATCGACCGGCCGACCGTCGACGTACAGGCGGCTGATCATGCGGTAGAGATGCGGATGGTCGGGGGACCACAGCCGCGGGGCCGGGATAGCGGGCATCGTCTGGTCGTAGGTGACGGTGGTGGCGGCGGGCACGCTGCGCTCGCTGCGCCGCGAGGCCACGCGCCGGCCGGTGGCGTCGAGCACTTCGGACACCAGCGCGACCCGGGCCGCGGCGCGGGGGCGGTCGTTGCGCACCTCGGTCTGCACGCGCACGGTGGCGCGTTCGTCCGACACCTGCGGCGTGGTGACGAAGGTGCCGTACCACGCGACATGGATGGGGTCGGTGATGACCAGCCGCACGTTGCGATAGATGCCGCCGGAGAACACATGCTCGCCGGCGCGAGGCGCGACCCGCGCTTTCCATTCGTTGTTCACCCGCACGGCGACCAGGTTGGCCCCCGGTGTCGCGAACGGGGTGATGTCGATGCTGAAGCCGGTGTAGCCGCCGACGTGGCGGCCGGCGCGCTGGCCGTTGACGAAGATTTCGGCGTCCTGGAAGACGCCGTCGAACTCCAGCGAGACACGCCGACCCGCGACGGACGCGGGCAGCGTCAGCTGCTTGCGGTACCAGCCATGGCCGACATAGAAGCCGGTGCCCAGGAAGTAGGGCTCGGAGAACGAATGCGGCAGATCCACGCGGCGCCAGTCCGCCGTGTCGCGGTCGATGGCCTGGCCATCGGCCGGGTCGCCGAGCGTGAAGGTCCAGTCGCGGTTGATGAGCTCGCTGGTGCGCTCGCTCGCCGCGGCCGTGGTCGCCGCGGGGACGGCGGCGGTCGCCGCGCGCGCCAGCGGCGCGAGCAGGGCGGCGCACAGCGCGATGGCCAGGACGGGCAGCGTGGTCATGGGGCGGAAACAGGGGATCGGCGTGGTCATCGAGTGGATCTTCCGGCGCCTTGCGCCAGGTTCATGAGTCTGGCGAGGTAGGCGTGATGCGGGGGCAGCGGCGCGACGGCGCGGGCGATGGCCTCGCGGCGCTGCCGCAGGATGTCGCGGGCGTGGTCCAGCGGCAGTTCCTCCAGGACCGGGTCGGTCCGCTGCGGCCAATGCCGCATGCCGGCGTGGATCGCGAGCCAGCTGGTCTCGTCGAAGCCCTCGTCCTGCTGCTGATGCAGCACGCCGTGATGGCGCCAGAGTTCGATCTTGTAGGCCAGGGTCTCGGGCAGGTCCATCGTCGCCATGTCGCGCCAGAGCGCGCTGTCGCGGCGCGCGGTGAGGCAGTAGTGCAGGAGGATGAAGTCGCGGATGCGGCGGAACTCGCGCGTGCCGCGCGCGTTGAACGCGTCGATCGCCGCCTCGTCGATCGGCGCCTTCGCTTCGAGCAGCGTCATCAGGTGGGCCAGGTTGGTCTGGATGAGGAAGATGCTGGTGGACTCCAGCGGCTCCAGGAAACCCGAGGAGAGCCCGAGCGCCACGACATTGCGGACCCAGAAGCGCTCGCGGTGACCGGTGCTGAAGCGCAGCAGCCGCGGCTCCGCCAGCGGCTTGCCGTCGAGCTGCGCCATCAGCTGCGCGCGCGCGGCGTCCGGGTCGATGTATCGGCTGCTGAAGACGTGGCCATGGCCGGTGCGGCTCTGCAGCGGGATGCGCCAGGCCCAGCCGCCCTCCAGCGCGGTGGCGCGGGTGTAGGGCGTCAGCGCCTCGCCGACGCGCTCGCAGGGGCAGGCCCAGGCGCCGTCGACCGGCAGCCAGTGGCTGAAGTCGACGAAGGGCTCCTTCAGCGCGCGCCCCAGCAGCAGCGAGGCGAAGCCCGAGCAGTCGATGAACAGGTCGCCCTCGACCTCGCGGCCGTCGGCCAGGCGCAGCCGCTCGACGTCGCCGTCCTCGCGCCGGATCACCTCGACGATGCGGCCCTCGATGCGCCGTGCGCCCCGGCGCATCGACCACTCGCGCAGGAAGGCCGCATACAGCATCGCGTCGAAGTGGTAGGCGTACTTGTAGGGCGCGCCGCCGTCCTCGTCGGGCACCACGAAGCGGCCCTGCATCGCCATCGCCGTGGGCAGGCATTGCTCGCCGAGCTCGCCCAGCGAGGCATCGGCCGCGCGCCGGTACTGGCCCCACAGCATGTAGGGGCCGAGCAGGCTGCCGAAGTTGCCGAAGGTGTGGAAATAGCGATCGCCGATGCTGTGCCAGTCGCGGAACTCGATGCCCAGCTTGTAGCTGCCGTGGGTGGCGTGCAGGAACTCCGCCTCGTCGATGCCGATGCGCTCGTTGAAGGCGCGGATCGAGGGGAAGGTCGCCTCGCCGACGCCGATGATGCCGATCTCCTCGGACTCGACCAGCGTCACCGACCAGCGCCCCTGCCGACTCGACGCCAGCGCGGCAGCGGTCATCCAGCCGGCGGCGCCGCCGCCCACGATCACGATGCGTTGGACCATCTGCTTCTCCTCTTTCGCAAGCCGGCGCCGACGCACGCGCGCAGCCTCGCGCGGGCGATGCCAACGCCACGATGGCCTCGCCCAATTTTTTTGGTATTACCACTTTGCCATGAGGTTTTGTTGGTCAGACCGGTAGATACCCTGTTCCTCGGGGGCGAGGGCTCCCCCTATAAAAGGCCCACAACGACAGGAGTCGCGTTTTCGCGCGCAGGGAGCCATGGCACAACATCCGTACGGCGGCGAGGTCCGCCGGCAATACCAGGTCGTGGCCGACCGGGTCCGCGTGCTGATCCGCGATGGGGCCTACCTCGCCGGCGCGAGGCTGCCGGGGGAACGCGAGCTCGCCCAGCAGCTCGGCGTGTCGCGACCTTCGTTGCGCGAGGCGCTGATCGCGCTCGAGATCGAGGGCCGGATCGAGATCCGGGGCGGCTCCGGCGTCTATGTCTGCGCCGCGCCGGAGGAGCTCGGCGCGACGCCGACGCTCGGGGAAAGCCCCGCGGAGCTGATGCACGCGCGGGTGGTGGTGGAAAGCGCGGTGGCCACGCTGGCGGCGGCGCGGGTCGACAAGGCCTCGCTGGATCGCGTCCGCGACGCGCTCGAGGCGATGCGGGCCGATGTCGCCGCGGGGCGCAAGCCGGTCGAGGCGGATCGTCGCTTTCACGTGAGCATCGCCGAGATGAGCGGCAACCTGGTGCTGGCCGGCGTGGTGGGGACCCTGTTCGATGGGCGCCACGGCGCGATCTCCACCCGCATGAGCGGCCGCATCGAGTCGGTGACCCCGCCGTGGCGGGACGCGCTGGACGAGCACGAGGCCATCCTGCGCGCGCTCGAGTCGCGCGATCCGCAGGCGGCCTCGGCGGCGATGTGCCGTCACCTGTTCGCGGCCCATGACCGCTGGGTCGGCGTGTCCGACTGAAGCGCCTGGCGGCGCGGCGACGACCGGCCCGCGCGTCAGGACCGGCGGGCGGGTCCGGCCTCCGGTGGCGGTCAGGGCGCAGCCGACAGCGTGACGACGGCGATCGAAGCCGGCGGCAGCATCAGCGTCAGGCCGTCCTTGCCGGGCTGCGCATCGAACGGGACCGGCACCACCGCGCGGGGCTGCGCCACGGTGTTGTGGGCATCGATCGCGGTGGCGGTCAGCAGCCGGCCGTGCGCCGCGCGCTTCAGGCCGGTGGCGAGCTGCGCCGGCTGCTTCGGATCCAGGTTGACGAGGGCCAGGACGACCTGGCCGTCCGGCGTGCGGGCCGCGCTGACGTCCACCGCCGGCAGCTCGACATCGGCGATGCGGAAGCGGGGCGTCGTCAGCGTGGCGCGCAGCGGCGTCGCGCCGCGGAACGGCCGGTACAGGTCGAAGGCGTGATAGGTCGGCGTGAGCACCATGGACGGGCCGTCGGTCAGCACCATGGCCTGCAGCACGTTGACCATCTGCGCGATGTTGGCCATCCGGACCCGGTCGGTGTGGCGATGGAAGACATTGAAGCTGAGCGCCGCGATCAGCGCGTCGCGCAGCGAGTTCTGCTGGTGCAGCGCCGGCGCGCCGGGCGGCGTGTCGTACCAGCTGCCCCATTCGTCGACATACAGGCCGATGCGACGCGTCGGGTCATGCTTGTCCATGATGCGCGAAACGGCGGCGATGCGGCCCTCGATGCCCATGGCCGACTTCAGCGTGCGCGCCCAGGCGGTGGCGTCGAATCCGGTCGCCGCGCCCTTGGCGGACCAGTCTCCGGGCATCGTGTAGTAATGCAGCGTGAACGCGTCCATGTGCTTGCCCGAACGCGCCATCAGCACCTCGACCAGCTGGTCGTTGCCTTCCCCGTCGCCGGAGGCCACGCGCACCACCTGGTTCAGGAAGGTGGCGTAGCGGTTGTGCAGGTCGGACTGGTACTCGCCGCGCATGTTGCCGCCGCAGCCCCAGCTCTCGTTGCCGACGCCGACGTACTTGACCTTCCACGGCTGCTCGCGGCCGTTGCGGCGGCGCTCCCCGGCCAGCGTGGAGGCGCCGTCGGCGGTCATGTACTCCAGCCACTGGCTCAGCGCGCGCGGCGGCATCGAGCCCATGTTGCCGGCGAGGTAGGCCTCGCTGCCGAGCTGCTCGGCCAGGTCCATGAACTCGTGGGTGCCGACGCGGTTGCTTTCCGTGCCGCCCCACCAGCGGTTGACCCGGACCGGCCGTTTCGCCGGATCGCCGATGCCGTCGCGCCAGTCGTAGTCGTCGGCGAAGCAGCCGCCCGGCCAGCGCATCACCGGGATGCCGACCTGTCTCAGCGCCTGCACGACGTCATTGCGCCAGCCCCGGGTGTTGGGGATGGGGGACTCCGGGCCGACCCAGAGGCCGCCATAGACGCCGGTGCCCATGTGCTCGACGAAATGGCCGTAGACGGCGGGGTCGATCGCCGGGCCGGCGGCGTCCTGGCCGAGATCGAGGCGCGCCTGCGCCGGCGCGGTCGGAGCGGTCTGGGCCGGGGCCGCCGTGGTCAGGAGGGTGCAGCTCAGCGCCGCGAGGGAAAGCAACTGCTTCATCTGTCTCTTCTCATGGCGCCTGGACGCCGGGGTTCTTGGAGATCTGCCGGACCGGGAGGCCGCTTGAGAGCGCTACCATTGGTCAGTCCACTTGAGAGCGTTGGGAAGAGCATGGCCATGCCACACCGCGGCGGCGAGACCCGCCGGCAATACCAGTTGGTTGCCGACCGCATCCGGTCCCTCATCGAGACCGGCGGCTTTTCCGCCGGGGCGCGCCTGCCGGCGGAGCGGGAACTGGCGCTGCAGCTGGGGGTGTCGCGACCCTCGCTGCGCGAGGCGCTGATCGCGCTGGAGATCGAAGGCCGGATCGAGATCCGCGGCGGCTCCGGCGTCTATGTGACCAGCGTCCACCCGCTGGAGGACAACGGGACGCCGTCCCTGGGCGACAGCCCGGCGGAACTGATGCACGCGCGACTGGTGCTGGAGAGCGCCGTGATCACGCTGGCCGCGGCCCGCGTCACCAAGGCGGGACTGCAACGCGTGCAGGAAGCCCTGGACGCGATGCGCGCCGAACTGGCCAGTGGGCTCAAGCCGGTGGAGGCCGACCGCCGCTTCCACCTGAGCATCGCGGAGATGAGCGGCAATTCGGTCCTCGTCGACATGGTCGGATCGCTCTTCGATGGCCGCCACAGCCCGCTGTCGTTGCACATGAGCGGCCAGATCGAGTCGAACGACACCTGGAAGGACGCGCTGGCCGAGCACGAGGCCATCTACCAGGCGCTGGAGGCCCGCGACCCGCAGGCCGCGTCGGCGGCGATCTGCCGTCACCTGATCGCCTCGCATGCGCGCTGGACCGGCGATGCCGCGGAGATCCCGTCGCGCGGCGCCCTGATGCTCTGAGCCGCGGCGCTCACATCACCGCCCCGAGCTGCCAGGGCACGAACTCGTTGTCGCCCAGGCCGTGTTCCTCGCTGAGGGTGCGGCGGCCCGAGGCGGTCTCGCGCATCAGCTCGAAGAGCGCCTGGCCGGCCTCGGCCACGGTCTGCGTGCCGTCGACGATGCCGCCGGCATTGAAGTCCATGTCCAGCCGCATGCGCTCGAACAGCGCGGTGGTCGTGGCCAGCTTCAGCGAGGGCGTCGGCTTGCAGCCGTAGGTCGAGCCGCGGCCGGTGGTGAAGCAGATCAGCGTGGCGCCGCCTGCGACCTGACCCGTCGCCGACACCGGGTCGTAGCCCGGCGTGTCCATGAAGACCAGCCCGCGCGCGCGGACCGGCTCCGCGTACTCGATCACGTCGTTCAGCGGGCTGCCACCGCCCTTGGCGACCGCGCCCAGCGACTTCTCCAGGATGGTGGTGATGCCGCCCGCCTTGTTGCCGGGCGAGGGGTTGTTGTCCAGCCGCGCGCCATGGCGCGCCGCGTACTGCTCCCACCACTGCAGCCGGTCCAGCAGTCGCCGGGCGACCTCGGGCGACGCGGCCCGCGCGGTCAGCAGGTGTTCGGCGCCATGGATCTCCGGCGTCTCCGACAGCAGGGCGGTGCCGCCATGGCGCACCAGCAGGTCGACCGCAGCGCCCAGCGCGGGATTGGCGCTGATGCCCGAGTAACCGTCCGACCCGCCGCACTGCAGCCCCACCACCAGCGCCGACATCGGCACCGTGCTGCGGCGCGCCAGCCCCGCCTGCTCGGCGAGCTCGCGCACCAGCGCCTGGCCTTGCTCGACGGCTTCCCGGGTGCCGCCGGCCTCCTGGATGGTCAGCAGGCGCAGGCGTTCGCGGGTGGCCGCCGGCAGCGCCTGGACGAGCGGCTCGATCTGGTTGACCTCGCAGCCCAGGCCGACCAGCAGCACGGCGGCGAAGTTGGGATGCGCCGCATAACCGCGCAGCGTCCGCTGCAGCAGCACCAGGCCGTCGCCCTCCGCGCTCATGCCGCAGCCGCTGCCGTGGGTGATGGCCACCACGCCGTCCACGCCCGCCGGCAGGCCCGGCCCCTGGAAGACCTGCGCGATCGCCTTGCAGACGGTCGCGGAGCAGTTCACCGACGCGATGACACCGATGTAGTTGCGGGTGCCGACGCGGCCGTCCGCGCGCCGGTAGCCTTCGAAGGTCGCCACCGAGTCGACGGGCATCACGGCAGCCGCGGCGTCCGCGGCCTGCGCCGCCGCTCGCGGCGGCATCACCTCGGCCATCTCGAGGTTGTGCCCATGCACGTGCGCGCCGGGCTCGATCGGCGCGCTGGCCAGGCCGATGGGCTGGCCGTACTTGAGCACCAGCTCGCCGCGCCCGATCGCGCGCAGCGCGACCTTGTGCCCGGCCTCGATCGGCGCCAGCACTGGCAGCGTGGGCCCGTGGGGGCGGGCGATGCGTGCGCCGGCGGGCAGCGCGAACCGCGCGACCGCGATGTTGTCGTCCGGATGAAGGACGATCAGCGCCGAGGCCGGCAGGGTCCCCGGATCCGCGGCGGCGCCTTCGCCCGGCGATTCAGTCGACATGGAACACCTGCTCCATCGCGGCCCAGTGCTCGCCCTCGGCCCGGCTGTCCAGCGGGCGCTGGCAGGGGCCGCAGAAGGTCCACCAGCGCTGGGTCTCGGGGTCCGCGGCGATGGCGGCCATGTCGGCCGCATAGTCGCTGCCGTGGTACTCCCAGTAGCTGAACAGCAGGTGCTCCGGCTCGCGCAGGAAGATGCTGTAGTTGCGCACGTTCGACGCCGCCAGCCGGGCCAGCACCGCCGGCCAGACGGCCGCGTGCAGGCGCTTGTATTCGGCGATGTGCTCCGGCGCGATGCCGATCACCATGCCCATGCGTTCCATGTCCTGCTCCTTGATCACGAGGTCCTGAGGGCGGTCCGCAGCCGCGACTGGGACAGCGCCGGCACATGCCGCCGCGCCAGCTCTACCACCGGCAGCAGGCGGCGGGCCTTCTTGCTCGCGTGGTGCTGCGCGATGTCGGCGAGCCGGTGCTCGAGGAAGGGGTTGAGCAAGCGGTCGCGCAGGCCGTCCAGGTAGACGAGCGCCTCATCGCCTTGCCCGAGCGCCGCCAGCACCGGCAGCACCTCCTCCTGCCAGGTGTCCTCGAGCGGCTGGCGCAGCGCGGGGTCTTCCATGGCCTGCCGCACCGTCATGTCCGGCGCCCGGTCGAGGACGCGCCAGAGCTCCGCCAGCATCGTGTGGCCCAGGTTGAGCAGGAAGAGCTTGAGCCGTTCATGGCGCGCGAGGTCCTCGGTCACGATGAGCGCCGGGTGCCGGCACGGCAGCTGCAGGCCCGGCTGGGCCTGCACGGCCCACAGCGCATAGGGCTCGGCCACCGCGCCGACCGGCTCCAGGGCCTGGGCCACGATGCGGTCGACCAGCGAGCTGGCCCAGACGACGTGGCCGAGCAGCCAGTCGATGAAGGCCGGCGGGCAGTGCCAGGACCGCGCCAGGGCCACCACCAGGTCGCCCAGGACGGCGCCGTTGCGCGAGACCAGCTCGCAGGGCAGCAGCGTCAGCCCGGCGTCCGGGGCCGCCTGCCAGCGGTCGTGCAGCAGCACCAGCAGCCGGGCCGGGAAGGCCTCGGGCGCGGGCGCCGCGTCGGCCAGCAGCGCCGGGCCGTCGCGCAGCGACAGCGCCCAGCCCTCGTCGCCGGTGTTGGACACGATCACTCGCACCGGTCCGCGCACGCGCTCGCGCACCGCGGGCCAGTCGGCGGCGGCATGCAGGACCTCGCGCACCGAGCGGCAGGTGCGCTGCATCTCCACCGGCACGCCGCCGACCAGACCGCGCAGCACGACGGGAAACCCCTGCGCGCGGGCCAGTTCCCGCGCGCGGCGGGTGCTGGCCGGATGGTCGGTGCTCTGCACCACGGTGATGCCGCCCAGCGCGTCGCCGGTCTCCGCCGCCTCGCTGACGAGCAGGTCCACATGGGCCTGCAGGAAGCGCCCGGTGCCGAATTGAAGGATCGGCGGCGCACCGTCCAGGCCAGGGCTCAGCATTCGACCAGCGCCTTGATCACGCCTTGCCCGGGATCGAGCAGGTCGGGGAAGCGCGCCGGCAGGTCGCCCAGCGCCAGGCGATGCGTCGCCAGCGCGGCATGCGGCACCTGGCCCGCGCGCATCGCGGCGATCACGGTGTCGAAGTCCTCCATCGTGGCGTTGCGGCTGCTGAGCAGCGTGGCCTCGCGCTTGTGGAACTCCGGATCGGAGAAGCGGATGTCGCCCTGCACGATGGACAGCAGCACGTAGCGGCCGCCATGCGCGATGAAACGGAAGCCGCGCTCCATCGCCTGCGGATTGCCGGTGGCGTCGAACACCACGTCGAAGAACTCGCCGTCGGTCAGCCGCGCGAGTTCGGCCTCGTCACCGTCGCCCAGCGGCACCGCGGCCGCGATGCCGGCGTGGGCGCGCGCGACCTCGAGCCGGTCCCGCCGGCTGTCCAGCGCCACCACGGTGGCGCCGCGCAGGGCGGCGAACAGCATCGCGCCCAGCCCGATCGGACCGGCCCCCACCACCAGCACGCGCTGCCCGGCGCCGACCTCGCCGCGACGCACCGCGTGCGCCCCGACGGCCAGGAACTCCACCATCGCGGCCTGGTCCAGCGTGAGGCCGTCCGCCTTGCCGACGAAGCGGCGGGGCAGGCAGAGGTACTCGGTGAAGGCGCCGTCGCGATGCACGCCCAGCACCTGCATCTGCACGCAGCAGTTGGACTTGCCCTGCCGGCAGGCCCGGCAGCGGCCGCAGGACAGGTAGGGCATCGCATACACGGTGTCGCCGGGCTGCAGGCCGCTGTCGGGATCCGCCTCCTCGACCACGCCGGACAGTTCATGCCCCATGACCCGGGGGTAGGCGAGGTAGGGCTGGTGGCCGGTGAAGATGTGGAGGTCGGTCCCGCACACGCCCACGCGCCGGACGCGCAGCAGCACCTCGCCGGTTTGGCGTTGCGGCTTGGGACGATGGTGGACGGCAAGGGTGCCCGGGGATTCGCAGAGGACGGTCAGCATGGCGTGAGGCGGTAGAGGGCGGCGGCATTGCCGCCAAACAGGGCATCCAGGTCGGCGGCGGCCGGTGCGGGGTGGAGCTGGCTTGCCAGGCGCTGCGCCTGATGCCACCAGGGCGCGTAGTCCGCGGCCAGGCGCAGCACGGGCCAGTCGCTGCCCCACAGCAGCCGGCGCGGACCGAAGAGCTCCCACAGCGTTTGCACGTAGGGCCGCAGCGCCGCGTCGTCGAGGCGGTCCCCCGCCTCGGTCAGCAGGCCGGAGACCTTGCAGTGGACCTGGGGCAGGGCGGCCAGCGCGGCGAGGTCGGTGCGCCAGGGCTCGAGCTCGCCGCGCGCGATGAAGGGCTTGGCGGCATGGTCGACGACCAGGCGCAGGCCGGGATGGCGCCGGGCGAAGCGGCCCAGCGCGGGAAGCTGGCGCGGCAGCACCAGCGCGTCGAAGACCAGGTCGTGCCGCTGCATCGCGGCGGCCGCGGGCGCGCAGGCCGGATCGTCGATCCAGTCGTCCCGCGGCAGGTCCTGCAGCATCGGTCGCAGCCCCTTGAGCGCGGGGTCGCGCGCCAGCTCGTCGATCTGCGCCGCGGCGTCGGTCGCCTTGAAGTCGACCCAGCCGACCACGCCGCGCACCCAGGGCGTCCGCGCCGCGACGGACAGCATCCAGCGCGTGTCCTCGACGCTGGGCAGCGACTGCACCAGCACCGTCGCGTCGATGCCGCAGGCGCGCAGTTGCGGCTCGAGGTCCTCCGGGCCGAAGTCCCGGTGGATGGCCGCCAGCGTGGGCGGCGGCCACTGCCCCTCGCGGTCGGCGAGGCGCCAGAAATGCTGGTGGGCATCGACCCGCATGTCAGCCCGCCCCCGGTTCGTCCGGCAGCGGCACGCCGGCGTGGATCAGGCCGCGATCGCGCAAGGCGTGCCACAGCGCGCCGGGAATCGGCTGCCGCATCCAGTCGACATTGCGCCGCACCTGGTCCGGCGAACGCATGCCCGACAGCACGTTCGCCACCGCCGGATGGGCCAGCGGGAACTGCAGCGCGGCCGCCGGCAGGGGCACCTCGAATTCGGCGCAGACGGCGGCCAGCGCCTCGGCGCGCTCGCGCACCGCCGCCGGCACGGCGCCGTAGTCGTACTTGGCCTGGCCCGCCAGCAGCCCGGAGTTGAACGGCCCGCCAATGAGGACGTCCACACCGTCCGCCGCGCAGCGGTCCATGAAACCGAGCGCCCCCTGTTCCAGCAGCGTGTAGCGGCCGGCCAGCAGCACGCAGTCGATCGGCGCGGCCGACAGCGCATCCCAGGCCACCTCCCATTCATTCACCCCCAGCCCGATGGCCTGCACCGCGCCCTGGTCGCGCAGCGACTCGAGCGCGCGAAAGCCCCGGCCCTGGGTGAGCGCGCGCCAGTGGCGCCCGTGCTGCTGGCCGTGGGTGGCGCGGCCGATGTCATGCACCAGCAGCAGGTCGATGCGCGCGCCGCCCAGGCGCGCCAGGCTGTCCTCGAACGAGCGCATCACGCCGTCGTAGCTGTAGTCGAAGACGGGGCGGAAGGGCAGCGGATCGGCCCAGCCGTCGCTGCCGGGCTGCACGCTCGCGTCGGGCCGCAGCAGGCGCCCCACCTTGGTCGAGAGCACCAGCCCGTCGCGCGGCCGTCCGGCCAGGAAGGCGCCGACGCGGTGCTCGCTGCGCGTGTAGCCGTAGAACGGCGCGGTGTCGATGCAGCGCAGGCCGGCGTCCCAGGCGGCCTGCAGCGTCGCGGCGGCCGTGGCCTCGTCGACCGCGTCGTAGAGCCCCGCCAGCGCGGCGGCGCCCAGGCCCAGCGGACACGCGCGCAGGGCCTGGCGCAAGGGACGGTCCGGTGCGGGCATGACGGCGGCCGCGCGGTCGGCGAGGGGCGGGGGCGCCAGGGACGAAGGCACGACGCTCATCAGTAGAGGACCGCCCGGGCCTCGGGCGATTGCAGGTTGGTCTTGTTGACCCAGACCACGCCGGTGTCGCGGAACTTGGGCACCGGCTTGCGCTGCAGCAACTCGTCCACCGTCTTGACGCCCAGGTAGCCCATGCGGAACGAGCTCTGCACCGCGATGCCCTCCAGCGTGCCGTCCTGGACGAACTTCTGCAGGTCCTGGTTGCCGTCGAAACCGATGGCCACCACCTGACCGGCGCGACCGCTCTGCACCAGCGCGCGGCCCATGCCGACCGCGGTCGGCTCGTTCGCGCCGAACAGGGCCTTGAGGTCGCGATGGGCCGCCAGCACGTCGGTGGTCTGGTTCATCGCGGTGGCCATCTGCGACTGCGAGTAGTACGGGCCGACGATCTCCAGCTTCGAGTGGGCCTGCAGGTAGCGCTTGAAGCCGCCGACACGGTCCGCCTCCGAGCCCGCGCCGGCCACGTAGGACATGAGCGCCACCTTGCCGGTGGTGCCGACGCGCGCGATCAGCGCCTTGGCGCAGAGCTCGCCCGCAGCGATGTTGTCCGTGGACAGGAAGGACTGGTAGTAGGTCTTGCCGGCGTCGGACACCCGGGAGTCGATCAGCACCACGGGGATGCGGGCCTCCCACGCGCGCTTGATGGCCGGCACCAGCGCATCGGGGTCGGACGGCGCGAGCACGATGCCCGCGACGCGGCGGTTGACCGCGTTCTCCACCAGGTTGACCTGGTCGGCGACCGCCGATTCCGACGCCGGGCCGGAGAAGGTCAGCGTGTGGCCGGTGGTCTCCTTGATCGCCGCGTCGGCGCCCTTGTTGACGTTCTGCCAGAAGCTGGAGTTGGTGGTCTTGACGATGACGGCGATCTCGCCGGCCTGGGCGCTCGCGCCCAGCAGCGCGAGGCCGGCACCGAGCAGCGCGCGCCGCAGCGCACGGATCGCAAAGGGAGCGAGGGACGAGGGGATGCGGGGCATGCGGGTCTCCTGGTGGGATGTGCCGGTCTTGCGCCGGTGTTCTGCGCCGGTCTTCAGCGCCGGTTGCGGAGCTGGTCGATCCACACGGTGAGGAGGATGACCAGGCCGATGATGATCTGCTGCGAGAACGCCGACACGCCGTTCATGTTCAGGCCGTTGCGCAGCACGCCGATGACGAAGGCGCCGATGACGGTGCCGGACACGCTGCCCACGCCGCCGCTCAGCGAGGTGCCGCCGATGACCGCGGCGGCGATGGCGTCGAGCTCGTACATCACGCCCTCGTTGGGCTGCGCGGTCACCAGGCGCGACATCAGCACGCAGCCGCACAGGCCGGCCAGGGCGCCGGAGCAGGTGTAGGCGAACATCGCCACGCGCGCCACGTGGACGCCCGACAGGCGTGCGGCCTCGGCGTTGGAGCCCACCGCATGCAGGTGCCGGCCCAGCAGCGTGCGGCGCAGCAGCAGCCCCACGATCACCGCCAGCGCCACCATCAGCAGCACCGGGTAGGGGATGCCGGGAAAGATCACGTTGGGGAAGCCCTGCGCATCGATCTCCTCGATGCGCCACAGCGCGCCGTTGCCCAGCACGCCGAAGGCCTCGCCCAGGCCAGAGACGGCGCGCGCGTCGGTCAGCTGCAGCGCCAGGCCGCGCGCCACTAGCATCATGCCCAGCGTCGCGATGAAGGGCGGCAGGCGCAGCCGCGTCACGCAGAGCCCGTTGACGGCGCCGCACAGCCCGCCCACCACGATGCCGGCGGCCATCGCGGGCGCCACCGGCAGGCCCTGCTTGACCAGCAGCCCGGCCGTCACGCCCGACAGGGCCAGCACCGAACCCACCGACAGGTCGATGCCGCCGGTCAGGATGACCAGCGTGGCGCCCAGGCCGAGGTAGACGATGGTGCTGACCTGCAGCGACACCGTCATCGCGTTGCCCACGCTGAAGAAGGCGTTGCTGGTCAGCGAGAACACCAGCACGAGCGCCAGCAGGCCGGCCAGCGCGGCGAACTTCTGGAGCAGGTCTTTCTGTCGTTCGTTCATGGGGCAGTCGTCTCGGGCGCCGCGTCCGGCGCTGGGGATGGGGAAGCCGGGCCGACCGAGGCCAGGTGCATCACGTCCTGCTGGCTGCTGCCGCGCGTGTCCAGCACGCCGGCGATGCGGCCCTGGCGGAACACCGCGATGCGGTCGGTCAGGCCGAAGATCTCGGGCAGGTCGGAGCTGATGAGCACAACGCCGACGCCCTGGGCCGCCAGCTCGTCCATCAGCGCATAGATGGCGTATTTCGCGCCGACATCGATGCCGCGCGTGGGCTCGTCGAAGACGATCACCCGCGCCTGGCGGAACAGCCACTTGGCGATGACCACCTTCTGCTGGTTGCCGCCGGAGAGCAGCCGCGCGATCTGGTCCGGCGAGGGCGTGCGGATCTGCAGCTGCCGGATGAAGCGCTCGGCGGTCTCCCGCTCGCGCGCCGCGTCGATGAGGCCGAGCCCGCGGGTCAGCACGCCCAGGTTGGCCATCGTGATGTTGTGGGCGACGCTCATGGCCACCGCCAGACCGTGGGCCTTGCGGTCCTCGGAGACATAGGCGATGCCGGCCTCGATCGCGTCGCGCGGGCAGCGGATGTCCAGGGCTTGTCCGCCGAGCTCGATCTCGCCGCCGTCCAGCGGGTCGGCCCCGAAGAGCGCGCGGGCGGTCTCGGTGCGACCAGCGCCGACCAGGCCCGCGAAACCCAGGATCTCGCCGCGCCGCAGCTCGAAGTCCAGCGGCCCGAAGACGCCGTGGCGCCGCAGGCCGCGCACGCGCAGCAGCACCTCGTCGACCGGCTGCCGCGTGGCCGGCGGGAACTGCTGGTGGAGCTCGCGGCCCACCATCAGGCTGACGATCTCGTCGATCGAGGTCTCGTGCCAGCGGCGGGTCGCGATGTACCGGCCGTCGCGCAGCACGGTGACGCGGTCGGCGATGCGCTCGAGTTCATCGAGCCGGTGCGAGATGTAGAGGATGCCCACGCCCTCGCGCCGCAGCTCGCCCACGACCTGCAGCAGCCGCGCCGCGTCGGCCTCGCCCAGCGAGGAGGTCGGCTCGTCCATGATCAGCAGCCGTGCCTGGAGCGACAGCGCCTTGGCGATCTCGACCAGCTGCCGCTGCGCGATGGGCAGCGTCGCGACCAGGGCGTCCGGGTCGATGTCGGCGCCCAGCCGGGCCAGGCAGGCGCGCGCGCCGTCCCGCTGGCGCTGCCGGTCGACGAACCAGCCGCGCCGCGGCTCGCGGCCCAGCCAGATGTTCTCGGCCACCGTGAGCTGCGGCACCAGGTTCAGCTCCTGGTGGATCATCACGATGCCCAGGCGCTGCGCATGCGCGAGGCCTTCCAGGCGCACCGGCTCGCCATCGATGCGCAGCTCGCCGTCGTCGGGCGCATGCACGCCGCTGAGCACCTTCATCAGCGTGGACTTGCCGGCGCCGTTCTCGCCGCAGATCGCATGGACCTCGCCGCGATGGACCTCCAGCGCGACATCGGCGAGCGCGACGACGTTGTCGAAACGCTTGCACACGCCGCGCATGCCCAGCAGCGCGGGGAGGGCGGGGAGGGTGGACGTGTCGGGCAGCGCGTTCATCGGCGCAAGCCTCCCATCGCATGCGGCCGGGCGGCGTATCTCATGGCGCGGCCTTCGCCTGGCCGCGTTCGAGCGAAACCCGCCCGATGAGGCCCGAGGGCTGGCCCGGCTGCGCGCGCACCAGCACGGTCATGGTGCGCCAGCCCGGTCCCTGGGCCAGCGACAGGCGCAAGGGGCCGGGCGCTGGCGAGGTCTTCTCGCCGATCTTGACGCCGTCGACCCAGACTTCGGCCTGGCCCGCGATCTCCTGGAACAGCAGCTGGCCCTGGCCATCGTTGCGGTCGGCGCGCAGGCGCAGCGAGGCGCGGTAGGCGCGCCAGGGCGCGGCCTCCGCCACCTGCCGGATCGGTGGCTCGCCCCAGCCCCAGCTGTTCATGTCGTTCTCCGCCAGCACCTGGTTGGGATCGGGACGCGTGGCCTGGGGCGGCGAGATGCGCCAGCCGCCGACGCGGCTGATCGCCTCCGCGGCCGGCGCCGACGGGACCCGCGCCGGGCGCACGTCCAGCACCAGCTCGGCGGCCGCCAGCCCGTCCGCCGTCGCGCGCAGCCGCAGCGGTCCCTGGCCGTCACGGTCGGTTTGGAGGATCGCCTGCGCCAGGCCGTTGAAGAGCGAGCGCTCCGGCGCCTTGGACGCTTCATGCGAATTGGGATCGCCATTGCCGACGCCGATCAGGCGGCCGCCGCCGGTGGTCTCGAAGCGCACCATCAGGTTGGCGGTCGGTACCGCGCGACCCTGCGCATCGACCGCGCGGACGGTCACCGCCACCGCATCGCGACCGTCGCCGGCCAGCGCGGCGCGGTCGGCGGCAAGCACCAGGCGGGCCGGGGCGCCGCTGGTCTCCACCAGGTCGCGGGCCAGTTCACGCGGGCCTTGCAGCGCGACGGCCTCCAGCCGGCCCGGCGCGTAGGGCAGGTCGACGCTGACGATGCCGTCGCGGTCCGCCGCCTGCTCCGCGACCGTCTGGCCGTTCAGCAGCAGGCGCACGCGCGGCGCGTTGGTGGCGACCATCACCTTCACCGGCTGACCCTCGCTGCCGGCCCAGTTCCAGTGCGGCAGGATTTTGACCACGGTGCGGTCCTTCACCCATTGCGCCTGCCGGATGTAGAAGGCTGCCTTGGGGAAACCGCACAGGTCCAGGGCGCCGAAGAAGGTCGAGGCGCTCGGCCATTCGAAGGGCGTGGGCTCGCCGTGGTAGTCGAAGCCGCTCCAGACGAAGCCGCCCGCCATGAACGGCCGCTGCGCGATGTGCCGCCAGGCCTCGCGATGGGTCTGGCCCCAGGACGAGGGCTCGTCGTCGTGGCTGCCCAGCACCTGCGCCTGCCGGTCGCTGCGCCAGGCGCCGCGCGTCATGTAGGCGGAGGTGTCCTCGGAACTGAACATCGGCCGGCCCGGATGCTCGCGGTGGTAGCGGTCGTAGGCATGGACCTGGTAGTTGACGCCGACCACGTCCAGCACCTCCGAGGCGTTGCGATCGGCGAAGAGGCCGTCGTGCATGCCCGCGGTGACCGGCCGGCTCGGGTCCAGCCGCTTGATCTCGGCGGCCATGCGGCGCGCCATCTCGCGGCCTTGCCAGGTGCCTTGCAGCGGCTCTTCGTTGAACAGGGACCAGAGGATCACGCTGGGCCGGTTGCGGTCGCGCCGCACCAGCCAGGTCAGCTGGGCCATCGCGTCCGGGCTCGCACTGAAGTTGCGGTTTTCGTCCATCACCAGCAGGCTCAGGCGGTCCGCCAGGTCCATGACCTCCGGCGCCACCGCGTTGTGGGCGAAGCGCACCGCGTTCACGCCCATTTCCTGGAGGCGGCGCAGGCGGAATTCCCAGATCGCCGTCGGCACCGCGACGCCGACGCCGGCATGGTCCTGGTGGATGCACACGCCCTGCAGCTTGAGCGCTTCGCCGTTGAGGAAGAAGCCCCCCTCGGCATCGAAGCGCAGCGTGCGGAAGCCGGTGTGCAGCTCGGTGGCGTCGATCTCGCGCAGCGGGCCGGCGCCGGGTTGGCGCAGCACCGCCCGCACGCGATACAGCCGCGGCGATCGCGGCGACCAGAGCGCGGGTTGCCGGATGTCCAGCGTCAGGCGCGCGGTGGCCGAGTCCAGCGCGGCGACGCTGACGCGGGTCTCCTTCCGGGCCACCACGGCGCCGTCGGGGCCGGTCACCTCAAGCGACACGACCGCGGCCCGCGCGGCCTCGCCGGTGTTGTCGACCTGCACCTCGACCGGCAGCGTCCAGTGGCCGTCGCGCTGCACGGGATTGGCGTAGAGGCCGTCGGTGGCGATGTGCAGCGGGTCGCGCTTGACCAGCCAGACGTGGCGGTAGATGCCGGCGCCTTCGTACCACCAGCCTTCCTGGGCGTCCGCGTCGACGCGCACCGCGATGCTGTTCACCTCGTCGCCGTAGCGCAGGTAGGGCGTGATGTCGATGGCGCGGCCGTTGTAGCCGGACCAGTTGCGATTCACCACGATGCCGTTGACCCACACCGTGCTGTGGGTCGCGATGCCGTCGAACTGCAGCTCGATGTGGCGGCTCCGGTCGGACTCCGGCAGCTGCAGATAACGCCGGTACCAGCCGATGCCGCGGGCGCGGTAGCCCTGCGACGCGTTCTCTTGACGGTCGAAGGCGTTCTCGATGGCCCAGTCGTGCGGCAGGTCCAGCCGGCGCCAGTCGGAGTCGTCGAACTCCGCCCCGCCAGCGCCGACGACGCCGCCCGCCTTGGCCTGGTGGTAGCTCGCGCCGTGTCCCTTGACCGGCGGCGGCGACACTTCGCCGCGGTGGAACAGCCAGCCGGCGTCCAGCGACAGGCGCTCGCGCGGCTCCTCGGCGCGCGCGGTAGCGGGCAGCAGCGCCGCGATCGCCAGGCAGGCGATCAACAGCCCATGAACCAGTGACGCAGGGCGCGTCATCGTCTTGAACATCTTGTCTCCATGACGAGGACCGCGGCGCCGGAAAGGCGGCGGTCCTTCGAGGCTCTGACGGCCGTTGATGTGGTCTTACCAGTTTCTCAGAATCTACTTTCGGTCTTACCGGTGAAAACACCGAGCCGACGGCTCAGCCGCGGAAGCGATACCGCTCCAGCGACTCGGGTTTCATCGTGATGGAGAAGCCCGGAGCGGTCGGCAGCAGGTAGGCGGCGCCACGCACGACGCAGGGATCGACGAAGTGCTCATGCAGGTGGTCGACATACTCGATCACCCGGTCCTCGCGGCTGGCGGAGACGCACAGGAAGTCGATGACGGACAGGTGCTGCACGTACTCGCACAGACCGACGCCGCCCGCGTGCGGGCACACCGGCAGGCCATGCTTGGCGGCCATCAGCAGCACCGCCAGGATCTCGTTGACGCCGCCCAGGCGGCAGCTGTCGATCTGCACCACGTCGATCGCGCCGCGCATGATGAACTGCTTGAACAGGATGCGGTTCTGGCACATCTCGCCGGTGGCGACCCGCATCGGCGCGATGGCCTCGCGGATCGCGCGATGGCCCTCGACGTCGTCGGGGCTGGTGGGCTCTTCGATGAACCAGGGCCGCGCGAAGGCCAGGTCCTTCAGCCAGTCGACGGCCACCGGCACGTCCCACACCTGGTTGGCGTCGATCATCAGGCGGCGGTCGGGCCCCAGCACCTCGCGGGCGATGCGCAGGCGGCGGATGTCGTCCTCGCGGTCGCGGCCGACCTTGAGCTTCACATGGCCGAAGCCGGCGTCCACCGCTTCCTGGCACAGGCGCCGGAGCTTGTCGTCCGGGTAGCCGAGCCAGCCGGCCGAGGTCGTGTAGCAGGGGTAGCCCTCGCGCTCGAGCAGGGCCAGGCGCTCGGCCTTGCCCTCGGCGGCGCGGGTCAGCAGCGCGAGCGCCTCGTCCGGCGTGATGCAGTCGGTGAGGTAGCGGAAGTCGATGCAGCGCACCAGCTCCTCGGGGCTCATGTCGGCGACCAGGCGCCACAGCGGCTTGCCCTCGGCCTTGGCCCACAGGTCCCAGACCGCGTTGACGACGGCGCCGGTGGCCAGGTGGATCGCGCCCTTGTCGGGTCCGATCCAGCGCAACTGGCTGTCCGAGGTCACGTGCCGCCAGAAGCGCCCCATGTCGGCGGCGATCCAATCCAGGTCCAGGCCGACGACGAGATGCCGCATCGCCTCGATGGCGCGGCAGCACAGGTCGTTGCCGCGCCCGATGGTGAAGGTCAGGCCGTGGCCCTCCAGCCCCGGCCGGTCCGTCTCGAGGATGACGTAGGCGGCCGAGTAATCCGGATCGGGATTCATCGCGTCGGAGCCGTCCAGGTGGGCCGACGTGGGGAAGCGCACGTCGACGGTGCGCAGATCGGTGATGCGGGTCATGGGGTCGGGGTGAGGTGCGGCGGGCTTCAGGCGGCGACGGTGCGCTGGGTCTGCGTGCCCAGTCCGGCGATGCCCAGTCGCATCGTCTGGCCGGGCCGCAGGTAGACCGGCGGCTTCTGGCCCAGGCCGACGCCGGGCGGCGTGCCGGTGGAGATGACGTCCCCCGGCTGCAGGCTCATGAAGCGGCTCAGGTAGCTGACGATCTGCGCCACGCCGAACACCATCGTGCGGGTGTTGCCGTTCTGGTAGCGGTGGCCGTCGACCTCCAGCCAGAGGTCCAGCTGCTGCGGGTCCGGGATCTCGTCCGCGGTGACCAGCCAGGGGCCGAGCGGCCCGAAGGTGTCGCAGCCCTTGCCCTTGTCCCATTGCGTGCCGCGCTCGAGCTGCCATTCGCGCTCGGACACGTCGTTGACGACGCAGTAGCCGGCGACATGCTTCATCGCGTCGGCCTCGTCGATGTAGGCGCCGCCCTCGCCGATGACGACGCCCAACTCGACCTCCCAGTCCGTCTTGACGGAGCCCCGCGGGATGCGCACCGGGTCGTCGGGACCGCTGATCGCGCTGGTCCATTTGGCGAAGACCACCGGCTCCTGCGGCACCGGCAGGCCGGACTCCGCGGCGTGGTCGGCGTAGTTCAGGCCGATGCAGATGAACTTGCCGACCTGGCCGACGCAGGGACCGAGCCGCAGGTCCCGCTGCGGCGTGCCCGGGACCCGGGGCAGGGTGGTGGGATAGAGCTGGCGCAGCAGCGACAGGCCGGCGGGGGTCAGCACCTCGCCGGCGAGGTCGTCGATGTGTCCGGAGAGGTCGCGCACCTGGCCGTCGGCGTCCAGCAGGCCGGGGCGTTCCTGGCCGGGCGGGCCGTAGCGGAGCAGTTTCATGGCAGTCCTTGCGAGAGAGGCGAGAGGGGCGAGAGGGGCGAGAGGAAATCGGAGGGGCGGCTTGAAGGCCGGAACGGCCCGAAGGCCTGTCGGCCTGACGACCGGAAAACGGCGACGGCCATGGGGTTCAGATCGTGACGCCGCCGTCGACGCTGACCGCCTGGCCGGTGATGAAGCGGGACGCGTCGCTGAGCAGGAACACCACCAGCGGCGCGATGTCGTCCACCGTGGCCAGGCGTCCCATCGGCTGGCGCGCGATGAAGTCGCGCTCGGCCTGCGCCGGATCGGCGGCCGCGGCGATGCGCCCGCGCAGCGAGGGCGTGTCCACGGTGCCGGGGCACAGCGCATTGCAGCGCAGGCCCTGCTTGACGAAGTCGGCCGCGACCGACTTGGTCAGGCCGATCACCGCCGCCTTGCTGACGCCATAGACGCAGCGGTTGGGAAAGCCCTTCACCGAGGACGCCATCGACGCCATGTTCAGCACCGAGGCGCTGCCGCCGGGGCGCGCCGCCTCGGCCAGCATGCCGGGCAGGAAGGCGCGCAGCATGCGCCACATGCTCTTGACGTTGAGGTCCATGCTGAAATCCCAGGCCGACTCGTCGCAGTCCAGGACCGAGCCGTGATGGACGAAGCCGGCGCAGTTGAAGAGGCCGTGCAGCGGCGGCAGCTCGCGCGCCAGGGACTGGATGGCGGCGTCGTCGCGCACGTCGAGCGGCGAGGTCCGCAGGCGCGACGAATCCCCAGCTTCCTCGCGCAGGCTGTCCAGGCCGGGGCGCGCGAGGTCGGTGGCGATCACCTCGGCGCCCGCCGCGAGGCAGGCCAGCGCGCTCGCGCGGCCGATCCCTTGGGCGGCGGCGGTGATCAGCACGGTCTTGCCAGCGAGGGCGCCAGCGGCGGAAGAGGGCGGGAGGGGCAGGTTCACGATCGAAATCCGGCCAAGAGGTCTGACCAGTTTATGCCAGACAGGGTTGTCATCCCCACTGGGGAACTACCCTTGATTCGTATCGTTTCAAATTGGTCCGACCGGATGGAGTGTGTGTCGAGCGGCGATCCGCCTTCCCGCGGCGGGCGGGGCCGGGTAGGGCGGGCGGGGCGAGGATTTCGTGTTTATGCCGGTAAGACCGAATGAAGATGTTGCGATACTGGTCAGTCCACATCCGGGATGCAGCCCATGACCTTCCGCTCCTTCGATCCTCTGCCTGGCGCGTTGTCGGGCGCGCTGCTGAGCGTGCTCCTGCTGGCCCTCGCGCCCACCGCGCAAGCGCAGGACGCCGGCCCGGTGACACCGGACGCGGCCCGCGCCAACTTTGCCCGGCCCATCGTGCTGGCGGCCGACGATGTCCGCTCGACGCCGCCACCGCCGCGGGGCTTCGACGAAGCGCGGCCCGGCGTAGCTTCGGGCCGGGTGGAGACGTTCAGCTACGAGTCGGGCGTCACCGGCGGCCGGCGCCAGGCGCTGGTCTATCTGCCGGCCGGCTACACGCGCGAGCGGACCTATCCGGTGCTCTACCTGCTGCATGGCATCGGCGGCAACCAGCACGAATGGACCGGTTACGTGCGGGCCAACGCCGTCCTGGACAACCTCATCGCCGACGGCAAGGCCGTCCCGATGATCATGGTGATGCCCAATGGCCGGGCTCTGCCGGACGACAGCGTGCCGCCGCCGGATCGCGTCTTCACCGAGGCCAACGCGGCCGGCTTCGCGAAGTTCGAGCGCGACCTGCTGGACTTCCTCATTCCCGCGGTCGAGGCCGCCTACCCGGTCCGGGCGGACGCGCGGCATCGCGCGCTCGCGGGGCTGTCGATGGGCGGCGGACAGGCGCTCAACATCGGCCTGGGCCATCCGGAGACCTTCGCCTGGATCGGCGGATTTTCCTCCGCGCCCAACACGCGGGCCACGGCGGAGTTGACGCCCGATCCCGGCGCGCTGCGCCGGCAATTGGCGCTGCTGTATCTCTCGTGCGGCAACCGGGATGGCTTGATCAGCGTCTCGCAGCGGGTGCACCGGGACCTGCTCCGGCAAGGCGTGCCCCACCAGTGGAACGTCGACGCCAGCGGGCACGACCGCGAGAGCTGGAGCGACAACCTGTACCAGTTCTCGCAGCGGCTCTTCCGATGAACCGCCATGCCGCCCGGTGGCGCCGGGTCGCTCAGACCTTGAGGCCGCGCTCGATCTCGGTCAGCTTGTAGCGCGCCAGGGCCAGGTTGCCCTTGGCCCGGTCCAGCACCAGGTAGAGGAACAGGCCGGCGTTGTTGGGCACCAGCCGGATCAGGTGGTACTGGTCCGCGAGCGTGATCAGGATGTCCTCGATGCCGCCCTTGCGCAGGCCCAGCGCTTCCATGGTCTGCAGCTTGGCGCGCACCACCTGCGTGTTGCCGGCCGCGGCCAGTTCGAGGTTGAGGCCGGAGCCCGCCTGGGCCAGGCACATGCCGCTGCGGTAGTCCACCAGTGCGGCCGACATCGCGCCGTCGATCGTCATCGCAGCCGACATCGACTGCTGCAGGTTGTTGCTCATGGGTACTTTCGTGAGGTCAGAGGGAGGGAAGGCGGCCGGGCCCTGCGGGGTCGGCCAACGGTCGAGTTCGTCGATGAGGACGAACCACAGGGTTTCCGCGCTGCTGTCGGGCAGGCGGTAGAGACGCCGGGCGTCGTCGCTTCGCGGCACCATCGATCGCAGCGCCGATTCCTCGACGAGGGCGTTGGGCGCCAGCAGCGCATGGATGCGGGGCACGCCGGCATCGACGGCGCGCTGGAAGACCTCGGTGGCGGCCCGGACCGAGCCCGGCCCCACCAGCAGGAAGAGGGCGTCCGGCCCGGCGCCGGGCGAGAGCTCGTCCAGGTGCCGGGGCGGCTTGACCCACTCGAGGGCCGGCCCCGCCGGCGCACTGCCCGGGCGGACGATCCGGCGCCCGTCGCTGCCCGGCGAGGTCGAGGTGCCGGCGCATTGCGCCAGGGCCTGGTCGCCCAGGCGCGCCGTCAGGTCAACGACGCGGATCGCGGGTCGGGTCATCGCTCGTTCCTGTCGTCGAATCCGGAGGGTGAAGGTGCGCGGTCATGTCCGTGGGCCTCGGACGTCGATCGGGTCGCGCGACGAGGAAAAAGATGCGTTGCTCGGATTGTCCCGAGCCCTCCCCGGCATGCCTTCACTGACCCGTCACTGGCGTCCCACCGGGGGCTGCGGGCAGTGCAGGACGCGCGTCCGGCCGGTGCGCGCTGCGCGCTTCGAGGCATTTCTTCACTTGCCCGCGCGGCTCGGTGATGTCGCCGGCGTGCGCTCGGACGTCGGCTCGGTAAGCTCGCCAGCGAAGACGACAGCCGGAGACGACATGAGGAACGCATGGAGCCGCGCGATGGTGCGCGGCGCATGGCTGCTGGCGTCGATCCTCGGATCGTCGGCCGGCTTCTGCGAGCAGATGAACCTGCGCGAGTTCGGCCAGCCGGACGGCCTGGGCAACCTGGCGCTCAACGCGCTGCAACAGGATGCGCAGGGTTTCCTGTGGGCCGGCACCGAGAACGGCCTGTATCGCCACGACGGGCAGCGCATCGAGCGCGTCGCCACGCAGGAACTGCGGCGGGTGGCCGCGCTGGCCAGCGGCGGCGGACACCTGTGGATCCTCTCCGACACCGGCACCTGGTGGTGGCACGACGGCCGGCTGGAGCGCGTGCTCCCCCGGACGGCGAAGCTGCCGCAGGACGTGCCGATGGCGATCGCCGCGCGCGGCGACGAGGCCTGGTTCGTCACCGTGGGCGGGCTGCAGCACGTGGTCGTCGACCGTCAGACCGACAGCTGGTCCTCGAGCCCGGTGATGACGGCCGAGCAACTGGCGCGTCATCCGGAGATGGGCCGCCTGGCCAGCGTCATGCTGGCGCGCGACGGCGCGCTGTGGGCGGGTTGCGGCGACGCCATCTGCCGCTGGCATCGCGGCGAGCTCAGGCGATGGGATGCGCGCAACGGCGTTGCGCCCCAGCAATGGCATGCGCTGCTCGAGGCCAGCGACGGCAGCGTCTGGGCGCGCTCCACGCAGGCGACGCTTCAGCTACCCGCGGGCGCCGAGTCCTTCGTCGACCGGACCGCGCCCAGCGACCGCGGCGACCCGATGCATCGCTATCCGCTGGTCGAGGATGCCGCGCACCGCATCCTGACCGCGTCGCAGCTGGGCGTGCTGCGCTGGCAGGGCCAGCAGTGGCAGTCCTTCGGCAAGCGGCAAGGCCTGCCCGGCGACGGTCGCGTCCACGCGCTGCTGAGCGATCGCGAAGGCGGGCTCTGGCTTGGGCTGCGCGGCACGGGGTTGCTGCAGTGGCGCGGCTACGGCCGCTGGGAGAGCTGGACCGATGCGGACGGCCTGCCCAGCAGCGTGGTCTGGACGATGCAGCGCGACGGGGAGGGGCGTGGCGCGCTGCATGTCGGCACGGGACGGGGGCTGGCGGCGTTCGACGCGGCGCAGGGCGTGTTCCGCCAGGTGCCGCTGCCGCACGCGGGCGACCTCTTCGGGCTGGTCCCCGATGGCCAGGGCGGCCTGTGGGCCGCCACCGATGTAGCGACCTTCCACCACGTCCGCGACGGACGGGGGCTGCCGGGCCCGCTCGCGACGCCCGGCGGGACCGAGGACGGCTTCCTCTGGGCGCTAGCCTCGAAGGACGGCGCGCTCTGGGTCATCACCGCCGGCAAGCTGCATCGCTGGCCCGAGGCGGGCCGAGGCCCGGTGCAGGCGGTGCCCGGCCCCCCAGGCAACGCGCAGGAGCATTTCTACGACGCCTGCGAAACGCCCGACGGCACGCTGTGGCTCGCCGGGGCGCGTGGCCTGGCCCGACGCCGGGCAGGCCAATGGCTCCCGTCCCTCGCGATCGAGGACGGGGCGACCTACATCGCCTGCGGGGAGGACGGCGCCGTCGTCGCGGCCAGCGAGGCCGGCCAGGCCTGGCGGGTGCGGACGCCGGGGGCGGCGAAGCCGTCGCTGGAAAGCCTGGACGCCCCCGTCCTCAAGGGCCGGATGATCGTGTCCCTGCTGACCGACAGCCGGGGCTGGCTCTGGCTCGGCACCGACGCCGGGCTGGTGGTGCACGACGGGACGCACTGGAAGCTGCTGGACCGCTCGCAGGGGCTGGCCTGGAACGACACCTCGGGCCACGCGCTGTACGAGGACGGCGACCGGTCGATGTGGATCGGCACCAGCCGCGGCTTGTCGCGCCTGATCGATCCTTCCCAGGTCTTCGCGACGGCCTTGCCGCGCCCGGTGCTGATGTCGGCGACGCGCGGCGCCGGCCAGGCGCCGATGCAGGACGGCGAGACGCTGGCCTGGTCGCGGGACCGGATCCACCTGCGGGTCGCGCCCCTGCAGTTCAGCGACCCCCGGGTGCGCGTCGAGTACCGCCAGGTCGGACGCGACGAGGGCTGGACCGCGGTCGCGACACCCGACATCGACCTGGCGGGCCTGGAGCCCGGGGCGATCCAGGTCGAGGTGCGGCTCGCGGATCCGGAGACCGGCCGGTATTCCGCGACCACGAGCTTCGGCTTCACGCTGCAGCCGCCTTGGTGGCGACGGGCCTGGGCGACGGCGCTGGGGCTGGTCGCGCTGCTGGGGCTGTCGCAGGGCTGGCACCTGTGGCGGCGCCGTCAATGGCGGAGCCAGCAGGCTCGGCTCGAACAGTTGGTGGGCGAGCGCACGCGCGAGCTGGAGGCCTCCCGCGCGCAGCTCGAGGAACTGGCCAGCCGCGACGCGCTGACCGGGCTCTGGAACCGGCGCGCCTTGACGGAGATCCTCCAGCGCGAGGTCGTGCGGGCCCGCCGCGAGCGCACGCCGCTGACGCTCGCGATCGTCGACATCGACCACTTCAAGCAGGTCAACGACACCCACGGCCATCCGGCCGGGGATGCGGTGCTGAAGGACTTCGCCGGCCGCCTCGCCGCGACGGTGCGGCCCTACGACGCGGTGGGACGGCTGGGCGGCGAGGAGTTCTGCCTCGTGCTGCCGGGGCTGGACCTTTCGCAGCCGGAGGATAGACAGCGCCTGCGCCGCATGCAGGTCGACGTCAGCCGCGCGCCCACCGTGATCGGCGTGGTGACCAGCTCGTTCGGCGCGGCCATGCTGGGCGTCGACACCGGCGACGGCGAGCAACTGCTGGAAGCCGCGGATCGCGCGCTCTATCAGGCCAAGCGCGGCGGACGCAACCAGGTGGCGTTCCACGAGGCGTCGCCGGCCCAGCCGGCGGAACCGGTGGGAGCGGCGACAGCGGCGCCGCCAGAAGTCGCCGTGGTCGCGGCGGAGCCGGTCGCGCAGGCCTTCGCGGGCGAAGACGACGCCGCCATCACGGTCGGCGGCCGTCGGTGATCCGTCGCCCCGGGGCGGGCCTCAGCGCGACGCGGCCGGCGGCTCGAGCCATTGCAGGCCGAGCTGCTCGCCGATGTGCGTCTGGAGGGTCCCCAGCGAGACCGGCTTGGTCAGGAACACGTTGACGCCGGCCCGCAGGCAGGCGGCGCGGTGCTCGGCCGTGGCCGTGGCCGAGATCGCGATCACCGGCACCGTGGCCGTGTCGGGATGGCGGCGCAGCTGGCGCGTGGCCTCCACGCCGTCGGTCGTCGGCATCATGCTGTCCATCAGGATCAGGTCCGGACGGAAGCGGCTCACCGCCGCGGCCAGCTCAGCGCCGTCGCTGGCCTGGGCCACCTGGAAGCCGGCGTCCGACAGGAAGTCGCACAGCAGCGCGCGGTTGGCCGCGACGTCGTCGACCACCAGCACGCGCCGGGGCGCGCCGAGGTAACGCGGCACGCCGGGCGCGATCTTCGGCGTGGCGTCGGCCTCCGCCTCGGTGGGCGACAGCGGCAGCTCCAGCTGGAACCGGGTGCCGACGCCGAACTCGCTGCTCACCCGCACCTGCCCGCCCATGTCGTTCACCAGGGCCCGGGTGATCGCCAGGCCCAGCCCGGTGCCGCCGGCGCGGCGCTGCGCGGCGCCGACCTGCACGAAGGGCTCGAAGATGCGGTCCAGGTCCTCGGGGCGCATGCCGATGCCGGTGTCCTCGATGTCCAGGCGCAGCCGCACCTGGTCCGCCGCGAGCGGCTCGGCGCCCGCGCGCAGCGTGATCGTGCCGGCGTCGGTGAACTTGATGGCGTTGCCCAGCAGGTTCAGCAGCACCTGGCGCAGCCGGCGGCCGTCGGTCAGCACCGTCGCCGGCAGGGCGCTCGCGGTGTCGAACACGAAGGCCAGTTGCTTCTCCTCCGCCTTGATGCGCATCAGGTTGACGACCGATCGCAGCAGTTCGGGCAGGTTGACCGGCGCCACGTCCAGCTCGGTGCGGCCGGCCTCGATGCGGGCGAGGTCCAGGATGTCGTTGATCAGCGCCAGCAGGTGCAGCCCGCTCTGCTGGATCGTCTCCAGGCCGCGCGCCTGCCGTGCGCTCAGGCCGCCCTCCATGCTCAGCAGCTGGGCATAGCCCAGCACGCCGTTCAGCGGCGTGCGCAGCTCGTGGCTCATGCCGGCCAGGAACTCGCTCTTGGCGCGGTTGGCGGCCTCGGCCGCATGCCGGGCGGCCCTCTCGGTTTCGAGCATGCCCTGGTGCAGGTCGGTCGCGGCGGCACGCGTGCGCTCCTGCTCGTCGAGCTTGGACAGCAGGCCCTGTACCTGGCTTTCGACCACCGTCGGGCCCAGGCCCAGCACCTTGGAGATCTCCTCGTACGCATTGCCCTGGGCGATGAAGCGCAGCAGGCCGATTTCCGCCGGCGTGAGCGCATCCACGGGGATCTGCGCGGCCAGCTCGAAGGAGGTTTCGGAGGGCAGGGCCATGCGCCCGGCATGCACGGCGCGGATCGCGTCCAGCAGCTCCTTGTGCAGCGCGTTCTTCAGCAGGTAGCCCAGCGCGCCGGTCTGCAAGGCCTGCTGCGCCTGCGCATCGTCGACATAGGTGGTGAGGACGATGATGCGGGCGTCCGGGAATTCGGCGCGGATCGCCGCGATCGCGTCCAGCCCGCCCATGCCGGGCATCTGCAGGTCCATCAGCGTGACGTCCGGACGATGGGCGCGGAAGCGCTCGATCGCCTCGCGGCCGTTGGACGCCTCGGCCACCAGCGTCATGTCCGGCTCCACCGACAGCAGCGTGGCGATGCCCTGCCGGACGATGGGGTGGTCGTCGACGCAGAGCACCTGGATGCGGCTCGATTCTTCAGTCATGCGGGATCTCCCAGGGCGGGCGTTTCTTGAAAGGGAACCACGACCGGGCTGACGCGACGGGACTATAAGCCCGCGCCGCCGGCACGCTGAACTCCACTTCGGTGCCGGCCCCGACGCCGCTGCGGACGGTGAGCCGGCCGCCCAGCAGCTCGGCGCGCTCGCGCATGCCGCTCAGGCCGAAGTGCCCCTCCTTGCGGCCCGCCTGCAGGACCGTCGGGGCGATGCCCCTGCCGTCGTCGCGCACCCGCACCCGCAGTTGCCGCGGGTCATGGCGGATCTCGACCTCGACCTGCGTCGCCTCGGCATGGTGGAAGGCGTTGCGCATCGCCTCGCCCGCGATCAGGAAGGCCTCGTCGCGCACGACCGGGCTCAGCGGCCGCGGCGGGCCTTGGACCTCGACCTGCGTCGCGGGCGCCGGGCCGTGTTCCCGGGCCAGCGCCTGCGCGGTGGCGCGCAGCGCCTGCGCGAGGTCGTTCGCCGGGGCCGCCGCGGTCCGCAGGCCCTGCACCGCGTCGCGGCCTTCGGTGATGGCCTCGGCGACCTGGTCGATCGCGACGGCGAGGACCTGCCTCGATTCGCGCGGCCGGTCGGGCAGGAGGTTGCAGGCGGCCTGGAACTGCAGCAGCAGCCCGTTGAAGCGCTGCAGCAGGGTGTCGTGCAGGTCGCGGGCGATGCGGGTGCGTTCGGCCACGCGCGCCTCCACCGTCGCCTCGAGCTGCAGGCGCAGCCGGCGCATCCGCATCCGCATCCGGACCTGGAAGACGCTCACCACCAGGAGCACCAGCAGGAGGCCTGTCAGCACGCGGAACCAGGTGGTCTGGTGGAAGGCCGGCTCGATCGAGAACGCCAGCTGCGCGCCGTCCTCGTTCCAGATGCCGCTGTTGTTGGCCGCCTTCACCTGGAAGCGGTAGGCGCCGGGCGGCAGGTTGGTGTAGCTGGCCTGGCGCCGGTCGACGACCTCCTGCCAGTCGGTGTCGTGGCCGTCCAGCCGGTAGCGGAAGCGCGTGTTCTTCGGGTCGACCAGGCTCAGGGCGGTGAACTGGATGGTCATGTCGCGCACCTGCGGCGGCAGGCGCAGGCCCGGGGCGACGGCGTAGGCGGTGTGGTCCGCCACCAGCGACTCGATGTGGACCGGCGGCGGCAGCGGATTGAAGGGCAGCCGGGCCGGATCCAGCACCTGGGCATCGGCGCCCGAGACCATCCACAGCCGGCCGTCGCTGGCCTTGGCCACCGGGGGATTGAAGTAGGCCGGCGTCAGGGCCAGCAGCGGCACGCCGTCCGCGGCACCCCAGGTCTTGGGCGCGACGCGGTGCGCGGGATCGGCTTCCCACGCGGCCAGGTCCTCGCCCAGGATGCGGATCAGCCCGCAGGCCGTGTACAGCCACAGGGCCCCGTCGTCATCGACGATCGACCAGTGAATCGTGTTGCAGGGCAGGCCCTGGCCGACGCCCAGCGTGGCGACGCGACCGTCCTTGATGCGGCTGAGGCCGCCGTCCTCGGTGGCCGCCCAGACCGTGCCGTCGGCCGCCAGGCGCAGGCCCGCCACATGGCCGGCGCCCAGGCCTTCGGCGGCGGTGTAGGTGGCCAGGACCTTGCCGTCCTTGACGTGCATCACCCCGCCGTCCTGCCAGAAGGACAGCCACAGGCCGCCCCGGTCGGCGACGATGACCTTGGCCTGCTGCCGGCGGCCGAAGGCGGACCAGGGCAGGCTCTCGACGAAGCGCCCTTGATGCAGCCGGATCAACCCTTCGTTGCCCGAGAGCCAGAGGTTGCCGGCGTCGTCCCCGGTGATCGAGTAGATCTCCCGGCCGGGCACGCCGTCGACGCGGACGAACCGTTCGGCCGGCTGGCCGGGCGCCGCACGCGCCCCCCGCGGCGGTGCCAGCGACGCCAGACCCGCGGCGGTGCTGGCCCAGAGCCGCCCGTCGTGGTCCTCGTACAGCGAGTGCACCCGGGCGTCCGGCAGCCCCTGCGCCTCCTTGTAGACCGCGATGGCGCCGTCCTTCCACCGGGCCAGGCCGTCGTCGGTGGCGACCCAGACGCTCCCGTCCCGGCTCGCCAGCACCGACCGCGTCGCCTCGTTGGGCAGGCCCTGCGCCTTGGACAACGTGGTGACGGGCAGCTTGCGGAAGCGGTCCACGCCCTTGTCGCTGCCGTACCAGATGTTGCCTTCGCGGTCCTCGAACAGGCTGCAGGCGATGTTGCCGGACAGGCCGTCGGACCGGGTGAAGGCGGAGGCCTGGTCCTCGCGCACGTGCAGCAGCCCCAGGCCGTCGGTGCCGATCCACAGGCCGCCGTCGCGGGCTCGCAGCAGCTTGTTGGCCAGGATCTGGCGATCGGGCAGCAGCTCCGCGGGCCGGGTGGCGCTGCGCAGCGGATAGGGGTCGAGCCGGTCGCCGGCGGGGCGCTTGAGCCCGGCGCCGCGGACGCCGACCAGCAGCTGGCCATCGGCGGTCTCGGTCAGGTCGCCCAGGCGCTGGCCGGGGGCCTCGATGCGCTGGGGCGTGCCGGGTCGCCAGCGCCACAGGCCCGAGTCCGCGCTGGCCCACAGGTCGCCCGAGCGGTCCTGCGCCAGGCTCCACACGAAGGTGCCGAATCCGCCCTGCGCGTCGTCGCAGCGGGCCTGTCCGCCGCGCACGGCGCAGAGCCGGCCGGGGGGACCGAGCAGGCCGGCCCAGACGGTGCCCTCGCTGTCCTCCAGCAGGGAGGTGACGAGCCCGCCGTCGGTCTCCGGATAACGGGTCAGGCGGCTGCCGTTCCAGCTGACCAGGCCGTTGAAGGTGCCGATCCAGAGCGTGCCGTCGCGCGAGACCAGCAGGGCGTAGGGATTGCTTGGCAGCGAGGAGCCTTTGGGCGGCTGCCAGGGCACGAAGCGCAGCCCGTCGAAGCGGAAGAGTCCGTAGGAGCCGCCCACCCACAGGTAGCCGTCATGGGTCTGCGCGAAGGCGAAGACCAGCCCGAGCTGCGCGCCATCCCGCGCGGTCCACGAGGTGTGGGCGTACTGGGAGATCTGCGGCGCGGCGTCGGCCGCCCGGGCTGCGGAGGGGGCGCCCAGCAGCCAGGCCCAGGCCAGGAGCAGGCAGAGGATCAGCGGCGGGAAACGGTGGCCTTGCAGGCGACTCACAAAGGGTCCTTCGCTGCCTGTCGCGTCGGCGGCGTGGCCTGACTATCGCATCGGCGCGGGCCTGCGTCCCCACCATGAATGGGCGGAGGGCGTCGGGGAAACGCCAATCCGGTCACAGCGCCAGCCAGGCCACCAGCGGCGCGCACACGGCCAGGAAGGGCAGGCTGATGCGGTGGAACTCCTTGAGCGCGCCCGGCGCGCGGGCCAGTCGCAGCGCGATCAGGTTGGCCATCGAGCCCGCCACGAAGCCGAAGCCGCCGACGTTCACCGCGATCGCGAGCACGGCGACGCTCGGGACCGCGTCGGCCAGGACCAGCGTGGCCGGCACGTTGCTGATGACCTGGGAGGCGCCGATGGCGGCGAGGTAGGCGGCCAGCGGCTGGTCCAGCGGCAGCCCGCGCAGCAGCGCCGCCACCTGCGGCAGGGCCGCCAGCTGGTGCAGCACCACGAACATCAGCGCGAAGGTCGCGAGCAGCGCCCAGTCCAGCTTCATCAGCACCGGGCGGTGCCACAGCGCGTAGATCGCCAGGACCATCGCGAGCGCCGGCGCCCACTGGTGCAGCTCGAGCGCCAGCACGAAACCCACGAACAGCGCGCCGGAGAGCGCGAGCAGCCCGGGCCGGGTCGGCGTGCGGCGTGTGTCCGCGGCCAGCTTGATCGGCGCGCGCGGCATGGTGATCAGGATCGTGGCCACCAGCAGCAGCAGCATGAGGCCGACGGTGGGCGCCATCATCGCGATGAAGCCGCCGAAGGACTCGCCGGACTTGTGCCAGAGGTAGAGGTTCTGCGGATTGCCGATCGGCGTCAGCGAGGAGCCGGCGTTGACCGCCAGCGCCTCCAGCGCGACCAGCCGCGCCAGCGGCAGGTGTGCCTGGGCGGCCAGCTCGCGGGTCAGCGGCACCAGCAGGAAGAGGCTGACGTCGTTGGTGACCAGCGCGGCCAGCCCCGCGGCGACCGCGCACAGCAGCAGGGCGAGCTGGCGGGCGCTGCCGGTGCGGGCCAGCAGCGCGCGCGCGGCGGGCTGGAGCACGCCGCTGCGTTCCACGCCCTGGGTGATGGCCAGCAGGCCGGTCAGGGCGCCCATCGTCTGCCAGTCGATCAGGCCCAGCCAGGCTTGCGGCGACATCGGCCGCAGCACCGCGAAGACCACCGCCGCGAACAGCAGGAACCACAGCAGCTTGTTGCCGCCGGGGCCGAGGTCGTGGTCGCCAGGGGAGGCGGCAGGCGCCGGGGAGGGCGCCGGGGAGGGAGAGGGCGGCGGAGGCGTGGAGATCGTCATGAAGCGTGGGACAGGCGAGGGGGCCTGAGCCGAAAGCCGCCGATTGTCCTGCACGAACGAGGCGGCGATCGTCCCCGCGTCCCGTCCGCGCCTCCTTCCGCGCCTCGTCGCTCAGCGGGCCAGCTCGGCGATGGCGGACGGCGCCAGCGCGCCGCTGTAGATCCGCAGGTCCTGCATGCGTCCCTTGAAGAACGGATCGCCGCCGTACTGCGAGCGCCCCAGCCAGGTCTGCGTCGTCTGCCCGAACTGGTGCCGGATCAGCGCGCGGGCGTGAGCCGCACCATGATCACGCCGTGCGAGGCGACGGTGCCGCCGTAGCCGCCCGCCACGCCCTTCGCGACCCGCTTGCTCCACAGGTCCTTCACGTCGACCTTCTGGTCGGCCGGCAGCTTGAGCTGGGCCCAGTCCACGCGCATCGCGGCCGGGGCCTGGCCGCGGTTGAACAGCACGACGGCCAGATCGCCGCCCTGGAGCGGGCGCGACCAGATCTCGAGCTCGCCCTGCTTCCAGATGCGCTGTCCCTGCCGGCCCAGCGGGTCCTGGTCGACGGCGATGACGTCGGCATTGGTGAGGATGCGCAGCGTGTCCGCGTCCATCTTCGACAGGTCGTTGCCGGCGATCAGCGGCGCGGCCAGCATGGCCCAGAGCGAGAAGTGGGACTCGTACTCGGTGGTCGTCATGCCGCCGTTGCCGACCTCCAGCATGTCGGGGTCGTTCCAGGCATTGGGGCCGGCATGGGCGGCGCGCTCGACCTGCATGTCCAGGATGTCGGTCATGCCGTGCGACCAGTCCTTCTTGCCGGACCACGCGTCGAAGATGTCGCCGGTGGTGCGCCACAGGTGGCCGACGGTGGGCCCCCAGCGCTCGGGATGGTCGGTGCCCCATTCGCAGATCGACAGCACGATGTCGCGGCCCGATTCGCGCAGGGCCTTGGCCATGATGGTGTAGGCCGCCTCGGCGTTGCGGGGGCCGGTGTGGCACCAGTCGTACTTGAGGTAGTCGACGCCCCAGCGGGCGTACTGGCGCGCGTCCTGGAACTCATGGCCCGCGCTGCCGGGCCGGCCGCCGCAGGTCAGCGAGCCGGCGTCGGAATAGAGCCCGAACTTGAGGCCCCTGGCATGGACGTAGTCGGCCAGCGCCTTGATGCCGGACGGGAAGCGCTCGGGGTCGGCCTGGATGTTGCCGTCGGCGTCGCGGCTCTTCTGCCAGCAGTCGTCGATGATGATGTACTGGTAGCCGGCGGCCTTCATGCCGGAGGCGGCCATCGCGTCGGCCTGCTGCCGGATCAGCTGCTCGCTGACGTTGCAGGCGAACTTGTTCCAGGAGTTCCAGCCCATCGGCGGCGTCGGCGCGAGATTGGGCTTGGGCGCGTCGAGCTTGAGGGTCTCGTGGGCCTGGGCGGGCAGCGCGGCCGTGGCGATCACGGCGACGAGCGCCAGCGCGGCGCGTCGGAGGAAGGGAGGCATGAACAAGGTCCTTTCAGTAAACGGATCGCGCGGGCACGGCCCGCGCGTGGCGATGGGGACGGACAGGGCGCGACGGCTCAGCGCCCGTAGCGGCGGCCGGCCGAGGCCAGCGGCCAGTTGTCGGTGCGCAGCGGCGGCAGCGGCAGGCCGTCGCCGCCGACGATGTTGGCCTCGCCGGGGTTGTCGACCCAGGCGTAACGCGCCGCCACCGGCGCTGCCACCGCGTCGCTGCGCAGCACGATGCGATCGCCGTCGAAGCGCGCCTGCGCCGGCGCCCAGCGGCGATCGGCGCCGGCCAGGTAGAAGCCGCGCAGCGGCTCGCCGGCCCGCGTGGTGCGCAGCCCGCCTTCGGTGCGGTCGAAGCGCAGCTCGAACTCGGCGCCGCGGGCCTGACCACCGATCAGTCGCGGCCCCATGGCCGGCGCGTCGCGCAGGCCCAGCTCATGCATCGCGACGGCGGCCAGGCGCTCGCCCACGGTGCGCTTGTTGCGTGGATGGATGTCGATGGCGTCACCGATGTCGATCGCGGTGGCCATGCCGGTGTGCGGCAGGGCGAGCGCGGCGGCCTGGCTGCCGCGCAGCTCGGCGAAGCCGTTGCCGTCGGGCCGGTTGTCGGCCAGCGGCCGCCAGGCGGCAAGCTGCACGAACAGGAAGGGCAGGTCCGGGTCCCCGAACTGCTGGCGCCAGTCCTGGATGAGGCGCTTGAAGCCGTCGGCATAGGCCGCGGCGCGTCCTGCGTTTTCTTCGCCCTGGTACCAGAGCACGCCACGCACCGACAGTCCCTGCAGCGGCGCGATCAGGCCGTTGTGGCCCAGCGCCGGCGCGTTGTTGGCGACCGGGCCGGCCGCCGGCGCGAGCTTCTCGACGCGGGCACGCCAGGCACCGACCAGCGTCACCGGACCCGTCGCCGTGTCCAGGCGCAGGTCGGCGGCATCGCCGTAGATGCCGCCGCCGCCGCCGTTGTCGGTCACGCGCACGGCGATCCAGTTGGCGCCCGCGCGCAGCACGCCAGCGGGCACGGCATAGCGCCGGGACAGCTCCCAACCGCATTGGTCGCCGATGCGCTGGCCGTTGATCCAGACCTCGTCGCAGTCGTCGACCTTGGCCAGATGCAGTTCGGCCGCGCCGGCCGCCTGCGCCGCGGTCAGCTCGACGCGCTTGCGCATCCACACGACGCCGTCGACATCGGCCAGCCCCTGGCCTTCCCACGCGCCCGGCGCCTGCAGCGTGGGCCACTTGGCGTCGATGTCGCCCGCCGCGTTCCAGCCCGAGGCATCCACCCCCGCGAGCGACAGGCCGGGCTGCCAGGCCGCTACCCGCCGCTGCAGCTGCTGCCCCAGCACGGCGCTGAAGGCGGCGTTGTCCGCGGGCAGCGCCCGCACCGTCGGCGCCAGGTCCGGGTCGCGCAGGGCGGCGCCACGGCTCATCCAGGTCTCCAGCATGGAGCCGCCCCAGGCGGTGGCGATGAGGCCGATCGGGATGCCTTGCACCGCCTGCATCCGGCGGGCGAAGTGGTAGCCGACCGCGCTGAACTCGCCCACGCGTCCCGGCTCGGCGACGACCCACGGCGCCGGCGCGATCTCCGCTTCCGGCCGCACGCTGGCGCGCAGCGGCACCCGCAGCTGGCGCAGTCGCGCATCCTGCGGCGAAGCCACCTCCTGCGGGCCGGTGTCGGTCTGCGCCAGCGGCCATTCCATGTTGGACTGGCCGCCCAGCAGCCAGACGTCGCCGATCAGGACGTCCTCCAGCGTGACGGTCTGGTCGCCGGTCACCTGCAGCCGGTGCGGACCACCGGCCGGCAGCGGATCCAGCTGCACGCGCCAGCGGCCATCGGCGCCCACGCGGGTGGTGGCCTCGCGGCCGCCCAGTGTCACGGTCAGCGACTGGCCGGGCGTGGCCTGGCCCCAGAGGCGCAAGGGACGGTCGCGCTGCAGCACCATGTGCTCGCCGAAGACCTCGGACAGGCGCACCTCGGCCTGGGCGGTGGCGGCCAGCAAGGCCAGGATCAGGGGAAGGACGGTCTGCTTCATGGACGGGAGGAAGGGGAATCGATGAGGGCGTTGCCGCGGGAGTCGATGCGGGAGTCGAAGGACAGAGCCAGGGCCCGACCCTGGTACTGCACGGTGCGGGTCTGCTCGACCCGGTCGGGGGTGGCCATGACGCGCACCCGCAGCGTGCGATGCGTCACCAGGCCGGGGAAGCGCCCCTGGCGGGCGCCGATGTGCAGCGTGCGGCGGGCATCGTCCCAGCGCAGCGCGACGGTGGCGCGCTCGCCGCGCTCGTAGCGGTAGGTCTCGCCGTCGTCCTCGTACAGGACGAAGCGGCCGTGGGCGCCGGGATAAATGCGGATCTCCCACGGCGCGTCGACGCCCTGGCCGGTGTGCTCGACCACCGGCCCCAGGGGCACGATGGCGCCGGCGCGCACGAAGAGCGGGAACTCGTCCAGCGCGTAGTCGCGCGCGACGCGGCCACCGCCGGCGTGGCGCTGGCCGGTCCAGAAGTCGGTCCAGTCGCTGCCCTGCGGCAGCAGGGTTTCCTGCCGGCGGTCCAGCCGGCCCTGCATCTCGACCAGTTCGCGCGCCTGGGTCGGCGTGCGCCAGGCCAGGCGCAGCAAGCGGCCGCGCGTCTCCTGGAAGTAGTCGATGCGCAGCTTCAGGCGCTGGCCGGCGCGCAGCGTCAGGCGATGGCCTTTGAAGCGCGGAGGGCCGAGGTTCCAGTCGTCGACGACCAGTTCGTCGTCCAGCCACAAGCGGAAGCCGTCGTCGCCCTCCAGGCCGATCTCGTGATCACCGCTTTCGGCGGCGATGAGCTCGCCGGTCCAGCGCGCCGAGAAACGCATCAGCCCGCTCAACCCCGGCGGCACGCTGCCCAGCGGCGGATCGGGCCAGCGATGCTCGATCACCGTGTCGACGGTGCGGCTCGCCGGCTTCTCGAAATCCATGCCGTCGAAGTACTCGAGCAGCAGGCCGCCCTGGCCGTCCGGGGTGCGCAGCTGCGCGGCCGGCACGGTCGCGGGCGGCGGCAGCACCGCATGGAACATCGGCCGCGTGATCGGCTGCACCAGGAAGGCCGGGCCGAACATGTAGGTGTCGTCCACCTTGCGCAGCGCGGCCTGGTCCGGGAAGTCCATCGCCAGGCCGCGCATCATCAGATAGCCCTCCTGCGTGGCGCGCCAGGCGAGGCTGTAGAGGTAGGGCAGCAGCTGGTAGCGCAGCTCGGCGGCGCGGCGCAGCGAGCCGTACACCGCCGGGTCCAGGGTCTTGAACAGGTAGGGCTCGCGCTCGACCGAGGTGCCGTGGATGCGGTAGATCGGGTTGAAGATGCCGAACTGGTTCCAGCGCGCGTAGAGCTCGCGCCAGGCGGGATTGCGCTCGCCATCGGCGAAGTTCACGAAGAAGCCGCCGGTGTCCTGCGACCAGTAGGGCAGGCCGGCCATCGCGACGTTCAGCCCGCCGGCGATCTGCGCGCGCAGCGAGGCCCAGCTGGATTCGGTGTCGCCGGACCAGGGCAGGGCGGCGTAGCGCTGCTGGCCGGCCCAGGCCGAGCGCGTCAGCGTGAACACGCGCCGGCCCGAGGGGCCCGCGGCGCGCTGGCCTTCGTAGACGCCGCGCGTGGTCAGCAGGCTGTAGACGTTCAGGTAGCGCGTGAAGTCGCCCATCGCGTTGCGGCCCAGGCGCTTGATGTCGGCCTCGACCTCGGCTGGATCGTGCGCCGCGCCGCCGACCTCGACCTCGGTGCCGTCCATCCACAGCGCGTCCACGCCGACGTCCAGCAGGCCTTGCTTGACGTGCTTGAAGTAGATGCGCCGCCCGGCGGGGCTGAAGGCGTCGTAGATCCGCGCGCGCTTGGAGATCCAGTGCAGCGGCTCGAAGCGCAGGCCCTGCGCGTCGAGCTCACGGGCCAGCGCCGTGTCGTTGCCCACCGACGGCCAGATCGACACCATCAGCCGCGTGTGCAGCGGCCCGTGCAATTCGCGCGTCATCGCGGCGGGATCGGGAAAGCGCTCGCGGTCCCAGACCATGCCGCTCCACTTGCCGTCCCAGGCGCCGTCCTTCTCGCCGCCCCAGTACTGCCAGTCCTGAACGATGGTGTCGAGCGGGAAGCCGTCGGCGCGGAAGTGCCGCACCACGTCCAGCAACTGCTGCTGAGTCTGGTAGCGCTCCTTGCTCATGAAGAGCCCGAACGCGGACTTGGGGAACATCGGCGCGGCGCCGGTCAGCTGCCGGTAACCGGCGATCACGCCGTCCATGTCGGTGCCGGCCACGAGGTAGTAATCAGCCCCGGCGGGCGCGCTCTCCGCGCGGAAGGTCGCGCCCTGCGGCCCGTCGCTGAAGCTCATCTTCGAGTACACGTCCCACAGCAGGCCCCAGCGCCGCGTCGACACCATGAACGGCACGACGATGCCGATGTTGGTCTGCACCATCAGGACCTCGCGGCCGCGGTAGTCCATGTAGGGCTCGTTGTACTGGCCCAGGCCGTAGAGCGACTCGTCCGGCGTGAGGCTGAAGTGCTGGGCGAGCGCATAGCTGGGACTGCCGGCGATCTCGACCTGCCGCAGCTCGGTGGGCGCGCGCTCGCGCTCCCGGGTCAGCAGGCGACCCTGACCGTCGAGGAAGGTCAGCGCGCCATTGCGCTTGTCGACGAGGACCTGCACGCCGGGCGCGACCAGGCGCAGCGTGTCCGCCTCCTCGCGGACCTCGACGGCCCCAGGCCTGGGCTTGGCCACGACCACCAGGCTGGGCTGCGCGGTATGCGCCGCGCCTAGGTGCGCGGTGATCCGTACCAGGCCCGGGCCGTAGAACAGCACGGCCTTGGTCAGGCCGTCGACGCGGAACTGCACCCCTTCGGCGACGCGGCGCCAGCGGAAGCCGTCCTGCGAGCCGTCCAGCGGCAGCGCGTTCAGTTGCCCGGCCGCGTCGAGCGCGGAGGGCAGCGGCGTGGCGCTCCCGGTGGTACTCGAGGCGACGGCCAGCGGGCCGGCCGAGGCCAGCGCCATCAGCCCGAACACATCACGGCGTCTCATGTCGGTGCGTCCTCCTTGGCGTGGGCGGGCGTGAACGCGCGCGTCCTCACGGCGCCGGCTCCAGGATCACGGCGGCGCCGCCGGCCGCGGCCAGCGACAGCGTCAGCACGTCGGCGTTCGTCACGCTGCGCGTGCTGCGACGGACCTCGCGCACGACCTCGCCGTCCTGCCAGATCGTCGCGCGCCACCGGCCGGGCGGCAGGAAGCGGAGCGGGACCTTTTCGGTGCGGGCGCGTTCCGACGTCATCGCGCCGAGGTACCAGGACTTGCCGCTGCGCCGCGCCAGCACGATGTCCTCGCCGGGTTCGCCGGCGAGGAAGCGGGTCTCATCCCAGGCCGCCGGCACGCGGCGCACGAAATCGAAGCCGGTCTCGCCGCGGTAGTTGGACGGGTCGTCGGAGACCATCTGCAGCGGGCTGTCGTAGACCACGTACATGGCCAGCGCCTGGCCGCGGGTCGTCTGCGTCAGCGGCATCGAGGCGCGCACCTCGAAGTCCCGCGGCGTGGCGTTGCGGAAGCCGCCGGGCGTGTAGTCCATCGGGCCGGCCAGCATCCGGGTGTAGGGCAGCATCAGGTTGTGCCGCGGCGTGATGCGCCGGTCCATCTTGTTCCACTCCGCGCCCAGCACGCCTTCCTGGGTGATGAAGTTGGGATAGGTCCGCTGCAGCCCGGCGGGCACGTAGGCGCCGTGCAGGTCCAGCAGCAGGTGGCGTTTGGCGGTGGCTTCGGCCACGCGCTGGTAGAAGGCGACCATGTCCTGGTCGTCCCGGTTCATGAAGTCGACCTTGATGCCCTTGATGCCCCAGCGCGCGTAGGTGTCCAGCACCTCGTCCATCCGCGGCGCCAGGTGCTCCCAGTGCACCCACAGCAGCAGGCCCACGCCCTTGTCGGCGGCGTAGCGCACCAGGGCCGGCATGTCGATGCCGTCGGCCGCGCGGGTGATGTCGGTGGTGGGCAGCGGATCGCAGCACGGCCCGGTGCCGAAGGCCCAGCCGGCGTCCATCAGGTGGTAGGGGAAGCCCGATTCCGCCGCGAAGTCGATGAAGCGCTTGTAGGCGGCCAGGTCGGGCTTCACGCCCTCGAGCGGCCCGGACCACCAGTCCCAGGAGGTCTTGCCGGCCTTGACCCAGCTGAAGTCGCCCCGCGGCGGCGGATTGAGGTTGCCCACCAGCTGCGACTCGATCAACTGGCCGGCGCGGTCCGCCATCATGACGGCGCGCCAGGCGGTCGTCAGGCCGGCGCTGGAGACATAGGCCGGCCCCTCGCGCTTGGGCACGCCGGACAGGCGCACGCGCAGCGCGGCGCCGTCGCGCCACAGCGAGGCGCCGGTGTAGCCCTCCAGGTGCGCCTGCGTGATGGCGTAATGCGTGCGGCCCGAGGGCGTGGCGCAGACCACCGGCACGTCGTAACCCACATCGCGCTTGAGCTCGGAGATCCGCAGCCGCTCGAAGGGCAGCTCATGCGCGCCTTCCACCGGGGTGACGAGGCAGGCCGGATCGCCGGCCGGCACGAAGGCCGTGCGCTCATCTTTCAGCCGCACCGGGCCCTGGCCCTCGAGCCGGTAGCGGAAAGCCACGCCCTCGTCATAGGCGCGCGCGTCGATGAAGAGGCGCCGTCCGCCGCCCGCTTCCCGGAAGGTCAGCGTCGTGCCGAGGTAATGGTCGCGCGCCGTGGCCGCCTTGGTCGCGACGAGCGGGATGACGCGGTCCTCCCGCATGTCCTGGCGCAACTCCAGCGTCAGCGCGCCGAGCGGCGGCTGGCCGTCGAGCGCCAGTCCCAGCGGCGAGTCGGCGATGACCGTCTCGCCCTTGCGGCTGATGCTGAAGCGGCTGGCGTCGTCGGCGATGCGCAGCGTGATGCGCCCGTCGGGCGACGAGAGCAGGGCGTCCGCCGCCTGGGCACCGGACGCGCCCAGGGCCAGGACGGCCGCGGCGATGGGGGTGATGATCTTCATGCGGAGAAAGGGAAGGGGCCCGTCGCCGGGCCCGTTGGTCAGTTGCTGTACACCACGCCGCGGCAGCTGCCGCCGGCGTAGATCCGTCCGTAGAGGCCTTGGTCGGCCGCCATCACGCCCAGGCCGGCGTACTGGTGGGCGTCGTCGTTGTGGCGTACCCAGGTGGCGCCGGCATCGTCCGAGCGCCAGACGCCCCACACGCCGTTGATCACGCCCACCACGTAGACGGCCGCCGAGTAGCTCGAGCCCGGCTTGGCCTTGCCCAGCGCGACGATGCTTGCGCCCGCCACTTCGGGGCCGAGCCAGTCCTGCCGGCCGCCCCAGATGGGCGCGAACGCGCCCACCTTGGTCCAGTTCGCGCCCGAGTCCAACGAGTGGTAGACGGCCAGGCCGTCGGCCACCCACAGGTCGCCTTCGGCGTTCGGGTTCACCGCCATCGACGACGCGCCCCACGGCGCGAAGCGCATGTTGGCGGCCACCGAGCCCTGGCTCAGCGCGAAGCTCCGGCCGCCGTCCGTCGAGACGTAGACCTTGGCCGGGGTGTAGGTCCACCAGGCGCCGCCCGAGTCGTAGGCATAGACCTTGTTGGCGTTCCTGCGGTCGGCCACCAGGCGATAGCTGCGCGGCACGCCGTTGACGACGGTGAGCGCCGGCAGGTTGGTGGCCGTCCAGCTGTTGCCGTTGTCGGTGGTGTAGGAGGGCACCGAATCGGCCGGCGCCCAGACGACGCGGTTGCGCGCCGGCACGGCCAGGTTGGACGCCTGGTTGATGTTGGCCGCGGCGCCTGCCGGCAGACGGGCGAAGGCGGCCCAGCTGCGGCCGCCGTCGCCGGACCAGTAGCCGGTACCGACATGGCCGCTCGCGGTGCTGGTGACGTTGGCGTTGGCAATGTAGTTGGGGTCGGACCAGGCCATGTCGGCGGAGTTGCCGTTGCTCCACTGCTTGTAGGGGCTCAGCGTCGGCGTCGTGCCGAGGTCGGTGTGGATCCAGGTGCCGACGTCGCCCGAGTTGTTGATGAAGGTGTAGGAGGCGCCCGCCGGCGGCGTGGCCAGGCTCAGCGTGCAGGTCTCTTCCAGGCCGTTGACCGCGAAGTTCCAGCTCGGCGTCGACGAGGACGCGTTGCGCGTCTCCCAGATGCCGCCGCCGAAGACATGCAGCACGCGATCGCGGTTGAAGGGATCGATCTCCACGTCGTCGATCCAGCCGGAGAAACCGTCGCTGGCCGGTGTGTGCGGCATGGTGGCCGCGATCTCGCGCCAGTTGCGGCCGCCGTCGTCGGACAGCTGCACCACCTGCTGGCCGCCGTAGTTGCCCCAGGTGCCGCTCACGCCCAGCGCGATGCGCGCCGTGGCGCCGGTGCCGAGGACCGACAGGCCGCCGTAGCCGGCGCCATCGTTGCTGTTGAGCAGCGTCCAGGTGTTGCCGTTGCTGGCGTCGAACCTGTAGAGCCGCGCGGGGCCGGCGTCGCCCGGGCCGGCGCCCTTGGTGAAGAGCAGGTACAGCGCGCCGTCGGCGGTGCGCACGATGTGCGGGATGTGGAAGCCCGACACCGGCGTCGCGACCGGCGTCCAGGTGGCGCCGCCGTCGACCGACTTGTAGAGGTTGGAGCCCAGGCCGGCCGCGTTGACGTAGTCCGGCGCGATGGCGGCCCACAGGGTCCGCGTCGGCGAGCCGCTGCCCTTGGTCGAGGTGTCGAACACCAGGTGCTCGACGCCCATGACCTGGCCGCCCAGATTGTTGATCTGGTCGGCGGTCAGCTTTGTCGACGACAGCCCGCTCACCTGAGCCCAGGTGCGGCCGGAGTTCACGCTCCTCCACAGGCCCGCCGTGCGCGAGCCATAGAACAGGATCGACGGATTGTTGGGGTCGACCGACAAGCGCTCGCCGATCGCCCGGCCGTTGTTGTTGCCGCCCGCCGAGAACGGCAGGTTGAAGAAGGTCCAGCTGCCGCCGCGGTTGTTGGAGATGTACAGCCGCGCGGTCGCGTCCGCCGAGGCCGACATGCCGGTGACCATGTAGACGCGCTGGTCGTTGGTGGGATCCAGGGCGATGCTTTCAACGCCGTGATGGAAGCCCTCGGCCGCGGTGAAGCCGTCGTTGATCGGGATCCAGGACGACGAGCCGGCGTCCCAGCGGTAGGCGCCGCCGACGTCGGTGCGCGCGTAGAGCAGGTCCCGGGTGCTCGGATGGAAGACCAGGCCGGTGACATAACCGCCGCCGCCGAACTTGGCGCTGGCCCAGGTGCCGACCTTGATCGAGAACGCCTGCTGGCTCTTGGCGCCGCAGGCGTTGGTGTACGTGGCCGTGGCGGTGCAGGCCGCGGCGGGCTGAATGGTCTGCTCGCGGGAGGCGCCGACGGTGCCACAGCCGCTCCAGCTCCAGCTGCCGCCCGAGACCGGCTGCGGACCCAGCACGGCCGAGCCGCCGGTCTTGAGCGTGGCCGAGGCCGTCGCCGACCAGCTGCCGCCGACATTCACGAAGGGCTTGATCGGCGTCGGCGTGCAGGTCTGCGCCATGGCGGTGGACACGCCGGCGGCCGCCAGGGCCATCAGCAAGGGAGAGGATCGCAATCTCATCGGTCGACCTTTCAGCAACGGGCCCGGCCGGTTGTCTCCTCCGGGCGCGAGCTTGATGGAATCTGGTTACGGCCCTGTTGTGGGCGCGTGATATTCCGCTAAATCAAGGCGACGCGATGTTAGTTTGTGTATTGAATGAACTATCTAGGGGAAAGACCTCACCGGGACGGTGCGACGCCCCAGCGCGGGGCACGGTGACGGCGCGACCTCAGGCGTCCGTCAAGCGCGCGTCAGGAGATCGCCAGGCGCTCGCGTCGCGGCGCCCCCAGGGTGACGCCCGCAACGAGTTCGGTCGGCAGCACCAGGTGGCCGGGGGCGGGCAGGGCCTTGTTGCACCGCATCGCGTCGATGCGCTCCACCAGCAGCTCGACCGCGCGGCGCCCCATGTCGTGCAGCGGCTGCCGCATGGTGGCCATCTGCACCGACCGGGCCATCAGCGTGTGGTCGTAGCCGACGACGGAGATGTCCTCCGGGATGCGCAGGCCGCGCGCGCGCAGCGCCTCGATGCAGCCGAACGCGATGGCGTCATTGCAGCCGAAGACCGCGTCGGGCAAGGGGCGTCCGCGGTGACGGCGCAGCCAGGCCTCGATCGCGTCGCGTCCGCCGTCGATGGTCAGCGGCGCCCGGATCACGTGGCCGGCGGCGGCCTTCACGCCGGCCTCGGCATGGGCGCGCAAATAGCCGTCGACCCGCCGGTTGGCGCCGGCAAAGGCCTCCGGGCCGCCCACGTGGAGGATGCGGCGATGGCCGCGCGCGAGCAGCTCGCGCACCACGTCGTACGCGCCGGCCTCGTCGTCGGTTTCCAGGTTCGCCACGCCGGCCAGGGGGCGGTCGGCGTGGACCGAGACCATCGGCGTGTGCTGCGGCAGCCAGCTGGCGTGGTCGTCCGGCAGGCGCGGGCCGAGCAGGACCAGCCCGTCGACGCGGCCGTCGCACAAGGCCGGGAGGCGGGCGCGAGCCTCCGCCCAGTCACCCAGGGTGAAGACCACCGCGGTCTGGCCGGCGGCGGTCGCGCCATGGATGACGCCGGTGAACACCTCCAGGACATAGAGGTTGGGCTCCTCGCTCTCGAAGTTGGCGACGAAGCCGATCGCATTCGTGCGCTGGCTGGCCAGCGCGCGGGCCGTGGCGTTGGGGCGGTACTGGAGCCGCTCGGCCGCGGCCAGGACGCGTTCACGGGTTTCGGCCGAGACCCGCGCCGAGCCGCGGCGACCACCGTTGAGCGCGGACGAGGCCGCCATGCCCGACACGCCGGCCGCGCGCGCCACATCCGCCAGCGTCGGCGCGTCGCTGCGGCGACGGGTCGATGGGGCCGGCGAAACGACCGCCTCGGCAGGCGGTGGGGCCGGCGCTTTGAGGGGCGCTTTGGAGGGCGCCTGGGGGGCCTTCGACACCTTGGCAGGCGGCTTGGCGGGCGGTTTTGGCGGCGAGGCTGGCACGGAGGAGCGGAGGCGAAGTCGTGACGGCGCGAGGCCGCGGACTGTAGCACCGGCCCTCCATCGCCTGCCGCCCCCGGGCCGCGTATCGCCCGCCTGGCCGCGGGGTGCCCGATCAGGCCGGTTCGTGGCAGGGGCCGGTGGTCTCGCGCACCTCGAGCTGGATGGCCGGGACCGTCGGCGCCGGCTCATCCATCTCGCGGCCCAGGGCATTCAGCAGCGCCCAGGCCGCGGCCAGTCCCATCGCGAAGGTGTGCTGGCGCACGGCGGTGACGGGCGGCGTCATGTACTTCGATTGCGGCAGGTCGTCGAAGCCGACCAGCGACAGGTCTTCAGGCACTCGCATGCCGCGGCGGTGCAGCACCAGCTTGGCGCCCCACAGGGACTGGTCGTTGGCGCAGAACACCGCGGTGAACCCGTGTCCGGCGCCCAGCAGCGTTTCCATCGCGGCGATGCCGCCGGTTTCCATGAAGTCGCCCTCGACGATCAGCGCCGGATCGACGCTCAGCCCGGCCTGGCGATGGGCCAGCATGAAGCCTTCCTTGCGTTCCTGGCCGTCGACCTGGTTGGAGGGCCCGGCGATGTGGGCGATGCGGCGATGCCCCAGCGCGATCAGGTGGGCCGTGGCCAGCCGCGCCCCTTCGACCTGGTCCTGGGAGAAGGAGAAGACGCCCGCCGCGTCCGTGCGCCGGCCGATGATCGCCACCGGCAGCTGCTGGGCCAGCTCCGCGAGCCGGGCGTCGCCCAGCCGCCCGCCCAGCACGATCAAGGCGTCGACCTTGCGCGCCGTCAGCAGCGCGACCCGCTCCGACTCCTCGTCCGGATTCCAGTGGCCCGGCACCACGATTGGCGTGTAGCCGCTGCCGGTCAGGCCTTCGTCGACGCCCTTGACCGCGTTGGCGAAGTAGGGGCTCTCGAGCTCCTGCGTCAGCACGCCGATGGTGTGCGTGGAGCCGCTGCGCAGCCCGCGCGCCGACAGGTTGGGGCGGAACTTCAGCTTCTGGATCGCCGCCTCGACGGCGCGCCGCTTGTCCTCGGCCACGCGGGCCGAGCCGGTGAGGATGCGCGAGACCGTGGCGGGCGAGACGCCGGCCAGCCGGGCGACGTCCTGCACCGTGGCCGGCTCGGATTTCGGGCGGGTGAGGGAAGGGCTCGGATCCATGAAGAAGGAGCGCCACGGGCGCCCTGAGACGGGAACGCCGCATGATAACGATTTCGCGGCGCCCGCGAGACAGCCATCGCATGTCGCCCTAGGGGACTTCCCTCAGGAGAGCGGATTCGTGCGATGACAACGTTGACAACGCAATTCCCGTGCAGGCAGACTGCGTGAATTCGATTTCAAGCCAACGAGACAAGGCTGCGATCCGAGGCGTCGGATCGTCGACAACAGGAAGAACCATGAGATCGCTGAGGCGCCGAGAGGCCTTGATGCTGCTGTCCTGCGCCGCCGCCGGTGGAGCACGGGCCGCGCCGGCCCGGATCACCGTCGCCAGCTATCCCGACCTCGATCGGGCGCTGAAACTGGCCCTCCCGGCCTTCGCCCGGCGCCATCCCGGCGTGGCGGTCAACGTGGTGACGCTGTCGCACAAGGACCACCACACCGCGATGACGACGGCCCTCGCGGCCGGCGCCGCGCTGCCCGACCTGATCGCCCTTGATATGGATTTCTTGGGCAAGTTCGTCGACTCGGCCGGATTGGAGGATCTGTCGTGCGCCCCGTATCTCGCGGGTGGCCAAGCCGCCCGCTTCCCTGGTTACGCCTGGCGCGCCGGCGTCAACCGCCGGGGCGAGATCAAGGCACTGCCGGTGGACACCGGTCCCGGCGCGCTGTTCTACCGGCACGACCTGCTGGCGCGCGCCGGGCTGCTTGAAACCGATCTCACGCCCTCGTGGCGAGGTTTCATCGAGGCCGGCCGGACGCTGCGGGCCCGCACCGGCGCCTACCTGGTCGCGCATGCGCAGGACCTCAAGGACATCCGCATCCGCGCCGGTCTGGCCGACGGGGAGGGGGTGTTCTTCGATCCGCAGGGGCGCAGCCAGGTGCAGACGGCGCGTTTCCGCCGCGCCTTCGAACTGGCCCTGCAGGCGCGCGATGCAGGCATCGACGCGCGGGTGCGCGCCTGGAGCAATGAATGGTCCGAAGGCTTCCGCCGCGGGGCCATCGCGACGCAGATGATGGGCTGCTGGCTGGGCGGCCACCTGAAGCGGTGGATCGCGCCGGAGACGGCCGGGCTCTGGCGGTCCGCGCCCTTGCCCGAGGGCGCGGCGGCGGCCTGGGGCGGCTCCTTCTATGCCATCCCGGTGCACTCGCAGCAGAAGGCGCTGGCCTGGGACCTGCTGCAGCTGCTGGCCCTGGACCGGGACCAGCAGGTGGCTGCCTTCCGCTCGCTCGACGCCTTCCCGGTGCTGCTGTCCGCGCAGGACGACGGCTTCCTGTCCGAGCCCATCGACTTCCTGGGCGGGGAGGCGGCGCGCCTGCAGTGGCGGGACATGGCGCGCCGGATTCCGGCGATCACGATCGATCGCCATGACGCCGTGGCCGACGAGGTCGTGCGCAACGAACTCGACCAGGTGCTGCTGCATCGCAAGGGCATCGACCAGGCGCTGGCCGACGCACGCGCCACCGTCGAGCGCCGCGTGCGCCGACGCGCCTGATCCCGCCATCGCCTTTCGTGGAACCACGCCCATGAGCCCTTGCATGAGCCCCCGCATGAGTCTTCGCTTCACCTGGCCGCAGCGGCTGCGCATTCCGCGCCGCTGGATGCCCTACCTCTTCATCAGCCCCTTCTTCGTGCTGTTCGCGGCCTTCGGCCTGTTCCCGCTGCTGTTCTCCATCGTGCTGTCGCTGAACAGCTGGGACGCGGCCGCCGGCCTGGGCGCGATGCAGTGGGTCGGCCTGGACAACTACCTGTACGCGCTCACCCGTGACGACGGCCTGCGCGCCTCGCTCTTCAACACGCTGTGGCTGGCCGTGGTGGGCTGCGTGCCGCAGCACCTGGTCGCGCTGCCGCTGGCCTATTACCTGCACACCGCCTTCCGGCGCTGGCGCAACGGCGTGGTGGGGCTCTATTTCCTGCCCTTCATCACCTCGACCGTCGCGGTGTCGCTGGTCTTCTCGGCGCTGTTCTCCAAGGACTTCGGCGCGATCAACGCGGCGCTGCTGGGCCTGCATGAGCTGCCGCTGCTCGGCGCCTTGTTCCCGTCCACGCCGATCGACTGGGACCAGGCTGAGAACACGCGCTGGATGATCGCGATCGTCGTGTTCTGGCGCTACGTCGGCTGGAACACGGTGCTCTACCTCTCCGCCATCCAGACGCTGCCGCGCGACCTCTTCGAAGCGGCGCGCGTGGACGGCGTCAGCGAGCGCCAGACCTTCCTGCACCTCGTGCTGCCGCAGCTGCGGCCGATGATCTTCTTCGCGGTGACGCTGGCCATCATCGGCAGCCTTCAGCTGTTCGAGGAGCCCTTCATCCTGACCAGCGGCACCGGCGGCTCGGGCCAGGCCGGCAAGACCGTGGCCATGCACCTGTACTCGGTCGCCTTCACCGATGGCGACTTCGGCACCGCCTCCGCGATCGCGTGGCTGCTCTTCCTGCTGATCGCCGCCGCCACCTGGCTCAACAACCGGCTGCTCGGCCGCCAGCGCTGACGCGGCAAGGACACCTCCCATGTCGACCCTGCTCCCCCTCCACGCCGACCCGGACCGGCCCGCCCGCCTCGGCGCCCGCTGGCGGCCGATGCCCTCGGCACGCGTGATCGGCCACGCCATCGTGCTTGCCGGCGCGCTGCTGATGTTCGCGCCCTTTTATCTGATGATGGTCTTCGCGACCCACACCAACGCGGAGATCCTCTCGGTGCCGCCGCCGCTGTGGTTCGGCGACGCCCTGGGCGACAACCTGGCGCTGCTGCTGGACCGGCTGCCCTTCTTCTGGCGCAACCTGGGCTGGAGCTTCTACGTGGCCGGCGCCGTCACGGTGCTGAACCTGCTGCTGTGCTCGCTGGCGGGCCATGCCTTCGCGCTGCTGGACTTCCCGGGACGGGACCGGCTCTTCGGCCTGGTGCTGGCCACGATGCTGCTGCCCGGTTTCCTCGGCATGGTGCCGACGGTGCTGACCATGGCCTGGCTGGGCTGGCTGAACGAGCACAAGGCCCTGATCGTGCCGGGCGCCTGTGGCGCGCTGGGCATCTTCATGATGCGCCAGTACATCGGCAGCACCGTGCCCCGCGAGCTGGTGGACGCCGCCCGGCTGGACGGCTGCGGCGAGTTCGGCATCTTCTGGCGCATCGTGCTGCCGCTGACGCTGCCGGCGCTGGGCACGCTGGGGCTGATCACCTTCATCGGCTCGTGGAACAACTTCATGGGGCCGCTCGTGGTGATCCGCGACATGGACCTCTACACCGTTCCGCTGGCGCTGCGCGCCCTGCAGGGCAGCGGACAGACGCCTTGGGGCGCGCTGTGCGCCGGCGCCGCGGTCGCGGTGCTGCCGCTGCTGCTGATGTTCGTCGTCGCCTCGCGGCGCCTGATCGACGGCCTGACCGCCGGCGCGGTCAAGTAGCCGCGACGCGCTCCGTCTCTCCACCGCTTCAACGCCTCATCCCGTTCCTCACGCTTTCAAGCCCTCAAGCCCCAGCCCTCATGAGCCCGACCCCCTCCATGACCGACCGCTTCACCGCTTCCGACCGTCTCTCCGCCGCCGCGCTGCGTCAGCTCGGCGACCCCTTCACCTGGGGCGTCGCGACCAGCGCCTACCAGATCGAGGGCGCCGTCGATGTCGACGGCCGAGGCCCGTCCATCTGGGACACCTTCGCGAGCCAGCCCGGCCACACCGTCAACGGCGAAAGCGGCGCCGTCGCCTGCGACCACTACCGCCGCTGGAAGGACGACGTCGCGATGATCGCGGGCCTGGGCGTCGATGCCTATCGCTTCTCCATCGCCTGGCCGCGCGTGCAGCCGCTGGGGCAGGGGCTCTTCAACGAGCGCGGCCTGGACTTCTACGACCGTCTCGTCGATGGGCTGCTCGAGCGCGGCATCGCGCCGCACGCGACGCTGTATCACTGGGACCTGCCGCAGGCTTTGCAGGATCGCGGCGGCTGGGGCAATCGCGACACCGCTTTCCACTTCGCTGTTTATGCCGACGCGATCGCGCGGCGGCTGGGCGACCGGCTGGCCTCGCTGGCGACCCACAACGAGCCCTGGTGCACCGCGGTGCTGGGCCATGAGATCGGCAAGTTCGCGCCAGGCGAGCGCGACCCACAACTGGCCGCGCAGGTCTCGCACCACCTGCTGCTGTCGCACGGCCTGGCAATGAGCGCGATGCGGGCCAGCGGCACCGCCTGCCCGCTGGGCATCGTGCTGAACCAGTCCAGCGTGACCGCGGCGACCGCGAGCGCCGCCGACCAGACTGCGGCCGCCACCGAGTACGCCCGCTTCGTGCGCTGGTACATGGATCCGCTGTTCCAGGGGCGCTATCCGCAGGACGCCGGCATCGCCCACTACCCGCAGGTCCAGGACGGCGACATGGCGCTGATCCAGGCGCCGCTGGACTTCCTGGGCATCAACTACTACGCCCGCATCTGGGCCAGCCGCGACGAGCCGCCGGTGCCGCCGCCGATGGCGCTGGGCGCGACCGACATGGGCTGGGAGATCTATCCCGACGGCCTGCGCGAGCTGCTCATCGGCTTGAAGGCGCAGTACCCGGACCTGCCGCCCATCTTCATCACCGAGAACGGCATGGCCAACGCCGACACGCTGGACCACGGCCGCGTGCCCGACCACGCGCGCATCGACTACGTGCGTCGCCACCTCGAGGCGCTGGCGCAGGCCAAGGCCGCCGGCGTCGACATCCGCGGCTACTTCTACTGGAGCTTGATGGACAACTACGAGTGGGACTCGGGCTATGCCAAGCGCTTCGGCCTGGTCCATGTCGACTACGCGACCCAGCAGCGCACGCTGAAGGACAGCGCCCACTGGTACAGCGCCACGATCGCCCAGGCGCGCCGCCACGTGGACGCCCCGGCGCAGGAGCCCGTCCATGGCTGACGTGCAGTTGCGCGACCTGCGCAAGCGCTACAGCGGCGGTGTCGAGGTGCTCAAGGGCATCGACCTGGACATCGCCGATGGCGAGTTCACCGTGTTCGTCGGCCCGTCCGGCTGCGGCAAGTCGACGCTGCTGCGCATGATCGCGGGGCTCGAGGACATCGACGACGGCGATGTCCGCATCGGCGGACGCAGCGTGGCCGCGCTCGATGCGTCGCAGCGCGGCGTGGCGATGGTGTTCCAGAGCTATGCGCTGTACCCGCACATGACCGTCGAGCAGAACATGGGCTTCGCGCTGAAGATGTCCGGGCTGCCCCGCGCCGAGGTGCGCGAGCGCGTCGGCCAGGTCGCGGAGATCCTGCAGATCGGGCCGCTGCTGCAGCGCCGGCCGCGCGAGCTCTCCGGCGGCCAGCGCCAGCGCGTGGCCATCGGCCGCGCGATCGTGCGCCGGCCCTCGGTCTTCCTGTTCGACGAGCCGCTGTCCAACCTCGATGCCGCCTTGCGCGTGCAGATGCGCCTGGAGCTGGCGCGCCTGCATCGCGAGCTGGGCACGACCATGATCTACGTGACCCATGACCAGGTCGAGGCCATGACGCTGGGCGACCGCATCGCGCTCTTCAACGCGGGCCGCGTCGAGCAGGTCGGCACGCCGCTGTCGCTGTTCGAGCAGCCGGCGAGCCGCTTCGTGGCCGGCTTCCTCGGCACCCCCATGATGAATTTCCTGACCGTGCCCGCCATGTCGGCCGGCCCGGACGAGGGCCTGTCGCGGGCCGGCGTGCGCATGCCGCCTGCCGGTGCGTCGGCTCGTCGCCCGATGACGCTGGGCGTGCGCGCCAACGACATCGCGCTGAGCGCGCCGGAGCAGGGCCTGCCCGCCTCGATCGAGGTGATCGAGCACCTGGGCGACACCGTGATCGCGCATGCCCGCTGGGCGCCGGACCAGCCGCTGATCGCGGTGCGCCTGGCCCCCGATTCACCGCCGCCGCGCGCCGGCGATGCCGTCGGCCTGCGCATCCGGACCGAGCGCGCGCATTTCTTCGATGCCGAGGGCCACGCGATCGCCGCCTGATCGGCGACCCGGCCCATTTCCCCTCTCACGTTTTTCCCGCCAACGCAGTTCCACCCGCGCCCTGGGCCCGAGGCCCGCGCCACCCGCAACCCCTGACTCCCGCCAGAGGACAACAATGACAAAGAGACAAGCCCCCCGCCAACCCGCGTCGCCGTCCACGCCGTCCACGCCCGCCCATCCCTTCGCCATCCCGCTCGTGATGGCCGCCGCGCTGGCCGTGTGCCACGGCCAGGCGCTGGCGCAGGCCGCGCCCGAGACCCCGCGCGCCGACGAAAAGCCCGCCGCGAAGGAGCCGCAGCCCGCCGCCGATTCCAGCCGCCTCGAGACCGTCACCGTCACCTCCAACCGGCGGCTGGAGACGGCGCAGAAGGTTTCCGGCGTGGTGCAGTCCGTCAGCGGCGACCAGCTGCGCAAGGACGGCATCACCGAGGTGCGCCAGCTGCAGGCCGCGGTGCCGGGCCTGAGCATCGCCAACCAGGAAGGCAACGTCGAGATCTTCATCCGCGGCGTCGGCTCGGCCAACAACACCGAGCTCGGCGATCCGGGCGCGGCGCCGCACCTGAACGGCGTCTACATCCCGCGTCCGCGCGGCCTCGGCCTGATGTTCTACGACCTGGAGCGGGTCGAGGTGAACAAGGGCCCGCAAGGCACGCTGTACGGCCGCAACGCGCTGGCCGGCACGCTGAACATCATCACCGCGCAGCCGCGCCTGAACCAGTTCTCCGGCTACGCGCAGGGCGAGGTCTCCAACCGCAGCGGCCATGGCGCCGAGGCAGCGGTCAACGTGCCCATCGGCTCCGACGCCGCGATCCGCATCGCCGGCTACCAGAGCACCAAGGACTACGGCTTCACCAACGTGTCGACCGACCCGGTGGCGAGCCAGCTCAAGCCGGCCGGCCAGGAGAACAACCGCGCGCTGCGCCTGTCCGCGCGCTGGGAGCCGACCGAGGCGCTGCGCTTCAGCGTCGTGGCCGACACCGGCCGCGAGCGCGGCACCGGTTATCCCGGCGCCAACATCTTCAGCGCGGTGACCGCCAGCGGTCTGCGCGCGGAAGACCTGGACCTGCGCCACGTCGTGTACCGCGGCGCGCAGGGCGACATGCGCAACGACCTGTGGGGCCTGCTGGGCAAGGTCGAGGCCGACCTCGGCCCGGTCAGCGCCGAGTTCAACGCCAGCCGGCGCTCGGTGGACTTCTGGCAGCGCAACGGCCAGTCCGACGGCATCGACTGGCCGGGCCGCGACCTGTCGGCGGTCAACTACGACAACTACTCGACGCAGTACTGGCAGACGCTGTCCAAGAGCAATGTCTACGAGCTGGTGCTGCGCTCCAACGACAGCCAGTCGCCGCTGCAATGGACCACCGGGCTCTTCCACTTCAAGGAGAAGCAGGGCGTGGGCTACCTGTCGCTGGCCGACGGCGGCTGCTGCTACTGGGGCAGCGAGTTCACCATGCCCGACGTGCGCGGCAAGTCCACCGCGGCCTACCTCGACGCGACCTACAAGGTGGCGCCGGACTGGCGCGCGATCGCCGGCTTCCGCCGGACCAAGGAGAGCAAGTCGCGCTACGGCGTCGGCGGCAACCTGGGCGTGGTGCTGGGCGGCGAGAACTACGACTGCTGCTACGCCACGCGCTGGGGCACGGAGGGCTTCCAGCCCGCGTTGCTGTCGCGCCCCAACTTCGACATGAGCAAGGTCACGACCGATGCGCAGCGGGCCCAGTTCATCCTCCAGACCTTCCTGACGGCGGGTCGCCGCGACCTGGTGGGCCAGCAGCTGGGACCGGTGGCCGACGGCTCCAATCCGAATGGCGCCTGCATCGACCGGCCCGACGTCAACGGCAATGGCCGGCTCTCCTGCCCGCGCACCAATCCCGCCACCACCAATGGCGGCTTCTCCTACCTGAGCGCCTGGGACCTGCCGACGCAGCAGTACGGCACCAGCAGCGCCCAGTACAACGACTTCCGCGTCGGCGTCGAGCACGACCTGGGCCGCGATGCGATGGTCTACGCGAAGTTCTCGACCGGCCACAAGGCCGGCGGATTCAACGACACCTTCGCCACCTCGCCGATCCCCGAGGTCTACGGCCCGGAGAAGCTCAGTGTGCTCGAGGTCGGCTCGCGCAACGTGATCGAGCTGATGGGGCGCCGCTCGGTGGTCAATCTCTCGGGCTTCTACTACGACTACAAGAACCAGGTCTTCCAGGACCTGAGCTGCATCAAGGTCAACACCGAGGTCACGCCCAACACCTGCAACGGCTACTCGCTGGTAAACCGCAACATCGGTGCGTCGCGGCTGTACGGGCTGGAAGGCGAGCTGCGCATGCCGCTGCCGGCCGGCTTCTCGCTGGACCTGAACGCGGTGCTGCTGCAGACGAAGATCCGCAATGCGGTGGTGGCCGACGCGCGCGCCATCGACTACGGCCAGGGCGGCAAGGCGCCGCAGATCAGCCTGGCCGGCAACCAGTTGCCGCTGGCCTCCAAGGTCAGCGTGTCGGCGCGGCTGCAGCAGGCCTTCGCGCTGGGCTCAGGCCGCTTCGACTGGCAGGCGCTGCTGAGCTACCGCTCGTCCTACTACCTGACCCAGTACAACGAGCTGGACGTGGTGACCCTGGCGGGCGCCCGCACCAGCGCGCTGGCGGCCGGTTTCCCGGACCGCCAGAAGGGCTTCGCGACGCTGAACCTGGGCGTGGGCTACACGCTCAACCGCTATCGCATCGAGGCCTTCGCGGCCAACGTGACGAACGAGCAGGCCTCGACCAAGGCACTGGTGGGCTCCAGCCTCAATGTGCGTTTCCTCAACGACGCGCGCAGCTACGGCCTGCGGGTGCGTGCGGACTTCTGAGAACCCAAAAACCAAGGAGACAAGCATGACATTCCGATTCAAGCGCGCGCTGCGCGCGGCCCGGCTCATCAGTGCCATGGGGGCGATTGGCGCCGCGACCGTCGGTGCCGCCGGCACCGCGCACGCGGCCAGCTTCTTCGACGGCTTCGATGGCACCGGCGGCGCCGGGCCGGCGTGGGAGACGGCCACCTGGCACAACGGCACGCCCTTCGGCTGCGGCTTCGCCTACAGCGAGGTGTGGAAGGACGCCGGCAACATGGTGCTCAACGTCAATGCCGGCACCGGCCGCTGCGGCGAGATCCGGACCCAGCAGAGCTTCACTTACGGCAAGTTCACGACACGCCTGAAGGCCAGCACCTTCGCCGGCGGCAACACCTCGTTCTTCCTCTACACCGGCACGGCGGGCACGGCCAGCCACTTCGAGATCGACATCGAGCTGATCAAGGGCGGCACGGTGCTGCACACCAACGTGTGGAAGGGCGGCGTGCAGAACTACAAGCAGTTCCCGATCGCGACGGGCTGGCAGACGCTGGGCTTTGAATGGCGCGAGAACTTCGTGCGCTGGTTCACCGTCAACCCGCAGGGCGGCGAGACGACCATCCGTCACCAGATCGTCTCGGTCTCCACGCCGATGCGGCTGATGCTCAACCACTGGCGCGGCGACAACAGCCCTGATGCCATCGGCTTCCTGGGCCAGTGGAACGGCGGCGGCGGCCAGGCCCAGTACGACTGGGTCAAGGTCGAGTGAGGGCAGGGGGGCGGTGGAGCGGGGCGGTGAATTCGACCACCGTTCCGCCGCCCTCGGGGCAGCGCACCGAGAGCTGACCGCCGACGACCTCGGCGCGCTCGCGCATGCCGCTCAAGCCGAAGTGGCCCTCGCGCTCGCCCCGTCGCAGCACCTCGGGATCGATCCCCTGGCCGTCGTCGCTGATCCGCAGGCACAGCTGCCGCGCGTCGTAGCGCAGCTCGACATCCATCCGCGTCGCCCGCGCATGGCGGAAGGCGTTGCGCAGCGCCTCGCCGGCGATGCGCACCGTTTCGTCGCGCAGTAGCGGATGCAGCTCCTGCGGCTTGCCTTGCACCTGGACATTCACCGGCAGCGCGCGGCCGCTTTCGCTGGAGAGCTCGCGCGCGAGCGTCCGCACGGCTTCCGCCAGGCTGTTCGTCTCCAGCGTCGACGCGCGCAATCCCTGCACGGTGTCGCGACCTTCGGTGATCGCGCCGGCCACCTGGTCGATGGCGGTGTCCAGCACCCGCTTGGATTCCCGCGGACGGTCGGGCAGCAGGTTGGACGCGGCCTGGAACTGCAGCAGCAGCCCATTGAAGCGCTGCAGCAGCGTGTCGTGCAAATCGCGCGCGATGCGCGTGCGTTCGGCGACGCGGCCCTCCAGCGTCGCCTCGAACTGCCGATGCAGCCGCCGCACGCGCAGCCGCAGCGCGAGCTGGAAGCCGGCCCAGATCAAGCCTGCGAGCACCACGAGGCTGCCCACGCGGAACCAGGTCGTCTGGTGGAGGGCGGGGAGGATCGTGAACTCGAGCTGCGCGCCGTCCTCGTTCCAGACGCCGCTGTTGTTGGCCGCCTTCACCTGGAATCGATACTGACCCGGCGGCAGGTTGGTGTAGCTGGCCTGGCGGCGGTCGACGGCCTCGCGCCAGTCGCTGTCGTGGCCTTCGAGCCGGTAGCGGAAGCGCGTGCGCAGCGGATCCGCCAGACTCAGTGCGACGAATTCGATCGTCATGTCCCGGATCCGCGGCGGCAGCCGCAGGCCCTGCTCGATCGGGTAGCTCTGGTGGTCGGCGGTCAGGCGCTCGATGTGCACGGGAGGCGGCACCGTGTTGGAGGGCATGTTCTCCGGATCCGCCCACAGCAGCTCGGCGCCCGCGACGAACCAGAGCTTGCCGTCGGGCTGCCGGGCCACCGGCGGATTGAAATAAGCCTGCGGGGTGACCATGAGCGGCACGCCATCCGTCACGCCCCAGGACACCGGCGAGACGCGGTGGCCCGGGTCGGCGATCCAGGCCGCGAGATCGCCTCGGTCCACCCGCACCAGTCCGCAGGAGGTGTACATCCACAGGGCGCCGCCCTGGTCCAGCGTCGACCAGTGGATCGTCTCGCAGGGCAGGCCGTTGGCTGGCGTCAGCGCCGTGACGCGGCCGTCCTTGATACGCTTGAGGCCCGTGGACCCGGTGGCCACCCACAGTGCGCCCTCGTCATCCACGCGCAGGCCGGTGACCTGCCCACGGCCCGGCACATGCGCGAAGCTGTAGTTCGCTTCGACCTTGCCATTCCTGACGTACGACACGCCGCTGCCGTCCCAGAAGGACAGCCAGAGCCCGCCGCGATCGGCCACGACAAGCTGCGCCTGCTGCGAGTGCCCCAGCGCGGCCCACGGAATGTTCTCGGCGAAGCGGCCTTGATGCAGCCGCGCAAGCCCCTTGTTGCCGGACAGCCAGAGGTTGCCCGCGGCGTCCCCGGCCATCGCGTAGATCTCGCTGCTGGGCCCGCCGTCGACGGCGACGAAGCGCTCGTTGGCGAAATAGGCCAGCCCCGTGGCCGTGCTCACCCACAGGCGCCCCTGCGCGTCCTGGTACTGGGCTTGCACCTGCGCGGAGGGCAAGCCCTCCTGCTCCTTGAAGATGGACAGGCGACCGTCCTTCCACCGCGCCAGACCGCCGTTCGTGGCCACCCACAGGGCGCCGTCGGCGGCGGCCAGCACGGACCTGGTGACGTCGTCGGGCAGGCCCTGGCGTGTCGACAAGGTGGTGACCGGCAACTTGCGGAAACGGTCCACGCCCCGTTCGCTGCCGTACCAGACGTTGCCCTCGCGATCCTCGAAGAGGCTGCATGCGATGTTTCCGGAAAGTCCCTCCATGCGCGTGAAGCTGTCGGCCTGGCCGTCCTTCACATGCAGCAGGCCCAGGCCCTCGGTGCCGATCCACAGCCCGCCATCGCGGTCGCGCAGCAGCTTGTTGGCCTTGACCTCCATGTCGGCCATCCATTCATCGGGCTTGGAAACCTTGCGGAATCGATAGGGCACCCACTGGTCGCCGGCCCGTTCCCAGAGCCCCTTGGACGCGATGCCGGCCAGGACCTGGCCGTCGGCGGTCGTGGTGAGGTCGCCCACGCGCGCGCCCGGCACGGGATAGCGCCGCGGCGTTTCGGGGCCCCACCGCCAGATGCCGGCCTCCGCTCCCACCCAGAGCTGGCCGGCGCGGTCCTCCGCCAGACTCCAGACAAAGTTGCCGAAGCCCCCCTCGGGCGCGGCGCACTGGATGCTCTTCCCGCGGATGGCGCACAGGCGCCCGGCCTGGCCCAGCAGGCCGGCCCAGACGGTGCCTTCGCGGTCCTCGATCAGCGAGGTCACGAAGGTCTGGCCGATCTCCGGATGCCGCGCGACGAACTTGCGTCCGTCCCAGCTCGAGAGTCCATGGAAGGTGCCGATCCACAGCGTGCCGTCCCGCGAGGCCAGCAGGCTGTAGGGGCCGCTGGGCAGCACCTGGCCGTCGGGTGGTTGCCACTCGGTGAATCGATGTCCGTCGAAACGGAACAGGCCCAGCGATCCGGCGATCCAGAGGTAGCCATCGGGGGTCTGCGCCATCGCGAAGACCAGTCCCAGCGAGGCGCCGTCGCGCGCGGTCCACGAGGTATGCGCGTACTGGGCGACCTGTCGCGGCGGATCAGCCGCCAGCGCCGGGGGCAGCGCGGTGCACAGCGCCGATGCCAGGAGCAGCCTCGTCACGAGGCGGCTTCGACCTTGGCCTTTCGGTGGGCTCACGGGCACTCCTTCGCGGCGGGCGACGCGTCGGCAGCGTATCGCGAATGCCGGCGGGCCGCATCCCGGGAGTGGTGGGGCGAGCGCGCCTTCGCGCCTATTTGCGCTTGTTGTAGACGTCGACGAACACGGCGGCCAGCAGCACCAGGCCCTTGATGACCTGCTGGTAGTCGATGCCGACGCCCAGGATGGACATGCCGTTGTTCATCACGCCCATCACGAAGGCGCCGATCACCGCGCCCATGATCTTGCCCACGCCGCCCGAGGCCGAAGCCCCGCCGACGAAGCAGGCGGCGATCACGTCGAGCTCGAAGCCCAGGCCGGCCTTGGGCGTGGCGGTGTTGAGCCGCGCGGCGAAGACCAGGCCGGCCAGCGCCGCCAGCGCGCCCATATTCACGAAGGTCAGGAAGGCGATGCGCTGGGTGCGCACGCCCGACAGCCGGGCCGCCTTCTCGTTGCCGCCGACCGCGTAGACGCGACGGCCCAGCGTGGTGCGGCCGGCGATGAAGTCGTAGAGCAGCGTCAGCGCCACCATCACGACCATCACCGTGGGCAGGCCCTTGTAGGACGCCATCAGCCAGCTCATCGCGAGCACCGCGCCGGCCAGCAAGGCCTGCCGCAGCCAGAAGACCGGCCCAGGTTCCGTGTCCATGCCGTGCCGCAGCGCCGCGCTGCGGTGACGCCAGGCCACGACCACCGCCACGGCGGTCAGCAGCAGGCCCAGGCCCAGCGTCGTCGGACGCGGGTCCTCCGGGCCGAAGAGCTCGGGCAGGAAACCGGCGCTCAGCGCCTGGAAGCTGTCGGGGAAGGGGCCGAGCGACTGGCCCTGCAGCAGCGCCAGCGCGAGGCCCTTGAACACCAGCATGCCGGCCAGCGTCACGATGAAGGACGGAATGCCCAGGTAGGCGACAAACCAGCCCTGCGCGCCCCCGATCACCGCGCCCGCGAGCAGGCAGACCAGGCCGGCGGGCAGCGCGGCCCATTCGTACTGCACCATCAGCACCGCCGCGAGCGCGCCGATGAAGCCGCACACCGAGCCCACCGAGAGGTCGATGTGGCCGGCGACGATCACCAGCAGCATGCCCAGCGCCATGATGACGATGTAGCTGTTCTGCAGGACCAGGTTGGTGAGGTTGAGCGGCTCCAGCAGCGTGCCGTCGGTCAGGTATTCGAAGAGCGCCATGATGGCGACCAGCGACAGCAACATGCCGTAGTCGCGCAGGTGGCGCTTGAGGAAATGGCCGATGCCGGCGGCCCCGGCGGCCGGGGAGGAGGGGCGGGCGGGTGGCGTGACGCTCGCCGCGATCGGTTCAGACATACGCGGTCTCTCCGGCGCCGACGATGGCGCCCATGATCATTTCCTGGGTCGTGCCGGCGGCCGGGAACTCCGCCACCAGACGCCCTTCATTCATCACGTACAGCCGGTCGGACAGGCCCAGCAGCTCGGGCATCTCGGACGAGATCACCAGGATGCCGCAGCCCTGTTCGGCCAGGCCGGCGATCAGGCTGTAGATCTCGAACTTGGCGCCGACGTCGATGCCGCGCGTGGGTTCGTCCAGGATCAGCAGCCGCGGTTGCGAGAACAGCCACTTGGCCAGCACCACCTTCTGCTGGTTGCCGCCGGACAGGTGCACGACGCTCTGGTCGACGCCCGCGCAGCGCGTGGCCAGGCGTCGACGGTAGTCCTGCGCCACCTGGTGCTCGCGCGCGTTGTCCAGCACGCCGGCGCGCGAGACTTCCCGCAGGTTGGCCAGCGTCGTGTTGACGGCGATCGATTCGTCCAGCAGCAGCCCCAGCGACTTGCGGTCCTCGGTCACGTAGGCCAGGCCGGCGGCGATCGCCTTGGGCACCGTGGACACGTCGACCTCGCGGCCGTCCATCCAGGCGCTGCCGCTGATGCGCCGGCCGTAGCTGCGGCCGAAGACGCTCATCGCGAGCTCGGTCCGGCCCGCGCCCATCAGCCCGGCGATGCCGACGATCTCGCCGCGGCGCACCTTCAGGTTCACGCCCTTGACGACCTCCCGGCCCGCCTGCACCGGGTGCTGGGCGCGCCAGTCGCGGAGCTCGAACAGCAGGTCACCGATCTTGGGCGTGCGGCGCGGATAACGATCCGCCAGGTCGCGGCCGACCATCGCCTGGATGATGCGCGCCTCGCTGAGCGGCTCGCCCCGGCAATCGACGCTGAGGATGGAGCGCCCGTCGCGCAGCACGGTCAGGCCGTCGGCCACGCGCGTGACCTCCTTGAGCTTGTGCGAAATCAGGATGCAGGCGATGCCCTGCGCCCGCAGCTCCATCAGCAGCGCGAGCAGCGCGTCGCTGTCGGCCTCGTTGAGGCTGGAGGTGGGTTCGTCCAGGATCAGCAGCCGCACTTCCTTGGCCAGCGCCTTGGCAATCTCCACCAGCTGCTGCTGGCCGACCCCGAGTTCGCCGACCAGCGTGTCCGGCGACGCGCGCAGGCCGACGCGCGCCAGCAGCTCGACCGCGCGCCGGTGCATCGCCACGCGGTCGATGACGCCCCAGCGCGCCGGCTCGTGGCAGAGGAACAGGTTCTCCGCGATCGAGAGCTGCGGCACCAGCGCCAGCTCCTGGTGAATGATGATGATGCCCAGCCGCTCGCTGTCGGTGATGCCGGCGAAGCGGCGCACCTCGCCGTCGAAGCGGAGTTCGCCGCCGTAGTCGCCGCCGTGGTCGGGATGCGGGTAGACACCCGACACCACCTTCATCAGCGTCGACTTGCCGGCGCCGTTCTCGCCGCACAGCGCATGGATTTCACCTGCGCGCACCGACAGCCGCACCTCCTCCAGCGCCGCGACGCCATGGAAGCGCTTGGTGATGCCGCGCAGCTCGAGCAGCGGGCCGGAGCCCGCGCCGTTCCCAGGAATCGGGTTCATGACTGCAAGCCCCGCGGATCAACGCAGCTGCGTGTCCTTGTAGTAGCCGCTGCCCACGAGCACGGCCTTCGCGTTGCTCGCGTCCACCGAGACCGGCTTGAGCAGCACGCTGGGCACGACCTTCACGCCGTTGTTGTAGGTCTTGGTGTCGTTGATCTGGGAGGGCGTCTTGCCCGACAGCATCTCGTCGCTGACGGTCGCCGCCGCCTGCGCGAGCTGGCGCGTGTCCTTGAACACGGTGCTGGCCTGCTCATTCTTGAGGATGGACTTGATCGACGGCAGCTCCGCATCCTGGCCCGAGACGACCGGGCAGGGCTGCTTCGCGGTGCAGTAGCCGGCGCCCTTGAGCGAGGACAGGATGCCCAGGCTGATGCCGTCATACGGCGACAGCACCGCATGCAGCTTGTCCTTGCCGTAGAAGGCCGACAGCAGGTTGTCCATGCGGGCCTGGGCGGTGGCGGCGTCCCAGCGCAGCGTGCCGACCTTGCCGATGCCGAACTGCTTGCTGCGCACCACCAGCTTGCCGCTGTCGAGGTAGGGCTTGAGCACCGACATCGCGCCGTCGTAGAAGAAGGCGGCGTTGTTGTCGTCCGGCGAGCCGCCGAAGAGCTCGATGTTGAACGGTCCCTTGCCCTGCGCCAGGCCGAGCTTGTCGACCAGGCTCTGGCCCTGCATCACGCCGACCTGGAAGTTGTCGAAGGTGACGTAGTAGTCGACGTTCTTCGTGCCCTTGATGAGCCGGTCGTAGGCGACGATCTTGATGCCGCGGTCGGCCGCCTTCTGGAGCACCGGCGACAGCGCCGAGCCATCGATGGACGCGATCACCAGCACCTTCACCTTGCGGGTGATGAGGTTCTCGATCTGGGCGAGCTGGTTGGGGATGTCGTCCTCGGCGTACTGCAGGTCGACCTTGTAGCCCTTGGCCTGGAAGGCCTTGACCATGTTGTCGCCGTCGGCGATCCAGCGGGCCGAGCTCTTGGTCGGCATCGCGATGCCGACCAGGCCCTTGTCCTCGGCGCGGGCGCCGCCGGCCAGCAGGCCCAGCGTCGCGCCGCCGGCGATCGCCAGCGTCCGGATGACCGCGACGCGGCGTTTCACATTCGTTCCAAGCTTCGACATTGCCTTGTCTCCTGGCCGGTCGTCGTCTTGAACAGACGATCTGTGCGTGAACCGGCCTATTGGACGATGTTAGTTCGCGCGCTGCACTAATTAATCAGAACTAACCCTGTGATGCTCAACGCGCGGACGTCGGCGGCGCGCCCGCTAAGAGGCGCTTCCCGCCACAGGTGCGGCGGTGCGCGCTCAATGCATACTCGACATCAATTGACGGGAGCATTGCGTCGCATGAAATTCGATCTCCACGACCTCATCGCCTTTCGGGCCGCCGCGGAGCTGTCGAATTTCCGCAAGGCCGCCGAGGCGGTGCACATCTCGCAGCCCGCGTTCAGCCGGCGCATCGACAAGCTGGAGCAGGCGCTGGGCGTGAAGCTGTTCGAACGCACGACCCGGCGTGTCACGCTCACCGCGGTGGGGCGCGAGTTCGCGCGCAAGATCGGCCTGCTGCTGGACGAGCTGGATGAGACGCTGCTGACGGTGCGCGGAGTGGGCACCGGCCGGATGGGCGAGGTGACGGTGTCCAGCGTGCCGTCGACGGTCTACTACTTCCTCTCCCAGGTGATCCACCGCTACCGCGAGCGCTATCCCAAGCTGCGGGTGAAGATCCTGGACGCCAGCGCGAACGAGGTCCTGGCTGCGGTGTCGCGCGGAGAGTCCGACTTCGGGCTCAACTTCATCGGCAGTTCGGAGCCGGGCATCGAGTTCCGGCCGCTGCTCGAGGAGCGTTTCGTCGCGGCCTGCCGACGCGACCACCCGCTGGCGCGACGCCGCGAGGTCAGCTGGAGCCAGCTCGCCGCCCATGACTTCATCGCGGTGGCGAAGTCCTCCGGCAACCGGCTGCTGCTCGACCAGGCCCTGGCGCGCGTGAAGGACCGCCCCCAGCCGGTGTACGAGGCCCAGCACGTGACGACCTTGCTGGGGCTGGTGGAAGCGGGGCTGGGCGTGGCGGCGGTGCCGTCGATCGCGATGCCGGGGCCGGACCATCCGCTGCTGGTCAGCGTGCCGTTGGTCGACCCGGTCGTCACGCGGCGCATCGGACTGATCACGCGCCAGGGCCGTCGGCTGTCGCCGGAGGCGCAGCAGCTGTACGACTTCCTGGCGGAGATGAAGCTGCCGCCGCGTGCGGTGCGGCGGCGCTCCCGATGATCGGCCGGGCCGATCCGGCGCCCGACCCGCAGCGCGCTGCCCGCGCCGCCCGCGATGCAGCCGGGGCCGCGTGTCAGAAGTTGTGGCGGATGCCGAGCTCGGTGCCGGTGGAGGACCGGCCCGCGGCGAGCCCCGCCGGACCGCCGGGCACGGCGTAGGCCGCCACGCCGTCGTTGTCGACACGCGCCACCTGGGCATAGACCGCCACCCGCTTGGAGAGGGCATGGACATAACCGAGGCCGAACTGGCGGGCATCGTTGGCACCGACATCGACGGCACCGACTCGGCCGGCCATGTTGCTCGCCAGCCATTGGAACTTCAGTTCACCGCGCCCGAGCGGCACCCAGGCGCCGAGCATGCGCAGCGTCTGCGCGGCATTGGCCTGCCGGAAGCGGCGCTGCGTCACGGCCACGCGCACCACGCCGAAGTCGTAGCCGCCGCCGATCAGCGTGTCGTTGAAATCGCCGCTGGCCGCGATGACGTTGTTCTCGCTTCTCACATGCGCCGCGTACAGGGACGCCGCGCCCTTCACGTAACCCAGCCGGGCCCCGATCAGCTTGTTGGCGCCCTGGGCCTGCGTGCCGCCTTCCGACGCGGCCACCATCACGCCGCCCTCCAGGCCGCCGAAGCGGTCGGGCAACAGCCACTGCACCGAGTTGCTGCTGCGCACCAGCGTGTTGGGACTGCTGCCGAAGGCCGAGCGGATCGGACCAGCGGGCGCGGCGGTGTAGAGGTTGGTCGAGCCGGCCACGCCCACGTGGCTGAAGGGGTCCTGCTTGACCCACACGGTGTAGGTCGGCACGTAATCGCGGCCGGCGCGCAGCTCGCCGAGCTCGCGGCTGGCCAGGCTGAGCGTGGCGCGGCGATCCCAGAACTGGCTCGCGCTGGTCGCGGCGCCGGTGTCGAGCGCGATGCCGTGTTCCAGATGGAAGCCGGCGGACCAGCCGGCGCCGAGGTCCTCGGACCCGCGCACGACGAGCCGACTGGTCGCGTTGCCGCCGCTGATCAGGGACTGGAGACGGCCGGCACCGTCGTTGCGCACGCTGCGCACCGCGGCATCGACGACACCGGACAGCGTCATGCTGCCCTGGGCGGCGGCCGCGGCGGCGCAGGTGCCCAGCGCGGTGGCCGCGGCGATCCGCAGCAGGGGGGAGGGGAGTGTCATGCGGAGGGCTCCTCGAGGCGTTCTGCTGCTCATTCGGCGGTCAACCTGGCCTTCTGAACGACGGCCTTCCATTTCGTCAGCTCGCTCTTGACGAGCGTACCGAGCTGCTCCGGCGTGCTGGCCTCGACGTCGGCACCGTGGTCCTCGATGCGCTTGATGACCTCCTTGTCGGCCAGCACCTGGTTGAGGGCCTTGTTCAGCTTGTCGACGATGGGACGGGGTGTTCGCGCCGGCGCGAAGACGCCGTACCACTGCTGCACCTCGACGCCGTCGACGCCCGCTTCCTTGAGCGTCGGCACATCGGGCAGCAGGGGGCTGCGCCGCGGGCCGGCGACGGCCAGCGGCTTGAGCTTGCCGGCCTTCACATAGGGGATCGCGGTGAAGAGGCTGGGGAACATGAACTGCGTTTGGCCGCCCAGCGTGTCGGTGATGGCGGGCGCCGAGCCCTTGTAGGGCACGCCCAGCATGTCGACACCGGCATTGAGCTTGAAGAGCTCGGCGGCGAAGTGGGGCGCCGTGCCGTTGCCGGCGGAGGCGTAGCTGTAGCGGTCGGGTTTGGCCTTGAGCTGGGACGCGAGGTCGCGGACGTCCTTCACCGGCGCCAGGGCATTGGCGACCATCAGCGTCGGCGAATAACCCACCAGGCCGACCGGCTCGAAGTCGGCCACCGGGTCGTAGCGGAGTTTCTGCAGTGCCGGGTTCATCGCATGCGTCCCGACGTAGCCCAGCATCAGCGTGTGGCCGTCCGGCGCCGCGCGGGCGACGAATTCGCTGGCGATCGCGCCGTTGGCGCCGGCGCGGTTGTCGATGATGACCGTCTGGCCCAGCAGCGGTCCGAGCTTCTGCGCGATGGTGCGCGCCATCGCATCGTTGCCGCCGCCCGCCGCCGTCGGCACGACGATGGTGATCGTCCGCGTGGGATAGGCGATGGGGGCGACGGTTGGCGCGGCGGCGGGCGCCGCGATGGGGACGGCGAGGGCGCTGATGGCCGTGAGGGCGGTGAGAGCGGCGGTGGCCACCAGCGCCACGGGCGCGAGCAGAGTCTTCATCGGTTTGTCTCCTTCGTTGATGTCGAGAACACGTCCTCGGGCAGATGCAACTCGCCCTGCAGGATCTTTCTGGCAGTGCGCACGAGCGCGGCGCGCTGGATCGAGGCCGCCTCGCCCTGGCCGGCGACCAGGACCTCGATGGCGATGCGTCCCTGCGGATGCAGCACGGACACGGTGCGCGTCCCGTCGCGCGCGGGCGCGCCGCTGGCAACGGTGCCGGGCAAGGCGAAGGCGGTGGCGACGCCGATCGCACCCGTCACCGCATGGGCGGCGTGGCAGCGGCGCGGCGTGAAGTAGCGGGAGGTGATGCTGTCCGGGTCGTCGCCGGCGCTCACGATCACCGGCTTGGGCACGACGCTCGCCGACACGTCGCCCAGGCCCATGGCCAGCCCGGCGGCACGACGGACCGCTTCGATGCGAGCCAGCAAGGCGGCATCCGCATCGAGTTGGGCCGGGGTTTCGCGACCGTGCAGGCCGAGGTCCGCGGCGCGCAGCAGGACGAGCGGCATGGCGGCATCGATGCAGGTCACCGGCAGGCCGTCGATGGCGTCGATGCGGCGGCCAGTCGGGAACAGCGATCCGGTGACCGAGCCCCAGGCATCGAGGAAGTTCAGGCGGATGGGCGCCGCGGCGCCGGCGACGCCGTCGATGCTGGTGTCGCCGGCGTAGACCACGCGCCGGCCGGGGGTCAGCACGGTCACGTCGATGCGCGAGCGGGTGTTGACGTTGAACACGCGGACCGTCGTTTCGCCGTCCTGGGCATCGATCAGGCCCTGTTCGATCGCGAACGGCGCGACGCCCGAGAGCATGTTTCCGCAGTTCGGCCGCGTGTCCACCGAGCGCTGGCCGACGCCGACCTGGGCGAACAGGTAGTCGACGTCGCAGCCCGGTTCCTTGGACCGGGACACGATGGCCACCTTGGAGGTCAGCGAGTTGCCGCCACCGACGCCGTCGAGCTGCAGCAGGTCGCTGGCGCCGATGGCGCCGATCAGCGCCTCGTCACGCTGGCGTTCGTCGGCGGGCAGCCAGTCGCGCAGGAAGAACGGGCCTCGGGAGGTGCCCGCACGCATCAGGACGCAAGGGATGGTTCGTGTCATGGAGCGGCATGCTCGGCCATGCCGTTGATGACGTGAAGTGCATCGTTTGGATCAATAAATGCGTGGGACGCAAGGATGTGCCGGCGATTGCGAAGTGGAGCCCTTAGGCGGGAACGCGCGTTGGTGGATCACGGAACGCGAACGGAGCCAGTGAGCTCGATAACGAATGGGTCAAGGACAGCGCATGAATGCTGGTTTGAGTGATTGACAATGTGCATTATGTGATGTCACTATCACGGTTCGCTACCGCACATTTCACAGCTACGTCGTTCATTTCCTAAATTCTGTTCCTACTTTCTTCTAAATTTTGTTCCCGCCGGCTGAAGTACGGCGACAAGGGTTTGATGGCGGGTGTCTGGACAAGGAATGGCGATGATGAACTCGGGCAAGATGCCCATGGTGCGAAGCCTCCGCGGCGGTCGACGGGCTCGGTTCAAAGACGTGCGCGCCAAAGCCGCCGAGCTCGCTGCGGATCTTCGCGGCATTCTTCTGAAGAACCCGGGTTATCAGGACGCCGAGATCGATCTCCAAGCACTCTCGCTCACCCTGCACCGACTGGCGACTCGTGACGCCGAACTGCCCAGAAGTGACCCGCTGCGCTTGCTCACGGCCGCGCAGTTGGGGCAGGATCTGCAAGGTTTGAGCGACGACATGGTCCGCCTAAGAGAGAAGGACGGCGTCCTCTTTTCGGTGCTCCCGGCCGGCCGGTTGGGGGGCGCCTCTACCCGGCATTTCAAGCTTGGGATGGCATCGTCGGCGAGCCGCTGGCATATGTCCTGGGGTTCCTTCGGGGGCTGGCGGGCGATCAGCACCTGGCCTTTTTCGGGCGTCCGAACGCCGACTTGCAAATGCTGACGCCCATTGAAGTCATGCTGGGACAGCCTCTGGAGCCGCGGGACCTGAGCGACGCAGGGATGGCAATCCTCCATCAGGGCTTGCGGAGACGCCTGGATCACGTGGCCGCATGTGCAGACCGGTTTCGTCAGACCACGACTCGCAATAGGACCGATCCGGCATAACGCTGCTGGCCGGTCCCACGTAGTTTTGTCTGCAGTGGAGTCGCATTGCAGCCCTCCTTCCCAGCCGCAGGTTCAAAACAGCTGCGCGACACCCCAGCGTGCAAAACACTCGCCGACATCCCGGGCGTCGGTCTGATGACTGCAACCGCGGTCGTAGCCAGCATGGGTTCGCCCACCGCGTTCCACGACGGCCGCGAGTCCGCGGCATCGATCGGCTTGGCGCCAAGGCAGACCGGGACCGGAGGTCGCGTCCGCCAACTGGGAATCAGCAATCGCGGCAATGCCTACTTCCGAACGCTGCTCATGCATGGCGCCCAAGCCATTGTTCGCTCAACCCAAGCCACAACCTAGCCATGGCTGGCTGAGCTGCTCAAGCGCAGGCCGTACAACGTCGCTGTCGCCGCTGTGGCCAACAAGCTCGCCCGGACCATCTGGGCCGTCCTTGACAAGGGCAAAGGAAACAGAGCTTCGCGCTCGATTTGCAGATAGGAGCCTTGTCAGCGAATGCCGTCAGGGCCAGCAGGCTTCTCGGCCCGCACCACAGGCCGGATATATGACTGCAGCCCTGCCTCCTGCTTCAACACGCGAACACCGACCTTGCAATCCGGGAGGTGGCCTTATAAGACCTTCCCTACTGGCCTATAGATCTAGCTGTTGAAACATTTGATGGCGTCAACACTTCTTCAATACTACCGTCGCTGAGCCAGATGTCGATGGCGTTATTGATCGTGTCCGACATCCGCTGCTGGTTGTGGATCAGCCAGTAGATGTCGCCACCGTTGAACATCAGCTGTCCCTGACCCGGATCAACAACAACGTCGTATTGCTCGCGGCCGTTGAAGAAACCCAGCATGATCTGCTTGCGAACATCAAAGCGGCGTTCGACGGGACGCTCGTTCCGGCCGACTGACTCGACGCCGCGAGCGCCCTTCCCGCCCGCGACGCTCACGAGCTCTCCGTCCCACCGCAGGCGACGCGGCGTTGCCGGCGGTTCGACTTGCGGCGGGACTGCTCTGACTTGACACGCAGAAGCAGTTCCTTCTCGACGTCGCCAACGTGCTCTGGGGTCAACCCGCAATCGAACTCCTTGCCTGCGGTGTCGGCCATCACGATGTGCTTGCCGCTGGGCGAGCTGTGAATCCAGACCTCTCGGATTTCACAAGACCACCATTGGCCAGTGGGTGACTGCCAGGCAGGCATCATGCAGACGATCCCCTTCACTCGATCAGCGTTGAGCTGCCTCACCATGTCGGCCAGGTCGTACTCCGAGGCGATACACAAGGTGCGCGTGATGCCCAGGTCGGGCACATCCGGATCGACGACCTCCACCGAGAGCAAGAACCATGGCGTGTGCAGGCTCAGTTCAACGACGCGCCAGTGTTGGGAGCCTGGCTCTCTAAGGGCTGGAGGGATCGGGAACTCGTACTCGGAGTGCGAAACAAACATGGTTTAGATGCGGCGGCGGAGCGATCCCGCCGGCCGAGTTCTGGACAGCCGTGAATTCTTTGAGAGGCCCCGCCGTATGCAAATTCTTGATATGGAGGCGGCTGGGATACGGTGCGAGGCTGAGAGAAATCCATGTCCAAAATTCTGTACAGCCGCCACAACCAAGCCTTCTTGAAGAAGCTCAAAGGCCTGCGCGAGTCGCGCCAGTTGCGCCAGGCCGACCTCGGCGACCTGCTAGGCCGCAGCCAAGGCTGGGTCAGCTACGTCGAGAGCGGTGCGATCACCCTCAACGTCATCGAGCTGCGGGAATGGATCGAAGCGCTAGAGTTCAACTTCATGGAGTTCCTGCAGGAACTGGACGATGAGCTTCGCGGGCTCAGCAGTGTCGGTCTGCGCACGCGACCACGCAAGCGAGCTGCGGGGCCTGGGAACGGCCGACGGGCTTCCGAAGAGAAGTGAGTCGGGTTCGTTCAGTGACGGTCAGCGTCCCCTGACAGCGCCAGATGCTGGCCCACGCGCTCAACAAAGCCATCAAGTGAGTAGCCACAGGCCTGGCACCATCGAAACAGCTCAACCACGTCGACGTGCCGCTGACCTGCTTCGCTGCGCGCCACGTCGCCGACCTGGATGCCAACTTGCTCAGCCAACTCTTGCCGGCTGAGCCCCACCTGCAGGCGGAGCTGCGTCAACTCTGCGGCGAAGGCGGCGCCAGCCGTCGGCGACATCGGGTTCACGTGGTCCTGCGATGCCTGTCCCGAGTGCCAAGCCGCAGGTTTTCGAACGAGGCGATCTCATCTCGGACAGCGGCCAGAATCTTGTCGACCTCTGCTGCACTCCCCTTGTTGCAGAACGACAGGGTCAGCAAGGTCAGCGGGTGGACGCCCATAGTCTCGGCCAACTGCGTAACCTTGTTTAGCGACGGGCTCGCGCCTTGGTTCTCCAGCCGGCTGAGGTGGGTACGGCCCGAGACCTCATAAAAATCTTCCTGCGACAGCCCACGCTCCAGCCGCACGGCGCGCAACGCCTGGCCGAATTTAGGGGTGGCAGTCTTGAGACTCATTGCGGGTGGATTCCGGCCCGCATTGGCTCATCTTGCACCTTTAAGGACTACACCTTATCCGGTGCGTTTGCATGGAGAACTCGGTCTAGTTGAGGGTCAGCCGGCATTCACGCAATTCCACGCCAAATCGAACTTAAGTCTTTGATGTAATTGAAGAATTCCGAAATTCGAAGATCTCACTTGGATCGTGGCTGACTGGAACCCGTCGCATGCGGGTATCCCGGATCCGACGCCCAGCAGGCTTTAATCGGCCTTTGGCTCTCCGTCAGGCTCCGTCTCGGCGCCGGTAAGGTCTACGAGCTGGTCGTAAGAGAGGACCATGAACGTTGTCTCGCCGCGAACCGTCTCGACGCCGCTCATGTCGTACTCTTTGTGGCCCGTCCTGGCGCTCACGCGCTACCTCGACGACGGCGATTTGCCCCTGGACAACAACTGGGTGTCCAAGCAGATCGTTGTGCAGAATCAGGTTCACGAACTCGCCCATCGAAGAGGCGACTGCACCAAGGGAGGATCTATGAGCACTGCCACGCCCGGGCAAGATGTAGGCGACCACAGCACTACCGCGCGACACGCGCAGGTGGTGCCGGCATTTGTGGTGGCGGAACTGAGGCGTCCTCTGGACGGCTGGAGCGGCCCGGTTCTGCCCATCGAGCTGTTGCGATGGGAGCGCAAGGCTGACTTGTCCGAGGGCGCTCGGGCGCACTTGCGCATCACGATCGTTCGGCGCTTGCGAGCGCGGGCTGAGAAGCTGTGGTTGCAGCCTGTCGGCGTAAGGCTTGTCGAGGGGTGGCAACAAGCAATCGACCGTGATGTCGTGCTTCGACTTGAGCGGCTGCTGGAGTCGGACGATCGGCCGCTGGAACTGCGGTCGCTGCGAGAGGTGAAGCGCGGCTTGCAACAGCCGCTTGAGACAGTTTTTGCGGCGCTTGCAAGGCTGGAATCGCTGTACTGGGAGCCGCCTCCCGCTGCCCAGCTGCGGGCGACTCCCCCCGAACCGGACCTCACCCTTCCACGGCGCCTAGAGGCCGCCGACTTAGCGTTAGCTCGCTCGGTACTCGCCCTCCCCTGGGTCAAGACTGTCTCCGCGGCAGACCTGCGGTTTGGCTATTCTTCTGAGAAGTCACTCGGCGCTTGGATTGAAGATGTCCTGGAGCGGCAGGCCGCACCCGGCACATTTATCTCGCTGCTTCATCGCCTTCTCGCTGCGGATAGGCTTACTGCAGCGGAAGAACTGCGGCAGGTGGCCGAGACAGCCGCCCGGGAATGCGCGCCAAGAAGCGATGCTGCAGCAGCATCGAGGTGGGTAGCGATGTTCATGGATCGCCATCTCTGCCCTCAGGGACAGGACCGCACCCTTGCGGAGGTCGGTGATCGATACGGTGTGACACGGGAACGCGTGCGGCAGGTCTGCCAAGGATTCGAGGATCTCCTCGGTGCGAACGTGGTGGCGACACCGGCGCTTGATCGGGCACTTCTTGCCGCATCTCGTTTCGCGCCGAGTCCAGTGGGTGAGCTCGACGCCGAGCTAAGGCACCTCATAGGAGACGGCGCAGGGATCGAGTGCCTGGTGGCGTGGACGAAGCTACTGGGCGGGGACGTTGTCCCTATCGTCTGCGAGAAAGTGCGGACGAGCGTCCGAGGTCAGCCCATCGAGATCACCATGGTGCAACGTCCTGGCGCACCGGGATGGGTTGACAAAATGCTTCGGCATGTGACCCGAGACAGTTCGATGTTCGGCTGCTCCAACGTTCTTCGCGTGGCCGGGCGCCTAGCGCTTTCCGACGGGGTTGCTCTCGACCGCGAGTCGATCGACGCTGCCTTGGATGCGACTGGTGACGTCCGATGGCTCGACAAGGAGACCGGATGGTTCGCTCTTGGCGACACATCGGAATGCTCGGCCGCATTGCGCGTCAAGAAGCTGCTGGCAGTTGCACGCACCACAGTCGGGACGGATGAGATCACTGCGGCCCTCGCGAGCGACGACATGTGGATGTATCGGGAGATCACCACGCTTGGCCTCGCTACACCGCCGGTTCATGTGATGCGCGAGCTTCTGCGCGGTTGGCCCTGGCTGCAAATAGTTCAGAAAGGCCGCTTCGTTCTCGCCGCAGACTTCGATGCCTCCACCGTGCTCACCGACGTTGAGCGCGCATGCGCGGACGCCATTGAAGAACGGGATGGAGTGGCGTGCCGATTCGAACTCAAACAGGTCGTGGTGGAGGGGATGAACTTCTCTGACGTTCTTCTCGCTGCCGTGCTCGGAAGCTCGCCGATCTTCTTGCGGCTTGAGCATGGTCTATACACTGTCCGCGGACGACGCGTGGGCGATGGCGCGCTGAACGCTGCCAGACACCGCCTTCGCTCACGCGCCGGCGTGCAGGCAGACACCGCCATTGAGGTGGGATCCAACGAGTTCGTAATCAGGGTCACCGAGGCATCGTTGCGCACGGAACAGTACTCGGTTCCCACACGATTCCACCGACAGCTTTGCGGTGCCCGCCATGCGGTCACGGACGACGAAGGGGACGTGCTTGGTACAGCGAGAGTCTCGCAGGCCGGCGCGCTAGCAGGACTAAAGGCGCTCTTCCCCGAAGTCCAGCCGGGAGACCACTACATCGTCGGAGTTCACCAAGACGGTCTAGCAGTTCGACACCTGGGCGCACAAAGGGGAGAGTCCACACGGAGTTGAAGTGGGAAAGCTAGGCCTTGCGCGGGTCGAGCGATGCCTCAATGTCGGCGCCCGAGTCACGCCCCCCTGGGTTGCGGCCGAGGGAGCGCGCTCGCGGCGGTTTGACCTCTGGCGGCGACGATCTCCAGCTCGCAGAACCGTCACTGGCGGGAATCCCTGCAGCCCAAGCGGGCAGGCTCAGCAGGGCGCTGGCGATTCTGCGGTTCATGCGTTGTCCTTTCGGGTCAGCTCGTCGAGTTTGTCGATTTCGCGCTGCAGCCCGCGCGCGGCGTAGCGGTTGAGTCCCACCACGCCGGCCAGCAGCAGCGCGGCGATGACGAACGGCCAGGGCTGCCATTGGCCGTTCTCGATCTGCCGGCCGCAGATGAACAGCGTGATGCCGGGCGTGATGGGGCCGACATACCAGAGCCAGACCGAGCGCAGCGCGTCGCGCTGGCGCACCAGTTCGCTGCGATGAAAGGCCAGCAGGCTGCCGGCCCAGGCATCGGGCAGCGGGCGTACCGAGGCGCGGCGGCCCATCTGCCGCACCATCACGCCCATGCCCACCACGATCAGCAGCGCACCAAGCTGGCTGAGCCAGTGCGGGAAGAACCAGGCGTAAAACAGGAACACAGGGGCGATGACGACGGCCGCGAGCACCTCGCGCCGGTTGCGCCGCGAGACGGTGCCTTGCAGCTTCGCCGCCTGCTCGGCCAGTTGCTGCTGCGCCAGCGGCTGCAGCGCCGGCACGTCCTGCGCCTTCCACAGACCGCGGGCCTGGTCTGCCGGATCGGTGTTGTAGCTCATCGCGGGCTCCTCGGGGCGCTCAGCTGGCTGGCCAGCAGCGCCTTGATGCGGTGGATCTTGGTGGCGACGTTACGGACTGACAGGCCGGTGATGTCGGCGATGCTGGCGGCGTCCAGTTCCTCCAGGTAAAGCAGCATCAACTCGCGGTCCAGCGGGGCCAGGCGATGCACAAGGGCGAGCACACGCTGCAGATCCAGGCGCCGCTCGGTGTGGCCCGGGTCATGGCGGTCGTCGGGCAGATGCTCGATTTCCTCTAGCTCCAGCATCTTTCCCTTGGCCGCATGCTGCTGCACATGGCGCGCGCCGACGTTGTGAGCCACGCGGTAGACCCAGGTGCGCAGCGAGCAGTCGCCACGGAAGGTGGACAGGCTCTGCCACAGAGCGAGGTGGAGTTCCTGCTGCAGCTCCTGGCGCAAGGCAGCGTCGCGCTCGTAGCCGTGGCAGCAGCGGGCCAGTTCCGCGCCGTGGGCCACTATGGCCTGGCGGTAGAGCTGGTCTTGCGGCGTTGTCTCGGTCATGCAGTAGGTAGTGACGGCGCCGCGGCACTTCTTACAGCCGGTGCGGCCACTATCAACCCGGGTAGCGACCGACGGAGGCGGACACCCCTACGCCTGCTCAGTGAAAGCTGAGCGAAGCTTCTCACCGAGGTCGCTGACGAGTGCGACCGCCTGCAGCGACGGGGAGTCTGCTCTGCAGCCGGCGAGCGAGGCCGCGGCGCGGCGGCACGCGCCGGCGACATCCTGCGCAGCTGGGACGATCTGGGCCGGCCCCGCCATGGCGATAGTCAACCGCAACACCTGCACCATGCGGTCGACATCGCCTAGTCGTGACGCAAGCTGGCGCTGCCAGGGTTTCGTACAGGTAAGCCCGATGAGAATCAGCCGGACCAGATCGTCCAGGTCATTGATGGTCTTGACCACCGCCACCAGCTTCGGGTCTGCGGGACTGTACGTTGCCTCGCTCACGTCCCGCCAGCACCCGCCTTGCGACGGCTGGTGCGCCCCGTTGTCGTGTGGCCTTCGGTTGCTGGCGGCGGCGTGAGGCGCTCGACGAGCGCCTGCAAAGTCTTTGCTTCAGCTTGGTGCCGCGATGCCGCCTGTTGGCTGCCTGCGAGCTGCTGTCTCAACTCTGCGACTTGCTGCCTCAGGCCATCGCGGGCTTTGACGGCCGCGTCGAGCGCCAACTTGGCCTGGTTGGCGTCGATCTCCAGGCGCGTCACTTTGGCGGCGTTCTGGACTGCCTGCTCGCGAGCAGCGGCCTCGACCTCGGAAAGCTTTTGGCGAGCCGCCTCGGCGCTACTATCGGCGCGCGCCCGCGCCTGACGCTCCTGCTCGATTTCCTTCAGCGCCCGGCGTTCGGCTCCAGATGCGCGCTCGTTGGCCGCTTCGACGGCGTCGCGGGTTTTGGCCAGCTCGGCCGCGAAGCCGTCCTGCAGCGCCTGCTGCTGGCGGCCGGCCTCCTCGAGCTGGCTTTGCATCTGCTCGACGCGTGCCTGGGTGCCGGCGTGGGCTCGGCGCTCGGCCTCCAGTTCCGCCCGTGTGGCCTGGATATCGGCCAGGATCCCCTCCATGTCGACTCGGTGCTGCTGGGCGGCTGCATGCATGCCGGCAATCGCCTGCTCAGCCGCATCGCGCCCCGCGCGGGCTTGTTCGGCTTCCTGCTGGAACTCCAGCCGCGCAGCGGCCAGCTCTCCCCGGGCAGCCTCGGTGGCCTCGCTCCATAGCGCTGCGATGGCCTCGGCGGCGACGGCCTTGATTGGGTCCGGTAAGCCTGGATGCTGGATGTCGACGCGTGCCCGGTGCCTCAGGTCGTCCCAGAACTTTCCCACCTCTTCGGTTGGCACGTTCATGGACCCGCGCCGCACGTACTGGTAAAGCTTGTTGGCGGTCGGCGTGATCCCGAACCGGAAGAACAGCAAAGCGCAGACCTCGCGGTACAACGCCCGCGTATCGCCGACTTTCGCCTTCAAGGCCTCGACTTCGGACAGGATCTGGGTTTCGGCGCTCATGGCGTAAATATTACAACGTAATACGTTGAATTCCCAATGCACGATTGAAGACTTTTGACATTAACCGTATAGTGTCAAAAGTTTCAAAACAGGCTGGGCGCCAAACCATGGAAACCCCAAAACCCGGCGAAACCGGCGCCTTGGTGACCGCTGGACTCGCGCCCGTCGGCGAAATCGTCGTCATCGATGCTCTGTCCGGCCGGGACGGCTCGAACCGGTCACGTGCCGGCAATCGGCAACTCGACGCCGACACCGACCAGCACGCGGTGCTCGCTTGGTTGGCGCGGTTCGCCGACAGCCCCAACACGCTGGCTAACGCCCGCCGAGAAGCCGAGCGCCTCCTGTTGTGGTCATTGACTGAACGGAGCAAGCCGCTATCGTCGCTGGCACACGAGGATCTGCTGATCTACCGCCGCTTCCTGGCCAACCCACAGCCCGCCGAGCGGTGGGTGATGGCGCCGGGACGCAAGGCCGGCCGCCGGGATCCGCACTGGCGTCCATTTGCAGGGCCGCTTTCTGAGGCCAGCATCCGGCAGGCCATGGTGGTGCTGAACTCCATGATGTCGTGGCTGGTAGAGGCCGGCTACCTGGCTGGCAATCCCCTCTCTCTGAGCCGGACCCGCCGCAAGGCGCCGCCCCCGCGCGTCGTGCGCTTCCTGGAGGGCGACCTCTGGGAAACCGTCCGGCAGACCATCCTCGCGCTGCCTCAGGAGACGCCGCGCCAGCGCGCGGTCTATGCGCGGGCCCGCTGGCTGTTCAGCCTGATGTTCCTGGGTGGCCTGCGCATCTCGGAGGTCGTCGGCAACGGCATGGGCGACTTTTCCATGCGCTCGGACCCCAAGAGTGGCGACCAACGCTGGTGGCTGCAGGCCACCGGCAAGGGCAACAAGGAGCGCTTGATCCCGGCCACCGCCGAATTGATGGTTGAGTTGATGAGCTACCGGCGCTCCCTGGAACTGAGCGACCTCCCGCAGGTGTCCGAGCCATCGCCGCTGGTCTTCCCCGTCACTTGGCGCCGCTCCATCCACCCGGCACCGGCATGGCCAGAGCCGCTGACCCGCAGCGCCATCCACGGCATCGTGAAAGACGTATTCACGCTCGCCGCTCAACAGTGGCGCCGTGACGGCCGTGGCGAGGCACAAGCGGCGAAGCTCGAAGCGGCATCGGCCCACTGGCTACGTCACACGGCGGGCTCGAACATGTCAAATCAGATCGATCTCAAACATGTGCGGGACACACTCGGACATGCCTCAATTGCGACGACTAGCATCTACGTCCGTGGCGAAGACGATGCGCGGCACGACGCGGTAAACAGCGTCCATCGCATAAGCTGGGGCATCTCAGGCAGTACGCCAAATGGCTGAGCCGCTCGGATCAAGCTTTCAGGACCGCGACAAGCGCAACCTGTAGCGCTGCTGCGGCCGTCCTGCGCAATTGCGAGGAACAGGTCGCCCGCGCAACGAACGTTGTGGATCAGATGTGCGACTTCAGCACCTCACTGATTGGGGTACTTAAAGTCCGTATAAGCCAGCGCATTGTTTAGCGCATAACTGAACCTGTTGAATGCCAGGCAGGCGCCTGGGCTGACGGGAGGGGCCACCCGCCCCACGCGGCTTGCCGTAGGCTGCCGGGGCAACCATGCAGGCGCGGCTCAAGCGCCGGCTTCGAGCCCGCGGACGCATGAGTTGGGGTGAAGGGAGCGAGCAACGACCGAATCAGCGATAAGGGCGCCAATGCCAACGCAGGCGCTGTAAATCGAACAGAATTTCAGTGACCTGTTAATTTGCAAAAAAGATCAATCTTCATACTGAAGTACTGGTTTGGCCAAAGCGGCTGCGTATATATTGCAGGCGTCCCGGAGTTCCTCCAGGGAGACACCGGTGGGAAAGGCCGGAGTCGCACTATAGCCGCGAACCCTCCCGTCCTCATAATAGTAAACTTCATAAATCGCCAGTTCACCATTGCGATCCATCACTCTATATTCCCAGGTCATATGCGTCACTTATGGTAGTCCACGATATCGTGAATGATAATCTCATTGTCGGTAACGCTGTAGATCACCCGCTCTGCTCCGCGGCCCTTTCCGCTGCCACCGAGATCGATCGCCAACTTCCCTTTTAGATCGCCCTTGAGCTCGTGCTGATTCCCCCCCGGCAGGCCTTGCGAAAGCGTGGTTTTGATCTTTTCGTAGGCTTCCGCTTTACGGCCGGTTAATGCGTCTGCCTTTTTAATGACACTTGCTTCTTCAACAATAGTCCTTGCGGGCGAAATGCCCTTCGTCGCAATGTTTTCGGCCTTCTGCAAACGTGCGGCTAACGCGACGAGCGCTGCTTTAGAGAACTTCAGCCCAGCGGCCTCAGGTGGTAACGCCTGCAATGCATGACCCAACTCCGACTGATCGAATTCGCGCAATTTATCGGCCACCGCCAGTAGCGTGGCGACCGCCGCATCCGAGAGAGCCTCAGTCTGTGAATCAATAAGCTGCGAAATTATGACCCTATAGTCGGGAGCACCACCAACCTGTGGTTCTTCACTTTGTGTTTTGGATTTTTTGTGCGGCGTGCCGTCTTCTTCCTGCCCGGGCACTATGCAGATCCACATTACCGGACATTTACTGGCTTCCTTCTTCGCAGCAGCCTCGTTCGCTTGAGATGCAAACGCCCAGAACGGGTTGCTGAGCGTCGTGAAGACCGCCTCTGGTCCGAGCCCCGTCGGATCCGTATAAGCCAGCGCATTGTTCAGCACATAGCTGAACCTGTTGAACGCCTGCTGATCCTTCGGATCCGGGATGGTCGGATCGGCGCTGACGTGGCGCCCGGTGATCGGGTCATACAGCCGCGCATTCATATGCACCAGCCCAAGCTGGTCCATCTGCTCGTGCCCGGTGTAGCCCGAGTTGTCCTGGTCGTTCTTGATCGTCCCCAGGCTGCCCCAGCTGTCGTCGCTCCCGTCGATGTTGCGCCTGCGTCCCCAGGCGTCATAGCTCATGCGCTGGAGCAACTGCCCGCCCTCATCGATGATCGCGATGGTCGAACCCAGGTGGTCCTTGAGGAAGAACCTCGCGTTCCTCGTTCCCGCCGTATCGGCACTAATCGCCGAACCTGCGATCCGCTCCTCCACGAAGCCATCGGCCCCCAGGCTCGTGCGGATGATCGTCACGCCCTTCTCGGCGTCGATCTCCTTCTCCACCGCCCCCGCGTAGATGACCGTGTTGACGGTGCCTTGCGGCTGTCCGCCGCTCATCGTCCTCACGACCTGCCGCACCCGCTCGTGATCCGGCCCGTACACGAACTCGGTGCGCTGCACAGCTTGTCCGCCCGAGAGCTTGTCGATGCTCAGCGGCGTATCCGCCGCGGTCCACGTGTACGTCCGGTTCAACCCATTGACCAGATTCCCGTTGACGTCGTAGATGAAGCCCGGATTGGTGAGCCCCGCCACCGCCCCGGTGATGCTTGAGACCGCATGCGGCCTGATCGTGCCGTACCCTGACGCCGGGTAGCTGTACGTCCCCACGTTGGCCTTGCTGGTGATGTTCCCCAGCGCGTCATACGTGAAGCTGTTGGTCTGGCTGCCGATGTAGCTGGTCTTGAGCCGGTTGAGTTCGTCGTAATCGAACGACTCCTGCAGCAGCGTGCCCGCGCCGTTGAGCTGCGCCCGGTACGAGAGGTTCCCCAGCACGTCGTACTGGTACACGTCGTTCTGCAGCGTCCCGTCAGCCGCGCCGCCTGACGCCGCCCCGCTGACGATGCTCTCCAGCCTTCCCGTGCTGGCGTTGTAGCCGTGCACCACCAGCGCACTCGTGCCGATGCGCTGCTTCGTGTCGCGTCCCTCTGCGTCGATGGCCAGTCCCTGCCACACCAGCGTGTCCACACCGTCGCTACGCCGATAGGTCTTGTCGACATACCCCATCGCGTTGAACGCGTTGACGATGGCCGTGCTCACCCCGCCGCTGACCGCGCCTCGCGCGCGCCTGGTGTAGCTCTGCACGTTCGCCCGCCCGAACCCGTCGTACGAGGTCTGCGTCACGTAGTCCCAGTCCAGGCTGGTCACCGTCGCGCTGGGCCGGCCCAGCGCGTCGTAGGTGGTGACCCGGCGCACGTCCTTGGCGCCATTGACCCAGGTGTAGCTCTCCGCCAGCTTGCCCACCCCCTTGGCCGCCGTGTCGTACTCCCAGCGCGAATCCAGGTCCGGCTCCAGCCGCCGCACCATGCGGCCGAGCTCATCGAACTCGAACGTGGTCTCCTGTCCCTTGGCGTCGCGCTGCTTCCACGTCTGCCCCAGCGGGTCCACCCAGTACGTCACCTGCCCCACGTCCGGGTCGCTCAGCGACGTCTTGCGCCCCAGCGCGTCGTACCCGATCCCGATCACGTTGCCCAGCGGATCCTGCGTACGGGCCAGGCTCCCGTACCCGTCGTACAGGTAGCTCGTCGTGTGTCCCAGCGCGTCAGTGGCCGCCTTGAGCTTACCCAGCGCGTTGCGCTCCTCAACGCGGGTCTGCCCTTTGGCATTGCGCATCGACGTCACCCGTCCGTCGTAGGTGTAGGTCGTCTGCGCGTACCCGCTGCCGTCGGGCGCCGGCGAGCGGATCTTGTTGACCCGCCCGATCTCGTCGCGCTCGTAATACGTCCACACCGGCGCCGCGCCCTGGAACCGCGGCCGCGCCACCGAGTCCGTGTAACCCAGCGCCGTGAATGCCGTCTCCGTCACCACCGCCGTGCCATCGAAGCCCCAGGTGCGCCCCAGCACCGCGCGGCCCAGCCGGTCGGTGAAGTCCTCCTTGGGCACCGCCGTCTGCGCCTGGCCTGCGCCGCCCAGTCCCGCCCACTGCTGCGTCACGACGACCGAGACCGCCCAGCCGCAGCTGTCCACGCACTGCCGGTACGACCACGTCGTGGCCGTTCCGTCCACGCGCGACTCGCTCGTCTTGCGGCCCCAACCGTCGTAGCTCCAGCTCGTCGTGAGTGCGTTGGCATCGGTGGTGCTGAGCACCGCGCCGGTGGCCCCGTCGTAGGTGCTGGCAACCGTCTGCGATTTGGCGTTGGTCTGCGTCAGCGCGAAGCGGCCCTGCGCGTCGTAGCCGGTGCTCTGCACGACGCGCGTCTTCGTCGCCCCGCTCGCCGGGTCCAACCACGTCAGCGTCTTGGCGCTGACTAGGCCAAAGTCCACGCCCCCTACCGCGGCGCGGGTGTACTCCGTCGACACGCGCAGCGCCGCGTCGTCGGGTTGCACCGTCTCCTTCTTGAGCTGCCCGTACGCGTCGTACTCGTAGCTCACCACGCGTGTCACGGTCGTGGTCTGTGCCAGCGCGGAGCCCGCGACGGTCAACGCGCCAGCCAGCGCCAGCGCCGCCGCCAGCGGGCGCGTTCCCCCACCGAGCGCCATCGGATGCTTCATCTTGTTGTTTTCCATGGTCGGCTCCCTCACTGGCACAGCGTCGTGCGCTGCACGTTGGCCGACATCGACACGACCACCGCGGATGTGCCGCCGTTGATCGTCATCCGTGCGCTGCGCACGCCCTTGGCCGAGCACTGCGTGTTCATCGCCCACGTCACCGTGCAGCTCTGCCCGATGTCCAGCGACTGCCCCGACGTGCAGCTCGACTGCGCCGTCACCACCGAGTAGTTGCCCATCCCGATCGAGCCGCCGGTGTAGGCGAGCGTCCAACTGAGCGTCGTCGGAGCGAGACCCGTGTTCTGGATCGTCATCGACTTGGTCGGCGATCCGCCGGTCAACGTGCCCCAATCCATCGTCATTGGCGTGGCCGTGATCGTGGTGCCGTTGGAGTAAACGCGCAGCGAGTAACCTGTCGCCACGCCCGTGCCACCGCTCTGCGCGCTCACTGACAACTGACCGGCGTAGAGGCCAGGCGTGGACGACGTGGTCACCACCACCGCGCCGCAATTGCCGCTGCTACCACCGCAGACCGTCGGTCCGCTGACCGAGGTGCCGCTGCTCGACGCGTACCCGACGGATGTGGCGGCCTGTCCGTCATTCGCGAGGTTGCAAGTAAAGGTCTGCACGGCCGTGGACGGCGAAGTCGCCGAGCAGCCCGCAAAACGCAGTGCTGGCGGCGTAAATACCACCAACGAGTAGCCGGCGGAGGCGCCGCTGCCGCCATTCGTTGGCGAGGCGCTGAGCGTGCCCGCGTAGGTGCCGGGGCTGGCCGCCGAGGTGACCGTCACCGCGCCGCAGTTCGACGAACCCGCCGCGCAGTTCGAGGGCCCGCCGATGGATACGCCCGAGCCCGCGCCATAGCTGACGCCGGTCGCGCTCGTCTGGCCGCTGTTGATCAGCGTGCAGCTCATGCTGCCAACTGAACTCGACGGCCCAGTGCTGGCGCAGTTCGCCAGACCCAACGCCGGCGGCGTGTAGACCGCCAGCGAATAGCCCGTCGACGCGCCGCTGCCGCCATTGCCCGGCGTTGCCGTCAGCGTGCCGCCGTAGTTGCCGGCGCTGCCCGAAGTGGTCACGGTCACCGTGCCGCAATTGCTCGAACCCGCGGCGCAAGTCAGACGACGGCCAGCGGACGCACCCGAGCCGGCGCCGTAGGCGATGCCGCTGGCCGTCGTCTGGCCGCTGTTGCCCAGCGTGCAACTCATCGTCGCGGCCGCAGTCGTCGGAGACGAGCTGACGCAACTCGCCAGCGTCAGCGCCGGTGGCGTGTAGACCGTCAGCGAATACGCTGCAGACGCGCCGCTGCCGGATGCTGGTGTCGCGGTCAGCGTGCCGCTGTAGCTGCCAGGCGATCCGGAGGTCGACACGGTGACCGCGCCGCAGTTGGCAGTCCCCGCCGCGCAGGACGACGGCCCGCTGGCCGAAGCGCCCGAGGCCGTGCCATACACGATGCTGCTGGCCGCCGTCTGGCCGGTGTTGCCCAGGGTGCAGGTCATCGTCGCCGCAGAGGTCGTCGGCGACGAGCTGCTGCAACCGGACAGCGTCAGCGCCGACGAGGTGTAGACCGTCAGCGAATATCCCGCCGAAGCCGCATTGCCAGAGGCCGGCGTTGCGCTGATCGTGCCGTTGTAGACGCCAGGCGCGCCCGAGCTTGTCACCGTCACGACGCCGCAGTCCGCCGATCCCGCCGGACAGGACGCCGGCCCGCTCACCGTCACACCGCTTCCCGCCGCGTACGCGATGCCGCTTGCTGCGGTCTGCCCGCCATTGGAAAGCCGGCAGCTCATCGCCGCCGCCGAGGTTGTCGGCGCGGAGCTGCTGCAGTTCGACAGCGCCAGGGCTGGCGGCGTGGTCACCGTCAGCGTGTAGGTCGTCGACGCAACGCTTGCACTGTTGCCCGCCGTCACGCGCAGCGTCCCGCTGTAGGTCGCGGGGGAAGCGGTGCTCGTCACCACGACGACGCCGCAGCTCGCCGAGTTGCCAGCGCAGCTGGGCGGGCCGCTCACCGTCGTCCCGCTGCCGCTCGAGTAGCCCAGGCCAGTCGCAGGGTCCGGGCCGCCGTTGGCCAGCGTGCAGCTGAAGGTCGCCGCCGCATTGGTGGGTACGGAGCTCACGCACGCGGTCAGCGACAACGCGTTGGCCGCTGCGTACGGCTGTACCGCTGTTTTTGTCACGGCGACGTTCGTCGGCAGCCCGATCAGCCACGCTGCCGGGTTGTTGAGGTAACTCGTGACCGTGCGCGTCGCGAAGGACGCGCCGTCCGAAGTGCTCACCGTCTCGCTCGCATCGGTCACGTTGCAGTAGGCATCAACGCCGCCTGCCGCCACGCTCGACGAGGTCGTCGCGATCGCGGTGCCGTTGAGGTCGCGCGTCTGCAGCGTCGACGATGTCGGATACGGGCACACCGCGCCGGCCGCCATCGCGACGATGCCATAGCTCACCGAGGACAGGCTCAGCACCGTGCCGTTGGTCTGCGTCGAGCGCGTCTCCAGCGGCATGCCGATCGTCGGGAAGTCCTGACTCACCGTGGTCTGCGTGGTGATGCCCTTGGTCCGATCGATGACGCGGCGCTTCTCGAAGCCGAGCGCCCCGCGGCCGCTCAGGTCGGCACGCGCCGCCTCGTAGGCGTAGTCCGTCGTCAGCCATCCGCCGACTCCGTTGCCCGTCTGCATCGACGACACCAGCGCCCCGGTGCCACCGATCAGGTTGCGCTTCGGATAACTCACCGCGGCGCCGGGCGTGTAGACACTCGGATCGGTCTGCGGCTTGTAGATGAAGCGGGTGGGTTGTCCGACGCCGTTGGTCACCGTGTCGAGCAGGTCGGTGAAGCCGACGTGGCTGGCCAAGTAGACCTGCCAATACCCGGTTGTACTTGAGGTCTTGTAGTAGTTGGCCGTGTCCATGCGGCCATCGCCGTTGAAGTCTCCCGAATAGCCGATGACGTAGCCGGTGGTATCGATGGGCGGCCCCTCCCAGGTCCGCGTGACGCAGTCGAGCGCGTATTCGTCGGCATTGTTCGCACCGTAAGCGGTGAGGTGGAGCTGGCAGACCTGCACGCCCGCCGCGACATCAGGACGGCCGTCGCCGTCCAGGTCGCGGATGAACGATACGGTTCGGGGCTCGCCGCTCGCCAGTGGGAGCGCCCGGCACGCCGTCAGCGTCAGGCCGTTGCTGCGGCAGATCTCCATCCGTGCAGGGTTGGTTCCGTCGGAGATGTAGCCGGAGACGATGTCGCTGAGGCTGCCATAGGGATCGCCGGTGATGTCGGCGGTGCGGGTGTTGCCGGGACTGGTCACGCCATCCTCCAGCACCTGACCGGTGGAGGTCGCGCTGAACATCACGAAGCCGGTGTCCGTCGGACGCAGGCCCATCCAGGCACCCTTCGGATACACCAGCGGGTCCTTGCGGGTGCCGACGTACTGGATGATGTCGGTCCGCCCGTCGCCGTCGAAATCGCCCGACATCTGACCCGTCTGGAAGGTCTGGATGTTCTCCTCCGTGTTCAGCTTGGCGTGATACATGAAGGTGTAGGCCCCCGGGTACGGCTGGCAAGTCCCGCCCTGGAAGCCGCTGCCGATAGACCAGCACATGCGATCGTTGTCGCCGTTGGGGCCGGAGATTGCGATGTCGTCGCGACCGTCGCCGTTGAAATCGCCGACCAGCGCACCGCTGCTGCGGCCGTTGGCGTAGTAGTTGTTGGCGCCGTAGCCCGGCCACTGGCTGCAGTTGAAGCCGGTGCCGGTAGACAGGCAGACCGTCCAGTTGCCGGGGCCATCGACTTTCGGATAGACCGCCACGTCGGTTTTGCCGTCGCCGTTGAAGTCACCCGAAACCAGGTCCCGAGTCAGCAGTGATGACGCACCCCAGCTGCTGCAGTTGAAACCGGAGCCAGTGGACAGGCAGACCTGCCAGTTGGCGCCGTCGCCGCGCATCAGGTCGACGCGACCGTCGCCATTGAAGTCGCCCATGATCACCTGGCTCTTCACCTGATCGCTGGAATCGCCGTCCCGCGCTAACGAGGTGAACGCGACTTGCGGTCCGCTCCAGTTGCCGCTGCCTTCCGCGCCGCCACGGCTGACGCCGCTGGCCACCGTCCAGGTGAAGGTCGTTGCCGGCAGGCAGTTGTTGGCGCCGTCGCAATCGCTGATGCGGTCGACCAAGCTGCGGCCGTTGCTCGCGTTGACGACGTAGCCGATGCGGAAGTCGCGCGCGAGCGTGCCACCGTTGCCGTCGGCATCGGTGCCGGCGTAGGTCCGCACCGCCGTGAGCCGCTTGGAGTTGGTCAGCCGGCTGCCCGCCACGTACGCGAGCTGCAGGTCCGGCCGATCCTCATAGATGAAGCGCACCGCGTTGTACGGCGCGAGGTTGCCACTGCCACCGCCCTGGTCGATGTGGCCGGTGTAGAGCACGCGCTCCGGATAGGTCTCGCCAAGCGTCGCGGTGTTGCTCTCGCTGTAGCGCACGTCGTAGTAGTTGCCGCGCCGGTCCATCACCCGCGACAGCGCCCAGGTCAACACCGGCTTGCCGGTACCCTGCGCCTCGATCGTCGCGTCGGCCGTCTTGCCGTAGGTGAACACCAGGCCCTTCCTGCTGCGGACCTCGAAGTAGTCCGGCCCCTTGGCCGGATCGCTGCCGAAGGACTTGACCTGGCTCTGGCTGTCGATCTGCACGCGGTACTCCGCGGCCGCGCCGTGCGTGCCGCTGCCCGCCACCATCAGCAGCCGCTGGCCGTCGAGGCAGAACTGGTCCTCGGCCGTCAAGGTCACGCCCCGGCGCACGCCGTCCTGCACGATCGTCTTGGGGCAGCGTGTGATCTGCGACAGGCCGTCCAGCCGCCATCCAAAGCCCATCGAGGACATGCCCGACTGGCTCGAGTAGTCCAGCGACAGCGTCGGTGAGAGGCCGGCCGTGCCCGGGGGCAGGGTCAAGGCGACGCTGTAGGTCGCCGCGCCGCCGCTCGAGACGCCGGCCTGGCCGCTCAGCGAGCCGGCGACGCCGCCCGCCAAGTTGGGCGGCGTGATGGGCACTGCGGTCTGCGCCCAGACCGCCAGTGTCGCCACGGCCAGCGCGGCAAAAGCCGCTCGACCGGCCCAGCGCAGGGCGGTAATGGCCAGACGGCCGCTCGATGCATCGCCGCGCGACGCATGGCCTGCCTCGCGCATGCCGCGCAAGGGCCGGAGTTCTCTCTTCAAAGCTGCCTGCTCCCGATGTCCGGACAGGCGCAACGCGCCACGTCGCGTGATCCGGAGTCGGTCACGCGGCGCGGTCTCGCTGAGGATCCCTCCCTGTCGGAACTCTCTGTTGTTTCTTGATGCGCCGGAAATGCGCGAAAGCGCCACACCGAGGCGGGCTCATTAGACGCGATGCGTCTCCCTCGGGCGAGCGCTTGGAACCCCTAATGGAAAGTCCACTTGCCGCGCTCGTGGGAAGGCGGCATCCGCGATCGCATGCGCGCGGGCGCGCGTTTTTACTACTAGTCGGCGCGCAATTCATAACGCTCACCCGAACGGGTGATGACTGTCGCGCAGTTGCTGCGTTCTAGGAAGGGTTTGCAAAACCCGGAGGCCTTTGTGATGCCGCGAGCATCAAGCCGGAGCGACGGTGCTGGTTATGCAGCGCTGTCTTTGTCGGATCAATGTTGGTGAAGTCTGTACCTGACTAAAGCTGGGCCAGGTCGTGGTCTACCTTGTAGGTCGATTTCGGTACAGTCAGGCCTTCATCATCGATGGACGGCACGCCAAGTGATCCTCTTCTACCAAGGTACCGGTTCCAGCGAGATCCAGATCGTGGACGATTGCTTCCCACTAAGTCATTGGCAGGCGCTCAAGGCCAAGGTAGTTGAGCACCTCCACACTATGGGGAGCTCTCCTGCAGCCCAATTCCTTGAGAGCAAGGACTTCGAGTTCAAGAGAGGGACCAACAACTTCGGTGACGACTTCTGTGTTCTCTATAAGGTGCTACCGATGGAGAAATACACCGAGGCTGTCGGACAGTCTGGAGACGCCAAGATCAAAGAGAACGCAGCGCTAGTCGCTACGATGCTCGGAAGCTTTACGCAGGAACACGTGAGATTCGTAGCCATAGACTACGACCGATCGTTGGGACCTGCTGTGGTCTCTTCGCCGGTACTGAAGATCACGTCAGCCACAGTTGAGCGCGCACTCAACGACGCAGAGCGTCTGGTCCCCACCGAGGGGCCAACAAGCGCAGTCGATCGAGCGCACACCGCACTCCACGGGTATCTTCGTGCGCTAGCGGATCAAGCAGGCATTGCGTACACAGACAATGCAAGCGGTAGCATCACCGAGATGTTCAAGCTAGTACGGACCAAGCATCCGAAGCTGATCTCCGCAGGCCCTGCGCAGGAGTTCATTGAGAAGATCCTGAAGACGCACGCTGTCGTAGTCGACGCTCTGCAGCCACTGCGCAATCGTTCCAGCGTGGCTCATCCAAACGAGGAACTGCTGGAGGCACCAGAAGCGATGCTCGTTATCAACAGTGTCAGGTGCCTTCTCCACTACCTCAACTCGCGTACAGGACTTTGACGTCGCCCAGAACGGTGACGCCGCGGGAGCCCCGCACCAGTTGGCTCTGTTCTTCGTAGAAGCTGACTGCTGTGCCCGTTGTTCACCGCGCCCACAGCGACAAACGTGCACGCCCACAGTACGCCTCGAACGGCGCGCAGCGTTCCCTTCACGGCCATTGCCGCCCTCCCCTCTGCTTTGTGTTCTCGCGGTTGTGTTCCCGCGGCGACCGACTATAGGTGCCATTCCCGCACAGCGGCGTGAGAGCGGTAAGCGTCCTGGCAAGTCATGTTGAACTGCTGAGCCGTGCCTAGGATGCTCGTATCCATCAACGACTTGATGGGTACGTACGCACTATGGACCAAGCAGCGCCAGGCCGGCGGCGGCGAGTTCACAGCGCCGAGTTCAAGGCGCAGGCAGTGCAAGCCTCGCAGCAGCCGGGCGTCTCGATGGCCGCCGTGGCGATGGCTCACGGCATCAACGCCAACCTGCTTCGGCGCTGGGTTCATGAGAGGGCTCAGCCGCCTGTCGACGCAGTGGCCGTCGGGGACAAGCCCGTCGGCTTCATCGCACTGCCGATGCCAGCACCGTCCGCTCAGCCCGAGCCGAGCGGTGAGCCAATCCGCATCGAGGTCCGCCGTGGCTCGACCACCGTCGCGGTGACGTGGCCAGTTGCCGCCGCCGATGCGTGCGCGGCCTGGATGCGCGAGCTGCTGCGTTGATCCGCATCGACGCCGTATGGCTCGCGACGGCGCCACTTGACATGCGCGCCGGCACTGAGACCGCCCTGGCCCGCGTCGTCGAGGTCTTCGGCGCCGCCAGGCCGCACCATGCCTACCTCTTTGCCAACCGTCGTGCCACGCGCATGAAGGTACTCGTACATGACGGCATTGGCGTGTGGCTGGCTGCGCGGCGCCTGAACCAGGGCCGTTTCGTGTGGCCGCGCGATGTCACGCTGGAGCAGATGCCGCTGACCCAGCCCCAGCTGCAGGCCCTGGTGCTGGGCCTGCCGTGGAAGCGCGTGGAAGACGACGGCGCGATCCGGTTGCTGTGACGCAATCGGTGCTCGCGCCGATGCGCGTGGCCCGCGCTCGCCCCACACTGCCGTCATGGCAGTCGCCGCGCCCCTCAGTGCCGAAGACCTTGCCTCGCTGGAAGCCGCGGGGCTTGGGCACATTGGCGCCAAGGTGCGAGCACTCTTGGATCGACAGGCGCATGACCGCCACGAGATTGAGTGGCGCGACGCCAAGATCGAGAAGCTGACCTTTGAGATGGCGCAGCTGCGCCGCGTGAAGTTCGGCAAGAAGAGCGAGCAACTCGACGCCGAGCAGAAGGCGCTCTTCGACGAGGCGGTCGACGCTGACCTTGCCGCGCTCGAAGCACAACTGGCCGAGCTGATGGCCGCCAAGCGCAAGGAGACCGAGCCTGCGCCCGAGCGGCCCAAGCGCGCCGCGCTCCCCGCCCATCTGCCGCGCGTGGAGCGGCACCACGAACCCAGCGACACGACGTGCCCCTGCGGCTGCCAGATGAAGCGCATTGGCGAGGACGTCAGCGAGAAGCTGGACTACACACCTGGCAGCTTCACCGTAGAACGCCATGTGCGCGGCAAGTGGGCCTGCGCGAAGTGCCGCACGCTGACCCAGGCGCCCGTGCCGGCGGAGATCATCGACAAGGGCTTGCCCACCTCGGGCCTGCTCGCCCATGTGCTGGTCGCCAAGCACTCTGACCATCTGCCGCTCTACCGCCAGGAAGCGATCCTCGAGCGCGCTGGCCTCGCCATCCCGCGCTCGACGCTGGCCGCCTGGGTGGGCGTGTGCGGTGTGCGCCTACAACCTCTGGTGGACGCCATGAAGGCCGATCTGCTGCGGCTGCCGGTGCTGCACGCCGACGAGACGCCGGTGGCGATGCTCGCGCCCGGCACAGGCAAGACCCATCGCGCTTATCTCTGGGCCTACGCCAGCGGCGCTTTCGAGCAGATGCGCGCGGTGGTCTACGACTTCACCGAGAGCCGCTCGGGCCAGCATCCGCGGACGTTCCTGGGTCACGGCACCGACGGTGCCTGGATGGGCAGCCTCGTTTGCGACGACTACGCCGGCTACAAGGCGCTGTTTCTCGACGGCGGCATCACCGAGGTGGGCTGCATGGCCCACGCGCGCCGCAAGTTCGTGGAACTGCACCTGGCAAACAAGAGCACCTTGGCGGCCACAGCCATCGAGTTCATCGGGCAGCTCTACGGCATCGAACGGGAAGCGAAGGACCTGGTAGCAGAGGATCGCCTGCGAGAACGACGAACGCGAGCGGCGGCGGTCGCTCAGGCCCTGCACAAGTGGTTGCCGGAGGTCCGGCCGAAGGTGCCTGATGGCTCAGCCACCGCCAAGGCCATGGACTACAGCTTGCACCGCTGGGCGGCGCTCACGCGTTACCTGGGCGACCCTGCCTTGCCCATCGACAACAATTTCGACGAGCAGCAGATCAGGCCGTGGGCCACGGGGCGCAAGAACTGGCTCTTTGCCGGGACGCTGCTTGCGGGGCAGCGCGCCGCGGCCATCATGAGCTTGATCCAAACGGCCAAGCTGAACGGGCACGACCCCTATGCCTACTTGAAGGACGTGTTGCAGCGACTTCCAACGCAGCGGGCATGCGATATTGATCAACTGTTGCCATATCGTTGGGTAAGGGACCGAGCGACCGGGCCCGCCCGAATGTGGCGGTCGAGTTCCGTTCCATGTTTCGCTGGGAAGGCTTTTGTGAGCAGCAAGACTGAAGCCGCTGAAGGGCGGCCGCCTCTGTTGGAAGACCCTACTTACCCCGGACGTACCGGGGGGTACGTGACGCGCATTACGAGCAAGCTCGTGCACGACTCAGCAATAGCCGGGCACCACAAGCTGTTCCTGCCTACGCCGACTCCCCCAACTAGCTCATATGTACATTCGGGCGCTGATGTGTCGGGCGCACCTGTGTTCGAAGTTCCTGGCGAGTTCTATAGCGCCGTTTTCGCGCGAGTCCACGCCTTGTTCGGCGCTGAGGCCGCAGACAGCTCCGGCGAGCGCACCGTAGCGTTCGGCGGCCGTCCCTTCGCGGTATCTATCAGTCCGGCATCCGCAACGGCAAACGGCGCTACCCTCAACATTCGCCCCATCATCGAAGGCGCGAGCGCTCCTCGTTAGATGCGCGTTGCACCTTGCCGTCAACATAGCGAGCGGTTCGCGACTGGGCGCCGCGACCGTCTGTCAACCTGACTTCGCAGCACGCTTACTGAGAGCGCACCACTATGCCGGCGAGTCGCGACTATCTTCGAGATACATGGGGGTAATGCCGGCTATGCCGCGGACGGATTTCACCGGGCAAGGAGAAGTGGGCAAACCTCGTCACTGGCGATGTCTTAGTCAGGGCCTGAGGCGCTCGTCGCGATGGCGATCTGGGTGCATACACACCCCGGCATCGGCTCGATCCCGCATCCGAGTCGACATGATGATGTGGTCGATTCACAGCTTGCCGAAACCTTCCGACTGCGCTCGGGAAGCGATTTCTACGGCGCACTGATCTTGAGTCCGACCGAGAGCGGCATGCTTTACGGGACATCTCGATGCGGAAGGAGAGGGACGGCGCATCGACCGACTCTGGAGTGTTGGCGATAGACTCAATCTGATTCCCAACGTCGCCAATCGAGAGGCGGAGCCACTCGAGATGTTCGATAGGAACATTCGAGCGTTCGGCGCAGGCGACGCGCAGCTGTGCCGATCATCTCGGCATGCAGTCGAGCCCGCCGTTGAGCGTCGAGGCCGCCGGGCAGAAGTAGGTCATGCCTCCACGATCAACAGGTCGTATGGTTTCAATGCACAACGCAGACTCTCCAGCATCGCCGGAATGTCCGAGCTTTCGGGCAGATGAATCCATGCCACGCAGGCTCCTTTGATATATGCGATAAACATCGCTGCCGAGCACTCATTCGAGACGTCGGCGGGAAATCCGTGACGTAAACAAAATTCATGGAAATGCCGAATATCGGTCTCGCCAGATGAAATTAGATCGCCGAGAAGCTCGACGTCATCGGCGTCCGGTATGTTGCTGACACCTAAAAAGACGTCTTTTGGAATTCCGGAGCGCCAAATCGCTTCCTGTATTTCCTTTCCAAAATCCTGTGACACTACGCGTCCGGGTTTTGTCCAAGATTCATATTCGACTATGTGCTTCATGGCATTCCTTCAAACAGTGTCTTCGATCCCTTGCCCCGATTTTTCTCCAGATTTTTGAGGGTAACGAATCTTGATGTCCTGCTTCCCCTTGGGTCTATTGATATGAAGCGTAGATGCTCCAGTCGTGCTTGACGTATGGGTTCCTGCAACACTGCCATCCGGAAGAGTTTTCTGCCCATTGTCGTTCGTGGTCCCGGGAAGGCTGTCCAGATCTGCTTGGGCGTTGCCCTCCGGGTTGACGAAGTGACCCTTCTTCCCGCCTGTTTCCTTCTCGAGTCCTGTCGTTAGGTCCTTCACCGCTTGGTCTGAAGGATCCTTTGACTCAGACGCCGACTCAGAGCGCATCGCGTCACTAATGCTTTCCGCAACATTCTTCACTCCCTGGGCCATGGAGGCCAAGCCTTTTGATAGCTCCTTTCGACACGAATCACAGATTGCGACGCCGACTGCCAGAACGACTGTCACACCGGCTACGACCAGGGTCGCCCGTCCATCCGGGTCCACTTTTTTGTACGGATTCGCGTCGGCGTAGTGATAACGTCCAAAATAATTCGCCGTGGTGGTATCTGTTACGACAGGATCGACACTCAGGAATCTCGCTGCGATTGGATCGTAGTACCGCTGTTGCATGTAGACGAGGTCCGTGTCCGCGTCGTTCACGTGGCCGGTGAAACCGATGACGCTGGTGGCGGAGCTCGGCTTAGTGCCTTGCGCGGTGAAGCCATAAGGCTCGTAGCGCGTGCGGTTGAGCACCGACCACTGTGGCTGATTTGTCGTGTGCGCCACGGGGCTCCCCAGGGCATCGGTATGCGCGAACTGGGTGATACCATTGGTCGTCTCGGCGATCTGCTTCTTGCCGAGGTAGATGTAGGCCGTCGTCGAAGTCGACGTCCCACCGACGCAGGTCGTACCCGACAGCGTGCCGCTGCCGCAGCCATACACCGGCGTGGCCGCCGACTGCGTCGTGCGCGAGCAGGTTGCGCCGCTTAGCACGTCACCGCTGCTGCAGGCGTAGCCTGAAGGCGACGCCGCGTACGTTGAGCCCACCACGCTCGTGCAGGTCTGTCCGCTCAGCGAGTCACCGGCATTGCATCGATAGACCGGCGTAGCGCCATAAGTGCTGACCGTCGGGTGCGAGCAGGTGCTGCCGCTCAGGCCGTCGCCGGCATTGCACAGGTAGCTCGACACCCAAGCGCCGTATGTGCTCGTCGTGAAACAGCTCGATCCTGACAGTGAGCCCGACTGGCATGTGTAGCTGCCGATCGTCGCCGCCTGGCTGGTCGACCCCGTGCACTGCGCGCCGTTGAGCACCGTGCCAGCCGGGCACGAGTAGGACACATTTGCCCGATAAACACAGGTTACGAGCTTGTTGGTTTTGCGCAGATACGTCTCGTACTGAAGTCCAAACGCGTCGTAGGAATCGGCGCACGCCTGATTGGGGTCCTCGTCGCCGAACTGCTCCGCCCAAGCATCGCCCTTGCAGGCGTAGTAGCCACCGGCAAGCGACGGCGTTCCCATCCCGTTGCAATTAGGGTTGGCAGTCGCTCCAGTGGAGGTCGACGTCGTGCAAGTCGTCCCGCTGAGCGACCAACCCGACGGGCAGGTGTAAACCGGCGTTGCCGCGGACGATGACGTGTGCGAACAGGTGGTGCCGCTCAAAAGATCACCGGCGTTGCATGCATAGACCGGAGTCGCGCTGTAGGTGTTGACGGTGGAGTGACTGCAAGTCGGTCCGTTCAGGCTATCGCCCGGATTGCAGACGTACGAGCCGACTGACGCGGCGTAGGTCGAGGTCGTCGTGTGCGTGCAAGTGCTGCCGCTCAACGCGTCGCTAGGGTCGCATTGATAGCCCGTCACGGATGCGTTGTAGACGCTTGTGTTGATGCACAAGGAGCCCGACACTGTTCCCGCGCTGCAGGTATAGCCGGTCACCGTCGCTTGCACGTCGGGCACTGCTTGGGTCCGATCGCCCCACAGCATCTGACCGGTCTGCGTGTACATCTGCAGGCGCTTGGTGCTGCCGTCTGGGGAGGTGATTAAGACGCGGCGTCCGTGACCGTCATAGATATACGTGCCGCCTAAGCTCGCCGCCCACATGCGGTTGCCGATGTCGAACGAGTAGGTTTGGCCGCCCTTCGTGCGGATGTTGCCTTGCGCGTCGTAGGTGTAATTCGACAGCGTGCCGTTGGTCATCACGCTTTCGAGGCGGTTGCGCGCGTCGTAGCTCAGCGTGCTGGACCGGCTGCCCACGACCGCCGTGCGGATGTTGTCCAGCGCGTCGTAGGTGTAGGTGGCCGTGCCCCAGACATTGGGGGCTGTCACGGTCCACAGGCGATCAAGATCGTCATACGTCATCGCTCGCGTGGTGACGTTCTCTTGCTGGTCGGAGATGGCCGAAACGTTGCCGTTTTCGTCATAGGCGTACAGGTCGTTGGTCACGCCCACGTCCTGGTTGCGCTCCGGCAGACCGCGGACGTTCTGCGTCTGCGTGTGCACGATGCCGTTCGCGAGGGTGTAGCCGGCCACCGCACCATTGGGGTGGTAGCTGACGCCGCTGGCATAACCGCCTACCTGTGTAGGCTCGCCAAGTGCATTCGGGCTGTACGACACGGAGGGGCCGCCCGCCGGATAGGTCACTCCGGACAGATGCCCGTTGGTGTTGTAGTTCCAGGCCACACTTGCCGTCTTGCCGCCGTAGGTGAGCGTCTCCGTCGTCGGCAGGCGCAGCGTGTTGTAGTCGTAGGACCAGGCGGTGCCGTCGCTGGTGTTAACCGTCTTGAGCTTGCCGTCGGCCCAGTAGGTCCGTGCGATGTTGGTGCTGCCGTCGCCGTAGGTCGTGTCCTTCAGGCGGTTGAGTTCGTCGTAGGAGTGCCAGATCTTCTTCGCGCCCGGAACAGAGGTCCAGCCGCAGGAGGTATCGGGTAGATCCATCCCGGGCGCGCGCCATGCCAGGTTGCCGGCGTCGTCGTAATCCAGGACGGTCGATCCGACCTCCGGCTCGTTCGTCCGACACAGCCGTTCTCGCACGTCGTACACATACCCGCGGGTGACCGACTGACCGTTGCCGGAGCGCGTGATGCTCGTCGGCTTGCCGAAGACGTCGCGCGCGATGGAGACGGACATGCCGCCTGGCAGGCCGGTGCCCGCAGGCACAGAGATGCCGGCTAGTTGCACCTGGTCAGGGTTGTCGAGAACCCAGAAGGCTTGCGTGCTCTGTTTCCCGCGCGCATTCGTGTTGCGGGTCTGAAAGCCGGAAAGGTATTCGACAGACGACGTCAGTACCCCGAGTTCGCTGTCCGCCTCCGTGCGGAAGGGACGGCCGAGGGCGTCGTAGAAAGTCCTCTTGCCGGGAGGCGTGTCCGTGAACGCGGTGATGAAACGCTTCGGATAGCTCTCGTACGTGACCTTGCTGTCCGAGTCATAGCGCTTGACGCTGTCCCTCAGCGTGGTGCCGGGCGCGCCTTCATCGTAGACGCGCGTGAACACCGGTCGCCAGAGCACGTCGAGGTAGGTCGCGGTGGTCGAGTTGCCGGTCGTCACGATGACGCGCCAATGTCCGATGTCCAGACCGAACTCGACTTCGGCTGGCTGAACATACGAGATTGTCGTCGGAGTCCAGCCCGCGGGCGGCGTGATGCTCGTCAGGCGGCCAATGGCGTCATAGCCATACGACGTCGTGATGCCCATCTCGTCGGTGACACTGGCGATGCGACCGATGTCGCTGACCACCGCGCTGTAGCTGGCGCCCGTGGGCAGACCGACGCTTTGCGGAATGCCACGCTTGAACGCACCAAAGTTCGTCGTGTAGTTGCGACCGTCTGTGCGTGTGGCCAGCGTGCCGTCCGGCCGGTAGGTGTAGCTGTGCTGAAGCTGCCCAAACTTCGTCGTGCTGGTCAGCGTCGCGGACACGGGGTCATACGCGTTGCTGACCGAGGTCTTTCCGTCCGTCGTCACGGTCGCGAGTTGGCTCAGCACCCATTTGGCAAGTTGATCGCTGTAAGTCGAGATCTCGGTGCGGCTGTAACCCAGGCTGCTAGAGCGCGTCACGCTGGTCGGGCGCGCCTTGCCATCGAACGCGTTGACCAAGTAGGTGAAGGTTGTGCCTTGCTGAGTCGTCACGCGGCGATCAACCGGTACGTGACGCGAGGTGATGCCGCCGTCACCGACGTCCTGATCGCTAATGCCGACGGGACTGGGGAATGCACTGCTGTAGCGCGTCTCGATCGTCCGCATCGCGGAGTTGCCATTCCAGCCGGATTCGACCTTGAGCGGCTGACCTTCATTTACCTGGAACGTATTGCCGAAAGTGTGCCGCGTCACGTTGCCTTCCGGATCGGTGACCAGCACAATGGCCGGAGTACCGGTACAGACCGTGCAGGACAACCAACCCGGCTGGAACGTGCCTTCGTAGTTGTAGGTCCATGTCATCGTCGACAGGCCCGGTCCCCAGATCTCCTTTTTAGTAAGTGCGAAGACCGTGCTCATGCGCGACTTCAGCGCTTTGCCGACCGAGTTCGGTATCCCGTCGCCGATGCAGTTATCCGGAACTCCGTTGCGGCCGTGCTCGGTCGGGGTGAGCCAGAACCGACCCTTGGCGCCGGAGGGATGGACCATCTGGCCGTAGGCTCCCACGTCCACCAAGCCGTTGATCGCGCCGGCGTCGCACTCGCCCGGCACAGTCTCCTGTCGCTCGGGACTTTCGATCTCGATGTCTACGATACCGTTGAAGTTCAGTTGGTAGCCGAACGGCAGATGCATCCCCGAGAAGTCCCACGCGGACCCGTCGGGCTGGACGACGCTCATCAGGCTGGTCCACTGGTATGCCGGATTGGGGATGACGACTGCAGCGTAGTTGTAGGTCCAGGTGCGCGTCCCGTCGGTCACTGTCTTGATGCGATGCGACCCCGCCTCATACGTGAACGAGAGCGAACGACCGTCGCTGCTCTGGATGCTGAGCACCTTCGCCTTGTCGGTGGTGTCATACGTATAGCTGACCGTGTTGCCGAAGCGATCGGTGATCAACGTCGGAAAGATCTGCACTTCCTGACGCGACATGCTGAAGTGCGCACCGGCGGCGTTGGCGATCTTGGTCAGTGGGGTCTGATTGCGAGTCACCAGCCAATCGAAGCGATAACGGGTGCCATCCGGCGAGATCGCCAGGAAGCCTTCGCCTTGATCCTGAACAGGCGTCGACGCCGTCGTGCTCGCCAGCGATGGAAGGCAACGGATCGACCACAGTCCCGTGGTGACCAGCGGCGTTGGTACACCGTCGTCGGGGACATTGGTATTGACCGCGGGATCGCGCAGCAGCACTTCCTGCTGGCCACCGCCGGGAACAGTCAGGAAGTTGCCTTGCCAATACTCGCGCGCGCGGTAATAGACATTGGTATTGGGTCTCTTCTCGGTGTCGGGCGGCGCGCCGAAGTTGGAGCAACGCTGATTGGTGGTCGTGCCCGGGGCGGTCTGGCGCACCCACCCAACGCTCTTGTTGAAGATGCCGCTCATGCGCGGGATATCGAGGTCCCATTCGCTGAACAGTCCCTCACCAAGGTTGCCGCGCCCCCCTGTCGTCAGCTTGCGTGTGACAGCGACGGTGAGGGCGTTGTTGCCTTCGAGGCTCACGTCCGTTTGCACGAAATCCAGCGTGCCGCGATACAGGTTGACCCGGTCGCCGAAGAGATCGTTGCCCAAGGCGGACAGCGCCTTGGGCGCCCGGATCAACTTGCCGTTCTGGAAGTAGTCGGCGGGGTCGACCGGCGTAGGTTCACCGCCGCCCGGATCGGTCATCGCGCGCGCGGTGTCGGGACCTGCTTTAGCGACCTTGGCCGGTTTGCCGCGCGTGGCCTTGAAGTTGGCCACCGCCTCTTCCATCGTCGCACCTGACTGGGCTTGCGCGCCCATCGTCACGACGGCCAGGGCGATCAGGCCAAGGCGCGCGGCCCAACGCATGCCATGGGCGGCCGCCCGGCCAAAGAGTCCCGATTCGGATCCGTGCGTGTCGTTCTTCAAGGCAGAAACTCCCGAGCGCCTCTCGGGTACGGCTGCCTTCGACACATGCGCCAACGCACCGGGCCACGCATGTGGCTACCGGTCTGGCATGTCGCGAGGATCCTCCCTGCTGGAACTCAAACTGTTGGTTGTCTTTTCGCCCGGTGCGGCGCTATCGCGCAGTTCGATTCCGGTCTCGCCGATGCTAGGCGATAGGGTTTCGCATGCCGGATCGGGGAAACCCTCTCGCTCCAAAGGGGGCAGGGCTTGCCTGCGGGCACGGGTTACGCAGACCGGAGACGTCCAGCTCAGGTCGGCGAACAGGTAGCCCGACGGGTCCACGCAACGCCCAACACCTGTACGCCAGGGGTCAACAGCCGGCCCACAACAGCGTGCGTGTCGATGCGCACGGCAGCCGACCACATCGCATCGACGGATCATCGAAGCAGCTCGCTTATCCGGGCCGTGCAACGCATCGGCAGCGCTTGACGGCCATGTCCCCCGCGATAGTGCTCGAACCACGACGGACCTCAATGCGGATGGGCATACTGCTCGAACTGATGTCCAACAGGACCTTGGTCGAAAGTGCTTGGTTGATGCTGAGTTCAACACCATCGCTGGGGCAGACTATTCATCCTGCGGATGCGCTCTGCGACGCCCTTAATCGCTTCAAGGGCGGCGTGGAAGTAGTTCTCGGCCAGCAGTTCCGGCGTGCAATAGCCTAAGACCTCGGCGCTATCAGCAATGCGGCTGGACTTCTAAAAGCGGAACGGATCAACATCGCGCGCGCTACTCAAGCTCCTATTGGCGGCTTTCACGGGGCGTATGCCTTGACGCGACCGACGCGCACGCTGCAGAACTCATCACTCGCGTGATCATCTCGCTAGGTCCGCGCCGATGCGCTTCATTAGATAGACGGCACACCGTTGTTGTTCTGCAGCACAGGGGATTTCACCAACTCCTCGGCGGCGGACAAATCAACGCCTGGGCGCTCTGACCAGTTAGAGTCTCGCACTGGCCACAGACAAGAGTAGAGGCCGGGGCGGCCCAGTTCATCGGGCGCCGCAGATCACGGGAGGGTTGCATGAAGTTGTATGTCGAACGCGCGTTGAGCGCGCCGGGGCGCATTGCGCGAAAGGCGATCTCGCATCGCCAGGCCGTTCCTCCCTTCGCGCGCTGAACACCTTTCGCCCATGCATTCGGCAGCAGTTCCGGCCGGAGCCGTGCGTCCCGCCTTCCGTCCGTCCCATCGATGGGCCTGAGCTCCATCGGCTGGCGTGCGCTGGCGGACCTCTCCACGCTCCAGCGCCGCCTTGCGCGGGCCCCGACCGTCGTGTGGGTCCTTGCCGCGCTCGCGCCTCCGCTCGTCGCTGGTGGCTTCCTCCTGGCCGCGCGCCACGCTGAGCGCCTCGCCCTTGCACGAGACCACGTCAATCGCGCGGAACTCGGCGAGTTGCGCGCCAAGACCGCAGCCGTGCCTGCTGACGACCGTACGCCTTTCGCTGCCCGACTTCCGCTGTCACAACCCTCCGCCCGCGCCGTCGCCCATCTGCGCGAAGCCGCCGAGGCGCAGTCGGTCCTGGTCACCGCGATCTCCACCGCGCATCAGGCGCCAACCGGCACCACCCTTGGCCGCATGAGCCTCGATGTCCAACTCCGCGGCAGCTACGTCGCCATCAAGACCGTGCTGGCCGACGTCCTCACCCGGGACGCCCAGCAGGCCGTTTTGCAGCAGCTCTCGCTGCGCCGCGCCAACCCGGCATCGCCTGCGGGCATGGCCCCGATGGGCGCCATGAACACGATGAACGCCGCACGGCCGATGACCGGCATGACGACCCCGGGCGGTGATCTGGAAGCGCGCGTCGTTGCGACCTGGCTGAGCCGCCCGCTCGCTGAGCCCGCCTCGACCTCCGCGCCGCAGCCACTGCCGGCGGCGAAGCCCGCCACGCAGACCGCGTCCGGCGCGTCGGGTCCCCCCACTGCCGCTCCGGCATCGGCGCCCGCGCTCGCACCGTCGGCCGCCTCCGCGGCTTATGCGGCCTCCGCGGCCCGCCGCTGAAAGCGCCCCGATGTTCAAGCGCGCTTCGACCCCACCCGCCACCTCGGCCGCCCCTGCGCCCGGTCTTCGTCCCGGCTTGCGCTGGGCGCTCGGCCTGAGCGCCGCGGCCAGCGCCTGGGCGCTGCTGTCGCCCGCTGACCCGCCCGTCGTCGCAGCCACCACGCCCCCGCTGTCCGGACAAAGCGGCCCCAGCACCCCCGCACCGCGCCCGCCCACCTCCGTCTCGACGGCGCAGACCCGTCCCGGCCAGGCGGCGCAGCCTCTGGCCGCGCTCCCCGCACGCCTGCCCGAGCACCCGCTCGAGGCCGCCGATCGCGACCCGTTCTCCATTCCCCAGCCGCCGGCTCCTCCACCGCCTCCGCCCCCGCCGCCCCCACCTCCGCCGCCACCTCCACAGGCGCCGCCGCTGAACTATCGCTACCTCGGCCAGCTCATCGACCCGCAGGGCCAGCGCAAGGTCTACCTCGCTCGAGCCGACAAGGACCTGCTCGTCGAAGCCGGCACCCGCCTGGACGAGGGCTATCGCGTCGAGGCGATCACCGACGACGAAGTCCGCCTCATCTACGACTCCCTGCAGCAGCGCGCCGTGATCCGCATTCCGCCGGCCGCGCCGTCGCCCTGATCCGCCTGTTCCGATGCTCTTCCGCACCCGAATCTTCCCTTCCCCTGTGCGCCCGGCCAGCGGCACTGCCGTCGCCATCGCGGCGCTGCTGCTCGTCGCCGGTTGCGCCGAGAACCGCATCCGCGAGGAGTCGCGCAAGGCCATGGCCGGCGGTCAGTACCAGCAGGCGATGTCGACGCTCGAGAACGGGCTCAGGGACTACCCAGAGAGCACGTCCCTGCGGACCACCCTGCTGCAGGCTCGCGCCGACGCGCAGACGCGGCTGATCTCGCAGGCCCTCTCCCAGCGCGCCGCCGGCCAGTACGACGAGGCCACCGCCACGCTGCGCCAGGCGCTGGAGCTCGACCCGTCAAACGCCCGCGTCCAGGCGCTGCTCTCGGACATGGAGCTCGAGCGCAAGGGCGCCGCCGACCTTGCCGTCGCGCAGAAGTGGGTGGAGGCCCGACAACCCGACCGCGCGCTGCGCACGCTTGAGCAGGCGCTGAAGGACAACCCCCGCCACGGCGGCCTGCTGGACCTGCAGCGCCGATTGCTCAGCGAGCAGCGCGCCGCCCAGGTCCAGGCGCTCAACGGCGTGCTGACCGAGTCCCGCCCGATCTCGCTCGACTTCCGCGACGCGAGCCTGCGCACCGTGCTCGACGTCGTCACCCGACACAGCGGCATCAACTTCGTGCTCGACCGCGACGTGCGCGCCGACGTGCGCGTCACCGTGCTGCTGCGCCAGGCCAAGGTCGAGGACGCGCTGGACCTGATCACCTCCAGCAACCAGTTGGCCAAGAAGGTCATCGACTCCCGCACCATCGTCATCTACCCCAACACCGCCGAAAAGCACCGCGAGTACCAGGAGCAACTGGTGCGCGTGTTCAACCTCTCCAACAGCGATCCCAAGGGGGCCGCCGCCTTCCTCAAGGCGATGCTCAAGATCCGCGAACCCTTCGTCGACGAGCGCAGCAACCTGCTCGCGCTGCGCGACTCGCCCGAGAACATCCAGCTCGCCGAACGGCTGCTCGCGGTCTTCGACAGCGCCGAGCCCGAGGTGCTGCTCGAGGTCGAAGTCCTCGAGGTCGCGGCCTCGCGCCTCAATGAGCTCGGCGTCAAGTTCCCGAGTTCGTTCTCGCTCACGCCGCTGCCGCCCGTTGGCAGCGACTCGCTGACGCTGGGCAATCTCGATGGCATCGGCCGCGACCGCATCGGCGTCGGCTTCAATCCCAACAACCTGCTGGTCAACCTCCGCCGCGAGGTCGGGGATACGTCCACGCTGGCCAATCCCAAGCTGCGCGTGCGCAACAAGGAGAAAGCCAAGATCCTGATCGGCGACAAGATCCCCATCGTGTCGACCACCACCGGCACCGGCGGCTTCGTCTCGGAGAACATCAGCTACCTCGACGTCGGCCTGAAGCTCGATGTCGAGCCCACCGTCTTCGCCGACGACGAGGTGGCCATCAAGATCGGCCTGGAGGTCAGCTCGCTCGGCACCGCGACCAAGACGTCCGCCGGGTCGATCGCGTATCAGATCGGGACGCGCAACGCCAACACGCTGCTGCGCCTGCGCGATGGCGAGACGCAGTTGCTGGCGGGCCTGATCAGCCGCGATGAACGCTCCACCTCCAGCCGCGTGCCGGGCCTGGGGGACCTGCCGGTGCTCGGCCGGCTGTTCTCCAGTCAGCTCGACGACGGCAAGCGCTCGGAATTGCTGCTCGCCATCACGCCGCGCGTGCTGCGCAACGTCAAGCGCCTCAACGCGAGCGAAGCCGAGATGTGGGTCGGCACGGAGGCCTCGCCGAAGCTGCGCCAGGTCGGCGGCCTGCAGTTCAACACGCCACAGCCGGAGAGCAAGCCGGGCGCCGCAGGCGCTGCAGGCTCGCCGGCGGCACCAGGCGTCGCGTCGCCGCCGGGGGCCGGCCAACCGTCCGCGCCGCCGGCACCGGTCGCGCCGAATCTGCCGTCGCATCAGGCGGCCCTGTCGCTCGCGGCGCCGGGGCAGGCCAAGGTCGGCGACACCGTCGAAGTCCGCCTGGACCTTCGCGATGCCCGTCTGCGGGGGCTCATGACCGAGCTGCAGTTCAGCGCCGACAAGCTCACGCTGGTCGATGCCGACGAAGACGACTACTTCCGCAAGGGCGGCGCGGTGACCAGCTTCAGCAAGCGGGTGGACGCGGGCCGGGTCAACCTCAGCGTGCTGCGCAACCAGGCCACCGCCGCCGAGGGCGCTGGGGGCGTCTTCAAGCTGCGCTTCAAGGCGACGGCGCCCGGCCGCGCCGAGGTGCGGGTCGGCACCGCGCAGCCGGTGTCGCTGGAACCGAATGCCGACCGCCCGGCGCTGCCCGCACCGGCCGTCATCGAGGTGAAGTGAGATGACGCCGCGCCGCTTGATCGCAGCCGCCGACCGCCGCCTACGCGGCCGGGTCGGCGCGCGCTCGCGCGGTGCGATCGAGCGCGGCTTCACGCTGATCGAGTTGCTGGTGTGCCTGGCCATCCTGGGCTTCCTGGCGTCGCTGGCGCTGCCGATGGCCGAGATGACCGTGCAGCGCGAAAAGGAGCGCGAACTCAAGCGGGCGCTCTGGGAGATCCGGGACGCGCTCGACGCGTACCGTGCAGCCCGGGAAGCCGGGGCGGTCTTGGGGCCCGGCGACCGGCCGCCGTATCCGGCCACGCTGCAGGACCTGACACAGGAGGTCGTGGACGCGCGCGCGGATCGGCAAGGGCAGACGATGCGCTTCCTGCGCCGGGTGCCGCGCGATCCTTTCGCGGAGCCGGGCCTGCCCGCCGAGCAGACCTGGGGCCTGCGCGGCTATCAGTCCGATGCGGACAATCCGCAGCCCGGCCCCGAGGTCTACGACGTCTATTCGAAATCCACCGCGGTCGGCCTGAACGGCGTCCCGCTGAAGCAATGGTGAGGACCGGGATGTCGAGGCCGCTCCACCGCTGCACCCGCTCACGAGGCTTCACCGTCATCGAGCTGCTGGTGGTGCTGGCCGCGCTGGCGCTGTTGCTGAGCGTGGCCGCGCCACGCTATGTGCAGCACGTGGACCGCGCGCGTGACACGGCGCTGCGCCACAACCTGCACGCGATGCGCGATGCGATCGACAAGTTCTACAGCGACCAGGGGCGCTATCCGAAGGAGCTGGCGGAGCTCGTCGAGCGTCGTTATCTGCGAGCCATTCCTCTGGATCCGGTGACGCAGCGCGCCGATACCTGGGTCGCCGTGCCGCCCCGGGCGGGCAACGTCGATGGGGAGGGCGTGTCCGACGTCCGCAGCGGCGCGCGCGAGGTGGCCGCCGACGGGAGCAGCTATGCGTCGTGGTGAGCGCTCCGGCCCGCTCGGGCGAAGCGGCGGCTACGGTCTGGTGGCCGTGCTGGTACTGGTCGCGCTGACCTCGATGGCGCTGTCCGTGGCGGCGCAGTCGTGGGCCGACACCGCGCGGCGCGACAAGGAACAGCAACTGCTGCGCATCGGCCTGCTCTACGTGCAGGCGCTGGAGCGCTACCGCCGCAGCTCGCCCGGCACCGACAAGCGACTGCCCCAGGAGCTCGACGAACTGCTGACGGACCAGCGCTTCGTCGGCACCGTGCGGCACCTGCGCCGGCTCTATCCCGACCCGGTCGGCGCCACCGGCCAGTGGGGCCTGGTGCGCGGCGATGACGGGCGCATCCGCGGCGTCTACAGCCTCAGCGAGGATCAGCCCTTGATCGCCGGTGCCGTGCGCCGGCCCGGGCTGCGGCTGGAGCCGGCGCGCCGCTACGCCGATTGGAAATTCGTCGTGGACACCGACGTCTGAGCGTCCACAGACCCGAGCACCCGAAGACCAAGATCCCAAGACATGAAGCACATCGAATCCATTGACTCCCGCGTTGGCCGGCGCTCGCGCGGTTTCACGCTGCTGGAACTGCTGGTGGTCATCCTGATCATCGGCCTGCTGACCGGCATCGTCGGCCCTCGTTTCCTGAGCCAGATCTCTCGCTCCGAGATCACGACCGCGAAGGCGCAGCTCGATGCGATCGACAAGGCCTTGCAGGGCTATCGCATCGACCTCGGCCGTTATCCCGAAACCGGCGAGGGCCTGGCCGCGCTGGTGCGCAACGACGCCAACGATCCGCGGTGGCGCGGTCCCTACCTCAAGGGCGAGCTGCCCAACGATCCGTGGGGCATGCCCTACCAGTACCGCATTCCGTCGCAGCAGCCGGGCAAGGACTACGAGCTGTTCAGCTTCGGCCACGACCGTGTGGCCGGTGGCAGTGGCGACGATGCCGACATCCAGCTCTGACCAGGACCGCTGAGGCGTCTTCTGCCTTCTCTTTCCCATTGACGATCTCCTCACTGGCATGAAGCTCCGCGTCCGCTTGCTCGATCCCGTGCGCATGACCATCAGCGAAGAGCTGATGGACGCGCCGTCGCGCGAGTCGCTCGGCCAGCGTCTGCCCGATGGCCGCAAGGTGCTGACCGCCGAGCCGGTCCGCGATCCGGTGGCCATGCGCTCGGCGTCGAACGAGCGCCCGCCGGGCGCCCGGGCGCGCGCGCTGGACATCGCCTGGTGGTGCCAGGAGCTGCGCACGCTGCTGGTCGCCGGCATGACCGTCGTGGAGGCGATCGAGACGCTGCAGGCGCAGTCCGGTTCCGATGGCGCGCGCGCGGAGCTGCAAGCGGCGTTGCTGGCGCAGCTGCATCAGGGCAAGTCCTTGTCCGTCGCGATGCAGGCGCTGGATCGCTTTCCGATGGTGCTGGTCGCCAGCGTGCGCGCCAGTGAGCGCAGCAGCTCGCTGGCCGAGGCGCTCTCCGATTACCTGCGCTATCACGAGATGGTGGAAGCGCTGCGTAAGAAGGTCGTCAGCGCCGCCATTTATCCCAGCCTGGTGCTGGGGCTGGGCCTGCTGGTCAGCGGCTTCCTGATCGTGGTCGTGCTGCCGCGTTTCGCGTCGATGTATGCGGACCTGCGCGGCGAGATGAGCTGGTCGACCCACCTGCTGACGCTGTCGAGCGTGTTCGTGCGAGAGCATCGGCTCAGCCTTCTGGCGGGTGCGGCGGCGCTTGGCGCGCTGGCCGTCGTGGCTTGGCGACAAGGCGCGATCCAACGCGCCGCGATGCGCGCGGCGGGATGGATCCCGCCGGTGAAACGCGCGCTGCGGGAGTTCCGGCTTGCCAAGCTGTACCACTCGATGACGGTGATGTTCCGTGGCGGCTACACGCTCGACGAGACGCTGCTGCGCTGCGAGGGCTTGGCGCTCGGTGAGCAGATGGACGATGCGATGCGCGGCGCTCGGACCGCGTTGACGCGCGGGGTGCGGGTGTCCAGCGCGTTCTCCGACGCCGGCCTGACCGACACCGTGACCCAGCGGCTGCTGGCGGTTGGCGAGCGCTCCGGAAATTTCGAGCGCGTGCTGCAGACTATCGCCGAACGCCACGCCGGCAACTTCGCCGCCTTCATGGACCGCGCGACGCGGGTCGTCGAGCCGCTGATGCTGCTGCTGGTCTCGCTGCTCGTCGGCAGCATCGTCGTGCTGATGTACCTGCCGATCTTCGACATCGCGAGCAGCATCCGATGAACGCGCGCTGCCTCCCACGACCCGTGACGAAAGAGCTCACCCCATGAGCGCTGACATGAGCGCCGATATGAGCGCCGATATGAGCGCTGACATCCGCGCGGGCTTCCGCGCCGCCCTGCAGGCCGCACGCCGACACACCGCGCAGGCGGGCGCCGAGACCGTGCTCGACCAACTGCTGCGTGGCAGCTGGCGTGACGTGCTGCCCGCGCTGCTGCGCGAGACCGGCGGCATGGACATGGTGGACGGCGACAGCGGCCAGCGCGCCGTGCCTGACCCGACGCTCTTCGGTGCGCCGGGGTTGGCGCTCGCGCGATCGCTGCGCGCCGTGCCGGTGCGGCTGGACGGCGAGCCTGGCCGGCTTCGCCTGGCGATGGCCGATCCCTGGGACGACGCGACGCTGCGCCGTGCGGCGCAGGCGATGGGTCGCCGTGTGCCGCCGATCGCCGCGACCGCTGCGCAACTCGACGGCTGGCTGGGCTCGGTGCCCTCCGCCTCGTCGGACGCCAGCTCGTCCATCAGCGCGGTCGGGAATTCGACCGGGGGCGCCTTGCCGGAGGGGCCGGTCGTCGCGTTCGTCGACCAGGCGCTGCGGCGTGCCTATGAGGTCGGCGCGAGCGACATCCACTTCGAATGCGACCGGCACGGCGTCACCGTACGGCTGCGTCGCGATGGCGTGCTGACGCCCCATGAGCGGATGGAGGGCGCGCGTCAGGCGGAGGAAGCGATTTCCCGGATCAAGGTGCTGGCCCAGTTGGACATCACCGAGCGCCGCCTGCCGCAGGACGGTCGCTTCCGGATCGCGCTCGGTGGCGGGGAACTGGACCTGCGGGTGTCCATCATCCCGAGCGTGTTCGGCGAGGACGCGGTGCTGCGCCTGCTGGACAAGGCTCAACTGCGCGATCCGGCGGACCAGGTGTCGCTCGACCTGTTGGGCTTCGACGCATCGGGCGCCGCGATGATCCGTGAGTTGGCGGGGCTGCCGCACGGCATGCTGCTCGTGACCGGACCGACGGGCAGCGGCAAGACGACCACGGTGTATGCGGCGCTGTCCGAGGTCAACAACGGCATCGAGAAGATCATCACGATCGAGGATCCGGTCGAGTACGAGCTGGCCGGCGTGCTGCAGGTGCCGGTGAACGAGCGCAAGGGCCTGACCTTCGCGAAGGGCCTGCGGTCCATCCTTCGGCATGACCCGGATCGCATCCTCGTGGGCGAGATCCGCGACGCGGAGACCGCCGAGATCGCGGTGCAGTCGGCGCTCACCGGCCACCAGGTGCTGACGACGGTGCACGCCAACAGCGTGTTCGACGTGACCGGGCGCTTCAAGCACTTCGACCTGGACATGTTCGGGTTCATGGCCGCGCTCAACGGCGTGATCGTGCAGCGGCTGGTGCGCTGCCTGTGTCCGCACTGCGTGGCCGACCGGCCGGCAACGGCGCGCGAGCAGCAGTGGTTTGCCGAGATGGGACTGCCGCGGGCGGAGACGATGCCGCGGCCGGTCGGATGCGAGCACTGCGGCGGCACGGGCTACAAGGGCCGTCGAGTCATCGCGGAGGTCCACACGATCGATGACGGCTTCCGCGACCTCGTGACCACCGGGGCGCCGGTGTCGGCGTTGCGCGAGCACGTGTATCGCAAAGGCGTGAGGACGTTGTCTCAACTGGGCGCCGACATGGTGAGCCGGCGCGAGAGCAGCGCGGAGGAGATCAAGCGTGTGGTGGGCTGGTAAGCGGTCGGCGTCGCGGACGGCGATCGTCTATGCGGGTGAGGGCGCGGTGCGCGTGGCCGTTGGTGGCGCGGTGCAGATGGCGATGAAGGTCGAAGGGCGCGAAGCGGCCTTGGCTGCGCTGTCCGCGGCGGTGAGCGAGTTGCCGCGCGGCATTCGGCTGCACGTGACGGTGAGCGGCACGGTTTGCCGGCCCTTCCTGCTGCCCGCCGTCGAAGGCGTCGCCAGCGACGCGGAGTGGCAGGCGATCGCGGCATCGATGGTCGAGGAATCGACGGGCCTGCCGGCGGACAGTCCGGTGTGGCTGGACGACGGCCAAGCGGCGCCCCGACTGGCGGTGGCGATGGATCCGGCGTGGCGGCAAGGCATCGAGGCGATCGGGGGACGATCGCTGCGCAGCGTGCGGCCGTGGTGGGCCCTGGCGATCGAGTCGGTGGGTTCGACGCGCACAGACGGCGGGAGCGCAGGGCTCGCCGTTGCGGACAGCGAATCTCTGGTGCTGCTGATCGCCGAGGGCGACACCTATCGAGTCGCCCAGTCGTATGCGCTGGAGGGTGAGGCGCCTGCGGCGGTGCTCAATCGAGCGCTGGTCTCGCATGACGGGCCGGCAGACGGGGTTCCGCTCATCGAGTTCGATGGAGCCGCGTTGCCGGGGCAGCGGGTCGACGAGCATCTCGCCTTCCGCAAGGGGGACGCAGCATGAGGCCGTTGAAGGTGGACTTCGCACCGGCGTGTCGGCCGATCGCGGCGTTGGTGGTCTGGGGCGCGCTCTGTGCGGTGGCGACGGTCGCTCTGGGCGTGGGCGCGTGGCAGGACTGGGAGCGACGCTCGGACCTGGTGGCGCGAGCCGCCGCGGATTCGGCGGAGATCGCGCGCCTGCGCGAGAGCCTGCGGGTGCGAGCCGATCGCGCCGCGGAAGCGGCCGTGCCACCGGCCTATGCGCGTGACGCGCTGGCGGTGGCGCGCACGGCGGCCTTTCCGCTGCAACCGGTGCTGCGATCGCTCGAGACGGTGGCCGTCGAGGGCGTCCGCGTTTCCGCGATCGAACTCAACGCCACGCGCGGCGGCGCCGATGTGACGCTGGAATTCGACGATTACAAGGCACTGCTGGCCTACCTGGAGCTGCTGAATGAAGGCGAGGCAACGCCTCGCTGGACGCTAGTGCGGGCAGAGGCCGCTGCGGCGCGTCGGCAGGCGGTGATTCGGTCGGCGTGGTTTTAGAGTGATCCAGAGTGGTTGAAGAGGTCTGCTCGCCGCCGCCGTCGGTGTCCCCTTTGCGGCGATGGCGCCTTCGGACTATTCGTAGACCTTGGCTGCCTCAAACATAAGGGTGAATAACTCCCAGCAGGGCTTGTCCCCCACCCCTATCCTTCATGTCCTCAAGCCAGCGCGTCATCCCTTCGAGATAACGCTCCAACGTCCCGTTCCCTCATGCTTCGTGTTCGTTCTTGATGCTATCCACCCGGGCCCGAAGGCTACCGAGCGCATTGCCCACAGTTCCGGGGTTTGAACTGAGATGTTCCTCGATTGGAGAGCTTCATGGCAGCACCGTAATGAATTGGCCTAAGCCCTGAGCCGGGGCGTAGTCGACTTCTTCATGATCTCGCGTGCAATCGCGGGATTGGCCGAGCCAACTATGACGAAAGGGACGTGCCGCCCGGCTTGAGAGAACGTGAGCAGGCGCCGATTGTCGAGCGTAAAGAATTGACCCTCGTGCTCGAACAGTCGGATGGGCGGAATCTTCGCTGCGAGCGCGTCTCCATCGGGTCCCCGCAATGCCGGGATCGGTTCGTTCAATGTCTGCCTAGTGCAAAATCGACTGCTGACGCTGTTCTGCGTGAACCGGACCACGCTAGTGTCGATGGTTGCCGCCGTCTTTGCGGCAAGTGATCAGTCGTCCTGTATCTGAAGCTGGCGAGCCAGCCCGTCGGCAATCGCGACAAGATCCTCAAGTGCTTTGTGACCAAGATCAGGGGCCTCCGCACGAAGATGATCCAGAAGTTCGCTGTCCGTTCTAAATCGTCCCGAGTCCTCCAATTCTTGAGCTTGCTTCGGCAGCAGCATCCAATTCCGCCCTGAGAACTTCAGCGACCACAGCACTTTGCCCGAGAAACCGTCCAAGACAACGCGCAGAGAACGAATGAGGCGATTTGCGGGGGGCGTATCTGGAGACTTGAAGCGCCACACGGTTATCGGCGCGTAGGTCGTAACACCATCCGCGTCTGCCCTTGCATACCGGAACCAGTCCAAGTCGGTGACGCTTTCGAGCACATCGATGACTTCTCTACCTGTGGCGCCTCTCATTTGATCACTGCTCCTGGATTGAGACCTTGGATCATGCGCGTCCAGTCCCCCAGCGGAACGGCCGAGGCGCTGAGTCGCGGGTCGTAGATGTATCTGCCGTCAGTGAAGACCTCGTGGTACTTGAAACCACCGTCGATCTTCCCATACTCCATCAAGCGCAGATCGCTTCCCCCTTGACCGGTTACCCGAAGGATCCGTCCTTCCCCGGCAGTAGCTCGCAGGGCGCTGGCGATTTCCGAACAATCCGTCCCGCTGCATATCCGCAGGCCATTCATATTCTCGACTACCGCGGCATTCGGGGGATGCAGCGCGTTGGCTGCCCTGAATGGCTTATCGATGCCCGGAATACCCTTTGCGGCTAACCGTTTTAGAGGAATCGCTAGAACGAGGGAGGCCGCCTTGAACTCAAAGAATGCAGCTTCGATGATTTCCTTATCGAAGGATTCTAATGCTTGGCGTTTTTCGATGGCCTTGTAAACCCTTTCAGCCGCTTGTGCGCAGCCAGTCTCAACCAAACTGCAATTGCGAGCCAGGGCTGCCTTGTCCGCGATCCGTTGAAGTAGCAACTCGCCGGGGGTTAACGCATCGCTCTGGCTTGGCTCCCCCTTTGCGGAGTCGGCTGCAGTTGCCTGTCCTTTTGAGGCTGCAGCCTTTGTCCCACCGTTGAATGTCGAAACTCCTCCTTCAGGGTAGAACGAACGCCACCCGCCATTCCAACAGTCATTATCTTGGAGACATCTTTTCTTCTTGTCGTTATCTTTACAGTCCTTCGTAGTGCAAGGCCTCGGCGTTGCTACTGGCTCCTTTTCGCCCTCTGGCGTGAATCCACTAGGGTCGGTGTACGAAAGTGGATTGTTGAAAACATAGCTAAAGCGATTCAAGCTCTGGCCATCTTCAACAACCGGGATCGTCGGATCCGCGCTCATGAACCGCGCCAGCAACGGGTCATAAACCCGCCCATTCATGTGAATCAGGCCCACCGCATCGAGGTGTTCTTGCCCGGTATATCCAAAGCGGAAGTCCTTTGAACCTGCGGCCAAATTGTCGCTGCCATCCCCGTTCCGACGCTGCCCCCACACGTCGTAATACTGCCGCTCGACAACACTCCCAGCTTCGTTTGTGACCGCCACCGTAGACCCCAAACGGTGTTGATTCCCGCGCGATCCTGACCCACCGTTTCCATCCAATCTTGACCCACCCTTGTTCGAGCCGCTGAGGCTCAGGCTGTGGGTAACTTCTTGGTCTTGGACTCCTTGGGGGTGGGTTGAGCAGA